>JAABUO010000737.1_pt1 | contig 53399 bp, 55 predicted proteins | sample 5559291 | NCBI WGS metagenome assembly JAABUO01 (sample SAMN10711878, study PRJNA513372) | rock metagenome | isolation source: Antarctica rocks | place: Antarctica: Victoria Land, Finger Mt sud | reverse complement strand
ACTTCGTGCAATAAGGCCGCCGGACTATGTGTCGTTCGTACTATCGCATGGCTTTGAACCAGACAGGAAGAAATTGGTGGACGTGGTTAAAAACAGGGCACGGCCGTTTCATTCATGTCCAGAATCCAGCCTGCCTCAGCTCTCTTATGAGACTTGGGAAGACGCTGATGAGCGTCGAATAGACAAGCACCAAGCGGCAGTGGAAGAATGTCTCGGCATCTTCGCGGATGCTCTCATCTACCAATGGCACCAGCCAAATGTGTCGTGCAACCCTGTAGACACTCTGTTGAACACCTACATTTCCGTGAAGGAGGCCACAGAGAATGCACAGATCTGGTTTCAAAGCTGGTATCGCAATGCCAAGTTCAAAGAGTATATCGGCAAAGCGCAAAATATACTAGACAATCTGAATGCCGAAGACCAAAAGCTACCGCTATACTCCTTTCCGCAGCCCGGCTACCATTACTGCCCGAAGCAGAGTCATATCGAATTTCATGACATCATGGGGAGATCTGCTCCCAGCCTTTCTCCGGCTCGCCTTGAAAATTTCGATTCCTGGGTCAGTCAGCAAGTCGAAGATGAGGGGGATCACGGCAAACTCAAGTCACTCTTAGACCGTCTGAAGTCAAAATATTTAGGTCGTCATGAGCAACGATACGCCATTGATTTGTTGGAGAGCTTCGACTCGCTTCATGGCAGTGCAGATGGCAGACTCAGCGGATCACCAAAGGCGCTACGGCCACTGCTAAAACAACATTTGGCACTGTGCAAGAACCACGTCGATAATGTGTATCAGACGATTTGTAATCGCCTTCAGGAAGAATCGTCCACGACGCGTCGGCTAGCTTGTCGGGCGAAAATGTGGCCCCGCTTGTCAACCACCTCGCTCCTTGAACACCTAGCAGTTGTTAAGGTAGTGTCTTTGCGCAGCGACTGGAAAAGTGCTTTCATTGAGTATGGAGTTGCCATATCGAATCTGCAACGGGCCGAGCGCCTCCTTACGTGTATCGGAAACAATTTGGAACTGCTGAGCGAACTCAGAAACCCGGGCCATCGAGGCTGGAACCCAATACGATATCCGGATTGGCTGCTCCTCGAAATCGAGAACAATATCTTGATCCGACGAGTGCAAGTTCAAATTGCCCGAGAAATGATTTCACCGTCGTCTGGTGCGAACTCGATCTTGCAGCTGAACATGGGCGAAGGAAAGTCGTCCGTCATCGTTCCCATTGTGGCTGCGGCTCTAGCAGATGGAAAGAAGCTTGTGCGGATCGTTGTCCTCAAACCACTGTCAACCCAGATGTTCCATGTGCTGCTGAGGAAGCTTGGTGGCTTGCTTGGCAGACGCATCTTCCACATGCCGATCTCACGATCGGTCCGGTTGGACGTGCACAAGGCGAGGCAAATCCGAAACCTATGCGAAGAATGTATGGACACTGGTGGGATACTTCTCGTCCAGCCGGAACACCTACTGTCATTTGAGCTGATGGGCCTCGAACGACTTCTGTCTGGCGAATCGGAGCTGGGTAACTTCCTGACTCAGACTCAACTCTGGTTGGATGGTAATTCGCGTGATATCCTAGACGAAAGTGATGAAATTTTGAGTGTTCGGTTCGAGCTTGTCTACACCATGGGCCTGCAACGCGCAGTTGAGTTTAGCCCGGACCGATGGATCATCATCGAGCATGTCTTAGGACTTGTGAGCCGCTTTGCACAGTCAGTCCTTCAACTTTTCCCGCAAGGCTTGGAGCTACGACCTGTGTGCACTGGAGGCTTCCCTCGCGTACGAATTCTGAAGCTTTCCGCCACCGATAAACTTCTGGAGATGGTGGCAAGAGAGGTGTGTGAAGAAGGTCTGCCGGGAGTGCGCGTATCGCATTTCCCCCAACACGTGCGAGCGGTCCTGTTTAGGTTTCTTACGGATCCTGACATGCGCGAAGCCGAGACCGAGCCGTTGCAGCATTACATTTTTGGTGTTGACTCGATGAGGAGGAGCTTGCTTCTTCTCAAAGGCCTGATCGCTGGGAGGGTCCTGGCCTTTGCTCTGCAGCAGAAGCGATGGCGCGTTAACTACGGACTTGACCTCTCGCGGACCATGCTTGCTGTACCATATCGCGCAAAGGACAATCCAGCAACGCGAGCTGAGTTCAGCCACCCCGATGCCACCATCGTACTAACTTGTCTAAGTTATTACTACGGTGGTCTTTCGGATGAGCAGTTGCACACCGCTTTCGAAAAGCTGCTTTTGTGCGATAATGCCCAAGAGGAATATGAATGCTGGGTTCAAGATGCTTCTGAATTACCGGTCGTGTTTCGACAATTGACTGGCATCAATCTGAGCGATCCTGCGCAGTGTTCTCAGATGGTCTTCCCTTCGTTACGGCTCGCCAAAAGTGCAATCGACTTCTACATGTCACGTATTGTCTTTCCGAAGGAGATGAAAGAATTTCCACACAAGCTGTCTTCTTCGGGCTGGGACATCGCACGAGCGAAAGTTCACCCGACAACGGGTTTCAGTGGGACAAATGACAGCAGATACATGTTACCATTGTCCATAAGTCAGTGTGATCTCCTGCCGCAGCTTCACACGAATGCTGCAGTGCTCGACTGTCTGCTACGGCCCGAAAACTCTTTTAAGCACGCCATGCAGGAGTCCGGAAAGGAAAGCCTCGATGCAGAATCGTTACTGCAAATAGTCGTCGGGTCGGAGCCGCCCGTGCGAGTAATTCTCGATGTGGGAGCGCAAGTTTTGGAGTGGACGAACGAGGAAGTCGCACGTACATGGCTCTTGCGCGTTCCGGCATCAGACGCACAGGCAGCCGTATTCTTCGATGATCGTAACGATCTATCAGTCTTGAGCCGTGACGGTATCGCGGAATCGCTGATGATTTCCCCTTTTGCGAAGCAGATGGACCAGTGCCTAGTGTACCTCGACGAGGCTCATACCCGAGGGACGGACTTGAAGCTACCGACGAATTACCGGGCCGTTGTGACTCTGGGGCCTGACCTGACCAAGGATCGACTTGTGCAGGGTATGACCTGATCAATCAATTCTGTTTCCCACTGCTAACTCAAACAGCGTGCATGCGAATGCGGAAGCTAGGAAAAGGCCAATCAGTCATGTTTTGCGGGCCCATGGAAGTTGAACGTAAAATTCTCCACTGCAGCGGCAAAACCCAGTGCGACACCATCGAGGTAGCCGACGTGTTACAATGGAGTATTTCGACAACCTGCATCAACACAAAAAAATGCATTCCGCTGTGGGCAACACAAGGAATACGGCGTCAGCGTCGCCATATAGCATGCTCGGAGTCTTCAAACGACGGAGGCAAAGGCGCTGCTTTGGAGATCGCAAAGTCATTGCTCGAAGCTGAGGCGCAAACTCTCCAGGATCGATACGAATTTGGAGGACGAAGATCGGAAGAACAAGTCTTGTTACAGGGCGTAGAGGAAGTAGCACTCTCAAAACGTGAGACGCAAGTGGAAGCCATTCGGGCCAAATGTCGAGAATTTGGACTGATATCGCTCAACAACGCAACACTTCGGGAGGAGCAGGAGCGTGAGCTGTCACCAGAGAACGAGCAGGAGCGACAAGTTGAACGTCCACCGGCGCTTACACCCAAAAACCACAGTGTTCATCCAGACGTGAAGCGCTTTGTTCACCAGGGAATCCTTGACCGTTTTTCAGACGCCTTTTAGCCTGCCTTCGAGCTTTTCGGCAACACAAGCGCCATTGAATGTCTTGAAAAGGAAACATGGCCCGTGCATTTGCTGATCACGGCCGACTTTGCCCAGACGGTACACGCTTCAGGAAACCAGCTCTTGGACTCGTTCCTTAGGCCTGTTCATTGGGTGGCGAGCGGAAAGAACCGCAGCACGGTCGACTGCGTGGTGCTCAGCCCGTACGAAGCTCATGAACTATTGCCATATATACGCCAGCACAACACCGTCACCCTACACGTCTATTCGCCTCGTGTCAGTATGTCTGTGCGTACACTAGAAGATCTTTCATTTTGCGCCATTCCTGCGGTACCCAGATGTTGGGCCCACCCCCCTTCCGTCATGCAGCTCAATTTATTTGCCGGTCAGCTCTATCTGAGCAGCTACGACGAGTATCTTTCGGTCTGTCGATTCTTAGGACTGTGTTTTCGCCCGCGGTATGCGCAGGTTCAGGTCGCCTACGATGGATTTATCAGTCCAACAAGCAGGCCAGAATTTGACGCAGTCATGGAGAGAGAATGTCCTTTTAGGGTCAGTCCGGTTGAGTTTCTGAGAATGCTGATGGCGTTGAGAAGGAAAGGGCAGAATATCCAAAAGTCTCACATTGGTAAAATTCTGCACGGTGAATCACTTGCTAGGGAACAGTTCCAAGGGTAAAAAAGTTCAAGTCGGATTCAAATAAAGATAGCGCAAGACAAAATAGCTAGCTCAGCTCCTTCCATACTTCACCAGGCTGTAGAGAAAGCTGCGAAGATTCTAGAAATTTCGATATGATCTTAGTCTTTCATCACCACTAGTGCATCACTTTTGCAAACTAGTGATGCATTGTCTGAGCCTAATTACATCCACACTAAAAGGCGATGGTCATAACAAGTCATTTGTTTCGTACTTCTCTCAAACTGCATCACTATCAGAGATGAAGAGAATGTTAGATCACGTGACGAAAGTTCTCTGAGCGCGCTCAAAAAACTTCCTTAGCTTGATCCGTTAAGTCGTTTCATACAAGTCATTTATTAATAAGTTTGAAATTGTTGCTATTCAAAAACCTGATATTCATGTGACTGACAGTCAAAAAGTGAGTCATCTGTTCAGGATCAAACGCGCGCTCACTTTCATTTCTATCATAATTTCATTGAATGCTTAAGTCATGACACAACTAGCATAAGAACGTGAAAGCCTACAATGAAAAGAAAGAGAGGTGCTCATAGATTAATTGCGTCGTCGCGCTGAAACAAGAGCAAGATACATTATATCAAGCATTTGCCGACCTTCGTCGACATTGCCATGCAATGCAGGACGAAATCCCTCAACGGCTTTTGCAGACTTTTACGAATCTCATTCTCGAAGTCTTTGAATAGCTGATTGACAGGCAAATGATACGGTGATTTCTAAGCTCGATTAAGCTCAGGAACGATGTATTGGGTTCGTACATAAATTCTCTGTTATCGTGGGAGGTCATCCGGAAAAGGCAAAATTGGAGAGAGCAGTGCTGGAAAAGGCACTAGAAAGGTACGCCAAAAGCAGAATATATGCCTCTGGTATCCGGTCTGCGTAACTTTACACGTGACTCGGCTCTATTCTGTAGTCAAAATAGTCGGCACTACTTTATCAGCCGGATCTGCTGTACTCGATTGCTTCGACTTAAGGATTTCACGTCATGGCAGACTACGGGCATGAACAAGATCAAAGGTGTCTTGACTGGGTGAGTTGCCGTGCATCGTTTGAAAGTTTGCTGTCGGTAAAGCCTTCTGACCTTCGGCACATACTCTGATGCAATGATCAAGTGCAATGGAGCTCAATTCAACGTTCATCGTGTCATTGTTTGCCCTCGGTCGGCTATTCTCCGGGCTATGTTGGACGGAAGTTTTAAAGTGATAGAAATCAAATGCTGCTGCTGGACTTGCGCTGACTTCGCCAAGGAAACTGAATCTGGCATGATAGATTTATCAGAAGACGATCAGTGTATCGTCGGCTATATGCTTGACTGTTTATACACGGCAGACTATGACGGCTCTGAGAGTATTTTCGAGGGTCTTGAAAAGTCTGCAGCTGGGCAGTCATCTTTAAACAAAGATATCGAAGATCATGTAGAATTCAATACGTTCGACAGCTTCGAAGACCTCGTTTTGGTGCACGGAAGTATCGCTTTGCGAATGGCGGAGATCTGTCATATGCGGATTCACGTACGCATCTGGGCAATGGGAGATAGATACGACATAGCAAGCTTAAGAGCTTTGGCAGAAGATAAATTCGAAGATTGCCTTAATTCAGATTACAAAGCAATATCTTTCAGCAAATACTCTCCTTTGACTGATAAAACATCGTTCTAATCACCTAACAGCATTTGGATTTTCGAGGGGACTGTCTTTGGTAATATGATGAGAACATTCGGATAATATTTTCAGACCATTACATTACTGAATCTATGACTGCTACTTGCTTTCACAAATTATATGGCGTTCCTCTTTTTCCCTTTCCAAAGCCTGTCTATGCCCGTTCTCTACAATCTCATATCACGCGATGCGTCTTCATCATCGTCAAGATGCTCTCGTGGTGGAATCGGCATCAGGCCAGCATAGTCCGGGTCATCAATCCAATCCGGATCGAACTGCGTCATTGTAACCCGCCAGTTGCCCGGAAATTTCTTCCGATCCTCGTAGTTGAATCCAGTAAGCTTTAAATGTCTCGATGTTCCTTCTTGGTCTTTTTGGAAAAGGTGTTTAATCACACGTTCCATGGCGGGATCCATAGACGGATAATATGTTGAATAGGATGATGCGCCGACATACTCAGTTGAGATATCTATCTTCGTGAGGCTCGTGAGTCCACTTCCGAACAAGGCCTCCGCCCACTGCGAAGCGGTGTCTGAGGTTGACACTCCATCACATTGACATTGCTCGGTTGTACGATAGTCGAACCATATAGATATAGATTGGACGTGGGCCTTGTTAATGCTTCCAATAGCCTCAAGGCAATCGTGTATATCCTCAGGGGCATCGAAATGAATTGTATTTCTCGAGTAGAGAATCTCGTTCGCTTCAACGCTGAGCTGCCTGTTCAACAGACATATCGCAGGTGTAGGCGGCCTGTAAAATTCTATATGCTGAGGGATAAGATTGGCGTATAAGGTACACATAAGTGCGTAGAGATAGATTTGATCTCGGACCTCTCGCGGAAGTCGAAGGAAAGGAAATGTTTGTGGCCCGCAGGCTTAAGCTCCCGTCTAGTGAGATCAAGCTTGGTCTCAAGGTATTCTACTCGACGTTGCAAACGAGACATCTCTTTCCGGAGCTGCAGCACTTCGGATGAGAGATTCATATTGCCAGGACTTTGTCGGAGGAAATCTTTGAATAGGATTAATTGATGGAAAAAGATCTTATCCGACCCTTGTTAGATCCTCTAGCGGGAACAGCTCGACTAAGCGAAAAGGTGATCATAGATGGGTCTGGGGCAACAAATCACCTCTACTCGCCGCACACTCCCATTTACTGCGCCCTATGACGGCCATGGTGACCTTTATGCTGAGGTTTTTATTGTCGTAATTATCCAATTCTATGAAACTATGACTTCCCCTTTGTAATCAAAGGCTCGGCCGTGGCGTTCATTCTAACATTGTAGGGCGTATCTGACTATTTAGTCTTGTGATATACTTATGTCAACTGGAGGGAGCATGAGAAGAGAAGAAGGAAGTGAGGGAAGAGCGGGGAAGAGAAGAGTTAACTGGGCTGAGTGAGGCGTGGGTGGATGGGTGCTAAGGTGGGGGGAGAAAGGGGGGTGTACAATGTGATATAGGATATGGAGACATGAAGAAGTTATAGGCTGATGCCAGCTGATGAAAGGGAGTGGATATTTATTGTACATTGACTGACCAGAGGGTGCATGAGGTGATAAACACTCTTCGAAAGGTTTACCGCTAGGGCTTTGGCACTGGACATACGCACGCTGAAGCTGTCAAGTACGTAGATTACAATTAGAATCAGCGAAGGCTATCATTCTTGCACATTCGGTCGTCCTATCACATACACAAGAACAGACCATCAGTCCTCCTTCTTCCAAAAAAAACCCTTCACATCCCCCATAAAGCCGCCTATCGCTCTTTTTGCATTCTCCATCAACCCGCCTATCGCTCCTTTTGCATTCTCCGTCAACCCACGAATCATTCCTTTCAACGAAGCCAACCCCACTCCAACTACAACCATACCACCGAAAGCACCAATCACCCATATAAAACCCATGGCCGCCCCACCCATCGCCACGCTTTGCAAGAAAGCAAAGACAGACCCAGATGCAACTAATCCTATTGAAGCTTGCCATGCCGCGGCTATGCTTGAAGCAACAGGACCGATGGCACTGAATCCTACAGCTCCGAGTATTGCCGGAGCAGCTAAGGCGAGCGTAAAGAGCGAGATGCCGCTTAATATACTAGCTGATTTGTAGGGGTGGGCGCGGATCCAGTTGGTGATTTCATTTAGGAGCTTTCGGAGTGCCGGTCCGTAGCGATTGACGACTTGGTGTTAGTTGCCGCTTCCGTTAATCATGGAGGAAAGGGGACTTACTGAGTATTCGTAGCGAAGTTGCGAATCGGATGCAACGGTAAGTGAGTGCGCCAAGCGCTGCGTGAAATCCGACTATAGTGTTTGTCATGGTAGCTTGACTAAGTAGATTTAGGGATTCCGCCCTATTGAAGTTGTTCAAAGCGTTGACAGGCGTTGGTCTGTGTGTCGATAAGTCCTTTGGTTGCTGATGTGCTTCAAGAGCTCTGGTTATTTCTGCTAGAGAATGGTAGTGAGCTGAGTAGATTTCGGGGTCTGAGTTGCCTGAATCGTTCATTATCTCGATGGTACCGTCCAGGTTGAGAACTAAGCTTAGAAAACTGTCGTTCTGTTCCGCATTGTTGAAGAGAAGTTCTTCGACAATAGCCTCACTCCACTTCTCTTGCAGCTCGTTCGGCATTTCTTGAATGGAGCAAATACTATTAATTTGAGGTTCCCCATTATTCTGAAGGGGATCTCTGATCAGCAAGCAGCATGCAACATTGTTTGAAGGCATTCTTGATATGGACCGCGTGGGTTACAGCTTATGCTGGTGAGGAGGATCGAATCGGAGCGCAAATCGTAGATATCCCACAGAACGACTTGTTTCGTTCGACTTCCACTAATAGCAGCCGGTCTTGTTTTTGTTTCCTGATGAGCGCTGGCTCTAAGTCTGTCAAAAGCTTACCGTCGTTGCTTCTGAAAAATGGTTGTCCGACAGAGAGCAGGACGATGATCCAGAATTTTCTCAGGCAAATTTCCGAAAAGCTGGGAAAGACTACTTGTTATGTTCTTCGAAAGTTATCTGGAAGAAAACGAAATGAGTATTCCGTTACTGAATGTCAACGAAAGAGAAGCTTCACGTTCATCAGAGTAAGCCAACTGGCGGAGCAGTGATTATTGGTTCGCTATTGGAGATGTGGGAAGCAGGGATATACGGTTCGGGGCGTTCGATTCTTGCTTTTCATCTCGAAGCACCACAACGCAGTCGTGAATGAATGACCGGACGAATTCAGTAAAGCGTCGCGTTTGAGTATGCATATCGTCGAAAAGATGTCAGCCGTCCTCACCAAGTCTCGACAAATGAACGGGCACAAAGTGCCTATCCAATGACAAGGGAAGGTGCCCGCAATGCCTCTCGTATACAGAGATCTCTACCAATGGCGGCGATCAATCGCAGAAATGAGAAACCTGGATGGTTACACGAGCTTCTTCGCCGAAGTTCAGGTTAAACAAAGGAGTCGCAAGCGTGTACGTCAGAGTGGTGAGAACAATAGCAACAAGGCACACAAGGAATACCTCGCACATATTTACGCGGATCGTACCCCGAAAGACTACAAGCGTGCGAAACAAGCTCTTAAGAAGGATTTGCGGCATGGACGACGATGGTCAATATTGGTCGATGGGTTCGCTGCTGATGATGGGGACGTGATTCCCGGGTTAGGCTTAGGACTCCTCTTACTCTGTGGAGCTTCCACGGCAAAGAAAATGTCATATGCTCACTTACGCAAAGAGGATCTGCTAACCAGCATTGCAGTTACAATACCACGCAATACAATGATCCTTATCTAAAGTCTCTGGTCAAGTACATCCGCCGCTTACACCCGCTCACGTTGAAGATGTGTGAGATTTTGCAGCCAGCATCCGAAAGTCTGGTACGTCATTATCGGCTACGTGACAACGATGAATTAAATACCGTTACAGAAGGTCTTAAGCAGTGTAGGTTGATATCAAGTCTGAGGTGAATCCTCTCTGCCAAAGTGACTACAAATTCTTCGGATGATATTACTTCTTGCTGAAATCAAATTTAGCGTTAATGATGATGGCTTGGATCATAGAATCCTTTCGAAGTCTATCGATACCTTGCCAGATTCGACATTGGGTCATGATGTTTTACAATTACGACGGATAACCGAGCCGGTAATTTCTCAAAGGAGTTCAGTGTGGTACGAGCCACGAGTGAGCTCCAGCAGTAAGGACAAAAAAAGCGGAAGGGGGGTCTCAAACAAGGGCTGGATGGCAGCTTTCGCTGAACATTGCGGAATCAACGTAGGAGACTTCGTGAATATTGTCGAGGCAAGTGACGCGAGATTGTGGATCTATTGGAGTGTGTAGATGTAGGATACATATATTCAGTCAACTGTCTCGAACAGATTAGCTGCAAATGAATGCGTAGCCAAGGTCAGCGGCGTTGCAGAAGTAGAACCTGTCTTCTGCGGTTGCACCGTACTTGAGAGGAGTTCTTCATGTTCAGTAACAGAGTAGGGGGTCGGAGGATAACGAGGTAGAGGGGACGCCTGAAACCCGGAATTTTTTTGAGAAATAGCCTACTGTACGCACGGACCCTGGGCACGATTACCGGCTGAGCCTCCCCCTGGAACGCCTACATATGTACGTGTCAGCGGGGTTGAGGGCTAGCCCGCCAGCCTCTACTTGAATCAAACCATCAGGCCTTTTTGCCATCACCACGTCGTCTCTACGTCAAATGTGTGCCTTGGGAGGTTTATTAGCGGATTTAGAGCATTTTGTCACACACTTGATTGTGCTATTTGCCGCAACGTCCTCCTTCTGGACGAAGCTGCCGTATCGCTCAATCAATGAGGAATAGCCCAATGAGATGACTTTGAGGGCCTTTGTGAGCTTATCTAGTTTGTCCTGCAAGAGCCAAAGAGCTTACCCTTTTAACTTCCATGCACGCGACCGTGGCATCCTTCTTGCCAATAGCTCCAGCAGCCTTGTCATCTGCATCCACAGGCAATGCAGCCACAATCCCAAAATCCCCGTGCAACTCCCAATCGCTAATATAGCGTTTCAGCATAGGTTATGATGCACAAAGCTATTAAGAAGCAGCTCTCTCCGTGACGATATGTTTATTGGATCAATCCGTAGCATGGAGTATCTCGTGGCACATGGCGGCTCACATGTTTAAAGCTGCGCTTCATCACTAAATTGCTCTCTCTGGCATATATCTTCTCCTCCGCTGCCTATCCCACCTGGCTAATTCCGTTTAGCCTAACTTCGCCGTCAACGTTCAAAATGGTGTTGAAGTCGTTCCAGACAGATGCCCTGAACGGGTTGTGTTCTAAGGATCAACTAGATCTATTAGACTCCGTCGACAGTCTTCGTTCGCAAGGCATAAGTCATTACGTCTCGCTGCCACAGATCATCGTGTGCGGTGACCAGTCATCTGGGAAGAGCTCTGTGCTGGAAGCAATTTCCGGCGTATCGTTTCCCATCAAGAGCAACTTGTGCACCCGATTTCCGACAGAATTAGTCTTGCGCAAGACGTCGCACATTGGCGTAAGCGTCTCGATTGTGCCGCATCACTCTCGCAGCGAGCCCGAGCAGCTCTCTCTCAGTAGCTTTCACGAGAAGCTGGATGGCTTCGAAGGGCTTTCAATTCTGATCGAGAACGCAAAAGCGGCCATGGGAATCTTGACGCATGGCAGAGCTTTCTCGAAAGACCTCCTTCGTGTTGAGGTCTCGGGTCCCGATCGGCCTCACTTGACCATTGTGGACTTGCCTGGGCTCATCCATTCCGAAACGAGACAGCAATCTGCTTCCGACGTCGAGCTGGTACAAGATGTTGTTCAGTCCTACATGAAGGAACCAAGAAGTATCATTCTCGCGGTGGTCTCGGCGAAGAACGACTATGCGAACCAGATCGTGTTGAAACTTGCCCGTGCAGCTGATAAGAAGGGTGTTCGGACGCTGGGCGTCATTACGAAGCCTGACACCTTGGTTGCGGGCTCTGAGAGTGAAGCCATGTACGTCTCCCTCGCGAGAAACCAGGACGTGGAGTTTCGTCTTGGATGGCACGTATTGAGAAATCTGGATTCCGAAACGGGAGAGTGGTCGTTGGCCGATCGGGTTGTTGAAGAAGAGAAATTCTTCTCACAAGGGATATGGGAAGAACTGTCTCGGTCGCTCTTAGGCGTCGACACATTACGAGATAGGCTCAGCAAGGTCTTACTCAAACAAATCGCTGTCGAGCTACCCAGCCTGATTGATGAGATTGAAATCAAGTCCAATGATTGCCGCAGTCGATTGGATAAGCTTGGAGAGCCTCGAGCTACCTCGGCCGAACAACAGCTCTATCTACTCCACATTAGTCAATCGTTCCAGTCTCTGGTCAAAGCTGCGGTGGATGGCACATATAACGATCCCTTTTTTGACGACGCCAAGTCTGAACCCGGCTATCAAAAGCGCATACGGGCCGTGATGCAGAACCTCAACCTAGACTTCGCAGAACGTATCGCCAGACGAGGCCACCGTCGCGAGATCACCGATTCGGGGAACACAGGTCACATCTCCAGGGGCGTTGTTCCTATCACCAGGGATGAATTCATTAGCCATATACGGCACCTGATGCGGAGGACCAGGGGTCGAGAGTTGCCAGGAAATTTCAATCCTATGATCGTGGCGGATTTATTTCTGGAGCAATCAAGTCCATGGGAAGCGATCACCCGAAGTCACATCGACCAGGTCTGGAAAGCTGCCAAAGAATTCCTTAGTCTTGCAGCCACGTACGTCGCTGACGCGGCAACCTCTAAAGCACTGTTTCAAAAGATCTTTGAGCCTGCTTTGAATCAGCTCTTGGAAACCTTGAATGCAAAGACCACCGATCTGCTAACACCGCATCAAAAAAGCCATCCGATCACCTACAACCATTACTTCACCGAGACTCTCCAGAAGGTCCGCAGCGAACGCAGCAAGAATGAATACTCCAGGATCCTGAAAGATTTTTTCGGCCTCTCTTCCCTCGAACCACCCACCTACATCAACCAAACCAAGGACCTCCGCCCGCTCGTTACTGCTCTCGTGCAACACACAGAACCGGACATGAACCGCTTTGCCTGTTCCGAAGCTTTGGATTGTATGGAGGCTTATTACAAGGTCGCCTATCCTCTATTCCATGCCTCCACTTCCATCATCCCCATCGCTAACCCTCTCATGTGCTCGTATAGGTTGCCTTGAAACGTTTCATCGACGACATCGCTATTGAAGTCATCGAAGCCAAGCTCATCTCCCCGCTCGGCAGTATTTTCTCTCCCGTAGCTGTCTCCGCCATACCCGCTGAGCTTGTGACCTGCATCGCTGGCGAATCCGAGGAGAACCGTGGCCAGCGCGAACAATTGACCAAACAGCTCGATGTCCTTATAAAAGGGTCTGATACCTGCAAGCGCTTCATCGGCGTTCGACTCCTTGGTAAGTCAGGCAACTGGCTTGTTTCCCTTCTCAATAGTCGCTCATGTATCAGATAGATGCAGATGATGACACGATTCAATCGGACCCCCAATTCAACAATGGCTCTGTAAGCCACGAGTTTAGCGACTCCGATGAGGTGTCTAATGATTCACTCCAGGAAGATGCTAGATCGCTAACTGATAGATCTGTTGGCCGCAGAAGCCTACCTTCTGAAGGGTTCGAGACCTTAAGCATAGACGAAATCCCTGCCACAGAAGTCATTGTGATGCCCGAAGCTCACGCTATCGAACTTCCAGAGGAGGAATCGGGCTTTTCTCACAAGAAGTCTAAGAAGGCTAGGAAGTCACAAATTTCTGCGAAACGGGCTCTATTTGAATAATGATTCTTGATTCGATACGCCCTAAAGGGGACGGTATGGTATATGGCTACACATTAGAATATGGAATCTATTTAAGCTTGTTCAAGTCTCAGTAATGTGAGAGTGTTGATACACGCTATACTCTGCAATAATGCAATCTAGCAACGATGGAAGAATTGTAAACGATGCGCGTTAACTCAATGCAACTTGGACACTTACAAGAAAGACAGGATCGGAAAGCCACAACATGCAACTCATCCGAGGAATCTGTCTTTATCTAAGACCGAGTGTGGGGCTGGTTCCGAAGACAAGTACTAATATGTCTCTGAACTTTCTGCTCCGCTTCTGGATCGTCTCTATTCTATCTTGCGTCCCCCCCTCCCGGCTTCATTTCTGGTCCCGGGGAAATGCTAAATCTCATCAGACATGTAGATCCCGTGAACCGTCGCCGCATGATTCTTAGAATGCATCATGCTGTCAAGCGTGACTGCGGTACATTCAGGATGAGGGAAAGGACAGGGTTCGCCGGACTCAAAAGGGTGACAGCGGTCGAAGTGCCGCTGCAACGAATATTTACTGCCAAGGTTCTGAAATCGCTCCTTCAACAGCAGGGCTATAACACCCAAACGATAAAGGCACTGATAGGGTTTGCATCTCAAAGGCAAGAAATCGGAGATCGGGGAGTCCGACTCGCTTTAGGGTGAGCCGAGGGTGAGTGGCCCTCAACCGTGTGCCTGAGCCCCCCGTGGCAGTGCAGGGAGCGCAGCACATAGGAGCCTGAAACTGTTGCCTTGACGGCGGAAGCATCCTTGCATTAACATTGCCACTTGCGGCTTGGAGGTAGCAGCGTTGAAAACTACTGAACTGGCTGTTCAGATTTCTATTGGAAAAGGAGTGGCTAATTCTAAATCAGCCGAACGAGTATTTAACTTCCCTCGGCTGACTAACTATTGTTGGGCCGTTTTCTTGTTGGGCCGTTCCTGCCTTCAACAGCGTAGAACAGGGTTCAGCTGACTTTATAGAAGTAAAAACAACGATCTTTGAAACGGCGAGGCGAGAAAGACACTCTAGAGAGCGCGTAAACATCTTTGATGTTGGTCAGGTTGTTCATTTCACACTGTTGCGTTTCAGCTTATCGAAGAGAGTTAGTCGAATCGTCTATCATGCGCGCTTAAACAGAAATTCGCGACATCTACAGTATGTATGATGATGGGGCAGGCAGGGCTCAAGTGCTTGCCTCATTTTTGTTCTAGTTCATCTTTGCTTTGTGCGAAGCGATTCTTCAATTTCTTCGTTGCAATTTCAGTCGTTTTAACGAGTCTTCAGTCTTCTGACATCTTCGAGTGTGTTAGAGTTTACTTCGAAGTCAACATATGTCTTTACGCTTATATACATTGATCTCATGAAGTACATTTACGTGCTCGTTTACTCTCAGAACTCTGAACCCGATCTGAAGTAAGTATTCCTTGACTTTGACCTTCAGGCACAGAGTTACTAATAATATGCACAGCATTGTATTTGTTCATGAACTCAATCCCAAGGGCGATTCAGAGCACGCACGCAAGACATGAACCCACGAGAATGACACATTCTGATCAACAGAACTTCTTTCTGAGCTTCTGCCGATCGCATGAGTTCTTCTTTTCGCCTACAACTCAAGTGTTTTTAGCAATGTCTTCAACGTTTCAGTCGTTAATCATGCACAGTCGTTGCTGAACGATGTTAAAAACAGACGGTTGAAAGCGATGAAGATTCATCGACCTCTTATATTTGTCACGCACTCGTTGAGAGACTTGCTTGTTAAGCAAGTCTTGATCGAAGCGAGACTCAATGAGCGAAAATATGATTGTTTGAAGACGTCAACATATGAGCTGATTTTCTTTGCTACATCGCATGCTAGTGGGAATAGATATGTGCTTTGAGAAATCAATTTCTTTTTCGAGTACTCTTTAGAATCTTACATCTGCTCGATCTCACGTTGCGATACGGCTTGAGTGTGCTGACATCAAGAACTGCAACAGAGCTGATGTTGCAAATGTTGCTTCTAAAGTGTGTAGTGTATTGACAGACGAGTCATCAAATTCTCTGCTCATCACACTGAAGAAGAATTCGCTTCCAAACGAGATCTCGTTCGATTAATTCGCTCATCAGATGAAAGATTATGAGATACTCATCTTTTATGAGACTCGAATGATGAATGTGAAGGTCGACAAGCGCAAGGTTTTTCCACAAATCATCAACATAATGTGTGATTTCACTGATTCATCTTCAGGTTCTAGCTAAATGATAGCAGTACATCATCGACCGCAACGCAGCTAAATTAGAATTTGATTCACTCTCTCTTGACTGCAATTACTCGAAAATCTGCAAATTTTCTGGAAAGAAAGATTGCATGTGAGAGAGGGTGAGCCCAAATTTGAAGATCATGAAAGCGAATGCACGGAAAAACAAGGTCAATTGTAGTCATGCTTCATCACAACCTTGTACGTGATGCTCTGCTCAATATAAGACAAGTGAAAGAGATATTTTCGAACAGATTGTGAGAATGATGAATCGTTCAACTCTATGACGCTGTACATCGCGCTAGCTATCCTGAAAAAGAATCAATAACACAAGTCAGAATGATGTGTATCAGGCCGTACTGATCTTTGAAACAATAGCAGTCATCGAGCTGCGCCAATCTCACGTCACTTCTACCTCGCACCTGATCATTCGTCAACAGGTGACAGATCATGACATCGAGCTCAGTTTTCAAGTGCAATTTGATCTCACCAATCTACTCGTTTATGACAACTTTGTCGATCGAGATGCAGAGATGACGCAGATGAAACTTTCGCTGCTATTCTCAATCTCACGACATGAACGAAAGATTCACGTTCTTCACGATCTCAATGATATTGGCAAAACTCAGCTGATTATCACATATGCTCGGAAACATCAAGAGACTTATAGTGCAATTCTATGACTTAATGACAACAGCAAAGACACGCTTCTGCAAAGCTTAGCGAGTTTTGCAACACATGCAAATATCAATCATATATTGAAGTTGATCGTTAAAATTATCAGACGTAGCGAAGAAACAGCGAAGAGCGCGAACGTCGTTTTTCAGTGACTGACTTTCAAAGAAAATCGTCGATGGCTCGTCATCTTTGACAACGTTGATCGAGACTACCATGCAGATGTCAAAGACTCTCAGACTTACGATCTCGAGTTCTTCTTTCCAGCTGTCGACCACGACTCTATCCTGATTACCACACGTCTTTCCCATCTTGAAAAATTCGGGACAGCGACACAAGTCACGAGGATCGACGGGAACCAAGCCCTTCAGATTCACACAAATAGTTCACGTCTACCTCAGTCTAGTTCAGGTAATTCTATTCTTCGATAGCAGTCTTCTCAACGTTGAACTCTGACTCATCGATGATCAGACATGAACAGTCTCGTGACGAGGCTTGAAGAGCTTTCGTTAGCCATCGTTCAGGCCGGTCGATACATGCGTGAGATCGAGACGAGTTGTCAGATGTATCTACGGCTATACAACACGTCGTGGTCAGAACTTCAGGCAGATGTACCTCGACTACGTGATTATTCGAATGAGAGCGTTCAGACGACTTGAAGCATCTCGTACGAACACGTCAAGCAGTCGAACCCAACAGCGGCAAAGCTTCTTTAGCTTTGGGCGTACCTTCACCATCAAGATGTCTGGTTTGAGCTGCTGAAACGTGGCAGTCGAGGCTTCAAAGACCCGGTTTGGTTTCAACATATCATGCAGAGTGAGATTAGTTTCAAGAGAGTCGTCAAGATGTTGCTGACTTACTCGTTAGTTGAATCACATCTGAATATCGAGAGCTACTTGATACATTCGATGGTTCAGGATTGATGTGTGAAGTTCATCAGTAGAGGCAAGCATGATCTGATGATGCTGACTCTTACGGTCGTTGAATATGCTGTGCCAGAATCGTCGAAGCCGAAGTATTGAGTGACGCAGCAGCGCTTGCTTTCGCATGCGAACCGATGTGTACAGAAACTTTCTGATGTCAATGTTATCGATGTTGATAAGAATCAAGATTCTAACCATGCTTTCCATTACTGTTAGGAACTAGGGCTATGTTCGAAAGAATGTAGCCAAAGCTTGATATTGGTATATACAAAGAGGTTAACTTGCAGAGCAAACCTACTGCGATACCCAGCTTCTCTATATAGGAGCCCCATTACCCCCTTGCCCCCTTGTCTTTCTTAACAAGCCAGAGAATTGACCAACCAACCAGAGGATTGACCAACCAACCAACCGATTGACCAACCAACCAACCAACCAACCAACCAATGGGTATAACCCATAACACATATATTCCTTCGCTTGATAAAGAGCGTGCTATGACTCAGAATTACGATATTTTAGCTGGCTGATTCAATCTATTTCAGAGTTTGAAAGAAGAGCATGAAATAGAGATAGAAGATATCTACAACATGAACGAAAAGGGGTTCATGCAGGGGATTATTGCTAAGCTTCGGGTCATGATTTCCAAGTATGAAAAGAAGGCTCATATGACTCAATGTGACAATCGAGAGTGAGTCTCATTGATTGAGTGTATATCTATGAATGAAAGAGTTCTGAAGCCGTGAATTATCTTCAAAGGAAAAGTACAGCAGAAAGTCTGATACGAGGTACTCAAAGAAGGTCATATTGCTGTGAGCGAGAATGACTGAATCGACAACGAATTGAGTCTAGCCTGAATTCGAAAATGCTTTGATTCAGAGATTAAAATCTGTCAGAAAGGCGAATATCGAATGTTATTAATCGATGATCATGCTTCTCATATCACTACTCAGGTGATTGACTATTGCGTCAGTCAGAAGATCATTCTACTGTGTCTTTCGACTCACATCATTCATCTGCTTCAATCACTTGATGTTGAGATCTTTGCTTCATTGACTACTGCATACAAGTCTTATGTTCAGCGAATTACACGGCTTGAGACCAGCTACTCAATCGATAAAACGGACTTTCTAGAGATATATCAACAGGCTCGGCATGAAGCAATTACATCACTGAATATCAGAAAGTCATGAACAGCTACGAAACTTCTTCCGTTCAGCTTAGAATTGATACTTCAGCACTTTCCTTCTAAGAAACTAGATCAACCACAGCAGTATAACATAGTCATTCGTTCAACTACGCCTGCCGAGGCTACAGTCACATACATCGATTTCAAAGACGGTTTAGAAGTCGTTCTAACATCTGCAAATACTTCTCAGGTACAGCAGCTTATCAGGCAAGCAATAGAAGGATCAACTTCCGGTCAGATTCTTTAAAAGGTAGGTAAAGCAGCAATACAAGCAATGGCGAAATCTACTATTCAGAATGTTACTAATCTGAAACTTCTTGAGTTAAATAGAAGAAAGAAGCAAAAGATCAATCGAATTGAAGGTAATTATAATACTGTCAGAGTCATGAATCAAGAGATTGTTGATGAAAGAAGAGAGAATCAACAAGCAAAGATATGGCAAAAGAAGGTTAATTCTCTACTACGCCTAGATTCTGAGCTCTTTACTTCAAAACCTTCTTCTACTACTCGAAAACAAGCTGTCGTAACCTCAGCTCAACAAACAAAGCTGTGAAATAGAGAGGTCAATGATCTACTACGTCTAGACTCTGAGCTCTTCACTTCGGCATCAATGACAGCAAGCTCTAGACAAAAGAAGAAGAAGCAGCTGATAGTTAAGCTACGGGCCAGACAGCTGAAGCAGAAGCAGAAGCAGAAGCAAAGAAATAACGGAATATCTACAACTGACCAATCAGGGCGAGGCATGCGTATCAGAAGGGTCTCAAAAAGGTCATATTAGCTACGTAGTTCATCGTTTGAAGCAATAAAAATTGGAATTTTCAGCCCTATAGGGCTGTCCGGCTGCTAGGTTTAGCCGAGTGCTAGATGAACCCTTCTATGTGTAAGGCGCCAACCCTTTCGGGCCTAGCACAGGGCTGAGAAACACACATAAAGCTACGAGTTCTTTTCTGTAGATACTTTCCTTCCTTAGCATTTATCTGCTAGTTAAATGACATTCATATGACTTGCTCTATGCTGATCTCTAACAGTCTCAGCAGAAAAATGATGCACGATCACTTCTAAACTGATTGATATTGCAGTCAGAATTATGACGATCTTTTACTGTGCATATTGTTAGAAGCCAGCATAAAGCGAGTCATATAGATGTCATTTAACTAATAGATAAATGCTAAGGAAGGAAAGTATCTACAGAAAAGAACTTGGTTCTTGTGTGTCCCTTCAGCCCTATGCTAGGCCCGATTAGGATGGAACAAGGCGAAGGCTAGGCGAAGAATAGGCGAAGGCTAGGATCGTAACACTCTTCTTCAACAGAATTAAATTCTTCATTCAATAATATATTTAATTCTTTTCTTTCTAATACAAATGAGTTTAAGTTAAATGATGAAAAATTAACTGTTACAGAAAGAAGAAAGAATGATTTTTCAAGTTCAAAGTCTGATTCATCAAATGATAATTTAAACACAAACTTTGATAAGAAACTTCTGTCTTATAAGTTAAACAAAGCACAATCTTTACTTCTTGATCTTTTTGTTTTATTACTGCAACAAAATATTGAATTCAATAAGTTTAATAGTTGTATCAACAGTTTCTTTACTTGTTATTCTGTAATTTACCTGCTGGTGTTTGCGCATTCAGGTTTGGCGCCCCCTCAAATTGGGGAAAGCGTGCCGGCACAGCCCATCGCCGCTTTCCCAGTCCATAAATAATCGCCCGTCCCCCCTCGACTCCCAACATTCCTCCTCATCTCCTTTGTCTCTTTCGCCTGGGCTTTTTGTCGGCTCTTCGTTTCCGTCCCATGACCCTTCGCTCGGACCTCAACCCACATCTGGGAGAGGCCTCACCTTTGCGATGATTGATTCCATTGGCCCAGTTTCCACGCCGCCTATCTGGCCAAGACTTGTTCCTTGCGGTTTTGCTCACGGTCTCCCACATTTGATGGCGCGCAATTGTCACCCTGATTTCTTCGATTGCTGTCCTTCGCGTCCCTCACGTATGTCTTCTGAAGCCATCCTCGACCTTCTGGTTTCCCTCTCTCAGCGTCTTTCAATTTCCTACCCACCGCTGACCTTTTACTCCTCGCTCTTCTAGCGCGACAATTATCTTCCATGGGTTGTTAGACCATCGCCATTGCCACGATAAGGGCGCGAACCAGGTGAAGCCTGCCCAGAATTACCGCCTGTGGGCCGAGACCTATCGAACAAATGCCTCACACCACCCTGAGCGTATTTCCTACTGCGCCGCCGGCGAATGGATGGCGTGATACTGTAGCTAGTGGTTTGGTGACATCTCCTACAGAAGCCTGGCCTGCGGCAATTGGGCCGCCTCGTCTAGTTCAGCTTAGCTGGGTTTCAGGCACCAGTTGGTGCTGACGTGGCAGCGGCTTGATTGAGAGGATATGCACGTGCTATGCCCAGCACTGCCTGGATCGGGATTTGGGCCGTCGGAGAGGTAACATTTTCCTGTGCCGTCCTGTGCCATCTTGCCGAACACCCCTTCATCCTGTCATCTGCAGCGAGAGGTTCCCAGCTCATGAAGGAGATTTTCTCAGTCGTGCCGATGCCGGGCCATAGACTATTGGTGGGTCATCGACGATTAGCTCTGGAGGGGTAAACCCGCGCGACCTGGGCTCTACCAAGTGTCTTGCGAGGCGTTCTATGAGGCGTTCTGTGAGGTTTGATCCATGGAGATCAACGACGATCCAGCTGACTGCTTCATTGGAGACCTCCGGATGCACATCGTCCCGAGGAACACAGCGCGTGGATTGGACGGCAAGAGAACAAAGGAGGGGAAACGGGAATTGTTTGGGGCTGGGCAACCCTTGAGGGTTGCGTGCAGCCAAGAGGGGGCTTACGAAGCTTCAGAGGAACAGCGCAGAGATTGTGTGGCTCGCAATGGGATTGAGTGTGCCTTTGTGCCGAGAGCGGCTAACGGGCCTGGACATATAATCCTTCTGCGCTCCCCTTTAGAACAGGCAGCGATTTCCACCTTTTCATGTTTGCAAGATCCCCTCGCAATTCTATCCCACGATGGCTACCGTCGACATGACATCCATCTACTTCTACCAACCGAGCCTACGCCCCAGCGTTAAGCCACCAAGTTCGGGTAACGCTGGCGGGAAACGCCCAGCAGCCATACAGTGCGACAGCTTAGACAATCTGTTTAAGACGAATCGCGAAGTCGAACCTTCGCTTCAAAGCAAGTTAGCTGGAGATATCAGAGCTAGGGATGAAGGTATTGTTAGAACTCAGCGTCATGAGAAACTTATCTAACGGACGCAGGGAACTCGGAAACGGCTGGGAACAATCGGAGCGGCGGCGACAGTGACACCAATAACGAGGAAGACCTTTGCCTTCCATCCATCGAGTCTTTCGGAACCCCCCACAACCTTTCGCCCGAAGCCGATAAGAATACACCCCTTCCAGTGGAGAAGATTGATCAAGCTCTGTCTGATGACGATTTCCTTGACATTGACGGATTTCTTGGTCCCGTCTGGAAAACGCCGAACCCAACGCTCCCTACCGATGACGAACCTATGTCGGCAACGGCCATACCAGAGATTTGTGATTCCCCCAAGCGCAAGGCAGACACAGTCGACTTGGACGAAAGCGGCAGAGTCAGAATTCACGGTAAGGCTATATCCACTTCAACTTCGACATGTCTAACAGTCTCATCCGGATTTTTCAATAACATCATCAAACCAACCTTCGGACCTAGCGATGGGTGGAACAAGAATTTAGATATCATGTCGACCAGAACGCACTTCAAGCTACCAAGCAAACAGATGTTGGCTTTCCCGGGACTGAGTGAGACGCAGGGTGAGCGTTCAGGTCAGTGCGGATGTCTCGATTATTGTGGGCACGTCTGATAAATCTAAAAGACCCGATAGTGATCGATGATACCTACGCGGACAGAACCGACATCGATGATCATGATCTCCCTCCATTGAAGAAGCATAGGGGACCGGAGAAAGCGACTCTACAACCTGTATTCAAAGTTCCTCCTGGACTCGCACTTTACTACAACCAAGCGCTTCAAAACCACGAGAACACTGCAAGCTCAAATTGGTCAAGTGAGGTTGGTGGCAGTCAAGGTGGGTTCAGAACGTGGATCTCTAACCCAAAAGGAAACGATGTTCGACATTCCACAGATAACCCGTTCGTGGTGCAGGACGACGACATCAAGACTGGCGACGAGGGCACTTCTGCTGAGATAGGAAGCAATCTGTCTGAAATTAATACTGCAGACATTCAGCTCAACACACCTTGTTCAACAAAAGAGCCAAAGACACATCATTGCTCGGATCCTAATGCAACCGCCGAGCCTTTTGATCGCCTATGCTCTCTCAGCGTTACCCCATTTGAGGATCAAGAAAGGAGAACTGTCCACGCAAATGACCACGATGGGAGAACGTCAGCGACCGTCGGTTCCGCCAGCGCTACCGCCACCAGACCCTTTGCTCCCGAGCAATCTCAGGGCCAAGGTGGCCGAGCAGTGGTTGAGGAGCAGGAGTGGGAAGTCATAAAGATTCTCGGCAAGAGAGTGACCAGGTCGGGAATGGAGTACAAGGTACGCTGGAAGAGTACATGGCTACCCAGCAGTGAATTAGGAAGCGCACGGAGGTTATTGCGGGAGTACGAGGCAGAAAGCCGAGCACAGCATGGACGCAAACGGGGCAGACCCGCTCACAAAGACAAAGTTTGGTGATCGTTTATATAAGACGTTCATGTGGAATTTACTTTGTGATCAGTTTTCCATCGAGCAATCCTGTATCTAGTAGTTATCAGGCTTGCTTTTATTGACTTATCACCAATAGCTTATCATACATATCTTCTGAGTAACTATAGTCATATCTGCCTGTACTCGTAAAAATCCTCAGCCGTCACTCGTTCCCCCTTACACTTGGAACAAATGCGAGGGTGTAAGAGGCGTCTCCGAGATTATCTCGATCCAATTGATCCAGCCCATATGCCCACAATAGATAAAGAGACACCCGTTCGCGGTGTAGAGTTATATAAAGTATATAAGTTGCACGGAGCGTGAGAATTTCCCACAGACTGCGATTCAGTCCGCCAAAGTCAGGTTTCGTGTCTTTTGAGCAAGCTTGTCGAGAGGCTCATCTTCCCCGTCCGCAAAGCCGATATACTCACTCTTCTGATTCTGTCGGAGAGTCTTCCTTTCGGCCTGGAAGTCAAGAATATCCTGCAACGACGGTCTCTTCTGGCACTGAGCGTCGTGAAGGTGATAAGTAGCTGCAATGCAGTATTAGTAAGCTAGACAGTTACTGAAAATGACGGTAAGGTTAAGAGAACAGTCAACTAACGGCCAGTGATGCCATTCGCTTCACAAAAGGAGTGGAAGTCGTCGAACTTCATTGTAGTTTCGATGCATTCTTCAGGAACCCATCGATGGATCAGCCAGTGGGAGCTAATGGCGAATCGCACGCCATGGGGAGAATTTCGGGCCCGTATAGTGATATCTAGATCCTTTACCAGATCTGTAGATCGGTAACACCACGCCCCCAGTCTGCGCAGCTTGCTAAAACTAATGACAAAAACTCTGGTATTGCTACCCTTTTGGCTTGCAGAGTTACTGATGTTGATGATTCGACCAGGGGATTCTGTGGCTGATATAAAGGGCGGTGAAGATTTGTCGTCCCGTGTAAGGTGTCTGATGACTTGGTCTTTCGCTATTGCGGAGTCTGCGGAGGAATATTTTCTCCAACCTGGGCAGCATATACCTAGGACTTTATGGTGGCGACTCTCCTTGGAATCGTTATGGAGGCGGTACAAGATACGGGGTAAGTCTTCCTCGGCAGCGCCAACGCAAGGCACAAACGGCTGGTTTGCATCCGACTGTGTTTGATTTAACCCTTGCGCACCAGATACAATGCATTTATTGAGACGCCCCAAAATCTTAAACAAAGTATCGTTTTGCTCCTGTACATGCATCAATCTCCTCTCGACCTCGTTCACTTCCAAAATTAAACGAAAGAGGCCATCTCCCCCTGTCTCCGGGAAGCTCACAAGAGCAAGCTGCGATGTCCCTGAACGTCGGTCGGTCTGATCCTTTTGTATAGTACCAGAGATAATATTGGTAATCCTATCAAGACAGGTCAATACAAAGTAGTTAAAGTCCAAAGCATCTTTAAGCTGTGGCGTCTTTTCTATGAGCAGATTGCGAAATTGATTTGTTTCTCTAACTCTCTGTTTCTTCTTCTCGTGCACCTCTTGGGCTTCTTCCTTGTATGTGAGTGCAAGCAACGTTGCAGAATCAAAGGTGTGCCGGAGCCCGTAATGGTCTCGTTCTATCTTAGACATGTTCAGACTGAAGGCTTTGATCTGACTGTGAAACTCAGCTCAGTGATAATGCAAGAAGTTTAGCAAGCCTGTCTAAGGGAGGTTGATCACAAAGTGCGAAGGCTCTCCGTAACACCTGTGACTCGTGCTTATTGGTCATGCGCGGATACCCCAGGTAAGCTCGGCGAATCAGCGAGGCACACATGGTCGTGCCCCACCTACTTTGTATTTGGACATTTATGGATACATACCATCTCCTCAACGAGATTGACGTCTTCTTTCTGACATACTCAAGCTCCAGAACCAATCAAGGACGCAACTGTATCTACCACTCCCTATGGCCAGCCAGCAAGATCTACCCCCTGATCAAAGATACCTAGAAACTATCGTCCATAACATTAAGCGGAGGATTCCATTGGGGCTGAAAGAACGGAACGTCAGGATGATATTGAAAGGCTTGCGCGATGTGCATTACCGGTGAATAAAAACCCTCACGAGCATTCACCAGCGCCTCAGACTTCTCATCTCCCGCAGAGAGTCAGCAGGAGCGGTGGGAGGATCATTTCGGAGCTGGATTCAGGGAGCTTGACGCCGGAGGCGAGTCGACCAGCAGCTCTACCTTCCCCCCCTCCCTCTCCTATCATCTCCAAACCTTCAATCGAGATGGCATCTGCCGTGCCGTTGGCGAGTACATTGGATTCTCAAGACATTGCACAGCTTCAAGCTGCCCTTCAAGGCCATCAATGTCAGATCCGCTCACTTAATCTCAAACTCGAAGACACACAAAACGAAGTCCAAAGTCTCCGCAAAGAGCGCCGGGAAGCGTCTAAGCAGCATCTGCGCGCTGTTTGCGGGAACTCAGAAGAAGAGATCGAGAAGCACAAGAGGAAGGAGGAGAGACTGATGAAAACGGTGGAGGAGAGGGAGCAGATCATTGAGGGACTTGATAAAAGAATTGAAGAAGGAAGGGAACATGAAAGGGAGCTAAAGGGGAAGTTGGCGGAAGCAGAGGGGAGGGTTGAAGAACTGAAGAAGCGGCCGAGGGAGGCGGAGAGTGATGTAGGGGGTGGTGGGCGTGCAGGAGAAGAGGGCAAGGGTAATGGGAAGGACAAGGGAATAGGTGAGAAGCGGGGAGGTGCAAGAGCGGGGAAGACGGACTGGGAGTTTTGGCGCAGGAAAGGGGACAGGCTGACGTCTTTCGGGGCTATGTATCAAATTGTGGTCAAGCGGGGGACGTCTTGAGAGAGTTACGGGTTTCCCTTGTTTTCTCTTCCCTGCGATACAGGCGCAAAACCATTATCGAGAATTTGTCTTCTGGGTTCTATCTTGGATGGGTTCATCATTTGAATCCAGAGAGGTCGGACAACTCGAAAAACGCTCTAAGACCCCCAACCAGGCCGACGCCACATTGCGAGCTCACGTGTCGAGATAGATGGAGCTGTGAAGCAGTTACAGAAACCGGTTGGGATTGGAGCTGGTCGTATACGAGTATGCGCCGCCTACAGAAGAGTCTGTCAAGCAAAAGGAGAGGAATAATGCCATTATGACGGGGGTGACTTTCGCCTACACAGGTGGTACTGACCTCGTCTGTAAGGTGTTTATGCTATGCCGATGGTAAATTGGTGGGTAGGGCTGACTCTGTAAACGTAAAAGGTAGTCTGCTCCTTTGAGAGGCTAATCTTCCCAGCATGAGTCGAGTTGAGTAGAGTTGAGCAAAAGCGCACAGCGCACGAAGAGGTAGAAATGGACATGATTTAATATATCGATAGCTTGGATATCGATGCCCAAAAGATTGTTATTGTGATAAGCGGCAGTAGGGATATTACACGTGACCAAAAGTGGGCGCTAAGCCTATCTTGTTCTACTGAACCGGGCCATTGACGCCAAATTTGTTTTCATCTCTTCTACCCAGCCTCTCCCCACGACTTCCAATCAGCTTTGGTGCACATTTTCACACCAATACACTAGGTTCACGACAAGACCAAGTCTCAGGCCTTCTGCCCTGAGATGACCAACCCTGGTCGGAACTATCGACAGCTCCATCGTAAGAGATGGAGGGTGGCTCAAAAGGCTGCTCTACCTTTCGAAGTGGATCTCGTAAATGCTCTAGGGAGTTGTCCAGAGGATGCTTTGCAATGGTAGTGCGCTCGTCTTGCGAAAGGACCTCCAAAGGCAATATCGAAACTTCTCACCACACTGCAGGGCCATGAGGTGGCCCTTGATCTTCGATCAAAGACCGGAAATGGGAATCTAGCTTTTGAACTGTCCACGCTTTTCAGACGTGTCCGAAATGGCGACTTCAACTACGAACCCTACCGTGCGCTACTACGACTAGTCATCAAGAAGGCATTGGATTTTGATATCTGGAACGCTGTTTTCGATCTCATGAGATCCGTTTCCCGGATAACCCCTCCTACAAGTATTCCGGTCTCGTTCGACGGCACGCCCGTCACGCATTCCTCCGCTTCACAGCAGGGTGGCGAACAAACTCGCTGAGCGGTGTAAGAAAAGATTTTTGAGGAAATCAAGGACTGTACATATCGGGGTGTTGAAGGATTCTTCTCGAAATTTTTTGACGGAAAAGACTGGACTGAGAGCACCAAGGAGATTTATCGATCCTGGACACATTTATAGAGCGGAAGATGGAAAATCGGTCTATCACTATTACCGAAGATGCCACTGGAGAGGAAAAAATACTTCGGTTGGAGCCAGATCTCATTGCCTATCAACGGGCGATTGTCTGTCGCGGCACTTCTTGCTCTCTTATCGGGACTTCAGGTCTCAAGGATCCGCAGTATGTTGTTAAATTTTCGTGGACCTCCGATAAACGGCCACCAGAAGCAGACCTTCTCAGATTAGCACACGAGAGGGGGGTAAGAGGAGTCGCTAAACTGTTCGGTCACCATCGCATTACCAGCATTGCGGAAATGCGTGAAGAATCCACTTTCACGAAGCCGCACACTTTTCGAAGCCTTACGCTAAGTACGGCGTCCTCCTTTTCACAGTCTCAACCACAGAACCTCCTTCACTAATCGTTCAGCCAGCTTCATGGACTAAGTACAGCCGGTGGTTCTCCAAAAAAACGAAAGCCCGTAGACGCCGGAGGGAGACCGTCCAAAAGATCAAGGTCCAATAGCCAGAGATCCGATAAGGCCAAGCAGGAAACGGAGGTAACAAACTCTGTGGAAGATAATCAAACGACGAGTCTCTATGCCCCCAATGAGAGTTCATTCGACAATCGCGTATTTCGTTGCTTGGTAATCTCACCGGCGGGCCGGGGAATCCGTGATTTCCAGTCGATCAAAGAGCTCCTGGAGGCACTTCGCGACGCAATCAAGGCGCATTAAACGGATTCCATTGTTCCGGGCGAAGTGCAAAAAGATGCTCAATAGTGAAGCACACAACGAGAGACGAAAAGCGACACTGACGCCGTCTCTAAAGAAAATGATCTCGCGTTGTACTTTTACCACTGAAATGAATAAAATGTTCCAGCTTCCAGTGTTCCAGGGGAATCATATAGAAATGGCTGGCACCTTTTCCGCCTGGAACACCTGGTTCCGCCTGTGGCTCCACACCGGGTCTTCGGACCCCCACCTTCAGCGGGTCCCCCCTTGCTCACGCAACTATAATCATACTCAAGCTTTATGGACTTGCTCCAATCTGTAACCTACTATTCTATTCTACTACGTACCCGCACAAGCTTTGTCTTCCTCCTCTCACCACTGGCATTCTACCTCTTCCTACTTTACATATTTCATCAAGGATCGCCAAACGTCCGCCTGCTCGCGCCAACGCCTCCGGCCCAATGGCCTTGTAATAGCTTACAACAAGGCCTCCACCCGTTTGCTGCTGATGATACTGCTCATCCCACTCCGGGACAAATGTAGTTGCCCACCTCCGCACCAACACATAACGTGCGTCTTGGAGCTCCACCTGAAAGAAACCCTTCCTCCACCGCCATCTTATCTCCACTCCGGCCGAACCTGACCGTCGCCCAGGTTCACTCGCTGCACCCGTTGCATCACCAGGTGCCGCTTGAAGATCAACCACACTTGATCCCATTCCCTCTCTTCCGCATCAACATCCTCATGGCACGTGTCGTTGTTACCCAACCGTCTTTCGCACTCGCCGAAAAAGTCATCCACCGCATACAAACTCTTCAAATCATCTTTCTTGGAGATGATGCACCCGCTCAGAGCTTCTTTGCTGCTGCCAAACGACCGGATGTTGGCCCGCCGGTACAACCACTGCCGCACCTTGAACGGCACCGATTCCGGCTCCTGCAACGCCGGTACCACCACGCTGCAATTGCACGGAAAACCTATATGATTGTCACAGTCCTTACAATGGCACGTTCGATACGCAATCCGCCACAACACCTTCGTCGAAATGTTGTTGCACAACAACGCCGTTCTCCGGTTCATAACCACAACGCCCCCAGATCGCCCAGCGACCCAATATGCTCTGAGGAACAAGCGCAGTTTAAGTAGCTACATACCTGGTAAGGGTGGTGAGCATGTCTTGGAGGTAGCTCTGTTTGGAAAGCGGTATATCAAGAGCGAGTAAGTGGGATGCTCTCGCTTGGGCTACGCGCCTATCTGGTGTGATTATTTTGTCACCCCAGTAGTTTCCAAAGGCAGGGTCGTCGATGAGGACGAGGGAGAGGTTTGCCTAGGCTTGGCGGCTTTCGCATACGCTACGCATAGCATTCAAGGCATACATCTTGTCTCTGTTGAACAGATGAATGGACTGATGATATAGCTCGAATTGGTCGGGAGTGGGAGAGCCATTTCCGAGAGCGATGCTGATATCTTGGCATGAGTTTTGGTTGAGTCGCCTGGTGGCGTTGAAAAGGTCTAGCACAGAATTGCTGAAGGCGAATGTGAAAGAGAAGTCTGTGAGGAGGCTGACGACGATAGTTTGGCAGGTTTTGATGTAGCAGGTAACTGCGGAGACGGGGTCGCTTGATGCGGCAGCTGTGCTGCAGAGTTGGTCTATGACGTCTGACCTGGCGTCGAGGCATATGAGGCCGAGGTCGAGCATGTGTTCGCCGGGATTGAGGAACCTGCCGGGGAGGCAGGAGCTGTTAAGTTCGGAGTCGAACCTTAGAGCGCCTTTGAAATTCTTGATTCCGTTTATCACAGTTCTTGAGTGATCGAAACACACTTGGTGGATAGATGGGGGCGTCGTCTCTTTAGACATGATTGTTACCTAATGGCTGGATAAGCTATAGGCCTTTTCCCCAGGACTCATGATTACTTCATAAGCCCCCCTTGGGGGGTGGGGGGGGCAAAAGAAAAGACCTTACAGTGAGGGGATTCACAACTGGGGAGCACGTGATGGAATGGGCACCTGGTGGGTACTGGTGGCGTGTAGGCTTCCGGCTTCTCGAGGGTCGATATCTTGGCCTTCATCTTCCTCCCATCTCCAGGGCTCAGGATTATTATGAGTCCGTCAGTGGGGTTCCAGAAGCAGATAGAATACCTCTCCGGAAAAGGCCTCCATTTTTTACTCTCTTTGCTCCTTCCTTCCTCGCGCGTTGTCTGTTACCTTTTGCTTGGTCTGGCGTGTGGTCGCGTTGCTAAATCTACCGTGTGCTACATACAGCCTGTTGCCTCGTTGCCTTGTTGCGTGCCTGTAGGCGTGTTGGGGTGTAAGGCTGGAACCACCTCCACAACCGGAGCCACTCTACTAACAATGTGTCGTGATGTGGCGTTTCAGCACTAGGCCTATTACATCCATTACATAGATGGTTCCACCTGTACTGCGCGTTCCAGGAGAGGTGGAACGGGATAATACCCTGTCAGTTCCAGCCAGCGAATAGGAGGGTGTACAAAGGCTGGGCCAATGTACTTTTGCTAGGAAAATGATCTCGCGGTTAGAAAAGCTGGCACCTTTCTTCCCTGGAACGCCTTATCTGGAGGTGGCTAGCCATCACATATGAGTCCAGCAGGAGGAAAAGGATAAGGAGCAGGATTCGGTCGACTAAGGATCTGGAGCCTGGTTGCTCACCCTCTGAGGACAAGAAAGTCGATGGGAAAGAAGGCGGTATCGAATAAAAAGATGAAGAGGAGGTACATATTCTCGCACGTTTCACCCATAGCCAACTTTCGCAGCCCTGGTTGCACTTGCCGAGTCTCTATTCGACCTTTTCATCTCCACATAGCCAACGTAGAAGTCTTTCCTCTCAACTCAGATCTCGCAAATCTAGTCTTCACATCCATAAAATAAACGTCCAAAAAAGGGTAGATCATATCGGCCAATCCCATCATTTTCTTGATAGGAACAACAAATGGCTCATTCGCCAGCCTTCTGGCGAATCGTCCACGTCTTTTCGATATACGACATCATCATTCATTCCGTCCATAATCGGTTTGCCAGCATGTACCCACGACATCTTGGATTCGGTCCGATCTCTGGGGCCCGACCGTATCGTAAGGGGTCCCAGGGAGCCCTTTTATCCTTTGGCTGTCCCGATAAGTTTCATTCAGCCTTGGAGCATGTGCGGTTGAAACAGGGGAAATCATAAATTTAGTTAGCGTCTGACTCAACTATTTTGCGCTCATTGGTTGGGATCAAACAGTTGAACATAGCCAGTCTCGGTATCTACAGCCGCGCGCTTAATCACGGACTCGACGCGTCCAGAATTACCCCTCAATCTGAAGCATGACTCCAAGCTTTCTCTCTCGCATCATTATGCTCGATGCCCATTTCGCCCGTTCGCCTACCCAAGAGATCGATCCATGTTTTGCGCTTTGCAGAGTGCCGTGCTTGATGACTGCCGTCGCGTCTGAACATCAACCATTGTGTGGTCAAAAGCGTCAACGAGGTGCGATCGAAGAAGAGCACTCGACGACTGGGACGCCGCAACCCCTTTGGAAAAGAACCAAGAGACGTCGTCAATCACAGCAGGAGACAAACATAGCATACTGGGATTCAATCTCCAAGCTGTGGCTCACTCGACGGGCTTTGGACGAACTCAATCGGCGAAACAGAAAAAGGGCCAGTCCTGTCAGAACCACTATTACACGCGGTCTAGATCTGGGTGACGAAGCAGGTCCATTGAAGAACCCCTCAGAGAAATTGAAGCGCTTCGCCAGACACGGCGGTCCAGATCTTCGTGACCTTGGAGGGGTGAGTTCGGCCCGGAAGACATCGAGATCGTTGCTAATTCCGTCCCTTCAGTATCCAGAATCTTCCATACCGAACTTCACTGCCCACGTTATGCCGTCGAATCAGTCCAGTTCGAGGACCCAATCGAAGTCCAGAAATACCTTGGGCGACTCTACCGAGAAGACCACAACCTCGAAAACAAAGAAGACTTCCCCATACGATCCCAATTTTGAGCAAAACCTCATTGATAACGGCATCTATCCAGATGATTATGATTTCCCGGATGGTCGAGATCCCCCAAGACCAAATAACGAGAACGAAATCCTTGGCAGGTTAGGGCAGCCGAGGTCATCTCTTTCACCATCTCAGTTCTCCAATAAGGAATTTCGTACCTTCAAGCAGACTAATTCACGGGCTTTGAATGAGGACGCTGTGATGGGTGACGTATTTCCAGTGATTCAGGGTACTGCCCGCATCCCATCCGCGAAGAATATTGTGTTTGGAAACCTCAAGCCACTTACCCACGGTAACTTGGTCGACGCCAAACCCGACTTCTATGACGGAGTACGTCCTGCACAAATAGACCTACGAATCCGCGAAGAGCTAGGACCATACGTCACACCGGCCACACAGGGGCATGCCCCAGCGTTACCCAATTTCTTCACTGAGGCGAAGGGTCCTGATGGGAGTGCGGCCGTGGCTAAACGACAAGCTTGTTTCGACGGCGCACTGGGTGCCCGTGGTGTTCATAAGCTTCGGTCATTCGAAGCGGACCCTACTCTAGCATACGATAACAACGCGTACACCATCACCTCGACTTATAATGACGGAACCCTCAAGATGTATACGATTCACCCCACCCAAGCATTTAATGTGGAAGACTCTCCCGAATACCATATGACCCAACTGAGAGGATGGTTACTGACTGACACTCCTGAAACATTTCGACAGGGAGTTGGCGCTTTCAGAAACGCCAGGGACTGGGCAAAGGAGCAAAGGGACCAGCTCATAGCATCTACTAATGGCAGGATAACGGGGATGCCCAGGGACGCTTCCACCTTAGAGCCTTCTACTCACAGCATGTCTCAGTCCACTTTCGAGCCGGATGCACCAGAATCTGAGACATCCGCTGACGAGCTTTCCCAGGACGTGGACCAAGATTCCAGCCTTTCTCGCAAGCGCCTGAAAAGAGAACCAGAGAAGCACTCTTCCAATCCTGATCTGAAAATACGCCCCAAGAAGAGCTATTCTGGAGCTAACAGCAGGTCTCGCAGCAGAGGTCGGCTCTCACAGAGGCGATAGTGTTTCCTGGTCCATATTCGGCCGCACAGCTGTGAAGAGGCAAACACTGATCGTTCCCTGAATCCGAATTTCGTGGGCTTGTTTTGCCAGCGTCAACGGTTACTTGGATATGGGTGAGTGCAATATGCTTGGCTCTTGCTACTCGAAGGCGGACAGATACCCAAGTGTAGTACCGCTGCGATGACTTGGAGTCTCTAGGAAAGGTGCTTCTCCACTTCCTCCGCGGTTCTCTTCCATGGCAGGTTCCCCCAGCCACGAATCAACAGCAAAAGGAGGAGCTCATCTTGGCGAAGAAAGAGACGATCCATACACAAGATATTTGTCTCCTGCAGAAGGAACTCCACCTTCTCTTCCGTCGTTTGAGCATGTTTATCGGCCTTTTGGATCCGTTCTTCTGCTCTTTAGGCCCTTTCTTCTACCCGACTGGCACGTGTATCTCCGTCTCTTTGGAGGTCAATGACCATGTCAACAAGCTTAGCTAAGAGAGCATTATTGGGGGTTTGACGTACTGCGGGCTGCATGCCTTTCGTTCCCGGGCCTGGGGGGGTTTTTCAACGACCTCGTCATTGATATGTCCGGTTCCTACGTCGAACCCCAGGCATTTGGCAATCCCGATGTCTCCATCAACAGCGAATGCTGCCTTATCTTCACACTTGCGCGGCTTCCACTGAAGATCCAATGACAACACAGACCTCACTCCAACCAAATAATAATTCAGAACAGCAGATTAATCACTTATCAGACAGCTATCAACTGTTTCGTAATTTTGCTTGCCTGGGGTTAGGATGTTCAATATTATAGACATGTAATAATCTCCTGGTATATACAGGGACTCGAAATCATAGCGAACATCGTTCGATCAGAAGATCATCCAATCTGGAGTGGGAGTGGTCATTTTTCCTCATTGCTACCTAATAAAACTCATCCCAATGAGTTTCTGGGTCTGTCTGCATAAGAATCTTAGCGAGAGACTTCCATTCTACTTCCAGCCATCGTAATGCTTCCTCTGCTTCTTGATCTTTGAAGTCGTCTACTTCGCTGTCATCCTCCATTGCTGCTTCCGAATTCAGACCGTCCCATATCTCTCTCTCATTTCGAGCATCACTTTGAGCGACTCTTATTAAATCCTGTGCTTGCTGTGGAAATGAGAAAGCGTCTTGAATTGTACCCTCGTTCCTTACAGGTCTCTCCACCTGTAACCGAAGACGATGAGCCAAATGTTCCTTCTCACTTTCCCACAACGGATACTGAAAATGACTCTCAAATCTTGCGATTGTCTGGGCGTAGAGCAGGCGTCTCCGTGCAAGGGATAAGACCTGATGCGCAGACAGCTCGCAGTTCCGGCTTTGCTTCGTACCAAAAGAAGTAAGCTTTCATCCCCCGACTGACCATGTCGTTAGCACCGGTCTTGAACACTTACTGATTAGGAGAAATGGTCAATAGAGGAGAGCTGGATGTCGCGCTTGAAACGTCTAATTTACTGCTTGTAGGTGTTTGGGTTACGACGTTGGGATCAATTCCCATTGCAGCTTTCTTGCTCGACATCGATTTGCGTGAAAGGCCGTCGAAGAGTGACTTGGAGGCTAGACTTGTGATGATAAAGGGCAGCACGATGTGCACGGACCCAGCCCTGAACCTTTGGGCAGGCCATTCGGTCATCAAAAGCGGAGATCTCTAAAGCTGTGGTGTTATCACTCTTGGAGGAGCCTACGGGGATCATCACTCTGCCGTCTCTCATTCTCCATGAGCACTTGCAGCGTTTGCACCAATAAATATGATTCTGGCTATATTAGCTACGAAAAGGATGATTCGAAAGCATGGGACTGTTCTGGTCCAAAGAATCCTCCATCCGCATGATCTCAAGCCGACAGCGAACCGGGTAACCCAGAACAGCAAGACCCCTCCTATCCAGCTCCCAATCCTGCTGAGGCGGATTGCCAGGGAAGCTTGCATACGTCAATAACCACGTCGTGCGCGGGGGTGCGGTCGTCACCCTGCGTCAAGCAAGCGTACAGCCCATTCCGACCGACTTTGACATACGGAGTTGCTGGAACGGGTGACTCTCGACCGTCATCAGGTCCTCCTTCATCTACAGTCACTCCCCATTTGCGCTGCAAACCCCATTTCGTGTTACTGACCTGATTCCCTGTACCACCTCCGAAAATCTGAAACCGCTCAATAGAATCGCTCGACAATCCGATACGTTTTATGACCTTCATTGCATGAAACCGTGCGCAAATCAGACGCTTTTCCATTGTCTTGAATTTTTCTGCGGCGGTTTTGTAAAGGTTGTGTGTTGCTTCGTTAGGGAGATCTTGATCGATTTGCTTCAACGTATCTCCAAGATGGCTCTCCAAGAGGTAAAAAACCCACCGGTGACCGGGAGTGAGCTGCCTGTTATGATCAAAGGAGGCACGCGACTTGATATAACCTCTAATACCCAGTTCTGCTTCACGTATGGCGATCGCCATAGCTTTGTCCCGGACTAATCCAACTCCTATTCCTTTCCAAACGGTACACCATATACGTTGAGTCAAATCTCGATGATAGACTGCCTCTGCCTTCTTCCAATCAACGTCAAAAGGATCTTGATGGTTCGCATGGCGTTCCAAAGCAGTTTCTAGCGCTATCACATGCTCAGAGACGGAGGAAACATTAGTAGTCCCCCCAGTGGAGATAGAGCTGGCAGTTTCGTCTTCGCCACGGATACAAATTTGGTCGCCAAGAGCAAACTCTGGCAGTGGGCGGCGGTCATAATTATCTTCCCAAAGTTCTAGTGTATATTGTTGGCGTAAGCCAAGGTAGGTACCTAAGAGCAAGAAGTTTATACAAGCCATTACCTATACTTTTTCAAGTGAGCTGAAGACTGACACTAGCTATGATTTGAAAATTCAAAGGGGACGTGGGATCATGAAAGGTGAATGCATGCGAATTCTCGACCATTAAGTATTTTTAGTGGCAGAAGCAAGCCAAACTTTAGTCTCGAAAGGAGGTCAAGAGGTAGGTCGGACATTGAAGGCGATATCTTACCGCGCAGTCAGGTGCTATTTGGGGCCCATCCCATATGGATACCAGACCATCCAGACCCACCTCGACACATCCCACAGGGATGCCAGACAGTTGGGGCTAATCATGCAGGTCCCTTCAAGTGTCTCTCTAAATCCCTACAAACACCTGCCAGGAGTCTCCCTCGAGACCCATGAGCGTTCGCTGGTGATATTTGGGAAACTTAACACGATGCATCTTCAGGGATTGGCGCCAAAGAGGTGGGCTTTTCTTATAGTATTCAGACTTGATCATAGAGAGCGAGAGGTGGATGGCAAAGAAAGCATCTTCTTTGTAGCTTTCGCAATACAGTACAATGATCTAGGATTACGCAAACATGTATTGAGGGTATTAGGGATCATCTGCTCTGGCAGGTACTTGCAGGGATCCAGAAAGATTCTTGGCAAGTGAGTGCCGGGAAAGGGTCGATAAAGTGTATGTTGGAGACCTGCCCTATCACGATAGTGTAACGCACGATGCGCAAAGTTGCAAGGGAATCCAGCTTTGAGCATTGGCATAGGCCGTCCAAGAGCGAAATCTCCACCCCAAATTCTAAATCAGGTTTCTTGTTCCAAGGCAACGATGATTGCTGGAGCAAAGACCGAAAGAGTTGATCGCCTCTACCCCGACTTTAGAGGTGCTTTCCTATTTTGGGCAAGGGAGACTATACAATGACAAAAGGCCTTTGATTCAATCTTCTCTTGCAAATTCATTCGGACAATCTCACGACTCGTCTGATCGTCTGCTGAGTATTCACGGTGCAATGGAAACGACCGATAGTAAGCCAGTAATGAGTTTTTTTGGGCAGCAATAGTAACAAAGGCGCAGATGCCATCTCAGCTTCATCATACATCGAGTATCGGTGGATAACCACCGGCACACACGTGTTTCTCACATCTTGGCCAGTAAAGGATTGGGAAACGCCATTCCGACCGGAGGAGTACATTTTGCCAGATCTTTGTGTTCAGCCAACGCCGTCCAACAGGATCTTGATGATTCGATCTCCAGGAATCATGCCATTTGAATTCTTCACCTTTGTCTCTCAATTTGGGTCTGTATATTACGCAGTGTGGACAAGGCAGACTTTGATGGCCAGACGAAGTTGTCGGAAAAGGGTACAACGCGGCGATTATTGTGGTATGTGATTTATTCGATAGGGAACTTCGGTGACTGAATCAGGTACAGGGGCGTCCTTTTCTAATACCCGAATTTCTGTCCCATGGACCTATGCACTCTGGCCAATGAAGGCAAGATGGAGATAGTACTAGAACGCAGATAGATATCACGCAAAAGAACAACGGTCCGCTTACCGTGTGCTTACCTGATCGCTATTTCTCGGACCTCTATCTGAAAAGAATTCTAGGCTTGTTCATTTTGGTCTTTGGTGGACTGGCCATGAATTGTTCCAAGCTTATGCTTTCACTTGCGATACCACGTTGCATAACAGCCTTACCATTTGGCAAAAGAAAAGCTCTTCCATTGTTTTTCGAAAGGGTAATTGACAGTGATGACTAAAATTGCTAATGAAATAATACTATTCACATTGGACGCTTCCGTGGTCTTCTCACGTTGTGTGACCTAGTTCTACCTCCCATTCCCTTGATTGAAGTGCTTACAGCACTTGGTAATGCCCGAAACTTCCATTTCAAGTTTACAGCGCCAACACTGGTTTGATACTAGATCACTGTCGACAACGACCACCCCCTCTGTCAAATGCTCCAACCAGCTGAATTTGAAGGAGTCAGTCAGATGGGGCCACTGCTTCTTCAGCGACATGCGTATTAATTCCAAGTCTTTCCCTCAGGCAAAATGACATTTGGCGAAATCCTCTGCTGCTACCTCCTCCGCCACACGCTGCAACCAGCTGACCTCGATGTAGTGGGTCAGATGGGGCCATTTGTCCTCAAGCGATATACGTGTCGAGTCCAAGTCTTTCCCTTGGGAAAAAAGACCTTTGGCAAAATCTGTTATCTCCTTTATCACATGCTCCAACCAGCTGACACTGACGCGCTTGGTCATATCGCTCCACTCCGTCTCCAGCAATATGATTATTGTTTTGAAGTCTTCACCCCTGGAAAATTCGAATAGGGTGAGCCCCGTCATGCTAGGGAGCCAACCCAGCGGTGACGACGTGTGGGAGGACTCTTTGGAGGTGATGTGGGCTGCAACATAAACGTTAGAATGGGAATTCCAGTAAAAACCTCAACCACGAAGAGCAAGTGGCAACAACGGCGGCCGTGACGAAGAGCAATTGAGAACTCACCTAGATGACTGTTGATGTTCCCTTCCACGCAGCCATTTTTGACCTTAGAATCCGTACGAATCATCTTTCCTTCGCCTACTGCTCCTTCTTCTATCATCTGACTCCACGCGTAAAGTTCCGCAGGGTTGACCGTATCAATGATCAACTGTTTCCTGGCTGTTGGTGTAGTAGACGATCTTCTGCAGTTTGAACCAGTGTCACGATTGAAAATACCCACTGATTCGTCTGAGGCTCCGTCCGGTATTCTTTTACAACTCTCCTTGCGAGCTAGAACAGCGAAGGTTGTCTCAACGTAAATGCTACGTACTGAGAACTGCGTGGTGATGAGTAATAGAAAGATCTGTCCTTTCAATCAGTACCATTGTTCACCTCGGACTCTCTTTCCTACAGACCTTAGGAAGTATACCTCGAATCCATGACACCTTCCACCCCTCCACTAACGATATCAATGCCGAGAGGGCGACTGCAGAACAGTATAGTAAGCATACAGCAAGACTGGATCTCCATTTCCTATCATTGTGAAGATCGATCAGGATCCGCCAGTAAATCAAACTGAAAAGCGAAAAGTCCAGAAAGCTTGCCCCGAAAACCGTGTAGAGATGTAACACCTCGTTATGCAAGCTGTAATTTAGATTAGCAGAGATGAGTTCTACAAAAAGAGGCATGACCGTACTCAATTAAAGGCAGAAACTTCAGAATGGTGAGGGTGGAGGTGGCAACAGGACCAATACGACGCCAGAACCATCCAAGACCATTTCCGGACACCCCTTCGAATGCGCTCCACAGACATAGAAACTACCATCAACAATGAGCCTTTGATTTGATATATTCGTTCGAGGAAAGACGTACCTCTGCGCTTGTTACGCATGTGATGGAGCAGTAAAGAAGGAGGTTGACCGCCAGCCAAAGCTGTGTTCCTATTCGATTAAGTCATTAAAAATTACATGCCCAGAACTCAAATAAGCCTTGACTTACCTTGACTTACCTTTTCTCAGTAGAATCACATTCGAAATGTCCAGGGCATGTAGAACGACCAGCGAGAAGTCAAACATGAGCTTCAACATCATGATCCATGTCTGTGGTTGACGGACAAGCCCAAGGGTCGGGTGCAAGCGAATTGATCGTCGACGCAGAAGAGGGAGTGGTAGAATAAAAATGACGAGAACACATGCGAGAATAGTAAGATGGAGTTTCGGTGAGACACTCTCCATAATAAGAAAGGGAGGCAGTGTAAGCATGCAGGTGAGACTGCAGGAGACAAGGCAAAGGGAACTGCAGTGGATGGGTCCACAAGGCAAACGAGGCAACAAGATAGGGAAACATCTATACTGGAAGCTGTGCGCAGCTGCAAGATATAGTAGCATCGCCTCTCCCCTTTCCGTAAGTCCAAATCCGGAGACTTTAGATACCAGTATGATCAGAGGAGAAGGGCGCTGGTCTCGTCATATTACGTCCACGGGACTAGCTCAGGTTCATTTATCTCCCTTGTTTGTAATCCTCATCGGTTACCTAGTTCTGTCCTGATAGAGCAATGCTAAATGGTGAAGTAGGAAGATATGGAGCGCTAGATTTACAAATCGGGAGTGGGAGTGAAGGGATATGCGGTACATCGTGAATATGGCGATATTGAAAATACTTACAACAGGGATCATTAACAACCGGTTGCAAATGATCCCTGTCGAAAGGGTCGTGACTAGTGTTAGCCTTTTGATCCCGCGTACGACAGCGTTCTTAATGTCTGCTTAGTTGCTCCTTCGCCTTCGGTCGTTCTTGTCTTCAATAGAGCATCAGTCATGGCTCCCAATGAATCCGTTCGCATTCTGGAAGCTCTGAATGTTCTTTGCAAAGCTTCCCCGGAAGGGCTCCAATCTCACAAAACGGAGCTTTTAGTAGCGGTGCAAGAACTGCAGACACTAATTGAGAAATGTGGCGATCCGGTACCTCATTTGACAGGTGATCCTGGCCGGGTGTCACCTTCTTTGATCTCTTATGATTCCTCTTCAATTCTTCTAGACATCAATGAGTCATCATCCAGCTCTCCTCATGGCCGGGATCTATCAGCACCCTCTCTTACCCACTGCTCTCCGCCTTCTGCACAGGAGCATCAACTGAATCCGGTTTTGTCAAAGTCAATTAAGGATTTGATTCAAGCATTGAACAAGGGATCAAAACAGATCAAGGAGTATTTGTCGAAATCAGAACAGGAAGCTACTGGGAAGGAGCCAGCATGGATGATCGAGGATCCTCGTGTTGTTGATCTCCAGATGGATGGAAGCCATTTGTCGCCAGAGATCAAGTTTCGGAAGGGCCTGAGCCAGCGGTCTTTGGCGATCGAGTTTAGCCGGTGGGAAAGTGACACCTATGGGAAATCAAGAGTTAGCGAGCGGACGCAGAACCCGTCAATTTTGCAAAAAAGGCGGGGCGGACATGTCCCGGAGTACCTCAAGAACAACCAGCATCGGTTCAATAATCAGAGCGCAGCAAAAGTGGGGATCGAACATGGAATCAAGTTGCTCGTTTGTGAAGAGTTGTTTGGCAGCAAGGCAGTTTCAGCAATCCTGATCTTCAAATATCGCCGTTTTCGCACAATCAAGTTCGATGAGCTTGATGACCTGAAGGAGGCAATTAAAAGTTCAGAGTGGATCTTTGAGCTTGCGGAGCAGAAGGCTGCCTGGTTTGATGGTTGCCAGAGTCATTACGATGGTACGTACTCGTCGAGGGCATTGGCGCCGCTGATTTTTCTATAGCGTGGTACAATGGCTGTTCCGGCAGAAAACGTCGTCGATTGAATTTTGCATCAAGCGAGTACGAACAATCTAATCCCGAATATTCACACGGTGAGTTACACATTTTGTCGAACTCTTCAAAGTCCAAGGCTAATGTTAGGTAGGAGGCGCCCGAGATGCGGGGCAACTATATCGCCTCAGCAATATTGATGCAGCCGGAGCAAAAGCCGCATCCGACTGTATGCACCCATGTCTGTAAGACTGAATAATCACTGACTTCGGTAGTCGAGAGTCGTCAGCTTGATGGGTTCGATAGTCACAAGGCAAGCCTCTATTCCTCCAGGGAAGCTTCGTCGGCTCGTGCTGAGCCACATGTTGAGGACTTCCAAAGGGGTACGTGGCGTCCCTAAGCTGGAGTGATTCTTCCTAACGTGTTGGAACAGACAAGGATACATCATTTGGACCCCGAATTGATTTGCCATCCGACATCTCGAACTCTTCCGTGGCGAACATTACAGGTCACGATCTATCTCCAGGAAGCCGGCTACGTAACATGAAAAACCTTGAAGTGTCCATGCTTCGCGCATCAGATCCAAATGTTCAAGCCCGTCTGCCTCAGCCTCCCGATTACAGTGTGTCTGACCCTATGGGTCCGCAGCCCCCTAACGTTCAGGATGCTATACTTCCACGCCCGGGGCACTTGACGATGGATGCTGTTTCCGGCGAAGAGGTTGACATATCAGTTATTCAAGAGCATGATCAAGCTACAAGAGAGGTTGCTGCAGGGTGGAGACTGAGGAACTCGAGAGATGCAGAAAATAGCAATTCTGTTCTTCCGGCGCAGTCCTCATCCACCCAGATATTGTACGAAAAGAATCTTGCACCACGTTGTGGCAACACTGGCCCGGAGAATGACATCGATTTGTGGAGCCTTCCACCGCTTCACGACTGTGACTGGACCGATTTCAACCTATGGGATCTTGATCTCTGGAGCATTCCCCTACCCCCCAGCATGCCGTCACCCCGAATTCTTCCTTAGTATGACAAGACAATCCAAACCGGGGGTTATCGCGACCCGACCACGGAATTCGCTGCTACAACCGACGGTTAGAGGTTTGGATGGCAATATACGAGTCTCTTCGATAAATGCTACGGTTGGGCTGGTTCCTTCGTGGATCCGAAGAGGGTATAGACACGCGGGGCCTTGTAGGCTTCGGAGTATTTTATACTGTGAAATTCGCAATACGAAGCGTCGTTCCATCTGCGCTTGCATTAGTCGCAGTCATATGTACGAAATTCGAACAGACCAGATCACTGATGCCTGGTTTATCAAGAAGTGGCTGGAGTTTGGTCGTCAAGTCTGGGTGTCCACACTGCCGTGATCCTTCTTGTAATCCACCGAACTTTTCGCCCTCGACAAGCCACTTTGCCAGGGTTTCTAGTTCGTCAACGACGGCCGGTTGTAGTGGCTTTTGCTGGACATGATCTGATTCCGCAATATCAATTTCGTGAGGTCGAAGCGAATCTGACATGTCGACACTCGTTGCCTGTAGATTCATGTCTTAGCATCCGAGCTAACATTTTCTCGGGGGGGCGGTTTTGCAACCTGAATGAGCTGAATGATGAAGATCTCCCCTGAATCGAGTCGTTTGGAAGCACGGTGAAGTCTGATAATCGAGCCCTTGCGGATTAAGAAGTGGCCTACTGAAGGTTTAGGCGGGGTTGGAGAGATCAGATGACTAATCTGACCAAATCGCCTTAGCACGGTAGAGCTATGGAGGTGTCGGTAAGCTTTACATTCAGAATCGTACGGATCGTACTGCGTCACGAATTCCCTCTTGCGCCAAAGCCTTCGCATCGATGATATCAACGGTACCCTAGCAATATCGCGTAACTTCTCGATCGGGAGAAAGGAGGCATGGCCCCCTGATATATATCAAGACCGTGTCGAGGATGGAACACGGGATAGCCTCGATGCACCGCGTTCAGCGAAAGTCAGATCCTCCTATCGATCCAGCAATCAGACTTGAACATAGAAAAAGTTCAGCCCACAAACCACATACCAAATTTTACCTCTCAAATGCACCGCGGCCACGGAATCTAATGATTCCTACGTCAATCACGCATCCAATTATTACCCACACCAAGGTTCTCAGCTTCCATCTTTTCTCAACTCAATGACTACCAATGTCTCATTTCAGATCGCCCTTTAAAGGGCCAAGGTATGACTGGCCTGATAATTTCCTGGTGTTTATGCGCGTGAGGAATAATTTTGACATGTAAAGGGGAAGTGAAAATGCGGGCAGCCCTGAAATCACGGAATGGGTGTAAGAGATGGTAAAACACTCTTCTGATAGCATGCCTTTTGTGAGAGGAGTGCGTTGTGGGGAATTTTGACAACGGCAGCCCCAGGTCACATTCATTGTCGGCATTCTCTCCATCTCCTCCAGTTATGCTCACCTTTTGGCACCCCCTAACTATGGCACCCCACTCCAATTCTGCCACGCCGCTCAAATTTGATACGGTACATCGTGATTGTGCTTGTGACTGGGGCAGTGAGGTGGGTGCTTGTAGTGCTTCGCCTCGTGCAATTCATGCCCTCATAGGTAATGTCTCCCAGGAGAACTGTTCTTGGGGCTTGTGAGGTGATGCCTGTGCAGCTGGGATGAGTAGGGGGCACATAGCGTGAGACCTCTTGGGAGAATGGGCTCGGGAGGTCTATCCTGGGTACATGGCTGACAGCGCTCGGAAGGTGACTTCTCCAACTGCCTAAGTTTCTACTACCATCATGATCTAGTGTGCTCATATCAATCCACCTTGATCCCCGATCGAGAGACTATCATCTTCCACACATGGATCAGCATCTATTGATATAAGATAGACTATTCCCTCATTTATCTTAAGAGACATAGCACAGTCCAGTAAACCGCAGCTATACCTTCAACACTTGTTGAGAAGCAATCATGTGCAGAGTTTGTGATATCTTTAAAGAGACAACCGATAAGCCATCTGTGAGCCTATGGCTTGTGTTTATTGTACCCCACTTACTTATATCTGATAGTCTTACCTTCAAGGAAAGAAGGATCGACTTCATAAGCATTACGAGGGTAATTACCGTATGAGCGATGAAGAAGAAGACGAATTCATCAAGGTCCTCATCAGCCACTGTTATGAGACTGGACTTTACGATCTGAAGAAGAGACTAGATTGTCTACTAGATGACTGAGAAGGGTTCGTTCTCTTCTTTCGTCGACATCAGTGGAAGAAAAAACTGATTGATATAATAGATTTTTTGTAGGCACCGATCTCGACTTGAACGTGAATTTCAGCTTCCAGCCCTTCCGAATGGACGAAGTTGATTGGAGCGGCCAGAACGGAAGTATAAAGAGCGGGCTTCGAGTTACTGTTGAACTATCGCTCGTTTCTCTGTTCCTTTTCGACACACCGTGACGACGCTGTAGCCGACATAGCCGCTGGGGGATTCGTAATAGGCAGGGTTTGTTTGCGAAGTGTTGAAAATAAGAGGGTCCTAATAGACTCGTTTCGTTATTGAGTCCTCGATAGTCCATAAAATATTAGCACCTGTATATTCATCAAGTTGATCGTATAGATCTTTCTAACTCCATTTCGTGAGTAGTGTCCCTGTTCGCCAACAGCCCCACTAAAGCCTTACACCACGAGCCAGCCTTGTGAGGCTACACGAGTTCTCTGACCGGACGAGCACCAGAAAGCGGCAGCATTTACTGCACAATGAGCACTAAATAGCGACGATCGTCCTGCGACGTTTGCTCATTCATCGTTGTTATCTATAGTTGCTATACTTTTGCCTCAGCCGATATTTCATTTCCAGCTTGGCCCTGACAGAGCTAGAGGGGAATGGCCATATTAAATACACAGCTTCCCCCGCTGGCCACGCCCCGCTGAGCACAATGACGCTAGTGCCCGGGCACGCAAGCTGGATCTTGAGGAGGCTTCGGCAGCTGAGGTCATGGTTTTTTCATTGTGCTGGTCTGATGAATGATGTCAAAGCAAGATTTGAGGTCTATCGGTATCGTGTTCTGTCTGTGAGTAAAAGCACACTGAGATGCCACGGGAACAAGGTAAGGCTGGTCAAGTTTAGCAGTATTTCCTAACCCCACCTTACCCTTCTCCCTCCCAATCGTTATGGGGCCGCAGGCAGGCAAGCAAAGTTAGATAAGAATGCAAAAAGGATACTGCAGGCTTTTAAATAATCAATACCAGGTAACGTTAGATCTGTAGGGGAAAAGTAGGTATCAATAGGGAATTAGATGCGCTTTGATGTAGATTTGCGACTTCAAAAAAGTCGTAGTTTCTAGTCTAGGCTATTTTTGGATTAGCGGTGAAACTGGTGAGACTTGGAGTTCGTTGCCTTGTTGCCTCGTTCCCTTAGTACCGGGAATGTTCATCCTCCACTAGCCAGCTCTTCGCTAACATTTAGAACTTTATACACCCGTACATCATTATCTTGAAAGACTTGTATCACGACCTGCGGCGAGATTGCCTGGAAGTTCATGAGACCTCTTCCTTCCTATCAATCTTGATTAACAGTCCAGCGAGACACTAGATTCACGACGGGACCAAGCCCAGCGCCTTCTGTCTTGAGATGACCAATCTTTCGCTAGACAATTGCACTGTCATCGTAAAGCATCCTTTGGATAATTCCCTGGACTATTTGCGAGATTCATTTCGAAAGGCAGAGCAGTCTTACAAACCGGATTCCACCTCTTACGATGGAGCTGTCGATAGGTCCGACCAAGGACCTCAAAAGGCAACTTCTAGACTCCTGCATACGTTGATGGGCCACGAGGTGGCCTTCAACCTTCGCTCAGAAACTGGAAATGGGGACCTAGCTTCTGAATTGTCCACGCTTTTCAGACGTGTCCGAAATGGCGACTTCAACTACGAACCCTACCGTGCGCTATTACGACTAGTCATCAAGAAGGCATCGGATTTTGATATCTGGAACGCTGTTTTCGATCTCATAAGATCCATTTCCCGGATAACCCCTCCTACAAGCATTCCTGTCTCGTTCGACGGCACTCCCATCACGCATTCCTCCGCCTCACAACAAGGTGGTGAACAGACTCATCGGCTACTGGAAGCAAGAGTTTTTGAGGAAATTAAAGACTGCACATATCGAAATGTTGAAGGATTCTTCTCGAAATATTTTGAAGGCAAAGCTTGGACTGAGCGTTCCATGGAGATTTATCGAGCGGTGCAAGATCGGCATGTAAACGGCAGGTGGAGTGATATCCCTGATCCGCCAGAACAGAACGCTGTTTTCGAATGGTGGTTCGATTTTCAGAAGGAGTTTCTATCCGACGCTCGAGGTGTCTACTGCACAAGCAAGAGTACAAAAGATCTTACTGGTGCTGAAGCTCGACGTCAACTTGATCTCCTTGTCAAGCGGAATACAAAGGACATGGTAGGAGCGATACATGACTGGAAAGACGTCAAAGTCATTGGTGAACATAAGCAGTCCAAGGACGACCTTAAAGCTACACTGCTCCAACTTGGCAGGTACATGCGCGATGTCTTTACTGCTCAGCCAACCCGCCGGTACATTCACGGATTTGTCCTCCATGGGTCAACTATGGAGCTGTGGGTATTCGATCGCTCTGGTCCTTACAGCTCTGGGCCTTTCGATATCCACGAAGAACCTGAGCGTTTCATCAAAGCTATTACGGGATACGTGATGATGAGCGACGAAGAGCTGGGCCTGGACACACTAGTTGAGCGGGACGGGGAAAACCAATCCATTACTGTTACGGAAGATGTGACAGGAAAGGAGAAAAGACTTCAATTAGAGTTGGATCCGATTGCCAAACAGCGAGCAATTGTTTGTCGGGGGACAAGCTGCTTTCGCTCCAAGGATCAGAAACACGTTGTCAAGTTCTCGTGGACATCCGATAAGCGGCCACCTGAAGCAGACCTCCTCAGGTTGGCGCGTAAGAGAGGTGTAAAAGGAGTCGCTGAGCTATTAGGCTACCATCGCATAACCAGCATCGCGGAAATGCGCAGAGGATTGGTCTTTACCAAGCTGCACACTTTTCGGAATGCTACGCCGAGTGCCTCATCCTCGTTTTCACAGTGGCATTCAGTGAATTTCGAAGCTTCAGCATCGCCGGAGCCAAACGAAAGTCTGATGACACTGAAGCGAAGTCCTCTAAAAGGTCGAGATCTAACAGTCAAAGATCGAAGCTAAAGCAGGAAGACGTAGTGACGCATACTGTGGAAGATACTCAGGCGACAAGTCTATTTGCCCCAAGCGATGAACCGTTCGATAATCGCTTGTTCTGTTGCTTGGCGATCTCGCCGGCAGGAAGGGCTATCCAGGAATTTCAATCAATCAAAGAGTTGTTGGAGGCAAATCGCGATGCGCACAAGGCGCACAGATCCTTATATGTCTCGGGAAAGATTGTGCATAGGGACGTCTCGGAAAATAATATCATAATAACGGATCCAAAGAAGGCAAATGGCTTCACGGGAATGTTAATCGACATAGATCTTGGCAAGGAGGTAGGTAGCCCACGAAGCGGCGCACGGCACCAGACGGGCACAATGGAGTTTATGGCGATTTAAGTGCTACGCAATGTTTCTCACACCTATCGGCATGACCTCGAATCATTCTTTTACGTGCTCTTGTGGATCTGCGGTCGTCGTGTATGGGATAGGGGATTCCGGTGCAGGTCAAATGATAGACCTACAGAAAGCATCTTAACGATGTGGTACTCTGGCAGTTTCAAAGAGATCGCTCGAATTAAGCAAGGCGACATGCATATTGACGGGTTTGAGGACATTTTGGAGGAATTTCCACCGGTATTCGATTCGGTCAAACCTTTGTGTAGAAAGATACGAGGCATTCTATTTCCCCTCCTAAAAAATGGGGGGCTGTATACTGGAACCCCGCCGAATTCGGAAACATTATACGATCCCATCATTAAGGTGTTTGATGACGCTATAGCTGGCATAGCCATTACAGAAGGGAGTTCGGGATAGGTCAGGATTTTGCTTTTTTGTATCTTAACAACGCAACGATGGGAATTAGTTATCTCCCAGCACCACAGGCGGTGAAAGACCGTAACATGCAACTGAGCCGTGCTGTTACCTATAATTATGAGTCACTTCTCATCTACTTTCTATTGACTGCATAAATATCTACTTCAGCCGGCCACTCAACGATCTATCCGCCTTGTATTACCTCTTGTCTCAGCGACCGAAGGCTCCCACCACTACATACCCCATTATCATCAGTTCACACACGCTTCTCAACCTTACTAATAATAATATGTACCAGTGCCACACACTATACAAGATGTGCGATGAATGTTGCGATCCGTGCTATTGAGGAATTCGAGGTGGACTTCAAGGGCCATGGCTCAGTAGAGAGTCTCTCCCATTATCGGTGATGCGGGCATCCAACAGCATTAGGGTTTGACTACAACCGTAAGGAAAATTAAGTATCTCGAACCTGACCACACTTTCGATGGGTATGCGTGTATGATCTGTCTTAGGAACTATCACTCAATGCAGGTAATTCGCTGACCTCTTTGTGACGGACTCGGCGAGAGGACGTTACTACGGTTGCTGGGGTATTATTCACTAGTACACGCTAAAATAACCCCTGCTAGCTAACATTGGGTGTTGCCAGAATATTCGGCCCCTATTTACTTCTACATCAGATTTTAAACCACCTACCAGCCCATCTACCAGCCAAACGAAGCCTATCAGCCAAACGAAGCCTCTCAGCCAAATGGAGCCTACCAGCCAAATGAAGCCTATCAGCCAAATGAAGCCTAGAAGGGTCCACCTAGCACTCGGCTAAACCTAGCAGCCGGACAGCCCTATAGGGCTGAAATCCCACATCCCATTTTCTATTGATATAATTCTTCAATATATCAGCAAAACGATGGCAGCCATCCCCCTCACCCCCCCTATGTTCTTCATACCTTCTGAAGATATAGAACTTTCACAGGAACAGCGCATAGCGCTCGCTCACGCCCGTTGGAACGAGGCTTCAGCAGCCAACGAAAATCTTTCCCAAGCAAAAATCGCTCGTCAATATGGAATACCAACTAGTACTCTTTGGGACCGGATCAATGGTCGAAAGACTGCTGCTGCACGCAATCAGCAATTTCAAAGACTTAGTCAAGCAGAAGAAGAAGCTATATGTGACTGGATTCTACGTCTTCAGGCCTGGGGCTGGCCTCCTCGTGTGGAGCAAGTACGTTCAATAGCTAAAGAACTACTAATAAAAAAGGGTGACGATAAGCCAGTCGGAATCAATTGGCCCCAGAAGTTCCTAAAACGTCATACGCAAATCAAAACAGCATATATTCCTCCGCTTGATAAAGAGCGTGCTATGGCTCAGGATTACGATATTTTAGCTGGCTGGTTCAATCTATTTCAGAGTTTGAAAGAAGAGCATGGAATAGAGATAGAAGATATCTACAACATGGACGAAAAGGGGTTCATGCAGGGGATTATTGCTAAGCTTCGGGTCATGATTTCCAAGTATGAAAAGAAGGCTCATATGACTCAATGTGGCAATCGAGAGTGGGTCTCATTGATTGAGTGTATATCTATGGATGGAAGAGTTCTGAAGCCGTGGATTATCTTCAAAGGAAAAGTACAGCAGAAGGCCTGGTACGAGGTACTCAAAGAAGGTCATATTGCTGTGAGCGAGAATGGCTGGACCGACAACGAATTGGGTCTAGCCTGGATTCGGAAATGCTTTGATCCAGAGACTAAAATCTGTCAGAAAGGCGAATATCGAATGTTATTAATCGATGATCATGCTTCTCATATCACTACTCAGGTGATTGACTATTGCGTCAGTCAGAAAATCATTCTACTGTGTCTTTTGACTCACACTACTCATCTGCTTCAATCACTCGATGTTGAAGTCTTTGCTTCATTAGCTACTGCGTACAAGGCTCATGTTCAGCGAGTTACTCGACTTGAAATCAGTTACTCAATCGATAAAACGAACTTTCTGAAGCTTTATCAACCCGGTCGGTCGGCCGGTCGACACGTTGACCGCGAACAGGATCAAGCAGCTTCAGTAGCAGCATTGGCTCGTAGAATCGTCGTAAAAGTTTCCAATCAATGTCTACAGCACCCATCACTACCAGCGAGGGCCTCCTTATGGCCGCCGCTCTTTCGGAACGGGGTGAAGTCATCTTGTCACCAAAGCTGAATGCTTTTCGCTTCGAAGCTCTGGAAGGAGCTTTACTTAGACTGCGTTTCTTCCCTTTCTTCATCGATTAATATCGAGCAGAGCCCTGAGGTATGTTGGAATTATATATCACACTTCACCATCCTACATGGACTGTCCAGATCGCTTTTATGATACGAACAGAAGCTGGTTGATTAGGCGAAGGCCGGCGGATAGTAAGGAGGTAGAGTATTTCATTGCAAATAGAGAAAGATGGTAGACAGCCACGCGACTATACACAATTCCACGGCTAAAGATGGGTTCGAAAGATATCTTGAAGATTAGGAAATGAATGTTCCGTCACTGAATGTTAGTGTCGTCTTGTTGTGACAGCAATGAAAGAGTAACTTCAGGTTCATCAGAGTAAGCCACCTGGTGGAGCATTGATTATTGGTCCGCTTTTGAGAACGAGAGAAACGGGGATCGATCGATACGATTCGGGGCGTCGGATTCTTGCGTTATCTCTTATCATCTCGAAGCACCACAACGCAGTCATGAATAAACGATCGGACGAATTTAGTAAAGCGTCGCGTTTGATGATGCACGTTGTCGAAAAGATGTCAGCCGTCCTCTCGAAGCCTGACAGAAGTGCTTATGATCGACAAATAAACAGGCACAAAGTGCCCACCCAATAACAAGGCATGGTGCCCGCAATGCGTCTTGCATATAGAATCCCATAATTTAGAATATACAAAGATTCGTTCACAATCTCCAGCCAGGTACGCTTGACTCCATTACTGTCTGTTCCCACATCTGATCGAACGCCACGCTTTACTCTGTTTGTTCATGACTGCATTTTGGTGTATCGAGATGAAAAGATAACACGCAAGAACCCGACGCCACAAAACATATCGGACGATCTTTGTTTCTCACATCTTCTATAGCGAAGCAAGAAAAACTATGTGTTGCATTACGAGGCCCCTTTCCTGAAATAAATATTTTTGGCAACAAATGTTCTACGCGCGAATATCTTAGACTGGTCCTTGATATCCCTTTGTCATAGAATTTGGGACGTTTCATTTCCAACATATTTAGTATTTCGGCCGTGTCGGCCAGTGGTCTCGCTGACCTTTTGGCTTTTGGCTCGCCCACATCGAGGATCGAAGGAATTTGGATGTGGGACCACAACAGTCAAAACATCTAATTCCCTGGAAAATTGCCGTATCTGTTATGGCACTCATACTAGCCTCGACAAGATCGGCGTTCTTCCAACAGTATAATTTTCACTTTAACCCTCATGCCACGCTCCACACCGAATTTCGTCGTTTAGCGGAAGATCGTAAATGGAAAAGAGGCTCGAACAGCAAATTATTTGAGAAGGCTTGGGGTCACTGTTTTGGCCCAGAGGTTCCCGTCGGCTGCAACATCGATAGGAGGGAGAGTCGTACTGGAGCTCAGCATGGCACGGATAATGACGAGTTTTCTTCCATGCTACACAGCCTTCAAAGCCTCGGCCTTGATGGAGGGGCAACCAAGAGGGCACCAAGAGTCCAAAGGGTTGGCGCGGAATTTGTTTCTTATTACGGTAACGATGCTCATGTCACAGAGAGATGGCAGGCGCTTTGCCAGGATTGCGGAGTCAATCCGGTACCACCATCTATCAAAAAATGCAAAAAGGTACAGCCCCTTCCTGCGATGCGCTTGACGGGCTTTTTGTAGTAGGTACCCACGCTAATGTCTTCTTGAGTTTCATTAGGCACTGAAAAGCTTAAATATCAACATATATCATTTCCTTGATGCGAAAAAAACCGGAAGAATCCCGCATCGTTTTCCATCCCGAGGGGATTTGGCGGTGTTCATGAAAAGACATCCAGAGAAAAAGTATCCCTTGAGTATGGCGAAACAGAACAAGTTCTTGAGTGTACTTCTCATCGAATGCTGGTGAGTTCTCTGAACCACCACCTCGATTACTAGGAAGTGCTGCACCAGCGCAGTACCTCGCTCCTTCGCAATAAATATATTCCAAGCATACCTCAGTGTAATGGCCGACAGCGCGTCTAGCCTGCTCATCTTCCTCTTATTCGCCTTCCTCCCCCTTTTCATCGTTCCACTGATTCTTCTTGTCTTCGCTGGTTAAGAAATCAGAGTGAGTATGCGTTCGGCCTCCGTCGCTACAATTGCATGTCCATTTGCGGGACTTTGACAAGACCGTTGCGGCACCGAGGAGGGGCGTTAGAGACGGCAATGCAAATATAATTGAAACTACCCTGGTAGGGACTTGGCTAGGGATCAAATACGGGGCTGATTACAGATTATTGAAGCATTCCATAGCAGGCAGTAGTGTAGAAATGCTGAAGTTGAGAAACAATTCTATTATTATATTGAGTTATTGCTCGCTTTTGTTTGCGAAGGCTGTATCATCTACATTGGGTTTAATTCCAGAGTGTTCATCGTTGACGTACATGTTTTGAATGAATGATTTGAAAGCACTTATTATCAAAAACTTTAACGCGTTGTTGATGTGATGAAGAACTTGTAAGAGATCAGGATTTCATGATTGGTCAGATCAAGTCAATCTTAATCTAACCTAAA
>JAABUO010000736.1_pt1 | contig 53540 bp, 50 predicted proteins | sample 5559291 | NCBI WGS metagenome assembly JAABUO01 (sample SAMN10711878, study PRJNA513372) | rock metagenome | isolation source: Antarctica rocks | place: Antarctica: Victoria Land, Finger Mt sud | reverse complement strand
CCGTGCAGGCTGGCCCCGAGCGTCTGGCCGAAGTTGAAGACCGCCTTGCCATTCTCGACCGGCTCAAACGTAAATACGGATCGACCCTGGCCGAGGTGATTGCCTTCGGCGAGGACGCTGCGCGCCAGCTCGCCGAGGTGGACAATCGCGACGCATTGTTGATGGAACTCCGCGCAGAAGAGTTGCAGAGCGCAGAGCAGTACGAAGCAGCCGCCGCAGCGCTCTCAGCCGCCCGCACCCAGGCCGCCGGACGGCTCAGCAAAGCAGCCGAGGCCCAAATCAACTCGCTTGCCATGCAAGTCAGGTTTGTGGTCAACGTGCAGTCAGACCGAGAGCGAGCCAGATGGAGCATTCATGGTTGGGACCAGATCAGCTACCAGATCTCGACCAACGCGGGCGAGCCGCTGAAGCATTTGAACGAGATTGCTTCCGGAGGGGAACTCTCGCGCGTCATGCTAGCGCTCAAGGTCACCGTCGAGGAGGCAGTCGCCGGACGTGGCGGACAACGTGGAAACACTCTACCCAGAACGCTGGTCTTCGACGAGATCGACATCGGTATCGGTGGCCGCGCGGCGGAGGCTGTCGGCAAAAAGTTGAAGGCTCTTTCGCGCAACCAGCAGGTGCTTTGCATTACCCATCTGCCGCAGATCGCCTCGTTTGCAGACCAACACTTTGCCATTGAGAAGCGCGAGGTCAAAGGCCGCACTCAGACGGAAATCCGGTACATGGACCGCCCCGAACGTGTCCAGGAGGTCGCGCGCATGTTGAGTGGGGCTGCTCTGACCGACACCAGCTTGCGTCATGCTGAGAAGCTGATTGAAGCGGCAGCCTCTTTCTAGCCAAAGGAAATCCGGCGAACATCCCGTCTTGGTAGGTGCGCATCCCAAGCAGTAGAAGCGGAGGATTTCAAATGGCAGAAGACGTTAAGAAGTGCAAAAACACGGGATGCAGTTGCATGGCGACCAAAGGTTCTAGCTACTGCTCAACATTTTGTGAGGACACAAAAGGCACCACCACCCTGCAATGCGATTGCGGGCATTCGGCATGCGCCTCGGCTAAGCTGTAGATATTTGAAGTAGGTTGGAATGGCCGACCCGGGGCTCCCGCAAATGCTGAATTGATTCAGCTTTGCGGGACGCCCTGAATCTCGGCTGGTTCGTGTGTCGCCACGTCTCATCACCGGGAAGCGGTATACTATCAATGTGAATACCTCTGCCAGTTTTCCCGCCGCACCTGATACCCAGTCCCTCACGGAAAAGGGAAAACGCGTCCTGCTGCTGAAGCCACGCGGCTTCTGCGCTGGTGTCGTGCGCGCCATCGATATCGTTCAGATTGCGCTTGATACCTTTGGCGCGCCCATCTACGTGCGCAAGGAAATCGTTCACAACAGCTACGTAGTCGACGATCTGGCTCGCAAAGGCGCTATCTTCGTCAATGAATTAGATGAAGTTCCATCGGGCGCACGCGTCATCTATTCCGCTCACGGAGTTTCACCAGCCGTGCGCGCCAGCGCGAAGGAGCGGGGCTTGAAGGTGATCGATGCCACCTGCCCTCTGGTGACAAAGGTCCACGTGGAAGCAATCAAGTTCGCCCGCCAGGGCTACTCGCTGGTGCTGGTCGGGCATCGCGATCATGAAGAGGTTGAAGGAACGCAGGGCGAAGCCCCTGATGTCACCCAGGTGGTTTCGACCGTACAGGAAGTTGACGCATTGGTGGTTCCGGACCCGGAAAAGGTGGCCTACCTAACCCAGACGACGTTGTCGCTCGACGAAGCGCGCTACATGATCGACGCTCTGAAGAAGAAGTTTCCAAGCATTGTTGGCCCGCACGCGCAGGACATCTGCTATGCAACGGAGAACCGGCAGACGGCGGTCAAAAATGTCGCTCACGGCGCTGACCTTGTGCTGGTCGTAGGATCGGCCAACAGTTCCAACTCGAACCGACTGGTCGAAGTTTCGAAGAATCTGGACACCAACTCTCATCTGATTGACAGAGCCGAAGCGATCCGTCCCGAATGGCTGGACGGGATCGACACTGTAGCGGTGACAGCCGGTGCGTCCGCGCCTGAGGTTCTGGTGCAGGACGTTGTGGCTTACCTGCAGTCCAAAGGATATGGCGACGTGGATGAGGTTGAGGTGATGCCCGAGAATGTTCGTTTCGGTCTGCCGCCTGAAATCGTTCAGGCGATCGCGTCCGCCCCCAAACCTGCCCCCAGTTCCATTGCCGGCTAACGTCATCACGTTCCGCGTGGAGAATTTACCTTGGTAAAGAAGACAACATCATCTAGCCCGCAGACCGCACGTCAGCCAGTGCAAACGCGCTTCGGACGTATCGACACAGCGCTTGATCGAGTCTCCGACGGAATCGAACGCGCGTCTGGCTGGCTCCTGGGGCAGCAGCATCCTGAAGGCTACTGGTGTGGTGAGCTCGAAGCAGACTCGATGCTTGAGAGCGACTACATCTTCATGCATACCCTGCTCGGAACAGGCAACCGCGGCAGAATGGAACGTGCCGCCAACGAGATTCTTCGCCACCAGAATCAGGATGGCGGCTGGAGTCTGTATCCCGGCGGCCCATCAAACGTAAGTTATGGAGTAAAAGCCTACCTCGCGCTCAAGTTGATGGGTTGGACAGCTGACGAACCACACATGGTGAAAGCGCGTGAATGCGTCCTGCGCCTGGGCGGCGTGGTCGAGTGCAACACCTTTACAAAAATTTATTTGTGCGCTCTAGGCCAGTACAGCTACGACGCTGTCCCAGCCGTTCCTCCGGAGATCGTACTGTTTCCCAACTGGTTCTACTTCAACATCTACGAAATCAGTTCCTGGTCGCGCGGTATTCTTGTCCCTTTGTCGATTATCTACGCGAAGAAGCCGTTCAAAAAAATTCCGGCAGAGCAGGGGATCGACGAATTGTTCGTCGGTGGACGCCAGAACGCGGACCTTCGTCTGAAGTGGGACAAAAAGAAAATTATTTCCTGGCGCAATTTTTTTCTGATGACCGACCGCCTTGCTCATCTGGCAGAGCGGGTTCACATCCGTCCATTGCGTAAGCGGGCAATAAAAAAAGCAGAGCAGTGGATGCTGGCGCACTTTGAACAATCGGATGGTCTGGGCGCGATCTATCCGGCCATGCTGAACGCAATCGTTGCACTGCGCGTGCTCGGCTACTCAGGCGACGATCCGCAGGTGATTCGCGCCATGGACGAGTTCGAAAAGCTGGGCATCGACTGTCCGGGCGGTACCCCGGATTACGCGACACCCACCTTCCGCATGCAGCCAGCCTTCTCTCCCGTCTGGGACACCGCGCAGGTCGTCTCGACCCTGGGCGACGCAGGCGTTCCAAGCAACGATCCGCGCATGGTTCGCGCGGCCGAATGGCTGCTGTCGAAAGAAGTTCGGCACAAGGGCGACTGGGCTGAGAAGGTCAAGAATGTCGAACCGGGTGGCTGGTACTTTGAGTTCAACAATGAGTTCTACCCGGATGTAGATGATACGGGCGAGGTTCTGCTTGCGCTGAAGTTTGCGCAGAGCACTGGCGAGCGTCGGCAACACGAGGTAGAGCAGCGCGCCATTGCCTGGGTCTTCGCGATGCAGTGCAAAAACGGTGGCTGGGCCGCTTTCGACAAAGACAATACCAAGACTATCTTCCAGTACATCCCGTTTGCCGACCACAATGCGATGCTCGATCCGCCGACGGTTGACATTACCGGGCGAATTCTTGAAATGCTGGCTGCGTACGGATATACGCGCCGTGACAAGCGGGTCGAGAGTGCAATCCAGTTCATCCTCAAGGAGCAGGAGCCCGATGGCAGCTTTTTCGGCCGCTGGGGCGTGAATTATCTCTACGGAACCTTCCTGGTACTGCGGGGCCTGGAGGCGATGGGCTTCTGGAACCACGAGCCGCAGGTTCAGCAGGCGGCCGAGTGGATCCGTTCGGTGCAGAATGCGGACGGCGGCTGGGGCGAAAGCTGTACTAGCTACGACGATGCTGTCACCCGCGGCATCGGCCCAAGTACGTCTTCGCAGACTGCATGGGGCGTCCTGGGGCTGTTGGCCGCCGGAGATACGCGATCCGATTCGGTGGCTAAAGGCGTTCGCTGGCTAGTGGATCGTCAGAAATTCGATGGTGACTGGGATGAGTCTGCCGAGGGCCGCAATGGCGAAGCGATTTACACTGGAACAGGCTTTCCGCGCGTGTTTTATCTTGCGTATCACCTGTACCGCAATTATTTTCCCTTGCTCGCTCTCACCACGTACAGGCGCGCGATGGAAAGTGAAGACAAAGCAGCATAATTTCTACAATCGGCGGGCTGGTGGAGCCCGGCTGCGTCTCAGCTTTCTTGAGACAAAACTCGCAGTTTGCACTTTAGAGGAGAGATCAGGATGGCTGTTCCCGTCTCGCAGGCCTGGACCGTCGCAACATACGTACTCAAGCAGAAGCTGAAGGGGCGTAAGAAATATCCGCTGGTGCTGATGCTGGAACCTCTGTTCCGCTGCAATCTGGCGTGTGCGGGTTGCGGCAAGATTCAGTATCCGGCCCATATTCTGAAGGCAGAGCTTACCCCGGAGGAGTGCTTTCGCGCCGTAGATGAGTGCGGCACTCCCATGGTGGCAATCCCGGGTGGTGAACCGCTGCTGCATCCGCAGATGCCGGAAATTGTGGCGGGTCTGGTGGCACGCAAAAAATATGTGTACATGTGTACCAACGCGCTGCTGCTGAAAGAGAAGCTGCACCTGTTCAAACCATCGAAGTATCTTTCGTTCTCGGTCCACGTGGACGGGCAGCGCGAACACCACGACTTTTCGGTCTGTCGGGAGGGTGGCTATGATATCGCGATGGGAGGCGTGAAAGCAGCGGTGGACGCCGGTTTCCGCGTGACGACCAACACCACGCTATTCGACGGTGCCGACCCCAACAGCGTTCGTTCTCACTTTGACGAGTTGATGACAGCAGGCGTTGAGAGCATGATGGTCTCGCCCGGCTACACCTACGACAAAGCTCCCGACCAGCAGCACTTTCTGGGCCGCGCCAAGAGCAGGAAGATGTTCCGCGCCATCCTGGCCAACCGCAAGAAGAGCTGGCGCTTCAACGCTTCTCCCATGTTCATGGAGTTCCTTATGGGCAAGAAGGATCTTACGTGTACGCCGTGGGGGATGCCGACGTTTTCAATCTTCGGCTGGCAGAAGCCGTGCTATCTGCTGCAGGATGGCTATGCCGACACCTTCAAGGAGTTGATGGAGACGGTCGAGTGGTCGAACTACGGCACCGAGAGCGGTAACCCGCGCTGCGCCAACTGCATGGTGCACTCGGGCTATGAGGCCAGCGGTGTCAACTACACCTTTGGGTCTTTCAAGGGGCTGCTGGAGACCGCCAGGGCGATGTTCTCAAGCTACGACGATCCCGGCGCGCATGATATTTTGGACCAGTGGAAGCCCGCTCAGCATGGGCCTCTGGTCCAGATTGCCTCACCCACTACAGTGACGCAAACTTCGGAGTTGCAGAGCGTTTCAGGAGACTAAGGGCGAATGGCAACCGACCAACAGGAAGCCGCGAAGATCGGACAGTTGCACCACGTCGCTCCGGATGAAATGGAGCACGTTGCAGGCCGGGAACGCGAGGTCTTGGAAGGCTGGATCCCTAGCCTCGCCACTGCAAGCGAAATCCGCGAAGCGCTTGAGAAAGCATTTGATTATCGCGGAGACATCACCCTTACTTTGAAGAATGGTCAGCGCGTTGAAGGCTATTTGTTTGATCGTCGACCCGCGTCTGACCTTCAGACATCCATCGTTCGGATCATACCTAACAAGGAGAAAACGCGCGTCAGCATCGCTTACTCAGAGATCGCCGCGCTTACCTTCAGTGGACGCGACACAGCTGCGGGTAAGACGTTTGAGGCGTGGGTGAAGAGGTATCAGGAGAAGAAGGCCGCCGGCGAGAAGAACATTCAGATCGAGCCGGAACGGCTGGAGTAGCACTCCGCTGCCATGAAAGTGTTTCTCACCGGCGCGACAGGGTTCGTAGGCGGACACGTGGCGCGTGCCTACGCGGCTCAGGGTGCAGCTCTGCGTCTGCTTACCCGGGGCTCGAGCAATCTTTCGGGAATCGACGGAATCTCTGCTGATATCGTCGAGGGTGATCTGCGGCAACCTGAAGCGCTGCGCTCTGCGATGGCGGGGTGCGATGCGCTCGCCCATGTTGCGGCCGATTATCGTCTCTGGGTGACCGACCCGGAGCAGATGTACCTCGCCAACGTGTCTGGAACGCGCGAGCTGTTGCGCATGGCGCAGGAACTGGGCATTCCCAAGGTTGTGTATACCTCGTCGGTGGCGACCATGGGGTTCAAGAGCGACGGTTCCATCTCGGATGAATCGACTCCCGTAAGCGAAGCGGAGATGATTGGGCACTACAAACGCTCGAAGTTCCTCGCAGAGCAGGAGGCGATTGCGGCAGCCCGCACGGGGCAGCATGTGATGATTCTGAATCCTACGACTCCGATTGGAACGCACGACGCCAAGCCCACTCCGACCGGGCGCATCCTGGTGGACTTTCTCAATCGCAATTTTCCCGCCTACGTCGATACAGGTTTAAACCTCGTCGACGTGGAGGAGGTAGCGCGCATGCACGTGGTTGCGCTCGATCGTGGACGGCCCGGCGAACGGTACATCCTGGGCGGCGAGAATCTTTCGCTGAAGCAGATTCTCGACCGGCTCTCCGCCATTACTGGGCTGCCCTCGCCCACGATGAAGGTTCCGCATTGGGTTGCGATGGCGTTTGCCGCGTTCGATCAGACGTGGACCGGTAAAGTTCGCGGCAGGGAACCACGCGCTACCATCCAGGCCGTTCGGATGGGCCGCAAGATGATGTTCGCCAGCTCCGCCAAAGCGGAACGCGAGTTAGGCTTCCGCGTGTTGCCGGTGTATCCGGCGCTGCGCGTGGCGGTGGAGTGGTTTCTGGCAAATGGGTATGCGCCGCCGTTACCCTCCAGGCCTGCGGCAGGCTTCGTCTCGTGATCGGAATCATAGCGGCGCTTCCTCGGGAAGTTGCTGGGCTGACTCGCGGAATGAAACCTGAACCGCGTTTCACCGCAGAGGGAGTCTTCGCATTCCGCCGGTCATCCTCTGTGATTGTCTGCGCGGGGATGAGCGCTGAACGCGCTGTGCTGGCTGTTCGTGCGGCGCTCACGTGTGGGGTTGACGAACTTCTGGTCAGCGCGGGTCTAGCCGGCTCGTGCGATCCTGCCGTCACGGTCGGCACAGTAATCGAAGCCGGGCAGATCATTGACGCGCGTTCGGGTGAGCGGTTCGCGGAGTGCGAAGGCTGCGGCGCGGTGCTGGTGACGAGCCCGTCTATTGCCAGTGTGGCTGAAAAGCGCCGGCTGCACCAGACGTATGGAGCCTCGGTGGTGGATATGGAAGCCGCAACCGTGGCGCGATTAGCGCAGGCGAATGGCCTCAGATTCCGCGCGATCAAGGCCGTCTCTGATGCACACGATTTTGAGCTCGAGAGTCTGGCACGCTTCGCTACGCCGCAAGGGCAGTTTCGCACGGGTGCGTTCGCGCTCTACACCGCGCTGCATCCCCAAAGCTGGGGCAGCGCGCTGCAGCTTGGCAAGGGCAGCACACGTGCACTCAGCGCATTGAGGGAGGCTTTGGAGAACTTATGAGCACCAGAACAATGCAGGCTGCGGTGTATCGTGCGGCCGACGAGGTGGTGTGTGAAACTGTGCCGGTGCCGGAGATCGGACCCGGTGAGGTCCTGGTGCGGATCGACACATGCGGTGTCTGCGGCACGGACCTGAAGAAGATTCACACCAACTCGCATCCGGGACCACGCATCTTCGGGCACGAGATGGCCGGCACTATCGCCGAAGTTGGTTCCGGAGTTGTAGGTTTCGCCGTCGGTGATCGCGTTATGGCCTTTCACCATATCCCTTGCGGAACGTGTTTTTATTGCCGTAAGCAGACGTTTGCGCAATGCGAAACGTACAAGAAGGTGGGCACGACCGCAGGGTTTATCCCTGCCGGCGGAGGTTTCGCGCAGTACATTCGCGTAAAGGACTGGATTGTGGGGCATGACGGAGCTCAGGCTGGTCTAGTCAAGATTCCCGATGACATTCCATTCGAGCAAGCCGCTTTCATCGAGCCGGTCAATACCTGCTTCAAGGCCGTTCGCCTGCTCGCTCTCGAACCCGACGATACGGTGCTGGTGATCGGGCAGGGACCGATTGGAATCATTCTCGCCGCGTTGGCGCGACGCACGGGAGCCGCAGTGCTGACCAGCGATTTATATCCCGAACGTCATGCGATCGGGGCAGGATTTGGCCTGACGCAGCCAATCGACGCTCGCACCGACGTTGTTGCCGCTGCCCAATCCGCTACCGAGGGCCGAGGTGCGGATGTCGCTCTGGTGGCGGTTGGTGCTGACGCTTTGATCCAGCAAGCCATGGATGCGATCCGGCCTGGGGGGCGCGTTATGTTGTTCGCCAGCACCCAGCATGGGACGGCGGCCTTCGATCCCGCAGCGGTGTGCATGGACGAGAAGACCCTGATGGGCAGCTATTCGGCGTCGGTTGCGATCCAGCAGCAGGCGGTCGAGCTTGTGTTCGATGGCTATCGAGACGGGTCGCTGGATCTTACCAAGCTGATCTCGCATCGTTTCTCGCTCGAGGATTGTGCTGCGGCGATCTATCTTGCTTCACACCCGCAGCCGGATTCTATGAAGATCGTGATTAAGCCCCGAGCCGACAGGTGCGCTGTGGCAGACCGTTGGTCCAGGGCAGCTTCCCTATAGGTGGCATCGTTTGAAAAGCAGATTCCTTCGCGACCTACGGAATGATAACCAACGCGACGTTTTGCGCGGCCCAGCATCCATGTTCTAACAGGTTTTGCGGGGGAGAGATGATCGAGCTTGGCGTGGACAGTTTTGTTGCGGTTACGAAGGATGGGGCGACAGGGAAGTATGACTCCGGGGCGGATGTTGTGGGGAATCTGCTGGACCAGATTCAGGTGGCGGATGAGGTTGGGCTCGACGCGTTCGGGCTGGGCGAGCACCATCGCGAAGAGTATCTTGACTCCGCACCGGCAGTGATCCTGGCTGCGGCTGCGGCACGGACCAAAAAGATTCGGCTGACCAGTGCGGTGACCGTGCTGAGTGCGGCTGACCCGGTGCGGGTCTTTCAGGAGTTTGCGACGCTGGACCTGATCAGCCGGGGACGCGCCGAGATGGTGGTTGGGCGTGGCTCGTTTGTGGAGAGCTTTCCGCTCTTCGGGCTGAAGCTTGAGGATTATGACGACCTGTTCGCGGAAAAGCTGGAGCTGCTGCTGACGCTGCGGGATGAACCTCATCCACACTGGCAGGGCAAACACCGTCCCGCGCTGACGGGGCAAGGCGTTTATCCGCGCCCGGTGCAACAGAAGATCCCGATCTGGCTTGGGGTGGGCGGAACGCCGCAGTCGTTCGCACGCGCGGGAGCTCTGGGGCTGCCGCTGATGATCGCCATCATCGGCGGGGAGCCGCACCGTTTCCGGCCGATGGTCGACCTGTATCGCGAGTATGGCAAGCGTGCGGGGTTCGTGCCGGCGGACCTGAAGGTTGGGATTCACGCGCTTGGGTTCGTGGGCGACACCGATGCACAGGCGGAGGAAGATTTCTTTCCTGGGTACGCGGAGGCGTTTACAAAGATTGGGAAGGAGCGCGGGTGGCCGGCGACGACGCGGGCGCAGTTCAACGCGGTGGTTGGGCCGAAGGGTGCACTGATTGTGGCCGGGCCGGAGAAGGTTGCGGAGAAGATTCGCTACTACGACGAGGTTTTGGGGGGAGTTGCCCGGATGGACCTGCAGATGAGCGTGGCGGGGCTGGCTCAGGACAAGCTGATCCACGCGACGGAACTGCTCGGGACCACGGTGAGCCCATTGCTACGTCAGCAGAGTGTCTAGAGCGGATTTGCAGATGGTGCAAAGAGCCGGAAGCAGCAAGTACAAACGCAGATTCCCTTCGGGAATGACAACCAGAAGTATTCTGCGAATGTTTAATGCTGTACACCCTTACGGAATCAGCTATAGCTACAAGTCCGATTTGCGTCACTTTCTGTCTGCCCGATACTCTTAGAAACGGACAGCGCGCGTCCAAGGCAGAGATGCGCCACAGAAAGGCAACACTTGAAAGCATTGGTAAAGAACCAGGACGCTCCTGGACTTTGGCTGGAGGACGTTCCCGAGCCCACAGTTGGGATCAACGACGTAAAAATCCGGGTGCTGTACACAGGCATCTGCGGTACGGATCTGCATATCTACGATTGGGACGCGTGGGCCAGGAAGACTATCCAGATTGGGCTCACCATCGGCCACGAGTTCGTCGGCGAAGTCGTCGAAGTCGGCTCGAACGTGATGGACACGCATCCTGGGCAGCTGGTGTCGGGCGAAGGCCATGTGGTGTGCGGACGCTGCCGCAACTGTCTCGCGGGACGACGGCATCTGTGCGCCCATACTCTGGGCGTCGGTGTGCAGCGTAACGGCTGCTTCGCCGAGTTCGTCGTGCTGCCCATGTCGAACATCTGGCACCATGCCCCGGGGATTGACCCCGAAGTCGCAGCAATCTTCGATCCGTTCGGGAATGCCGTACACACGGCGCTTGCGTTTCCGGTGCTGGGCGAAGATGTTCTGGTGACCGGTGCCGGACCGATCGGGATCATGGCCGCAGCGGTAGCCAAACACGCCGGAGCGCGACACGTGGTTATCTCCGACCCGAACGCCTACCGGCGCGACCTGGCCGCTAAAGTCAGTGTTTCTCTGGCGGTTAATCCGATTGAGACTTCGCTTGCCGACGCGCAGACGAAGCTCAATATGACGGAAGGGTTCGATGTTGGGCTTGAGATGTCAGGCAATCCGCAGGCATTTCGGGACATGCTTGCGAATATGAGTCACGGCGCGAAGATCGCGATGCTGGGTATTCCGTCGCAGGAGATTGCGATCGACTGGAACCGCGTCATCTTCAATCAACTGACACTGCGCGGCATCTACGGACGTGAGATGTACGAGACCTGGTACAAGATGACGGTGATGCTCGAAAGCGGGCTGGACATCTCTCCGGTCATTACGCACCGTCTGAAGTGGCAGGATTACGAGCAGGGCTTCGATGCGATGCGTTCCGGCAACTCCGGCAAGGTGGTGCTTGACTGGCGCGGCGTCTCGTAGCTGAATGCGCTACATCGCGAGCGTGCCACGATACACTGACCTGAAGGCGAACGTCTGATTAGCAAGAGGTCCCGACGAAATGGATTCAAGCAATTGCGAGTTGCCGGGGACGCGTCTTGCCGCCGACGGCTTGCCGCCGGGCAAGAAATTTCGGCGCGACGGACGCCCCGGTGCGGACAGTCTGTTCGAGCGCTGTGCCTGGTTTTATGCGCTCTGCCGGGAGTATCTCTTTCGCGATCACACGCCTGAAATTATCCAATCCCTCTTCCCGCAAGAGAGACCGAAGCCTGCAACACGGCTGCTGGAACTAGGGTGCGGCCCTGGGTTCTATGCGTGCCGTCTGGCCGAAGAACTGCCCAACGTGCAGGCTACGGGCATCGACCTCTCACATACCCTGATTGAGCGCGCACGGTCACGGGCACGGAGCCTGCGGCTTAGAAACTGCGACTTCCGCCGTGCGGACGCACACAATCTGCCGTTTGAGGACGGGTCGGTTGATGCGGTGGTCGTGTCGAGGCTCTTCCTTATCGTTCCGGAGAAAGAAAAAATAATCAGCGAAGTGTTCCGCGTGCTCAAGCCGCACGGACGGTGCTTTATCGCCGAGCCGACGTCTGGATTTCGCACACGGTTTCCGCTCGCGTTCATGTGGTTGCTGTCGCGCCTGACTACGTCACCGGCAGGGAAATATCGCGAGCCGCAGGTGGCCGAGGTGTTGAGCTTCGCGGAGTTTGAGACTCTGGTCCGCTCGCAAAGCTGGGGTGAGTTGGAACTCCACCATGACACGTGGTACCAGTACGCCGTGTGTCAGAAAGTAGCCACTGCGGCACAGCTTGAACTCGTCGGCTAGAGTGCTGCTTCGGCAAAAAAGATACGCAGGAGAATTCGCAGCGAATGTCTGATGTTTTGGAAAACGCAAGCTCTGGCCATACCTATCCTGTACTCGATCCCGCCCACCCGATTGCTGGGTTGAAGCATCTCTGCGCGCTCGCCGTTATGGCTAAGGCACCACGGCCGGGTAAGGTGAAGACACGTCTTTCGCCGCCCCTGACGCTGGAGCAGACGGCCGCGCTGAACGTTCGCTTTCTGCGTGACACGACCGCGAACCTGAGCAGTATCAACGGAGCGGCGGGTCTGATTTCTTATACGCCTGTCGGGGATGAAGCTCTCTTTGCAGGTTTGCTGCCGGAGAACTTTGCTCTGGTTCCGCAGCGCGGGGACACGTTTGGCGAGCGGCTTCTTGCAGCTGCCGAAGACATTCTCGCTATTGGCTATGGTTCCGTTTGTCTGATCGACTCGGACTCGCCGACGGTGCCTGCGGAAGCTTTTCAGCAGGCGGTTGACGCACTCACCAGGCCGGGTGATCGTATTGTCCTTGGCCCATCGCACGACGGCGGCTACTATTTGATCGGCATGAAGCAGGCGCACAGGGAACCGTTCGAACGGATCTCCTGGTCAACCGGCACGGTGTGTGCCGAGACCGTCGAGCGCTGCCGTGCTGCGGGGCTGGAAGTCAACCTTCTGCCGACCTGGTACGACGTCGACGATGCCTCCACGCTGGCGCTTCTCACCGAAGAATTACTGAACGAGACCATACCGTCCTTCGCTTCGCAGCCCGGATATCCCGCGCCTCACACGCGCGAATTGCTGCGAGCCATGCAATTCGATCCGCGGGCGGTCGAGTCCGCGTGAGCGACCTGCTGAACACCGGGCCTACAGCCCAACGTCCTCTGCACTGGAGCGTTCTGCGCCCGTGGCAAACCAATGCCGCCCTGTGCGTTTTTGGCTTCGCGATGATCTGGTTCACGCGGCAGCTGATCAGCGAGAACGATCACTACACGATTGGCACCTCGGGGGTTTCGAGTTCGCACTTTGCGCTGTACCTGGCGGCCGTGCTGATCTTTCTGCTCAAGCCCACGAACGTGAATCGCTACACGTTCCCCATCATCATCATCGTTGCAGTAGCGTGCCGCCTCGTCGCACTTTTCCCCGATCCATTTCTTTCAAGCGACGTCTACCGCTATGCCTGGGACGGCGTCGTGCAGCACGCGCACATCAATCCTTTTCGCTATGTTCCAGGTAATAAGGCCATAGCCTTTCTGCGCCCACCCAATCAGGATCTGTTCGATCACATTAATCGCCGAGATTACGCGCACACGATCTATCCACCTGCGGCGCAGGTCATCTTCTACGTCATCACCTTCATCAACGCCTCCGTGACCGGAATGAAGGCCGGGATGATCCTGTTTGAAGGTTTGACGATGTGGGGCCTGGTGCTGCTGTTGCGGGAGCTTGGTCTGAATCGGGAGTGGACTCTCCTGTACGCCTGGTGTCCTCTGTTGATCTGGGAGATTGGCAGCTCGGGCCACGTGGATTCGATTGTGATGGCGTTCGTCGTCTTTGCTCTGCTCTTCCGCTATCGCCGCCAGCCGGTTCTAACGGGGCTCTTCCTTGGGCTGGCTGTGCTCACAAAGTTTTACCCGCTGGTACTGTTTCCCGCACTGTATCGTCGCGGCGATTGGAAGATGCCTACGACGATGGCAGCTTTGGCTGTCGCGCTTTATTCCATTTACCTGTCGGTTGGCCTGGGCGTGTTCGGGTTTTTTGGCGGCTACATGAAGGAAGAGGGAATGGACTCAGGGCAGCGTTACTTTCTGCTGGATCTGGTGCAGCGTCTGCCCGGGCTCCACCACCTTCCCAACGTTGCGTTTGTCGTCTTCGCCGCTTTGGTTTTCAGCTCAATCGCACTGTGGTCGTGGCGTACGGGGTGTCAGCCAGACAGCAGACCCGATGCGTTCCTTCCGCCTGCGTTCGCGTTCGCGCTGGCCTTGATGCTGTTTTTCGCGCCGCACTATCCGTGGTATGTAGCGTGGTTGATTCCGTTCCTGGTGCTGATGCCAAACCTGACGGTGATGACGTACGTGGGCGGTCTGTTTTATCTCTGTACCACCGAGATCGCGGACGGCAGTGCGGCCGGCCAGTTTCATCTGAATAAAATTTTGTATGGGTGGGTTGCGCTTGCGTTTGTGGTGGAACTCGCGTGGCGACACCTTCCGATAACCCGTCGCATCTTTCAAAGGCCACAACCTGCTCCGGCATTGTTCCGCTGAGGCAGTGCAAGCCACAGGCCTTATCCTGAACCTGTGAACCAAATCTCTATCATCATTCCCGCATTGAACGAGGAAGAGTCGATCGGCTTTGTCGTCTCCGAAATGCCTTGGCACACGATTGCCGAGTGCATTGTGGTGGACAACGGATCGTCCGACCGCACCGCCGAACGCGCACGTGCGGCCGGTGCACGGGTCATCCAATCGCCGCGTGGATATGGAACTGCGTGCCTTGCTGGATCGAACGCCGCGCTACCTGGGACAGACATTCTCGTCTACATGGACGGCGACGGAGCGGATGAAATCAGCGGGCTTGAGCGGCTGATTGCGCCCATCGCCGCTGGCGAACAGGACTTCGTCGTTGGCTCTCGTCTGCGCGGCAATCGCCAGCCCGGATCCATGCTCCCCAGCCAAATTTTTGCAGGGCGATTCGTAGGATTGCTGCTGCGCATTTTCCAAGGCGTGCGTTACACGGACATGTGTGCGTTCCGGGCAATCCGACGCAGCTCGTTTGAGCAGCTTGCAATGTCTGAACTGACTTATGGCTGGAATCTCGAAATGCAGATCAAGGCCGCGCAACATCACCTTCGTATCCTTGAGATTCCGGTGGATTATCGCAACCGCTTCGGTGGGGTCAGCAAAGTCTCTGGCGATTTCAAGGCATCGGCAAAAGCAGCTATTCGCATTTTTGAAGTACTGTTCCGAGTCGGTCTGAGGCGGCGTGCTCTGCCGCGTCCGCAGGTTTGAAGAGCAATCTGCGCGGTGCGTAGCGTGTCATTGCTCCATACTCCGCTTTCGAGACGAAGTTGATCGAGAGCAAATCCAGTGAAGGTATGGTGCGAATTCAAGTGCAAATCCTAAGATTCTGGCTTCGCCAGAATGGCGCTTGTGGTTGGTTGGGCTCTACAGCAACCGGGAAGTTGATCTAGAATCGGCTGATGCCTCAAGACAAGACTCGCCGTCGGTTTCTCGCCGAAGCTTCGCTCTCTTTGCTCGCCTCCACCGCACTTGCGAAAGCACAGAAGCCGGACGCTACGCCTCCGCAGCCTACGCCGGGCTCGCCTTCAGCATTTGGAACCGCACCGGCGGCTGGGCCAGAAGTTTCGCTCACCACCTTCGCTGAAGCAGAGAAGCTGGTGCAGGCTCCCCTGACGGCAAAGGACCGCGCAGAGGTGGAGCAGAACTGGCGCCAGGCAATGGCCCCCTTGTATGAGCGTCGGGTCGGTCCTCGCAAGGTTACGATTGAAGACTCAATCGCGCCTTACTCTAATTGGAATCCCATGCTTCCCGGTGAAGTTAACGGACCTTCCACCGACCGGTTCGTGCGTAGCGCAGCGAGCACGGCCCCGCTGCCCAAGAGCGATGCGGAAATCGCTTTCGCTCCGGTCACGCAACTTTCTCGTTGGGTTGAAACGAAGCAGTTGACTTCAGAGCGGCTGACGAAAATTTATCTGGATCGAATTGCGCGTTACAATCCCACTCTGCGCTGCGTGATCACACCGACGCCGGAGCTTGCGCTGCAACAAGCGCGCGCCGCCGACCAGGAGATTGCAGCAGGGAAGTATCGCGGTCCTCTGCACGGCATTCCGTGGGGCGGCAAGGATCTGCTGGACACAGCCGGCATCCGGACGACGTACGGCGCTGAGTTCTATCGCGACCGTGTTCCCACCAAGGATGCGACCGTCGTTGCACGTTTACATGAGGCTGGCGCGGTGCTGATCGCCAAGCTCTCGATGGGTGCGCTGGCCCTGAACGACATCTGGTTCGGAGGCCAGACAATGAATCCCTGGCTGCTCGAAGAAGGTTCGAGCGGATCGTCAGCTGGCCCGGGGTCAGCGACAGCGGCCGGTCTTGTAGGCTTTTCGATTGGCTCTGAAACTGAGGGTTCAATCGTGAGCCCTTCCGTTCGCTGCGGCGTGACTGGTCTGCGTCCGACGTTTGGCCGCGTGCCGCGGGACGGGGCTATGACGCTCTGCTGGTCGCTTGACAAACTAGGCCCCATGGCGCGTTCCGTGGAAGATACGATGCTGGTGCTGCACGCGATCAGTGGTTTCGATGCAGCCGACCTGTCGTCTATCCCGAGTCATTTTGACTTCGACGCGTCCACTCCGATCAAGGGGCTGAAAGTCGGCTATTTCCCGAACTGGATGAAAGAGGCTCCGGCCACCGAAGTCGATCGTGCGGCACTCCAAGCGATCTCCGACCTCGGCATGCAGGCGGTTCCGGTCACGCTGCCGGACTGGCCCTACGACTCACTCAACATGATCCTGTTTGCAGAAGCGGCTGCGGCATTTGAAGAACAGACACTCGACCATCGCGTTGATCAGTTGCGCGTGCAGGTGCCCGACGCCTGGCCGAACAGCTTCCGCCAGGCACGTTTTCTGTCCGCAGTGGATATGGTGCAGACCGACCGCTTCCGCCGCAAGGTGGCAATGGAGATGGCACGCGTCTTGAATGAAGTGGATCTGCTGCTGGTTCCCAGTCTGCGCGACGAGATGCTGGTCATCTCCAACTTCACCGGTCAGCCGTCGCTCACGCTGCGCGCCGGCTTCATTCACGTCTCTGACGCGCGCAGTGACTGGGCTCCCGATCCGGCGCATCCCCTGCCTCACTTCGCCACACCGCAGCGTGTTCCGCATGGAGTAACGCTGGTCGGGCGGCTATTTGATGAGGGAACGATTGCCCGGGTTGGGCTCGCTCTCGAACAACATTTTGCCGTGGCATCGGAGCAACCACCGCGCTTCCAGGCACACTCTGAGAGCTAACGATCACGATTCTGCCAGGATTCGACCAGGCAAAACGTGCGGAAGCTTGAGAGGCGCACCGCTTCTGCTCAAGTCATGTGGTCCTGGGCCGATAGCACGAGAGAGTTGATCTACCTACCTCACCGGGTGGTCGAACGACTTCAGCTTCGGCCATACGCTGCCAAGCAAGAGGTGCTATGCACGACATCGTCTCTGGTTTTGTTGGTTGGATTCGTATGCACAAGGCGGAGCATAAAGCCGTTCACAGCATCGACACTGCAATCACCGTGGTGGCTACGCTGCTGGTCGCAATTACCTTTACCATCGTTCACTTCTGATCCGCAATACGGTGTGTTGATTCGCTCCTCATTCAACACAGCTTTACTGAACGCGCAGAACGATTACCGTCTCGTCATCGAAGTGTTCTGCACTGCCTTGATGGGTCATCACCGCTTCGAGGATTGCGTCCACTGCTTTCTGGGCGCTGTGTGAAGCAGACGGGTGATGTTGCAGCAGCGTACAGAGCTTTTCATTGCCAAACTGCTCTCCGCGCAGATTGATCGCATCGACGATTCCGTCGGAAAAGAAAACGACCATATCCCCGGAGAAAAGTTGCAACTCCATCTGGTCATACGCGGCCACCGGAAAGAGACCTAGCGGGAATCCTTCGATCTCAATCGTCCTCACTTCAAGTGCATTGGTCAGAGAGGGCAGACGCCCCGGCGCGGGTCTGCGCGTTACCAGCAGAGGCTGCACAGAGCCCGCATTCGCAAGATGTAGAGTGCGCGTCGCATCGTCCCACAAAGCCATCAACATTGTGACGTACTGCGAATCCAGGCGCCTGACCTGCAGTTGCTCGTTCAGTGTAGTCAGCAGGGCCGCGGGTGGAAGATGCTGCGGTGCCACCGAACGCAGGATTCCCGACAGCAGTGCCGCGTAAAGAGCCGCTGGTGCAGCCTTGCCCGATACGTCGCCGAGCGCAATCAGAGTTCGTGTGCGTGGCGAACCCGCGTTGGCGTAGAAGTCAAAACGCACATCCTGACCCTCGATCTTTGGGTTTGGCTCTGGCCCGTAGTCGATGAAATCATAGACGTCGCCGCCGATCGAACGCGCCGGGATAAAGCTGGTCGCGATCTCGGCGTGTGCAGGTTTTGGCGGAGACGAGGGAAGCAGCCGCAGTTGCACCTCGTGCGCCATTTTCAGATCACGTTCCATGCGCTGCTCTTCCTCATGGATGCGTTGATACAGCCGTGCATTGGCAATTGAGATTGCCACCTGGGCCGCCAGAGTGGTCAGGGTGCGCTGGTGCTCTTCGTTGTAGTAGTTGACCCGTGTGTGCTCAAGGTCCATCACGCCGATGACGTCGCCTTTGTAGATGAGCGGCACCGAAAGCTCCGACCGCGTCTCGGGATTTTCAGGCAGGTACCGCGGATCCTTGCGAACGTCAGATGACAGTACAGGCGCACGTTGCTGTGCGGCTGTGCCAATCAAGCCCTCGCCCAAAGCAACGTTGCGTTCACGACGAATTCGTTCGCCATACCGCGTGGAGAAGCGATGTTCAAACTGTTCAGTACCCGCATTCCAAAGCAGAATCGTAAACATCTTGAAATCAATTACGCGCTGGAGCAGTGTGCCGATGCGTTCCAGCAGATCGTCCGGATCAAGAATGGATGTGATCTCGCGTGAAATTTCGTGCAGCACGGTCAGCGTCTGCGCCTGCCGTGAAACACGTGTGTAGAGCCGGGCATTCTCAATCGCGACGGCCATACGCGACGCAGTCAACTCGAGCAGATCGCGATGCGATGCGTTGAAAAACCCTACCTGTTCGCTTTGCAGATCCAGGACGCCAATGACTTTATTTTTGACAACGAGAGGGACGGCCAATTCCGAGCGCACTGCGGGATTGGCGTCGATATAATTCTCGACCAGGCGAACGTCTTCCACCAGAATGGAGCGGCGTTCGAGCGCTGCGGTTCCCGAGATTCCATGTCCCACCTTGACCCTGATCCGCTCCACATCTGCGGTGTGGCCTGTCTGGAAACGCATCCATAACTCCTGCGTACGCTCGTGCAGCAACAGGATGGCGAAGATGCGATAGTCGATCACCGCGCGCACCAGGTCGGCGACCCGGTGCATCAGGGTATTCAAGTCGAGGGTCGTATTCAGTGCGTCCGCAAGGCGCTGCAGAAAGCCAAGCTCGAGCGGTTCGAGACGGATGCGGGGATCGGCGGCATGCGGATGGAACAGCACGCGTTCGGCTGTTCCCGGCTCGGTTTCCGTGTGCTCCATGCGCGACGGACGATAGTCTCCTTCGCGCACGTGCTGCTCGCTGACGAGCTTAATCTCTGGCTCAGCTTCCATTGGGTGTGATGATACTATCCGCGCTCAGCCCGGTCACCCTTCGAACTGGATACCTTGACTAGGTTGCAGAAATGGACACGGGGAGTGCAGTGTTGTCAGTAAGAGGAAACATCTGAGGAACGCCGAGCCTGCGCCGCGAACTCAGAAAGAAGCCTGACGCTGGCACTGGTGCCGATGCGGGACGCTCCCGCTTCGAGCATCGTGCGTGCATCCGCAAGCGTGCGAATGCCTCCCGAAGCTTTTACGCCTGCACGTGTCCCGGCCACACTGCGCATCAAGGCTATATCGTCAGCGGTCGCGCCGCCCGTCGAAAAGCCGGTAGACGTTTTGATGAAGTCCGCACCGGCAGCCAGCGCGATCTCGCTCGCCCTCAGCTTCTCTTCAAAGCTCAAAAGGCACGTTTCCAGGATCACTTTAACGATTGCTCCGGAACCGTGAGCAAGCTCCGCCACACCGCGAATATCCTGACGGAGCAACTCGAAGTCCTCCGGTTCGCCCGACTTCAGCAGCCCGAGATTCATCACCATGTCCAAGTCATGCGCACCTTGTTTCAACGCTCGCGCGGCTTCGTCCCGTTTGGATGCTGAAAGAGTTGCGCCGAGGGGAAATCCAATCACAACACCGACCGGAACTCCTGTTCCTTTCAACGCGGCAACCGCTGTTGGCACCCAGTACGGGTTGATCATCGCGCACGCAAACTGATGTTCCGCGGCCTCTGCACACAGCTCAATAACCTGCGCGCGCGTAGCATCCAGCCTCAGTAACGTGTGGTCCAGAAGGGCAGCCAAGGAGGAAATGGAGGTAAGGGCGTCCGCTGAAAAATGAGCGGCATCGAATGCAGTTGCAGCAGTGTTCATGGATCTCCCGACCGAGTTTCAGAACCCGTCACTTTTTATCACATGATTACCAGGTCTGGCCCACTGGCACCGAGCCCTTGAATCTATTCAGAATGAAGCCTGCCGTCCTCTCAGCATCCAATCGCCTAAGAAATTCACCGAAGTATGATGAAGGGTATCCGCGCGACCGGAAGGGAATCGCTTGTCGAACTCTGATCTGACCTCAACTTTTTTCCTCCTTCTGCTTCTAGTCGGCCTGGCCCAGCTGCTTGGTTATTTCTTCGTCAAAATCCGGCAACCCAAAGTCGTGGGTGAAATAGTCGCAGGAGTTCTCGTCGGCCCGTCCGTTCTCGGCCGCTTTCACTTCGGACTGCCGCTGATGAATGCGATCCACCATCAGTCCGTTCCTCTCAGCCTCTTCTATTGGCTTGGATTGCTGTTGTTGATGTTTCTTTCAGGTGCCGAAGCAAGGCAGATCTTTGCGCGGGACGAACGCCGCGATCTGGCATGGCTTGCACTGCTTGGAACCGGGATTCCATTCCTTCTCGGGCTTGCCTTTGGATCGCGCATTGTGGGTCCGGAGCTTTCCGGACCGCGCGGCAACACGCTTTCGCTCACCATCATTCTGGCCGTGGGCGTGGCGGTCACCTCCGTTCCGGTCGTCTCCAAGATCTTCGCCGACCTTGGGATTCTGCGGACCCGATTCGCGCGGCTTGTGCTGGGCGTTGCTGTGCTCGAAGACATCGTTCTCTGGCTTTCTCTGGCCCTCGCCACGGCCGTGGCAGGACATACTTCGCTCAAATCGCATGAGCTGGCCTGGCATCTCCTCAGTACCGTCGTCTTCTTCGCCCTGGGTCTTACCCTGGTTCCGCGTGCCATCAAGCGCATGAGCAAATCGCGCTTCAACGTGGTCGCCAAGACGTCCCCCGTATCGTACGTCATGGCTATTCTGCTGGCCTACTGTGCGCTAGCCGGTGCACTCGATGTGAGTATGGTGTTCGCTGCGTTCCTCGCGGGGTTCGCAGTAGTTCACAAAAAGCGGAAGTTGTTCGACGATGCTTTGAGCGCAATCGGGAAGGTCTCGTTCGCGCTCTTCATCCCTGCATACTTTGCGATCGTCGGTCTCAAACTCGACCTGGTGGAAGGCTTTTCGCTCTGGATGCTGGTGCTCTTCATTCTGGGAAGCTGCCTGATCAAGGTCATTTCGGTCGCGATTGCGGGACGCTGCGCCGGGTTCCGCGGTCTGGATCTTGTCAATCTTGCCGTCACGATGAACGCACGCGGCGGGCCCGGCATCGTGCTGGCCAGCGTGGCATTCGATGCAGGCATCATCAGCCCGAAGTTCTACACGACGCTGATCATTGCGGCCGTTCTCACATCGCAAGCGGCCGGCGCCTGGCTCGACCTGGTACTGCGTCGCGGGTGGCCTCTGCTAAGAGGCGAAACTGTTGAGCGCTCTGGCGAAGAAGCTGCTTCGGTGGCCTGAGCTACAATTCGGCCAGTTCTTCGGGAAACAATCGGATATCGGAAAGGTTACGATAAACCTCCGCATAATCCATCCCGTAACCGATTACGAATCGATTCGGAACCTTAAATGCCACGTAATCGGCCTCGATCGGCACTACGCGCCGATCCGGCTTGTCCAGGCAGGTGGCAATCTTTAGCGAAGCCGGTTTGTGATGGACCATCAGACCACGCAGGTAACTAAGCGTCAGGCCGGTGTCCAAAATGTCCTCAACCAGGATGACGTGTTTACCCTCAATTGGGTTGTCGATGTCCTTGATCAGTTTCACGGCACCAGAGGAGACGCGCGCGCGTCCGTAGCTGGATACCGCGACGAAGTCGAAGGTATTATCGACCGTAATCGCGCGGGCAAGGTCGGCGAGGAAGATCGCGGCACCCTTCAGAATTCCGATCAGAACGACCGACTTGCCGGCATACTCGGTAGAGATCTGCGCCCCGAGAGCAAGCACACGCTCAGCGATCTGTTCCTTCGTGAATAAAACTTCCATGGTCGAGGCAGGAGGGAAAACCGGTGCCGTTGTCGGTCTGGACATTAAGCCAGATTAGCGTGTTCTGTCAGTCCTCGCACGCGACCTGGACGATATACTTTGACTCAGCCTGCGTTAGCGCAGACTGTGAGGTTTCTTGTACCCGTACATCACGCTAGGCAGCTTCCACCTGGGCACCTTCGGCCTGTTCCTCTGGCTTGCAGCGGTTCTCGCTGGGTTCGTCCTGCACCTTAGCTTTCAACGCGACGGTGTTGATGCCGATGCACTTGCGATCGTGACTGCCGTCGTGATTGCCGGCGTTCTCGGGGCCAAGATTTGGCACGAGTTGCAATCACCTTCCGAACTGGTCGCAGCCATGCGCCAGATTGCTCTTCCTGGATGGAGTCATCCGGGGCAGGTCGCAACCGGATTGTTCGAATGGATGCGCGCCGGAATCGCCTGGTTTGGCGGCCTGGTCGCAGGCATCCTGATGTTGCTCTATGAAGGCTACAAAGCTCGCCCTAATGCGCTGAAAGGCTATCGTGCGGGAGTCCGCATGCTTGACCTCGCAGCGGCTGCGGCACCGGTCGGCTATGGAATCGGACGTATCGGCTGCATGACGTCAGGCGACGGAGATTATGGGCGGATCACCTCCTCCACCTTATGGGGTGTGCATCTGAAACCCACGGCGCTCGTGCCCGTCTATCCGCCGAATGCGCTTGTGCTGCCAACGCCTTTCTGGGAGTGCGGCGCGGCTCTGATCATCGCGTATGTGGTCTGGAAGCTTGGGAATCGGGCCCGTCCGCTGGGGTTTCTTACCGGGACCTACCTCGTTCTAAGCGGTCTGGAACGATTTACCGTGGAGTTCTGGCGCATCAATCCTAAGCTATACTTCGGAATGTCGAACGCCCAGGTGGCTGCCATCGGCAGTGTGATTGCGGGCGTCATCGTGCTGCTCCTGGTGCGCAGTCGGCCCCGGGTCGGCGGATTCAGCAGGATACCCGTCAAACTTGAATCAGCTTCGTCCTGATTCAGGGTTCCTGTGGTTGCACGGGCAGGGAATTACAGCTTCTTCAGATATTCCTTGGCTGCATCCAGCTCGGGGAATAAGCGCTCCTCCGCTTGAAACTCACGGGAGTGGACGCAACGTCTTCCGGCCTTCACCCTGACTGGATGTTTCAGGTGCAGCATCTCGTGATACAGCAGATACTCAACCGCGCACCGCGGCGTATCCGGCCGGTCGAACACACGGGAAACCATGATCGTATTATGCGCGGCATCGTAGTGTCCCAGCATTCGGCGGGCCAGATGCGCGGACCAGGTCAGCGTCGGACGTCCTAACAGGCCATGAAAAAATTGGCGGTTCAGCGACTCAAAGATCTCATCCAGATCGTAGTGGTGACCCACCGGCGTTGTTATGCGTTTACGTCCGCGCATCTGCCGAATTCGCTCCGCGCTCCTGGCCACCGTCTCCGACGAAACGTACCGCCGATAACGATCAGCATGCACGGCAGCGATCGACTTGCGGTAGAGCTTGGCCAGCAAAATGTGCGCGATCGCGTGATGCACCGTCTCCGGTGCCGCCTCCAGCAGATCGCTCAGCCCTACCAGCAGCCGTCCTTCGCGCAAACGAATCGTCGTGTTAAGCGACGTAAAGCGTCGAAAGCGAACCACTAGCGGAGGCATGGCAGCCCCGGGTCGGAGTTCCCGGAATTCTTCCTCAAAAATGGGTTCCAGTGCAGCAGCCACGTTGCGTCCAGCTTAACACGCAAGGTTCTGCCCAAAGTTCCTAATCCTGCATCGGGAGAATCACCTGGGTTAGCCTTGGGGACCGCGGCTTCCATTGTGGCGTTTGTAGCTCGGGCATGGCCTTCGCGCTGAAGATCTTGCGGGTGTGCCGGGCAATCCAGCGTGCCGAAAGTTTGGCCTTTTTGCGGCGGGCGCTGTCGGTCGAAATGCCTGTATCGGCATACATTTGACGGTAAAGCTTCGACGAGAGGATGAATGCGAGCCGAGCCTTCAAATTTGGCGTACAGGCCGACCGACGCCAGATCGCGCCCATGTCATAGAAACGATCCCAAACGCCTTGCGTGCGGTTGCGAAGATCTTCCGAACTCATGGAGGGGTGAGGCGTAAACATTTTGGGGCGCCGGTCCGGCGGAATCAGCCAGTAGCGGGTAATCGGGATGCCATCGACATATTGCATCTGCAATTCCTGCTCCTTTTCCCAACGTAGAAAGTCTACGGTTCCGGGAAAGGGTGTCAGCATTACAAACTGCGCAAAGGTGAGGTCAGCTTTTAGCGCCAGTTCTACCGTCGCGTTGAAGGTTTCAGGTCTGTCGGTGGGGAGGCCGAAGATGAATGATCCCAACACATGCACGCCATGCTGGCGAAAGGTCTTGAGCTGTTGGATGAGCCGGTCGCCTGAGTAGTTAAAATCTTTAAAGACCGCCTTCAGGCCTTCCGGCGTCACTGCCTCCACACCGACCAGAGCGCCTTTAATGTGCGCTTTCCTCATTGCATCAAGGTATTCGGTGTCTTCGGCCGACTCCATTGTGATCTGGGTGAAAAAAACCATATCGCCGGGCAGCTTCGCCAACTCTTCCATCAAGGAGAAACGTTCGGCCCGGGTTTCAAGCAGGGAATTCAACTTTTCCTGGTTGTTCTGCTCGCGCGCCAGCCGAAGATCAGTCAAAGTTACGGGATAAAAGTTGTCATCCGCCAGGGCGATAAAGCGGAAGCCAAGCCGACGGAGGGTGATGATTTCATCAATCACACGTTCAAAGGAGCGTTGCCTCGGCTTTTGTCCATCGGTACGCCATACCGAGCAAAATGAGCAATGTTTGGGGCATCCGCGGATCGTCTGGACGGACGCCCACATATATTTCTTCGTATCCACCAAGTCCCATCGGCCAGCCAAAAACTCAGTGCCTTCGATCCTGCCGCCTTCGTAGATCCGCTGTAAGTTGTTGGCAGTAAGATCCCGCAGGGCCGTACCCCAGGCTATGTCTCCATCTCCTTTGACTACAGCGTGGGCATGACCAAACTGAAACGGCTCTTCGGGGTAGAGAGACGTGTGGACCCCGCCGTAAATCACAGTGGCTCCGCGCTCACGGGCGATCCGCCCAACCTCATAGCCGCGCAGCGCGTTGCCGGTGTGGATGCTGATTCCAACCACATCACCCGCAGAGATCGTCTCAGGGTCAAGTTGTTCCAGCGATTCATCGACCAGGACCGGGTCTCCCATAAAGGTGGGCGTTGCGGCAGCCAGCACGAACAGCCAGCGCGGCGTAATGACCGAGGTTCCGAAAGAGTGATCGCTGGGGTTAATCAGATGTACGGCCATGAATAGACTCCTCGACGCATTTGGATGCGGGAACCTTGCGATGGGCAGTTTCGTTAAGCAACCCATCCGTTCATTTGCGACAAGCATCTCGTAACGAAGACCAACGTCTGATAACACATATTATGTATAGTTGAGTCGAAGCCGCACGTTCGAGCTGTTCGGTCATAGAATTGCCTACAACTACTTCGGCACAATCAGAATGAAGCCAACGCGCCCGCCGTGGTGGCCGGGATAGCAGTAACTGGATCTAGTGGGATACCTGTAGCAGTGCGTGGCGGAGAGACAGGGATTCGAACCCTGGATACCTTGCGGTATACACGCTTTCCAAGCGTGCGCCTTCAGCCACTCGGCCATCTCTCCGCGCTCGGGCCAGCGCCCCGCCCGACTGTTCGACTTTACCACAGGCACCAACCACCTTTGCCACGCTCGCATTTGTCCGGTTGGAGCTTCGCTAAGATCAGCAGGTGAATGCCTCTACGATTCTGTTCGACGGGACGATACGCTGCGGGAGAACAACAAGCGAAGTGACCGGACGGCTGAACTCTGCATCTACGCTGGTGTGGCGTCGCTCTTAAGAACTCGCGAACGAACCAGCCTGCAACCAAGAAAGTGAACCAGATGCCAAGAACAATTCTGCCTGGACGCCCGTCGCCACTTGGCGCGACGCCGTACAAGCGTGGCACCAACTTTGCGCTCTACTCTGAGAACGCCTCGGCCGTTCACGTGTGCCTGTACGACGATCAGGGCCGCGAAACGGACCGCATTCAGCTCAAGGAGCACACTGCGTTTGTATGGCATGGCATGGTTCTCGGCATCAAGCCTGGGCAGCGCTACGGCTTTCGGGTCGATGGTGTCTGGAAGCCTGAAGAAGGCCTGCGCTTTAACAAAAACAAGCTGCTGGTCGATCCTTACGCCAAGGCGATCAGTGGCCAGGTGGACTGGTCCAAGCCCATTTTTCCCTATCCCGTTCAGTCAGGCGACGACCTTGCGTTTGACGACCAGGACTCCGCCGATGGCGTTCCCAAATCCGTTGTCGTGGATACCCATTTCGACTGGGGCGAGGACTGCCGGCCAAACGTTCCACTCTCGGACTCCATCATTTATGAGGTCCACGTCAAAGGCTATTCCCAACGCAATCCTCGCGTTCCGGAACACCTGCGTGGCACCTATGCCGGGCTGGCTCATCCGGAGAGCATCAACTATCTTAAGAAGCTCGGCATCACCACCGTTGAACTGCTGCCGGTTCACCACTTTGTCGATCAGGGCACTCTGCTGGAGAAGGGTCTGTCGAACTATTGGGGGTATGACACGCTGGGCTTCTTCGCTCCCATGAGCCGTTACAGCTCCGCCGGGGACGGCGGCGCGCAGGTCAACGAGTTCAAGCAGATGGTGAAAGATCTGCATGCCGCCGGACTTGAAGTCATTCTGGACGTGGTTTACAACCACAGCTGCGAGGGCAATCGCATGGGCCCGATGCTCAGCTTCAAGGGCGTCGACAACACGACCTATTACCGCGTCGTTCCCGATGACTACCACTACTACATGGACTACACCGGTACCGGCAACACACTGAACGTGCGCCATCCACAGGTGCTGAAGCTGCTGATGGATTCCCTTCGCTACTGGGTGACGGAGATGCACGTCGACGGCTTCCGGTTCGATCTCGCCGCCGCGCTGGCCCGCGAACTGCACGAGGTGTCCAAGCTGTCTTCCTTCTTCGATACGATTCACCAGGATCCCACACTGGCCGATGTCAAACTCATTGCAGAGCCCTGGGATGTTGGCGAAGGCGGATACCAGGTCGGTCAGTTCCCTGTCCTATGGGCTGAATGGAATGGCTTGTATCGCGATACGGTGCGCAGCTTCTGGAAAGGCGACAGCGGCCATTTATCCAATTTTGCATACCGCCTCACCGGGTCTTCCGACCTGTACCAGAATGACGGACGCCGACCTTACGCCAGCATCAATTTCATCACTGCACATGATGGGTTTACGCTGTGCGATCTGGTCAGCTACAACGAGAAACATAACGAGGCGAACGGCGAAGACAATCAGGATGGCGCAAACGACAACCAGAGCTGGAACATGGGCGCTGAAGGACCTACGGACGATGAGTTCATCAACACCCAGCGCGAGCAGCAGCAGCGCAATTTCCTGGCGACGCTGATGCTGTCGCAAGGCGTCCCGATGTTGCTTGGCGGAGATGAGGTCTCTCGTTCGCAGCGCGGCAACAACAACTGCTTCTGCCAGGATAACGAGCTGAGCTGGTATGACTGGAATCTAGATCCTCCGCGCAAGCGTCTGCTCGAGTTCACGGCGAACCTGATTCAGCTACGCAAGCGCCACCCCAACCTGCATCGTCGCCGCTTCTTTCAGGATCGAAAAATTCGCGGTTCCCTCGTGCGGGATATCGCCTGGTACAACTCGAGCGGCGAGGAATGCAGCAACGAAGACTGGAGCGCTGACTGGAATCGATCGCTGGGCCTGATGCTGAACGGCAAAACTCTCGACGTGATCGACGAGGACGGCACCAGGGTAGTGGATGACTCCTTCCTGATCCTCATCAACTCCTGGTGGGAAGGCGTTGAATTCAAGTTGCCGCCGCCGCCCAATGGCAGCCCCTGGAAACATGTCCTTAACACCGCGAACATCGACGATCCTTTTGCGGAGGCCCCGCTGGGCGATTCCATTATCGTCGGTGGACGTTCGCTGGTTTTGCTCAGCGACGGTACCGAGCATGAGTAATAGCAGTGCGCGCTTGTACCTATAAACTATGGGAGTGAACCTTTCCGATCTGAACCCATCTTCTCTGCCCTCCGCCGATGCCGAAAACGAGGACTTCGCTTCCCTGCTCCGAGCCGACGATCAGGCGCGCGCCTCCGCTGTGGATCGTTCCGGCGGATCGAAGCAGATCGATGCGACCATAGTCACGGTTTCAAACGACACCGTCTACCTGGACATTGGATACAAGACCGAAGGCATTCTCCCTCTATCAGCTTTCGCGCGTGATGAGAACGCTGTGGAACCTGGGGACCGCGTACGTGTCACGGTAAAAGGCCGCGACCTGGATGGCTACTACGAGCTGACGCGCCAGCATAGCGCCACCCCGCAGGATTTCAGTTCGCTTGAAGAGACGTTTGAGAAGAAGGGTACAGTGGTGGGTACCGTCACGGGTCTGGTGAAGGGCGGCCTTACTGTTGACATTGGAATGCGCGCCTTCATGCCTTCTTCCCGCACTGGCACACGCGATACGGCGGAGATGGAAAAGCTCGTGGGTCAGCAGATTCGCGTGCGCATCACCCAGCTCGATTTGGAAGGCGGAGAGAGCGGCCGGCCGGATGCAATCGTTGATCGGCGCAGCGTACTTGAAGAAGAAGCTCGCGCTAACTCTGACCAGCGCTTCTCCGAGTTAGCCGAAGGACAGACGGTTTCGGGAACGGTGAGATCGCTCACCGACTTCGGCGCTTTCATCGATCTTGGCGGAGCCGATGCCCTGCTCCACATCTCCGACATGGCATGGCAGCGCGTTGCCAGTCCAGCCGAGATCGTCGCTGTAGGCGATGTCGTTGAGGTCCAGGTCCTGAAGATTGACGCAACCGACCCTGCGAAACGCCGCATTGCCGTGGGCTTGAAGCAGCTCCAGCCGCATCCTTGGGACTCCGTGCAGGACCGCTTCAAGGTAGGCGACAAGGTGCTGGGTATGGTCACGCGCGACGCCGATTTTGGAGCATTTGTTGAACTTGCTCCAGGGATCGAAGGTCTCATCCACATCAGCGAGATGGCGTGGGGCAAGAAAGTGCGCAAGCCTTCTGACATTGTCAAAGTGGGCGACCAGGTCGAGGTGGTCCTCCTTGGGATCGACCCCGGTCAGAAGCGCATGGCGCTCGGACTCAAACAGGCGTTGGGCGATCCTTGGGTCGAATTAGTGAAGTCCGTACACACGGGCTCGATCGTCGAAGGGCCGGTGTCGCAGATCACGAAGTTTGGCGCGTTTATCACGATCGCGGAAGGCATCGAAGGACTCGTTCACATCTCAGAGATCACGGCCGAGAAGCGGCTGAACCACCCTTCGGACGTGCTGCGCTTGGGTGAACGCGTAAAGGCGCAGGTGCTCGAGATAGATCGCGAGAAGCGGCAGCTACGGCTCTCGATCAAGCAGATGATTCCCACCGGTCTGGACGAGTTTCTTGCTGAGCAGAAGGTAGACAATGTGGTTACCGGACGAATCATAGACACGAACCGCACGGCCAACACGGCACGCGTCGAACTGGGTGAAGGCATCCTTACAACATGTCTTATTCCCGCGCTCGCACAAGCGGTAGACAGTACGGTTGCTATGCCGACCAGCGGTGCGGCTGTGGATCTATCGCAACTCGGCTCGCTGCTCTCTTCCAAGTGGAAGACGGCGCACGAAAAATCTACCGCACATGTGAAAGTGACAGCTCCGTCCACTTCGACCGGCGAAGTTGCCCCCGGTCAGATTCGCAGCTTCCGCATTACGGCGCTTGATGCCCAAAGCAAGCTCCTGGCAATCGAACTTGCCTGACGCTGGACAAACGCGCAGTCTGGCAGATCGTTTATAGCTGATTTCGTAATAGTGTGCAGCGTTGCAACGTTCGGCGAATGCAGGGATCCTTCAATGTGTTCAGGATGACGAGTCCCCCAGGAATGGGAGACGGGTTTACAACAAAGGTGGTAAGAGATGTATAAAGGCTCTTCCTTGTACTGGTTGTCATTTCCGAAGGGAATCTGCGTTTGTTCTTGCTCTACACCATCTGTGAATCCGCTGTCAGGTGCCGTGGATGTCGTACTTCGCAGCTAGAAATTCTCGCAACGCATGCGGGAGGGTCGCGGCAATCTCCTGCCACGTTAGTAGCTTTAGACGGGTCCTCAGATCATAGCTGCGTACCGTTGATAGCGTTGCCGCCCAGCACGCAATCAGGTCGGTACGCCGGGCGTCCAGCATCAGGCAAAACTCTGCCTGCTCTGCGTCTGTCGCAAGGATGCTCCGCAGCAGTTGATAGTTCGCAACTTTGCCATCATGGATCTCAAGCGCGTCTCGATGGAAGACTTCGAAGCAGCGCGGGTAACGTTCCAGCAGCGAAAGCGAAGCGTTCTGAAATCCGGACTCTGTCAGCTTGGCTTCTACGAGCAACGATCCCACGCGCATGTCTATCTCGGTACGATCGCGCAGACCACGATGCAGCGCCACGTGAGGGCGATAGCCAAACTCCGGTTTGATACCGCGCTCCACACCCAGCAAGCCGCAGAGCGCAGCACCGGTCAGCACATGCGGATAACAGAAGATGTTCATTAGCAGAGCGTCTGAACTGGTGGCGGCGTCGAGCTCGCACCAGGATCGCCGCAACTCATCGGGTCCCGTGGGGTGCGCCTGACGTTTGCCTGTGTGCGCTTTGCGCAACCGTTTGGCCCAGCCCTCATCAGCAACAATCTGCTGATAAGAGGCGTAGATGAAATTACCATGCCGTCCATCGTGCGGCGAGTAAACGATGGACGATCGTGTCTGTTCATGCGGTTCCAACGCAGGTCGAGCCGCGATCACGCGACGCAGTGGATTGGAAAGATGCGCGCGCAGCGGCCTCGGCGGAGGATCAAGATACCGCATCTCCTCTTCCGACCAGACGAGTTGTTGCACCGCTTCGCGCATACCCATCGACTCACTTTCCACGGCCTCTACTCTTCGCGCAGAACCTCAAGCGGCTTCTGCCCCAAGATGCGGTGACTCGCGGCCCAGCCGGTCGCAACTGTCAGCAATGCCGTCGTCATCAGAGCGCCCGCGCTCCAGGCCCACTCGGGATGATTCGGCACATCCAACGACTTCAGCAGGAAGTGCACTACCACATTGGCGAACAAGACACCGACGAGGCCAGCGACCAGACCGAGCACCGCAAACTCAATCGAAAAGATTGTCGCAATTCGCGCGCGTGTCGCGCCGAGCGTCTTCAACACCACAACCTCGCGAATGCGGCGATAGCGTGTTCCGGCAATCGAGGAAGCAAGAATCACAATTCCTGCGAAGATCGAAAAGCCTGCCAGGAACTGCACGACGTAGATGATCTGCACGACGACCGCTCGGATGGTCTCGAGCGCCTGCGCTACGTTGATCACTGTGACCGTAGGGTACGCCGCGTAGAGCGCGCGCTGAAGTTCGCCTACCTTTGCAGGATCGGCATGCACGCCGCCATACCAGATCACAGGCAAGCCAGCGAGACTTCTCTGTGGAAGAATGAACTCTGCGCGCGAGTAGGCATGCTGCCCATCCGACTTGAACAGCGCGACCACTTCGGCATCAAAGCGCTTATCCTGCGCCGAAAAAGTCACCGTCGAACCAATTTTGATTCCGAGCCGCTGAGCTTGGCGTTCATTCACCGCAAGCAGAGGATGTGCAGACGCGGCGCGGGCCTGCTTTGCATTCCACCATGCGCCCGAGGTCACAGAGGCGCCCGGAGGGACCACCTCGGAATAGGTGAGGCTGATGGACCGGAGCATGTGCAGCGGGAAGTTGTGCGTTTTTATCTGCGCCGGGTCCAACCCATCCAACGCCACAATGCGCGACGCGACCACAGGCAGCAACTCCGGCGGCGCTGTAACAGCAGAGGACTTCGTCAGCAGTGCATGCACGCCTTCGATCTCATCATTCGCGATGTCAATGAGAAAGATGTTGGGTAGTTTGGGCGATGCCGAGATATGCAACTGACGCACGACCGCGTGCTGCATCAGGAAAACGAGCGTGATCTGCATCACACCCAGCCCAAGGGCCGCAAGCAACGCAGCAGAGGGATTTCCAGGACGGTACAGATTTGCCAGTCCATGCCGCAGCACCGACGGAAGATGCATACGTGTTCGCGTCAAAAAATACCTAAGACCCTTGAGCACCAGGAAGCTGGCCAGCAGAAGGACCGCAAGCACCGCAAACAATCCCAGCGAGAAATATTTCGCCACCGCTTTCGAGTCGGACACGCGCGAGGCAATGAAAGCCAGCCCACCCAGAATCAGCAGGAACGCTGCAATCTGTAACAGATTCTTCCGTAAACGGCGAACCAGTGTGGTTGCGAGCGGTGCATCGGAGTCATCCACATTGCGGCGAAGAATCAGTATTGGCCGCACACCTCGAATATCCAGCAGGGGCGGAAGCGTAAACAGGAGCGTGGTCAGGATGCCAGCGCCCAAACCGAACAGGATTGCCAGTGGATCGATGTGCAACACCGGTTTGATGTTGACGAGAGAAGCCAGCAGGTGAGGAAAGGCGTACTGAACGCCGACGCCAAGCACCACGCCGAGCAGACCTCCGGCCAGGCCGAGCAGCAAAGTCTGAATCAGATAAATTTTGATGATCTGCGTCGAGTTTGCACCCAGCGACTTCATGATTGCGATCGTATCCAACCTTTGTTGCAGATGCGCGCGCATGGCCATCGCCACGCCGACGGCACCCAGCACCAGCGCTACCAGACTCATCAACGAGAGCAGACTCGTCGCCTGATCCAGCCCCGCGGTCAGTGCGGGATTCGTCTCGCGATAATCCGTCACCTGAGCTTCCGGCAGCAAGGCTATCAGCGTGGATTTCAGCGCCTGCACGCGTGCATCCGAGATGGGCGCACCGTTGCCGGGTGGTGGCACTTTGAACAGAAAACGTTGTCCTGCATGACTGCCCGGCGCAATCAACCCGGACGCGTCTAGACCCTCGCGTGAAATCAACACCCTGGGTCCAGCTGAAAAAGTTCCGTTCAGACGGTCGGGTTCGTTCACCACAACAGCGGCGATGCGAAAAAGCCTGTTGCCCAGCTTTAGATCATCGCCGACCTTCATTTGCAGGCGTACCAGGAGATCGTCCGCTACGACGACCGTATCAGGACGCAAAACGTCCGCGAGATTTGCCTGCGGATTCAGCTGCACTTTGCCGTAGTAGGGATACTGCGTTGGATCGACTGCCTTCAACGATACGAGCAATGGGTTAAAGGTTTTCGGCGCCGAAGCCATCGACAACAACTCGGTCACAGTTGTCATTCGCACGCCTTCAGCCTCAATCTGCGCCAAACCTTTCGCTTCCAACGGTGTAGGCTGCACATTCGTGCGCGCGGAAAGATCGGCGGCCATGATGGAGCGTGCCTGGGTCAACAACGTCGATCGAAACGAGGAGCTGAAACCTCTCACACCAGTCAGCGCAGCCACACCGACAGCAACGGAAAGAAGCACAAAGAAGAATTTGCCGCGCGAGGAGCGCATCTCGCGTGCAGCAATTCTCGAAGCCGTGCGAAAGGAGAGGCTGGCCAAGGCTTCTCCTAGCCCCGCTGCATCGGCGCGGGGTTCATCTCGTCGCCGACGACCCTTCCATCTGATAGCACAATGCGCCGGTCCGCATACTGCGCCAGCGTTGCGTCATGGGTCACCAGCACCAGGGTCGTGCCTTCCTGCTGGTTCAGGTTCAGTAGGAGATCTAGCACCGCAGAGCCGTTCGCGGTGTCCAGGTTACCTGTCGGTTCGTCGGCCAACACAATCGGTGGACGGAGAACGAATGCGCGCGCCAACGCCACACGTTGCTGCTCGCCACCTGAAAGCTGAACGGGATAGTGATCCAAGCGATCACCCAAACCAACAGAGGTGAGCAACTGCTTTGCGCGTGGCAGACCATCCGCATTCGTTTCCGCATTCAGTTCGTGCGGAAGCAGAACATTCTCAAGAGCGGTCAACGTAGGGATCAACTGATAAGACTGGAACACGAATCCGACCGTTCGTCCGCGCAGCTGTGCCAGCTTGTCTTCGGCGAGGTACGAGATGCTAGTTCCATTCAATGCAACATCACCGGAGGTGGGCGTATCAAGCCCCGCGAGCAGACCTAGCAGCGTGGATTTGCCCGAACCGGACGATCCCATAATCGCCACGAACTGCCCCTGCGGCACGGTCAGATTGATGCCTTTCAGGATATCCACCGAACGCGTGCCGTTGCGGATGGACTTGCACAGATCGGTCACCGCAATCATCGTGCGCGACGCGCCTCTCTCTGCAGAGGCGATCAGCGGCTCAGCAATTATTTCAGTGGACGGCATGTGTCTCCTGTAGCGAACCTGCAATAACAATGAGCGTGCAGTTTTGCTATCGTTAGTCGATGGACCGTTGGGCAATCTCTTTCATTCTAGCTGGAACTATTCTCTGCACGGCGGGCTGTCAGGGTCGGTCCCCGTCGCAGTCCGTGTCTGGGCCTGAGTCTCAAACGGCTGCACCCGCACAGGTATTGGACGCGCAAAGCTCTGTACCAGCAGCAGCGAACGGTAAGGCAGATTCCAGCGACAAGCGGCCTGTTGTGGTGTGCTTCGGGGACAGTCTGACAGCCGGGCACGGCGCTGACCTTGGCGCCAGCTATCCCGACTTTTTACAGAAGGACCTAGATCGGGACGGCTACCATGTTCATGTCATCAACGAAGGAATCAGCGGAAACACCACCAAGGACGGGGTGGACCGTCTCGCCGAGGTCATCGCGCTGAAGCCGCAGGTGGTTGTGCTGGAGTTTGGCGGCAATGATGGGCTCCGTGGCTTGAATCTGCAAAACACGCGCGCCAATCTCGCAACCATGCTTCAAGGCCTTAGGGACGCGCACATCAAGGTCGTGATCGCCGGGATGACCTTGCCTCCAGACTACGGAGCCGATTACGTCTCCCGCTTCACCTCCAACTACGCTTCATTAGGCAAGCAGTTTCACCAACCTGTGCTTCCCTTTCTGCTTGCAAATGTTTATGGCGTTCCAGGCATGATGCAGGAAGATCGTACGCACGCCACGGAGAAGGGCAACGCAATGGTTGCCAGGAATGTTCTGCCGTATGTCGAGAAGCTGCTGAAGAAGTAGGTCCGTTCAACTCGTCAGCTGAGGTTCACGTGGGGCTGCATCAGCGTTCCTGCGACTCTCCGGGCGATGCCGAACAGCTCGGCTGGTCCGGTGAAAACCTTCACCAAAGCAGCACTCGAGTACTCGGGCAAATTCACTTGCATGCCATTGCGCAGACGACCCGCTGTATTCTCATCCACAGTGACCGACGGCATCTCAGGAAGCAGAGTACGTGGGTGCGGCAACTTGGCCACCAGCAACTCCTGTGTGCTCGCCTTCAACTCATCTACTGTAATCGCGTCGTTCAAAGTGAAAGCGCCCGCACGGGTTCTGCGCAAGGAAGCAAGGTGCGCGCCGTAGCCAGCCAGTTGGCCCAGCTCGTGCGCGACAGAACGCACATAGCCACCCGACGAGACGGTCAACGTAAAGCTCGCGACGTCGTTCTCCAGTGTCAAAATTTCGAAGTTGTGAATGCAGATACGCGCTGCCTTGACGGGGACCGGAAGACCGGCGCGCGCGAGTTTATGGGCCGGAACGCCATTCAGTTTTTTTGCTGAAAAAACTGGTGGCACCTGATCGATCTCACCATGGAATCGCTCAGATAACCCTCGCAGTTGCTCCAGATCCAAAGTTAGGTTGCAAGGTTGGCCTTGCGGGGTGCCTTCCGCGTCGAACGTGTCGGTCGCGAAGCCAAATCGTATGTGTCCGGTATATTCCTTGTCCGCTTGACCGAAGAACTGGGCGAGCCGCGTATACCGTCCAAGGAGCAGCGGAAGCACACCTGTGGCCATTGGATCCAATGTTCCCAGATGACCAACAGATTTTTCCCCGGTGGCACGCCGCACAATCGCAACGACATCGTGCGAGGTCATGCCCGCAGGCTTGTCCAACACCAGAAGTCCGTCAAATCCGCTCAAAGTGCACTGCCGCCCCGCCTGACGAGCGAGAGAAACTCGTTGCGCGTCTGCAATTGGGATTTAAACGCACCGCGCATGGCGGACGTCACGGTGTGTGAATGCTGCTTTTCTACACCACGCATCATCATGCAGAGATGCTGCGCCTCAAGGATCACCCCGACACCCTGAGGATTGATTGCGGACTCAATCGCGTCTGCGATTTCGCTCGTCAGACGCTCCTGCACCTGGAGACGCCGCGCAAAAACGTCTACCACGCGCGCAGTCTTCGACAAGCCAATCACCTTCCCGTTGGGTACATACGCAATGTGCGCTTTGCCGTAAAACGGCAAAAGGTGATGTTCGCAGAGCGAATAAAACTCGATGTCTTTGACGATCACCATCTCGTCATAGTCCACGTCGAACAGTGCATTATGCAGCGCCTCTTCGACGGTTTGCTGATAGCCGCGCGTCAGGAATGCCATGGACTTTTCCATCCGCTCGGGCGTGCGCAGCAAGCCGTCGCGCATGGGATTTTCGCCCACCCGTCGAATCATCTCGGCGTAAAGTTCCTGTGTTGTTGCGTCTTCAAGCGCCGTCTGTAGTGCCGTATCGCTGTTCATGCTCAAGCCTCGTTCTCTCAATATCGACCTGCGGGAGGAAGTTGCGCCCCCGCGAAGTCAAATGAATTGTTGCTGGTCTCTTCTACGTGTACGCGCTCCAGATGCGCATGGGGAAATTGGCTGAAGATCCTATGTACTGCAATCGAAAAATTCTCCGAGGTTGGAACTATGACCGTAAACTCCGGGAGCGTGTTAAGATTCTGCACGGCGAAGCGATCAAGCAGATGCTCTCGCGCAAATGCATCCAGCAGGCCTAGATCTGCAACCATACCAGTCGCCTGATTTACCGTTCCGGAGAAGGTAACTTCAACTGTGTAGTTGTGGCCGTGCCCGTGTGGGTTATTGCACTTGCCGAATGTTCTGCGATTTTCTTCCTCGTCCAGCGCATCAGTATGTAAACGATGCGATGCGCTCAAGTGATAGCGCCGTGAAAGATAAGCTTTCAACGCGTCACCGCTTGCTGGCTGTTCCCAGTGTCAGCACTGTCGAACTCGCCGTAAAAATCCGCGAACAGATCGGCCATCTCGTACACGCGAACGCGGTGCAGTCTGGCATGAGGCACCTTGCCGTCAAGCCTTCGCCAGATTGCAATGGCTATGTTTTCAGTGGTAGGCACGGAATCTTTAAAGTCGGCGACTTCAAGGTTCAGATGGCGATGGTCGTAGACTCCAACCACTTCCCGCTCGAGAATATCCTTCAACTGTTTCAGGTCCACGACGAATCCGGTGACGGGATCCACTTCACCCGCGACCGTCACCTCCAGCGTGTAGTTGTGCCCGTGCCCGTTGCGGTTGGCACACCTGCCGAACACACGTTCATTCTCTTCCGGGGACCACGCGTCAACCCAGTAGAAGTGCGCTGCTGAAAACTCTGCTTTGCGTGTCAGAAGAATCATTGTTTTAGAACACCTGTGTTTCTATTGGACGAAGCCAGGCCCGTGGCGGATTCGATCACTGTCTCACCGCGTAGGTTCTGCCCTTCCACGAAACTTTCTTCTGCACCTTGACACGATACCAACTCGCCAGACATAGGTAGCTGAAAAGCGGAATTGCCACTAAAGATAGCGCGCAATCGGCAGCTGGAAAGTTTGACTTCGCAACGCGCGCGTAATACCTCCACACAACCCTGATCCAGACGACCCAGAGCAGAGCCTTCTGCAGTGTCGTGAGGAATGGATAGGCCAGCGCAACCGCAGGAATTCCTACAATCAGAATCAGGTCCAGCAACCGAAGCAAACCCACACCCAGGGCACTCGAATAAAGCAGCGCCAGGTTTTTCGTCCAGCCTTCCATCATGGCAGCGCTGCTCCGGTACATGCGCGCGGAGAGTGCATCCGGTGCGTAGCGGAACCGGATCGCACGGCGAGCTCGCTTGAAGTTCGCGGCCAGCGCCACATCTTCGAGAACCTGCTGGCCCACGGCGCGATGGCCGCCGAGCGCGAAGTAATCCTCGGCCTCGACCATCAGGAATTGTCCATTTGCGGCGGCGGTCCGGTCCTCAGCGGCGTTCACGCGGTGCATCGGGTAAGCGACTGACATTTCCGCGAAAACCAGCGGCATCACGGCCCGCTGCAAGACGCCGGAAGTCAGCTGACGTGGAGAATAGGAGAGCAGCTTGACTTTATGACGATCCAGTTCATGGCGCGCGCGCGAAAGGTCACCCGGCATATGCACTGTATCGGCATCGGTAAACAGGAGCAGACGTCCGCGTGCAGCCTGTGCGCCGGTCCAGCAGGCCGCGTTCTTGCCCGTAAGGCCGGAATCCTCAGCGGGCTGTGGAGCTTCGAACACCGTCACACCTTTGAGCTCTGCGGCCTTATTCGCGATAGCACGCGTGGTGTCGCTGGAGTGATCGTCGACTACGATCAGCTCCCACTCGCGTCCCAGCTCAAATCCCACTTCCGATTGCGTCAGCAGACTTTCAAGACATGCCGCCAGCACATCCTCTTCATTGCGCGCGGGAATGATTACGCTCAGTTCGAGCGCATATTCGTCTTCCAGTGCGTCGGGCTGCTTGCCGTTCGACTCGTTCAAATCCTGCACGTCCTTCAGACTTCGTATTATAGGAAGCAGGAGTCTTCTGTGCACCTTCGTCGAACGTTTGCCGCGATCCCCCTACTGCTCAGCGGCCTGATTACGTTGTCGGGTTGCGACCGCGGCGACCATCCCGGGAATATCGGCAAACCCGCGCCTGAGTTCGCCATCTCTGACGGAAGCGAAAGCCTCGACCTGAATCATCTCCGCGGGAAAGTGGTTGTGCTCAACCTGTGGGCGACCTGGTGCGCTCCCTGCGTGGAGGAACTTCCCAGCCTCCTTGACCTCTCAAAACGCATGCCTGGGCTCGCAGTGGTGGCGGTCAGCACCGATCAGGATTCCCAGATTTACCAGCATTTTCTGGTGCAACACCACGTCAGCGTGACCACCGTTCGCGATGCCGGCCAGCGCATCAACGCGCTCTACGGAACTGTGCAGATTCCTGAAACCTACATCATCGACAAGCATGGAATCATTCGCCGGAAGTTCATCGGCGCACAGGATTGGACCAGCACTGAAATCGCCAGCTATCTGCGCAAGCTCCAGCAGGAAAGTTAGCCGTCATCTACCCGGTGAGAGCCCAAAGCAGTTCGGTTCCCTGCACTACGGCGTCGGGCGTCCGCCTGCTAAACTAGCGCGTATGACGCAGGTTGACGTTGTGTACCGCTATGCCGTTCCTCCAACCGAATCGGCAACCCAGGCCATTGCGCGCATGCGGGAAATTTACGGCGTTCGCAAAGTGGAGTTCCGCGAAGCGGAAAAATGCGTGCGCGTCGAGTACGACTCAACTCGGCTAACAGAGTCGAACATACAGCAGTTTTTGCGGCGCGCCGGCTTGGACGTGACAGAAAAGATTCAGCTGTTTAAGTCGCCCGTGCCGGTTGCTCCCGCACCCGCCCCAGAACCCGTACGCTAGCGTTTGCTTCACTTGCCTTGAGCGCGCATCCCGGTTATTCTAGCGAAGTTGCCTCAACGCAATGTGCGCCCGTAGCTCAGCTGGATAGAGCAACTGGCTACGAACCAGTAGGTCGGAGGTTCGACTCCTTCCGGGCGCACCATCTCTTTCCTCCCATCATTATTTTTGATACTGCACTGCAAAGCGGCTGCGTCTAGTTTTGTTCCGCTGGCTCGCCCGACTGCGCTCTACGCAGGCGCACCGCGCGGTATTCCAGCCAGATAAGCCACATCACGATCAAATCCAGCGTGGTCAGCAGGATTAAGCCGACCCCGCCAATCACGTCAAAGCGGTATACCTGGTACACAACGAACCCGCCAAAGACCAGCAGCGAAACCGGATAAGCCCACAACTTGTTGCGTAAAAGCGCCACGATTAAAAACAGCTTTACCACCCCGTGGGCCAGCAGATAGAGCGCGGCGAAGTGTTCTCCGACAATGGAGAGCCGGCTGGCGCTGTGCTTCAGAGCGTTGGCAATCAGATCGTGCGGATCTTGCGAGAGCTCCCCCTGGGTAACCCAGTCCACGAATTTCACAATGGGCCCGGTACCGAAAATCCAGAGCGCGCCTCCGCTCAACACCTCGGACAAAGCAAACAGACCTTTGCCCAGCACACCGTAGTGGAAGAGGAACTCCCTGGCGTGCGCCTCTTTTCGTGTTGCGTTCTTCACAGTTCCTACTCCTGCACAGAGCACCAGCAAAACGATAGAAGCGGGCTGCGCGATATTTGATGCAAATTGTTCAGAACGTCCAGATCGCCGACCTCCTCAATTGACGACCGAATTGGTCCGGATTAGACTAAGTCTATTCGGGTCGCAGTTTAGCGGCCCGATAGCTCGGGGCCAGTGCCTCCGGAGATTGGATCTAGGACCGATGTTGCAGGCATTCATTATCACGCTCAGAGAAGGCGTGGAAGCTTCGCTGATCGTCGGCATTGTCTTTGCCTACCTGGTCAAGATCGGCCGTCCGGAACTGAAGAAGGTTGTGTTCTGGGCGCTCGGTTCCGCCCTCGCGGCGAGCGTGCTCGGAGCGGTCCTGATAGCCCGGACCCACTTCAACTCCGACATCTTTGAGGGCTGGGTGATGCTCGCCGCCGCCCTCTTCGTCGTCAGCATGATCTGGTTCATGCACAAAACGGCGCGCTCGATGAAGGGCGAGATCGAGGGCCGGGTCGCACGCGCTATCCAGAATACTTCCCGCCTGGGCCTGTTCTTCTTCGTCTTTCTTCTGGTGCTCCGCGAAGGCGTTGAAACCGTCCTGATTCTCTCAGCCGTCTCGCTCAACTCGACCGAGTTGCTGAGCTTCCTCGGGACCGCGCTCGGTGTCCTGGTCGCGGTCGTCTTTGGGGTCATGTTCATTCGCGGCAGCGTTCGCATTGATTTGCAGCGATTCTTTCGCGTCACCACGGTCATTCTCTATTTTGTTGTCTTCCAGCTCGTTGTCAGCGGCCTGCACGAGCTCTCGGAAAATGGCGTTCTGCCTTCCAGCCAGGCAGAGATGCGCACCATCGGTCCGATCGTCCGCAACGATCTCTTCTTCTTCGTCACAATGCTCGCGCTCGCTGCGTTGATGGTTCTGATGGAGCAGCGGCGGCGCACACCCGCGACGCTGCCTGAAACCACAAGCTCTGCAGAGCGCCGCCGTATCGAATGGACGCAGCGTCGCGAAAAGCTTTGGATGGGGGCGGTAGTCGGCTCGGCTTTTGTCTTCATCTTTCTTTCAACCGCGCAGTTCATCTACGCTAAGAGCTCCACTGCCCTGAGCGCCACCACGCCCGTTACCCTGGTAGGCGACCAGGTGACCGTGCCGGCCACCCAGATCACTGACGATCAGTTGCACCGCTTCGGTGTTCATGTGGACGACGGCGCAGGCCGCTCGCCGGAAGTTCGGTTTCTGCTATTCAAGAAGCCCGATGGCAACATTGTTTCCGTGGCCGACGCATGTAACATCTGCGGCCCGGTGGGCTTTTACATGGGCAGCCAGGGAATTACCTGCAAGATGTGCGCGAGTCCGCTCGTGCCTGCATCGATGGGTCAGCCCGGCGGCTGCAATCCGATTCCGCTCAAGAGCACGCAGGCCAACGGGGAGATCATCATCGCGGCGAGCGACCTGAAAGCGCTCGCCCCCCGGTTCGAGAAGTAGCGCAATGGCCACGAATGCCTGCGTTACATCCCGTTCCGTTCGCGGCCGCAATGATTGCGTCCGCCTCTCTTGCTGTCATTCCCGCAGGGAATCTGCGTTTTCATTTTTCGCCTCTGAGACACCGGTCTTCACCCCACAATTGTCACTCAAACGGGGCTGCTGATGTTCCCTCGCCTCCTCTACGAATCCTTCCGTCGCCAGAAGCGCCGCAAGCTGCTGGCCGGACTGGCCATCCTGCTCGGCACCTCTGCCATCACAGCGATGCTTGCGCTTGCCACCACGATTGGCGACCGCATTCACCGCGAACTCGCGGTCTATGGGGCAAACATCGTCGTTACTCCCAAAGCGGCTAACCTCGACGTTAAAATTGGCGGCGTGGACGTGAAGCCCGCAACCGGGGGCGCGTATCTGCACGAGAGTGAGCTTGACAAGCTAAAGACGATCTTCTGGGCCAACAACATCACGGGCATCAGCCCGGAACTCTCAGTTGCGATCCCTGCAAGCGCCACCAGTCCCGCCATCCGCGCTGTGGGGTTCTGGTTTGGGCATCCATTCGGTGCAAGGAAAACCGGCGTACAGGTCTTACATCCGTTATGGAAAATTGATGGACAGTGGCCGAGCGCTCCAGATCAGGCAGTGGTCGGCTCAAGCCTCGCAGCCAGCTTGAAGGTTAGACCAGGGGATACGCTCACGCTGTCCGGCAGCAGCGCTGGAGCAGAAATGCTCCTCCATATAACCGGCATCGTGAACGCAGGCGATGCAGCTGACTCTGAGTTGCTGCTTCCGCTTGCCTCTGCCCAGACTTATCTTGGCCGGCCCGGTGCCATCGATCGCGTCGAAATCTCCGCGCGCACCCGTCCTGAAGATGCTTTTGCCCGCAAAGACCCAGACACCCTCCCAGCCAAAACCCGTGAGATCTGGTACTGCCGGCCGTACGCCAACTCCATTGCATACCAGGTTCGCGAGGCTATTCCCGGCGCGCAGGCAGAACAGGTTCGCCGCGTCGAGCAGAGTGAAGGCGGCATCCTCAGCCGCATCGGCGGTCTGATGTGGCTGGTCTCGATCTCCGCTCTGCTGGCTGCGGCCTTCGCGGTCAGCGCCGCGATGGCGACTGCGGTTCTCGAGCGCCGCACAGAAATCGGCCTGATGCGTTCTCTCGGTGCGGGTCGCGCGCGGATTGCCGCAATGTTCTACGCCGAGAGTTCCCTGCTCGCGCTGCTGGCCGGTACCGGCGGCTACTTCGCAGGTTCGCTGCTGGCGTGGTGGCTTGGCCGCGCCATTTTTCCCGGGGATGGCGTACCCGCGGTCTTCAATCCAGTGCTGCTGCCCATCGTTCTCACCGTCGCGCTTCTGATGGCGATTGCGGGCAGTACGCCGTCCATCCGCGCCGCCCTGCGTCTTGACCCGTCGCAGGTTCTGCGAGGCGTTGCGTGAGCCGCAGCACCCGCGCCGGAGGCTTGACTCTGCCTGGCCTGCTGCGACAATCGCTACTGCACCGCCGCGCCCGCAGCCTATCGGCACTGATCGCTTTGACCGTCTCGGCGGCTGTCGCGACGGCTTTGCTGACCTTGTTCGCCGATCTCAATGCAAAGCTCCACCATCAGTTCCGCAGCTTCGGAGCCAATATCGTGTTGACTGGCTATCATGGCCCAGCCGACCTGGCGTCAGTTGGCCAACAGGCTGCGGGGCCGAACGCCTCTGTCGCTGCTTTCGCGTACGCCGTCGCCCAGACCGACCGAGGCACACCCGTGGTGGTTGCGGGCGTCGACTTCCCTGCCGTGCGAAGGCTGGACTCCTGGTGGCAGGTCACACAGTGGCCATCGTCAGGCAATCAGGCGCTGCTAGGTGAACGCGCTGCGCAGTTCATCGGAAACGAACATGCAGTCACCCTCACCTTCGCGGGCACGGCCCACACCTTTTCCGGAGCAGGCCACGTGAAAACCGGCGGAGACGAGGACAGCCGCATCTACGTCTCTTCCGACGCGCTCACCGCCTGGACCGGAGTTCGCCCGGATGTCCTCGAGGTGCAGATTCCCGGCGGCGGCGACCAGGTGAACGCCGCGTTGCTGCGCCTGCACTCTGCGTTTCCAGATGCTACCGTGGCACCCGTGCGCCAGCTGGTCGATGGTGAATCGCGCATCGTCGACCGGACCCACTCGCTGCTGTACGCGGCTGCTCTGCTGATCGTTCTCACCGTCGCAGTCTCTGTGCTGGCAACGCTTTCCGCAAGCGTGCTGGAACGACGCCGCGACTTCGCCTTGATGAAAGCGCTGGGTGGCCAGCACTGGGAACTGACGCGTCTCTTCCTGCTCGAAACTCTTATCCTTTCTATTGGCGGCGTAATCGCAGGCTATCTGCTGGGTTCGCTTGCCGCCCTTGTAATCAGCGAGCTGAACTTCCATACCGCAACCCTGCCGCGCGCGGGTGTCCTCGCGCCTGTCCTTCTATTGAACGTTGTGATTGCAGCCGCAGCCGCATTTTTTCCCGTACGTTCTCTGCGCGCGTTGGAACCCGCTACGCTGTTGAAAGGTGAGTAAATGAGCTGCACTGCATTGGAGTTCAACCATGGCTGAAGTTGTCACCAGTCTGCCTGGAACCGCAGCCACTAGCGGCAACCTCACCAGCGACAGCACGCGCGCCGAGTGCGCCGTCATAGCGCTTGAAAGCGTCTCGCGTGAGTACACCGGCCGCGCTGGAATCGTTCGTGCGCTCGACACCGCCACGTTCTCGATCGTCGCGGGAGAGTGGGTCGCGATCACCGGCCCATCGGGCTCCGGCAAGAGCACGTTAGTCAATCTGCTGGGCTGCCTGGACCGCCCCACCTGCGGTTCGCTCAAGATCGATGGCGTGGAGGTCGGCTCGATGTCCGCCAAGGAACTGGACCGCTTCCGCGCCGACAAAGTGGGTTTCATCTTCCAGCAGTTTCACCTGATTCCTTACCTGTCTGCGGTCGAGAATGTAATGCTGGCGCAGTACTTCCATTCCATGACCGACCAGCGCGAAGCTCTCCTGGCGCTTGAAAAAGTCGGCCTTGCGGATCGCGCCCAGCATCTTCCCAGCGAACTCTCCGGTGGCGAGCAGCAGCGCGTCTGCATCGCCCGTGCGCTCATCAACGATCCTCCCATCCTGCTCGCGGACGAGCCCACGGGCAATCTCGACCATGCCAACCAAAAGATCGTCGCCGACCTCCTGCGCGGACTCCACGCTGCTGGACACACCATCGTGATGGTCACGCACGACCCCGAAATGGCCGCACTTGCGCAGCGCCGCGTCGCTCTCAGTCACGGCAAAGTCTTCTGCCATCCGGTGCAACAGGTTGTGCGCCTTCGTTGAGCTTGAGTGAAGCTGCGGACGGAGTTCGCTTGCAATCACATAGAACTGCTATTCCCGAGCGAACCGACAGTCAGAATTCATCAAGATAAATCTGCTTGACACTGTACGGATTCTACGTACAGTTGTGACGTGCAAGATGCGAGCCTTAAGATAGTTCCAGACTCTTCTATTCCAATCTACCGGCAGATCGTGGATCAGGTTCGTATGCACATCGAGAGTGGAAATCTTGCGCCTGGGGATGCCATGCCATCCATCCGAAGTATCGCAACCCAACTCGGGATTCATTTCAATACAGTTGCTGAAGCTTACCGAGAGCTCGCCGGAGAGGGGTTGATTGACCTTGAGCGAGGCAAGAAAGCGGTCGTTCGACCGACAAGGTTCATCCCGGTGGCCTCGAGACCGGAAGCCGACAGTCTGCGCCGACGGCTTCGCCATCTGGTCGCCGAAATGCGTTTGAAGGGAATCTCGGGTGCTGTCATCCGAAATGAAGTTGACCTCGTTGTCAGGAGATGAGCCGTGCATGGATACATTTTTGCTGCCTTGACGTTTGCTCCAGGAGTTCTGGCCGTGGTCCTCATTGCGGTCCTGAAATCGCATGGCAGGGTCTCCCAGGCTGAACGACCAGAGAAGATGGTTCGAACGGCCAGTCTCACTGCCTCGGACGTGGGCGGCGGGAGTCGCTGGCTGCTTGGCATGCTCTCCACGCTCTTACTGCCTGCGGGTTCTGCTGCGCTGCTGGCTCTGCGATGGCAAACCATCCCTGCTCGCTTTCCGATCCATTGGGGAATTAGCGGTCAGCCGAACGGGTGGGCGGAGCGAAGCTTTGGGAGTGTCTTTGGTCTGCTCCTATTAACCGTTGCGCTTGTGGCTGGGCTCTCGCTCCTTGGAGAGTTGATCGCACGCTCGTCCCCAGGATACGAAGGTCGTTGTGCCATGATCAAGACGACTCGGACGATTCTTGTCGCGTGTTCCTGGTTTCTCACTTTCCTGCTCTGCGCCATCAGCCTCCTGCCTTTGTCGCATAACCCGACAAATCTGGTTCCGTTGGTCCTGGTGGGCGCTGTCGTGTTCAGCCTGGGAGTGGTGGTGTACGTGGCGTTCCACGCAACCCGCATGCAGGACGTTCTCGTCGCAAGCCAGAATAGTACCGATGCTCGCTTTTGGAAGGCAGGCTTGTTCTACTTCAATCCTGGAGACAGCGCCTTGATGGTTCCGAAACGCGACGGCTTCGGCTACACGATGAACTTTGGCCGGCCTGTATCCTGGCTGATTTTCGCGGCGATCATCCTTCTTGGCTTGATGCCGCTGTTGATGCACGTAAGCAAGCACCGCTGAGCGGAGGTCATTCAGCTTCGCCGCAGAGTTCCTAGCCCGCGGCTCCGCTCCAAAGCACAGGTAATTCACTGCAATTGGCAGCGCGCGCCTAGCGAACGCCCCACTTCAGCTTCGACCGCAGCACGCTAAAAAGGCCGTTCGGGTGAAGGCGCAGCATCCGAACGCTCGACATTGAGCGGCAGCACCGTACCTCGTCGCCCAGTTCAAGATCGATGGCTTCCTGACCGTCGATCGTCAGCACAATCTGGTTCGGCACGCCTTCCACCCGAACCGTGATTGTGCTGTCTCCTGGCATCACCATCGGCCGAATCGTCAGCAGGTGGGGGCAAATCGGCGTCACAATCATTGCGCTCACTGCGGGCATCACAATGGGGCCGTTGGCCGCCAGGTTGTAGGCTGTCGATCCGGTCGGAGTAGCCACAATCACCCCGTCAGCGCGAAACGTAGCGACGAGTTGTTCATCGATCTGGATCGTGTAGTCCGCCATGCGCGCAATCGTGCCCTTGGCGACGACCACGTCGTTCAAGGCGTCCCACTGGCGAATGCAGCGTTCCCCACGAATCAAACGTGCCGTCATCATGGTACGCAGCTCGACCTCCGCGTCGCCCTGCATCCAGCGTTCCAGCGTTAGATACAAGTCTGACAGCGGAATCTCCGTCAGAAATCCAAGAGATCCAAGATTGACCGAAAGAATCGGTGTCTCGGTTTGAGCAAACGCACGCGCCGCGGAAAGCAGAGTGCCGTCACCGCCCAGCACAATTACCAGTTCCGGAGCATCGTCGGGCAGCAGCGTACGATCTTTCCCGGGCTGGTTCAGGTAGGCCGCGCTGTCCGTGTCCAGCAACGCTTCGTAATCGTGACGGGCAAGCCATTCAATCAGCTCCGGCAGCAGCGTGGCCACTTCAGGCTTCTGCGGCTTCGAGATGATTGCAGCCTTAAACATTCTCGCTAGTGTAAGCCATTAGAGTCTTGCTCACGTCGTGTGAGCGTGGGCAAAACCATGTGAATACGGTGCCACTCCGACCCTCCATTTGGCGGTTCGTACGCGCCCGATTCCCTTGATTTTGATCGGCCATCTGGCAACTCACCCATAAGCCAGACCCGCACACAACACCCGGGTTGAATTCACCATCACATGGTTTGAACGAGGAGGATCGAATGAGACGCAAGATTATAGCTCTAATCGCAACGGTCGTTCTAAGTAGCCCAATGTTCGCCCAAACCAGCGCAGCTGATAACGCCAGCACGACCGCAACTCCGAATACGAACATGAGCACCCAACAATCCGGCGAAAACCACCACGATTACGGTTGGCTTGGATTGATTGGACTTGCGGGCCTGGCCGGACTTGGCGGAAGGAAGCGCAACGACAATCACACAATAGATAACAGAACCAACGCACGATAGCTGATAAGGTGGCCTGAGCACCGAGCTCAGGCCCCCTTCTTTGCACCTTAGAATAGTCAATTTAGTGTGGTGCCCGAGGGGGGACTTGAACCCCCATTCCCTAAAGGGCGACGGATTTTAAGTCCGCTGTGTCTGCCGATTTCACCACTCGGGCAAAGCCATTTCTATGCTACGTCACCACTCCGCTGGCGTTCTACTTTGGAGCGTAGATCTGGCGGTAAAGGTCGCGATTGCGCATAATGGCTTCCACATAGCCGCGGGTCTCACTAAAAGGGATCGATTCGACGAACTCCGCAATGTCGCGGTACCCCCCCAGGGCCATCCACTGACGCACGGGCACGTCTCCAGCGTTGTAGGCGGCCAAGGCGTACTCAGGCTGCCCTCCAAACCGGTCCAGGACTGCCTTCAGGTTGCGCGTCCCCAGCTTCAGATTGGTCGCCGGGTTCAACAGATCCGCTGTTGAGAAATGTCGAATGCCTTCCTTCTTCGCATTCGCTTTGCCGACCGAAGGCAGCAGCTGCATCAGCCCATAAGCGTGCGCGGGACTTACGGCTCCGGCATTGAACTCCGATTCCTGGCGAATCAGCGAAGCCACAAGGTACGGGTCCAGACCGTTGCGTTGCGAATCCGGCACCAGATCGCTCCAGTATGGTTTGGGCAGCAGCAGATTCCAGTAGCCCATTGGCACATCCGCCGTCGGCAGAGCAAAAAAAGATATGTGAGCGTGCTTCATGGATTGCAGCGCACGCGTGTACTCGCCATAGGAAGCATAGATCTGCGCTTCAGCCAGCGCTCCCCACTGTTCAGCGTCGGGACTCGCGTCGATCTCGGGCCCAATGTACTCGTTGAGGGCGGCGTTCGCAAGCAGTTTCGCCTTGATGAAATGGGGATCATCTTCAGGGACTGCCGCCGTCAGATCCGGGTCGGGACGTTCGTGCACTGACGCTATCGCGGGGGTGTCTGGAACAGCGTTCTGTTCCCCCAGAACCGCAATCCGTTCGCGCGCGAGTCCGCCGTAATAATAATTGGTAAAGTTTACGGCCACGCAACGGTAGTAGCTGGCGGCTTCGGCGAAGTTATGCTCCTGGGCTTCGTAGATCCGTCCGCGCCAGTAGAGTGCCGAAGGCACTTCAAGGCCGCCGCCATAGCGCGTCACCTGTTCCTCCATCAACTCCGCTGCTGCGTCAAAATGTCCGAGACGATAGTTCAGCCACGCTTCGCGCCAGTGTGCCGACGGGGCATAGATGCTGTGCGGAAATCTATCTGCCAACAACTTATAGTGATAAAGTGCCTGCGAATAATTCCCTGACAGCAGGTACATATTGCCGCCCGAGTAGAGCGCCTCCTCGAACCAGCGACTGGTGGGGTACTTCTCGAGCATCTGCGCGATGATACCGTCATGCGTGGCCGAATCCTTCTCGCTGCGTGACAACTCCGCGTACAGGTAAAGCTTTAGCGCCGCCGTATCGTCCGAGGTGGCGGGCAGCTTGTCCACTTCCTTCCGGCTCAGATGCTTCAGCTTCAGCTGGGTCACCGCGCTATAGATCAACAAGGCATCGCGATCGGCTTGCGACAACCCAGGATCGTTGCGCAGCGCGTTGTACTCCTCGTTGGCCGCGCCATAATGGTGTGCGTCGAACAGCTTGTCCGCGTGGACTTTGCGCTGCGCTGCTGATAACGGCACCCCCAGCGCAGCAAGCTGATCGTGCGCAACGCTGGATGCGTAGCTCAGGGGATCGTCGACGTAGATGCTGCGGTAAGTACTGGCCGCACGTGCCGTATCTCCGGTCTGCTGGTAGGACTTCGCCAGCGCAAGCCGGAAGTCGACATGACTCGCTTCGGGCGTAGACAACAGCGGCTGCAAAACCCCAGCCGCCGCAGCGCCATTGTTCATCTTCAGGTAAGCGTTCGCAATCAGCAGCGGTGCACTGACTGTGAAGATGCTCTCCGGGTAGCGGTCAGCAAAGTGATCGAGCAGCGCAGGAATCTCCGCCGACCGGTTGGCCTGCATCAAAGCCTCGGCTGCAAGGTACGCGGTGTAATCGTCCAGCGCGTCGGTGCCCTGCGCGGCCAGACGATACGCCCCCGTTGCCTCGTCATAACGGTGGTCCAGGGTGTACGCATGGCCCAGCGCGAGGTACGCCGTAGCGCCCGCAGCCCCGGCATGAGTCTTCGCATAGTTCAAGACAGCCGCATACGCTGCTGGAGATCGATAGGAAGTTAGTTGTTGTGCCATCGGACGCAGCTCTGACGTGGCAACGAATACTCTCTTGAGGTGCGCGGAACGGGCGGCCAGTCGTGCTTTCTCCGCAGCTGCGGCCCTGGCCTGAGCTCGCGTCAGGCGTTTTGCGGGAACCTGAACTGTGCGCCCGCTGCCGGACCTCTTGGCACGTTTTCGTGTCGCTTTCGCATTCAAAACGCCGTGGCCTGCCTGCGCACCCTTGTGAGCCTTCGCTTTTTCCGCGTGAGACTTGATGGCGACGGAACGGGAGCGCTTCTGTGCTTTTGCGCTCGGTACGCCCGCAGCCATCACGGCCAACAGAACTGCAGAGATGGCGTAGCGAGCAGACCGGCCTGAATTCAAAGCTTCCTCGATGTTTGCAGAATCCTGATTCAACTCTCACTCTAAGCCGTTCGCTGGCGCAACGTGTCTTGAACGTTGAAGAAGATACTGTGTGAATCAAACCAGGTACAGGCGTCGAGTGCGTCTCCAAGCTGTGCGACCGGAGTCGCGCGTTGCTTGAGAGTAGACCGCCGTTTAGTATGGAGTTTGCAGCGGGACCCCACGCAACTGCAGAATCATGCCACGCCGGACCGCTCCGGCCCATCCAGAGACCTGCGAGAGCCGAATGCCAGCAACTCAAACTCCGATTTCGCAAGCCAATCTGCCAGCAGGCACGGAGGAGATCCATCCCGACGTGGCCCTGGTTGAGCGCACCCGCGCCGGCGATACCTCCGCCTTTGAGCAGCTTGTACGTCAGTACGACCGTCAGATCTTCCGTGTTGCCCAGCACATTACGCAGAACCGCGAAGACGCCGAAGACATTGCCCAGGATGTCTTCTTCAAGGCCTACCAGAAGCTGGAGCAGTTCCAGGGCAATTCGAAGTTCTCCACCTGGCTCGTGCGCATTGCTGTGAATGAGAGCCTGATGCGTTTGCGCAAGCGCAAGACCTCAAAGACGGTTTCAATGGACGAAGACGTTCACACGGAAGAGGGATCCATTCCGCGTGATTTTGCCGAGTGGCGTCCTAATCCCGAGCAGCAGTATAACCAGGCCGAACTTGCCGAGATTCTGCGCAAGACCATTCAGGGCCTACCCCCCGGATTCCGAACCGTTTTCACCCTCAGAGACATCGAACATATGTCGACCGAGGAGACTGCGTCTGCGCTCGGGTTAAGCGTGCCGGCAGTCAAATCCCGTCTGCTGCGTGCGCGTTTACAATTGCGCGAACGTCTCAGCCGGTACTTCAAGCAGCCCCAGAGCGCCAGACCATGACCTGCACGGACTTTCTCGCCAAGCTTACCGACTATTTTGACGGCGCGGTCCCACCCGACCTGCTTCAGGAAGTCGAGCACCATATCGCCGAGTGCAAGCACTGCGAGGTCGTTCTGGACTCGACCACCAAGACCATCAACATCTATCGCGATCACGAGATCTACGACTTTCCGAAAGATCTGCAGGAACGCATCCATGGCAAGGTCATGGCCCGGTGCGCCGCGGAAAAGCCCTTCACTCCCAAATCCTAGCAGCCCCATAAACTTGCCCTGGTGACGCCATTAAGCTGCCCAACTTCGGGGTGCCCTGCCTCCTTGGAGGCTCCGGTACAGCCACTTTGCGAAGTTTGCATGCACTTACTTCCCGAACTTTGCGCCCACTTGGTTCTGCTTCTGGAACCTGCGTAGGATGTCTTTATGCCAGCGACGCTTGTGTTTATCCGCCACGCTGAGACCGATCTTGCAGGCACGTTCTGCGGGCGGTCTGACCCACCACTGAACGCGGTCGGCGAAGCCCAGTTGGGTTCGCTCCTGCAGCGCATCGCCTGTTTTCCTTACGCCGCAATTTACAGCAGCGACCTGGTGCGCGCGCACGCAACCGCTCAGTCGATTGCCAAAATTTCAGGTACACCCGTCCACCTTGCTCGCGCACTGCGTGAAATCGACTTCGGCGATTGGGAGACTCTCTCATGGGAACAAATCGAGCAGCGTGATCCGGCTTACGCGGCGCGCTGGGTAGCCCAGTTCCCAAACCTTCCCGCCCCCGGCGGCGAGCCCATCCCGCTCTTTAAGCATCGCGTGCTGGCTGAGATTGCACGCCTTCGCGATCTGGACCAGAACCTCGCCATCGTCACCCACGCCGGGCCCCTCCGGGTATTGCTCGAGGAGCTTGGCCACTTCGCTCCTCACCACGCATGGGAGCGCACCCGCGAGTACACCTGCACGATTCGCTGTACGCAACAAAGCCCGACAGGTCATCTGGAAATTCATCCATAACAGGATTTCCTGTTTTTTGGTCCCCGCAGCCAAGCACGGAATCTGCGTCTTCCACGCGCTCGCAACCACATCGCAGGAGCCACCATCGCAAACCAAAGCTGGAGACGCTGGATCTGCGGCAACTTAAAGCAGTGCCCGCGCTCCGCGTCGCACCAGTTCCGTTGTGACCCCATACACTATGTGCGCTGCAAAGGGGCTCGCATAGGAAGCGACGGGATACTGGGTCGGCGGTCCGGAAAGGTTTAGCACTGGCACTGCCACCAAATCGGCGCCGCCGAAGAGCGCTGCACCGAAGGTGGTCCCAAAGCCCGCCGTCACAAGCTCGGTATACTCGGCCAGGCCGCCGTACACCGCACCCATCACCGCACCAAAGGCATAGTGAACGATCGGGCCGCCTTTCTCCTTTTCTTCCGTGGACAAATGCCGGCCTCCGGTAACCGCATGCACGATTGCTTCCGCCGTCTTCATGGTCGAATCTTCTTTGGGCTCACCACTCTGCGCCGCCTGTTCGTCCTTGCGATTCTGTTCGTCGGTTTGGAGCGCGTGAGTCAGGGATTTCCCTGGTCCAGCCATGAACTCGTTCATCACCCAGGAGGCCACCAATCCACCGGCAACTCCGGCCAGAATTCCCCGTAGCAGATGCTTGTCACGCGGTGCACTCATCCTTGCCTCCTTGTTGCCATGCACCCGTTAGCTTCAGGTCCGCAGAAGATCTGCGTCTGACCCTGCTCGATGTGAGCGGGTGCTACGCATACAGATGCGTTCAACCGTGGCAGGAGATGTCGGCGCGAGTCAAAGCTATCGCGGTACGTTCTACGCTTCAGGCTTTGGATGGTCGAAGTTGAACATCCAGTGGATGCCGAACTGATCCTGCAGCATGCCGAAGCGCGCCCCCCAGAACGTATCCTGCAGC
>JAABUO010000735.1_pt1 | contig 53601 bp, 48 predicted proteins | sample 5559291 | NCBI WGS metagenome assembly JAABUO01 (sample SAMN10711878, study PRJNA513372) | rock metagenome | isolation source: Antarctica rocks | place: Antarctica: Victoria Land, Finger Mt sud | reverse complement strand
GACCGCCGGGGCCGTCAGGGAGGTGCCTCCACGGGAGCGGTGGCCTCGGCGCACCTGCCCGGGGTGGTGTCAGCGCGCCTGGGGACCGACCGCCGACTCGCCGTCGAGCGCCTCGCGCACCACCTCCGCGGCCAGCGCGCAGCCGTAGCCCCTGCGGGCCAGCACGGCGGCCAGCCGGCGCTGGCGCACCTGCGGCGCGAGCCCGGGCGTGCTGGCGAGCCGTCGAGCCACCAGGGCTCGTGCAGCCGTCCGCTCGTCGTCTGCACTCACCGCCGCGACCGCCCGTTCCACGGTCTCGGCGGCCACCCCCCGCTGGCGCAGCTCGTGCGCCAGCGCGCGGCGAGCCAGCCCTCGGCCCCGCTGACGGGTGCTCACCCACGCCCCGGCGAAGGCCTCGTCGTCGATCAGGCCCACCTCCGTCAACCGGACCAGCACCGCCTCGGTCAGCGGCTCCGGCAGCCCGCGGCGATCGAGCTTGCTGGCCAGCTCGGCTCGGGTGTGGGGTCGCACGGCCAGCCAGCGCAAGCAGAGCTCGTGCGCGCGGGCGAGCACCCCGCGCGCCCCGAGGCCGTCGAGGGGCGCTCCCTCCGCGACCTCGAGCGCCCGCGCCGCCCGGCGCCCCCCTGCGGTGGCCCCTCCAGCGTCGTCCACCGCCCCTGGCCGGCTCAGAAGTCGACCGGCACGGGAGCCAGGTCATCGCTGAGCACGTCCGCCTCGACGGAGGGGACGACCCCGAGCTTCTCCTTGATCTTCTTCTCCAGCTCGTCCGCGAGGTCGGGGTTGTCGCGTAGGAAGGCCTTCGCGTTCTCCTTGCCCTGGCCGAGCTGGTCGCCGTCGTAGGTGTACCAAGCGCCGGCCTTGCGGACGAAGCCCTGCTCCACCCCGAGGTCGATGAGCCCGGCCTCGCGGCTGATGCCGCGGCCGAACTCGATCTCGAACTCGCACTGGCGGAACGGCGGCGCCAGCTTGTTCTTGACGACCTTGACGCGCACCTTGTTGCCGACCGCCTCGGTGCCGTCCTTGAGGGTCTCGATCCGGCGGATGTCGAGCCGGATGGAGGCGTAGAACTTCAGCGCCTTGCCGCCGGAGGTGGTCTCGGGCGAGCCGAACATCACGCCGATCTTCTCGCGCAGCTGGTTGATGAAGATCATCGTCGTGCCCGACGTGTGCAGCCCGCCGGTGAGTTTGCGCAGGGCCTGGCTCATCAGCCGCGCCTGGAGGCCGACGTGGCTGTCACCCATCTCACCCTCGATCTCGGCGCGCGGGACGAGGGCGGCCACCGAGTCGATGACGATGACATCGAGCGCACCGGAGCGGACCAGCATGTCGGCGATCTCCAGCGCCTGCTCACCGGTGTCGGGCTGGCTGACCAGGAGCGCGTCGGTGTCGACGCCGAGGTTGCGGGCGTAGATCGGGTCGAGCGCGTGCTCGGCGTCGATGAAGGCCGCGATGCCCCCGGCGGCCTGCGCGCTGGCGATGGCGTGCAGGGCCAGCGTCGTCTTGCCGCTGCTCTCCGGGCCGTAGACCTCGACGACGCGACCCCGGGGGAGGCCGCCGATGCCGAGGGCCACGTCGAGGGCGATGGCGCCGGTGGGGATGGTCGCGACGGGCGGCCGGGTGTCGTCGCCGAGGCGCATCACCGAGCCCTTGCCGAAGCTCTTCTCGATCTGCGCCATGGCGCTGTCGAGGGCCTTCTCGCGGTCCAGCGGAGCGGCCACGGGGACCACCTCTCGTGCTCGTGTCGGGGTGCCGGGGCGGGCTCGCCCTGACGCCTGGCGGACGCTAGGTCGGCCCTGTGACAAGTCGGCGGGCCAGGTGCGCCGCTGGGGACCGCGGCAACACGGTGGACGCTACGACGAACACGTGTTCGACGCGCCTCGACACGCCGGGCCGCTCACTGCAGGCGCGGCGGCACGTCGAGGTCCGCGTACACCGCCCGCCAGACGACCTTGACGTCCTCGCCGTCCGCGAGGGCCTGCTCGACGGTCCGCCCGCCGAGCGAGCCGAGCACCTGGTCGGTCGCCACCGAGGGCGCGTAGGCGGGGCCGAAGGCCTCGGCCATCCGGGACCTGAGCTCGGTCAGGCGCACGCGATCAGGAGGTCTGGTCGGCGTCGACGGGCCGGGTGGTCAGGGCGACGGCCGGGACCGCGAGGGTCGGGCTGGCCGACGCGCCGCCGGTCGCCTGGTCCTCGAGGCACGGCACCGCGATCGAGCCGCTGCCCGTGGCCAGCGCCCCGGTGAGGGGCAACGCGGTGTGCCCCGCCGGGGGCCACGGTGGTGCGCGCCGGGCCTGCGCCCGTCTCCCCCAGCGCGCTCGGCGCCCGCACGTCGAGGCGGCACTCGGCGGTGTGCGGCGTCATGCCAGCGCTGCCGGAGCTGCCGGAGCTCACCGGCCGCTCGCCGCCGCGGCACCGGGTGCTGATGCGCAGCGCGCCGGTCGTGGTCGTGACACAGCCCTTGATCGGACTGCTGCTCGCGGCGAGCGCGACGGTGCCCCCCCGACCCACCACGAGCCCGAGGTCGAGGGTGAGCAGCCGTGAGGAGCGGGAGGGGTCACCGGGAGGGGTACGGGCCACCCGGGCATCCTCGCTCATGCCGGCCGTCCGCGGGCTGCCGACGCCTGCAGGTCACGGTCAGCGGGCTACCCCTTCACCGCCGTGACCGCTCGCGGGCCGGGGGGCCGGGCTGGATCGGCCCGGCGCCGGCACGGCCCCTGTCAGGTGCCGGGTTGGCTGGATCCCGCGGCGGACTGACGTGCGCGCGCGGGCCGGGAAGCCGGCCCACGCGGTGCAAGGCCCATGTCGTGCGACGGAGATGATCACGTCGCCGTCGTCGTCGAAGGGCAGCGGTCATGCGGGCCGTACCACCGCCCTGTCACGCTGGTACGGCCCGCGTGCGCGGCTACGCAACGCGGCGCCGGCGGCGCAGCAGCGCGACACCGGCTGCGCCGAGGCCCCCCACGGCGAGCAGCAGCACCGGCGCCCCGACCTCGGGCAAGGAGGCGGTGGGAGCCGCGGCGAAGACCGCACCGGCCGGGTCCGTGAGCGGGATGGTGACGGTGTTGGGGTGAGCCGGGTCGTCGACGATCTGCACGAGGCCGGACGAGTCGTTGCCCTTGTACGCCGTGTCGCCGCTGGACAGCACCACCTCGAGGTGGTCACCGGCGGGGTAGCGGTGCACGATCGACGGCAGGTGGATCACCACCGGCTTCGTCACGTCGGTGACCCGGGTGGGGCTGCTCACCCGGTTGACCAGCGTGATGGTGCCGCTCGGGGAGACGTCGTAGAGCTTGGCGAAGACGACGACCTGACCGGCCGGTTGGCTCTGCGTCGCGGCGAAGCCCGACGGCGCGGCGATGGTGACTGTCAGCGTCGGCGAGCCGACCTGGTCGGCGTTCGCCGCGAGCGGCGGGCTGGAGAAAGCGGCGAAGGTGCCCGGCGCGTCGGTGACCGGCTGGCTCTGGTCGACGGCCGAGGTCTCGGTGTAGCTGGTCGTCGTCGCGGGGCCGACGGCGAAGTCCGCCGTACCTGGCATCACCTGGCTCGCGTCGTGGACGAGCGAGCCGGTGCCGGTGGCCGTACCCCCGGAGAGGTAGAGCGGCTGCGCGTGGCCCACCGGGAAGGTGTCGGATCCGGTGTAGGTGTCGGTCGGCACGGTCGCCGAGCCGTGGTTGGTCAGCCACGGGGTGTAGTACTCGAAGGACGGCCCGGTGTCGGCGTTGCTGTCGTCCCGGAGGTACGTGGCGAACCACGCGGAGTAGCGCAGGTCGTCGAAGAGCACCGGCACCGTGCTGTTGCCGTTGGCCTCGCCGGCGACCGGGCCGCCGCTGTGGCCCCACTGCTGCCAGAGCATCTTGACGTCGTTGTCCTGGTGCTCGAGCGCCAGGAAGGTCGTGGTGGCCTCGCGCAGGTTGAACAGTGTGTCGTCCTGGCCCTGGCTGAGGAAGACCGGGATGTGGATGTGGCTGAGGTAGGTGCCGGCGCTGGCGCTGTGCGCGAAGTCCTCGGTCGCCGCGTCGGGGTACCCCATCGCGTCCAGCTGGGCTTTGGCGGTGCAGGCGGCCGGGTCGAAGTCGGGGCAGGTCGAGCTGCCGACGGCGCCACCGTTGCCGCTGACGGGCTGACTGGCGCCGACACCGAAGAAGAGCGTGACCCACTCCTGCTTCTCCACGCCGGGAGCGGCGATGGTCTGCGTCACCGGTGCCGTGCCCGGTCCGTCGCGGTCGTCCCCGAGGGCCCCGAGGTTGTTGGGGGCCAGGCTGTAGACGAGGTCGTTCCAGGTGATCTGCGGGATGATCGTGTCGACGCGCGGGTCGACGTCAGCGGTGGCGAGCTGGTTCTCCCCGCCGTACGAGCCGCCGATCATCCCGACCCGCGGGTCGTTCGGGTCCGCGGTGCCGCACCTCGGCGTCGGCGCGTGGTTGCAGGCGTCGAGCTGCACCGGCGGTGCGTCGGCGGCGCTGAGCGGACCGCTCCAGATGGGGGTCAGGCCGCCGGTGCCGGCCGTGAAGCTCGTGAACGCGTTCGTGACGTCGCCACCGAGGAAGCTCACCAGCGCCTTGCCGGCCAGCCCGTCGTAGGCCGGGCTGTCCAGCTCGATGTTGCAGGTGCTGTGGCCGAAGCCGAGCCCGGAGTAGGACAGCGTGACGTAGCCCTGCCGGGCGTACTGCATGGCGTAGCTGGCGTTGCTGGCCGTCGCACCGGTGGAGTCCTTGCTGCCGCCGAAGCCGTTGCTGGTCAGGATCGCCGGCGCCGGGCTGCTCGCGGTGACGCCGGCCGGGATGCGCAGGTCGGCCTCCACGTTGCAGGTCTGCGGTGCGGTCGACGGCCCCACGGTGACCTTGAAGTCCAGCGTCCGCGTCGTGAAGGTGACCGGGTCGCGCAGCCACTCGTGCGTCGTCGCGGCGTGCGCCGGCGGGGTGAGCAGCAGCAGGGGGGCGGCGGCCACCGGCAGGGCCAGCAGCAGTCGGGCGGTACGGGGGCGGAGCATCAGCGTCGTGCCTCTCGTCGGGCGGGTGCAGGGTCGCGGTGGTCCGTCAGGACGACAAGTCCGCCGGCGGCCAGCAGGCCGACGAGCGGGAGCGCGAGGGCCGCGCGCGACTCCGGCAGCGCGGCGACCGGCGCGGTGGCGTCGGCCGGCACGACCGGCAGCGTGAGGGTGCCAGGGGCAGTCGGTGAGGTCGCGAACATCGCGGTCCGCGCGGTCGGGTTCCCCGTGTAGGCGTCGTCGCCCGAGGCCAGCACCACGCGCAGCGCGTGCCCCTTGGCGAAGCGGTGGACGATGCCCGGCAGGGTGATGCGCACCTGCCGCGCGGCACCGGCCGCCGCGGCCCCCGGCACCCGGACCGGAGAGATGACCCGCGCCGGCAGGGTGAGCGTCGTGCCGTCGGCGGCGCCGATCTGGCTGTGGCCCCACGACTGCCACATCATCTTCACCGGGACACCGCGGGCCTCGAGGGCCGTGTAGGTGGCGGAGGCCTCCTGCAGGTTGAAGAGCGTGTCGTTCTCCCCCTGGCCGAAGAAGACCGGGATGTGGATGCGGTCCAGGTAGCTCGTCACCGAGCTGTGGGTGAAGAAGGCCTGGCCGGCGGGGTCGGCGTACCCGTTCTGGACGGAGAAGGTGTTGGCCGCGCATGTCTCGGGCTGGAAGCCGGGGCACATCGCGTCGGTGGCGCCGAAGGTGGTCCCCGACGACGGCTGGGGCTCGCCTGCTGCCTGCGGGTTCCCCGGGCCAGAGGTGCTCCCGCCGCCGGCCGCGGTGGTCCCCAGGCCGAAGAAGAACTCGTCCCACTGGACCTTGCCCACCCCGGGGAGACCGGGGGCAAGGCTGTCACCGGGGAGCGAGGCGTTGCCAGGGGTCAGCGAGTACGACAGGTCGTGCCAGGTGATCAACGGCACGATCGTGTCGATGCGCGGGTCGTCCCCGGCCGCGGCGAGCTGGATCTCCCCGCCGTACGAGCCGCCGACCATGCCGACCCGCGGGTCGTCGGTCGAGGGGTGGCCGAGGTGGTCGGTGCTGTCGAGCTGGACCGTGTCGAGCGTCACCGGTCCGCTCCACCCCGCGGACGAGGAGAAGGCGGTGTAGCCGATGCCCGTCGCGCCGCCGAGGAAGCTCACCAGCTGGCTCGCCACCTGGCCGTCCGAGCTGGGGTCGTCGTCGGTGATGGGGCAGCCGGTGCCGCCGAAGCCGAGGCCCGAGTAGGACAGCGTGATGTAGTCCTGGGCGCCCTCCGCCGTGCCGACGCCCGCCTGGTCGGCCTTGCTGCCGCTGAAGCCGTTGGTCGTGAGGATCGCCGGGACACGGTGGGTCGGCGAGGCGTCGCTCGGGACGTAGAGGTCACCGACGACGTTGCACTCACGCACCAGGCCGCCGCTGGTCGTGTAGCTCGTCTTGAAGTCGTAGGTCGTCACCGTCACGGTCGGGGCGGCGGCGTGCGCAGGGGCGGCCGCGGTCACGATCGCCAGGGGCGCGGCGACGAGGGCGGTGGCCAGGCACAAGCGGACGGGGCGGTGGAGCGGCATCCATCTGTGATTCGCCGCACAGGCCATGTTTCCTGCCGATGTCCAGAGCCTTTCATCCGGATGTTGTCGGCACGGCGGGCAGGAGTGCGGTGCCCGGCGGCGAAAGAAGGGCGGTATGCCTCTGCTCCCGCGCCGTCCGCTCGCCCTCGTCGGCGTCGTCGTCAGCACCGCTGTGGCCGCTGCGCTCGCCCTGTCGCCTGCCGCCCAGGCCGCCGGCCCGGTGGGCCCCGGCACGCCGGCCGCGCCGAACCTCGCCTCGGGGCTGCAGCTGCTGCGCACCGTCGAGGCCGGCCAGCAGACCCAGGCCGACACGGGTACGAACGGCAACCCCTTCCAGGCCGACACCACGATCGAGCCCTCGATCGCGGTCAACCCGGCGAACCCGTAGGAGATCGTCACCGGCTTCCAGACCGGGCGCGACGACGCGGGCGGTGGTGTCGACAACGGCTTCGCCACCTCGCACGACGGCGGCAAGACCTACGTCTCCGGGGCGATGCCGGGCCTGACGGCCACCGCGCCGCAGCCCAACACCCGCTACACCAGGGCGAGCGACGCGGTGGTCGTGTGGGGGCCGGGGGAGACCGTCTACTACTCCTCGCTGGTCTTCGACCCGAGCGGCGCCAACGTCGTCTCGGCCATCGTCAACAGCACCAGCACCGACGGCGGCCTCACCTGGGCGGTGCCGAGCATCGTCCAGGACGACGACGGCGCCGGCCTCAACGACAAGAACTGGGTCACGGTCGACCGCAGCAGTGCGGCCGGTCACCACCTCGGCCGGGTCTACGTGGTCTGGGACCGGGTGGCCGGTGTCTTCACCAAGTACTCCGACGACGGTGGCGTGACGTGGAACCCGCCCTCGCCCGTCATCGTGCCGCTGACCTTCCAGAGCCAGGGCATCGGCGCCATCCCGCTGGTGCTGCCCAGCGGTGCGCTCACCGTCGTCTTCCTCACCGACACCGGGCCGCCGAGCGCCTCGGAGAACGAGATCGGTGAGGCGATGACCGGCATCTCCAAGTTCGCGGCCGCCACGGCCCCGCTCGCCGGCGCCCAGGCCACCGGTACGCCGATCGTCTTCCAGCCCGCCGTCGGCATCGCCTCCTACACCGGCAACGCCGTACGCGGACAGCGGGCAGGCGGGCTGATCGCCGCCACGGTGGACGACGCGACCGGGCGGATCTACGCGACCTTCGAGGGCGCGTCGACCCGCACGGATGGCAACAACGACGTGTTGCTCACCCACTCCGACGACTCCGGCACGACGTGGACCACACCGGTGCGGGTCGACGGTGGACCGACCGACGACCAGGTCGACCATTACAACCCCTCCGTGGCGGTCGGCCCCGACCACAGCGTGCGGGTCTTCTGGCGCCAGCGGCAGGAGACCGCCGACGCGGTGTCGACCTTCTCGCCGTACATCTCGACCTGGGTGGCGCAGTCCGCTGACGGCACCACCTTCGCGCCGGCGCTGCAGGTCGACAGCGGCACCAACGACGAGTGGTACGGCGCCTTCTCCCGCGGCGGCACCTTCCAGGGTGACTACGACCAGCTCGTCACGGTCGGCGACACGTCCTACCTCGTCTACTGCGACTCGCACAGCCTGAGCGACGCCGAGACGCCGCCGGCCACGCCCTCGGCCACGACGGTGCACCACCAGCGCACCATCGTCTCGATCGTTCGGCCCACCTCGCCGACGGCACCGGCCGCCGCCCTCCCCGACGTCCGCCAGCCTGGCCTCTGGCTCCTCACCGCCCTCGGCCTGGGCACCGGCGTCGTCCTCCTGACCCGCCGGAGGCGCACCGGCTGAACCCCCGTTGTGCGTGATCCTCCGCTGACCTGCGGCGATGCGGCGATCACGCACAACGGATCGCGCGGCGGGGCGGAGACTGCTCGGGTGGCCCGGCGCGCGGTGGAGCAGGACCCGCTCGCGGGGTTCTCGGAGATCACCCGCTCGTGGTTCGCGGCGGCCTTCCCGGCGCCGACGGCGGCCCAGGCCGGGGCGTGGGCGGCGGTCAGCGGGGGGCGTGACGCGCTCGTCGTCGCGCCCACCGGCAGCGGCAAGACCCTCGCCGCCTTCCTCTGGTCGCTCGACCGGCTCGCCTCGACACCCCCGCCGGAGGACCCGACGCGGCGGCTGCGGGTGCTCTACGTCAGCCCGCTCAAGGCCCTGGCCGTCGATGTCGAGCGCAACCTGCGCACCCCGCTCGCCGGCCTGCGGGGCGCGGCGCAGCGCCTCGGCCTGCCGCAGCCGGACATCACGGTCGGCATCCGCAGCGGTGACACCTCCGCCGAGGACCGCCGCGCCTTCCCCAAGCGGCCGCCGGACGTGCTCATCACGACGCCGGAGTCGCTCTTCCTGCTGCTCACCAGCCAGGCCCGCGAGGCGCTGCGCGGCGTCGAGACCATCATCGTCGACGAGGTGCACGCCGTCACCGCCACCAAGCGCGGTGCCCACCTGGCGCTGAGCCTCGAGCGCCTCGACGCGCTGCTCGAGCGGCCCGCGCAGCGGGTGGGGCTGTCGGCGACGGTGCGCCCGACCGAGGAGGTCAGCCGCTTCCTCGGCGGCGGCCGCGACGTCGTGGTGGTCAACCCCCCGTCGCAGAAGCAGTTCGACCTGCAGGTCGTCGTACCGGTCGAGGACATGGGCGAGCTCGGTGAGGGCACCGGCCAGCTGGCGCCAGGGGCGAGCGCGGCGGGCGCGGAGCAGCGCACCAGCATCTGGCCGGCCCTGGAGGACCGGGTGCTCGACCTGATCGAGGCGCACCGCTCGACCATCGTCTTCGCCAACAGCCGGCGCCTCGCCGAGCGCCTGACCGCCCGGCTCAACGAGCTGGCCACCGAGCGGGCGCTGCTGGCGGCCGGGGAGCCGGCCCCCGTACCCCTCGGTGAGCAGCCGGCGCAGGTCGCGGGCCAGGCCGGCACCGGACGGGGGCGCGGGGAGGTTCACGAGCTGGTGGAGGTGGCCCGCGCCCACCACGGCAGCGTCAGCCGCGAGCAGCGGGCCGAGACCGAGGAGCTGCTCAAGACCGGCCGGCTGCCGGCGGTGGTCGCCACCAGCAGCCTCGAGCTCGGCATCGACATGGGCGCGGTCGACCTCGTCGTGCAGGTCGAGTCACCGCCGAGCGTCGCCAGCGGGCTGCAGCGGGTCGGCCGCGCCGGGCACCAGGTCGGCGCGGTCAGCCGCGGCGTCCTCTTCCCCAAGTACCGCGGTGACCTCGTGCAGACCGCCGTGGTCACCCAGCGGATGCGCGACGGCCTGATCGAGTCGATGTGCTACCCCCGCAACCCGCTCGACGTCCTCGCCCAGCAGGTCGTCGCGATGCTGGCGATGGAGCCGTGGCAGGTCGACGACCTCGCCGCGCTGGTCCGCCGCGCCGCGCCCTTCGCCGCGCTGCCGACCAGTGCGCTGGAGTCGGTGCTCGACATGCTCGCGGGGCGCTACCCGAGCGACGAGTTCGCCGAGCTGCGGCCGCGCATCGTGTGGGACCGCGCGACCGGCACGCTGACCGGCCGGCCGGGCGCCCAGCGCCTCGCGGTGACCAGCGGCGGGACGATCCCGGACCGCGGTCTCTTCGGGGTCTTCCTGGCCACCGGGGAGGGTCCGGGCCGCCGGGTCGGCGAGCTCGACGAGGAGATGGTCTACGAGTCGCGGGTCGGTGACGTCTTCCTCCTCGGCTCCACCTCCTGGCGGATCGAGGACATCGGCCACGACCGGGTCCTCGTCACCCCGGCTCCGGGGATGGTCGGCAAGCTGCCCTTCTGGCACGGTGACGCCCCGGGGCGCCCGCTGGAGCTGGGGCGTGCCGTGGGGGCCTTCCTGCGCGAGGTCGGCCGCCTGGACGAGGCGGAGGGCATCGGGGTCTGCCGTGCGCAGGGGCTGGACGCGTGGGCCGCGACCAACCTCATCGCGTACCTTCGGGAGCAGCGGGAGGCGACCGGTCACCTGCCGGACGACCGGACCCTGCTGGTGGAGCGCTTCCGCGACGAGCTGGGCGACTGGCGGATCGCGGTGCACAGCCCCTTCGGCGCGCAGGTCAACGCCCCGTGGGCGCTGGCGCTGAGCGCCCGGCTGCGCGAGCGCACCGGCCTCGACGTGCAGGCCATGCACTCCGACGACGGCATCATGCTGAGGCTGCCCGACACCTACGCCGAGGGCAGCGCGGAGCCGCCGCACGGCGACGTCGCGGTCTTCGAGCCCGACGAGATCGAGCCGATCGTCACCACCGAGGTCGGCGGGAGCGCGCTGTTCGCCTCGCGCTTCCGGGAGTGCGCCGCCCGGGCGCTGCTGCTGCCCAAGCGCAACCCGGGCCGCCGCGCGCCGCTGTGGCAGCAGCGCCAGCGCAGCGCGCAGCTGCTGCAGGTGGCCAGCCAGTACGGCAGCTTCCCGATCGTGCTGGAGACGATGCGCGAGTGCCTGCAGGACGTCTTCGACGTCCCCGGGCTCGTCACCCTGATGCGCGACATCGCCGAGCGCCGGGTGCGCCTCGTCGAGGTCGAGACCCAGCAGCCCTCCCCCTTCGCCCGCTCGCTCCTCTTCGGTTACCTCGGCCAGCTCATGTACGAGGGCGACGTCCCTCTCGCCGAGCGCCGCGCCGCCGCGCTGAGCCTGGACAGCTCGCTGCTGGCCGAGCTGCTCGGGCAGTCCGAGCTGCGCGAGCTGCTCGACGCCGACGCCCTCGCCCAGGTGGAGCGCGAGGTCGGGCTGCTCGTCGACGAGCGGCACGCGCGCGACGTCGAGGGCGTGGCCGACCTGCTGCGCCGCCTCGGGGACCTGAGCACCGCCGAGGCGCTCGAGCGGGGGGCCACCCCGGCGTGGCTCGAGGAGCTCGAGGCCAGCCGGCGGGCGCTGCGGGTGCGGATCGCCGGCGAGGAGCGCTGGCTGGCGGTCGAGGATGCGGGCCGCGTCCGCGACGCGCTGGGCGTCGCCCTGCCACCCGGGGTGGCGCAGGCTTTCCTGGAGCCGGTCCGCGACCCGCTCGGTGACCTGGTCAGCCGCTGGGCCCGCACCCACGGCCCCTTCGTGCCCGCTGAGGTGGCCCGCCGGCTCGGGCTCGGCACCGCCGTCGTGGAGGGTGTGCTTGCGCGCCTCGTCACCACCGGCCGGTTGGTCAAGGGCGAGCTGCGTCCCGGCGGGACCGACCTGGAGTGGTGCGACGCGGAGGTGCTGCGCCTGGTGCGCCGGCGCTCGCTGGCGCTGCTGCGCAAGGAGGTCGAGCCGGTCCCGCCAGAGGCGCTGGCCCGCTTCCTGCCGCAGTGGCAGGGCCTCGGCACGGCGAGCAGCCGCGGGTACGACGCCCTCCTGCGCGCGGTCGAGCAGCTGCAGGGGGCTGCCGTACCCGCGTCGGCGTTGGAGTCGCTGGTCCTCCCGGCCCGGGTCGCTGGCTACTCCCCCACGATGCTCGACGAGCTCACCGCCGCCGGCGAGGTGCTGTGGGCCGGGGCGGGCTCGCTGCCCGGCAACGACGGGTGGGTCACCCTGGTGCTCGCCGAGGCGGCCGAGCTGCTGCTGGCCCCGGTGGAGGAGCCGCCGGCCGAGGACACCGTGCACGCGCGCCTGGCCGGGGCGCTCGACGGCGGCGCCGCGCTCTTCTTCCGCGGGCTGGTCGACCGGGCCCAGGCGACGGACGCGGAGGCGGTCGCCGCCGTGTGGGACCTGGTGTGGGCCGGCGTGCTGACCAACGACACGCTCGCGCCGCTGCGCACCCTGCTCGGCGGTGGGCGCACGGCGCACCGCAACGGCGGCAGCCGCCCCACCCGGGCCCGCCCCAGCCGGTACGGCCGACCGGTCATGCCCAGCCGCGCCGGCCCGCCGACCGCCGCCGGCCGCTGGTCGCTGCTGCCGGCCCGTGACACCGACCCCACCCGCCGCGCGGCCGCCCTCGCCGACGTGCTGCTCGACCGCTACGGCGTGGTCACCCGCGGCTCGGTGCAGGCCGAGCGGGCCCCGGGGGGCTTCGCCGCCGTCTACCGGGTCCTCGCGGCGTACGAGGAGAGCGGTCGCTGCCGCCGTGGCTACTTCGTGGAGGGGCTCGGGGCGGCGCAGTTCGCCCCGCCAGGGGCGGTCGACCGGCTGCGGGCGATCGGTAAGGAGCCCGAGCCGGTGGCGGACGCCGCCTCGCCGGCCGGTGAGGGTGCCTGGGGCGGGGACAGCCCGTGGGCGGTGCCCGTGCCGGGCGGCTGGCGGCCCAGCGCGGACCAGCTGCGCAAGCGCCGCGACGACGCCCGTGCCCTCGTGCTCGCGGCCACCGACCCGGCCAACCCCTACGGCGCGGCCCTGCCCTGGCCCGAGGCGCCGGGCGGCCACCGACCGGCGCGCAAGGCGGGTGCGCTCACCGTGCTGGTCGACGGGCGGTGCGTGCTCTACGTCGAGCGCGGCGGCCGCACGTTGCTGTCCTTCGATGACGAGCCGGCCCGACTGCAACCGGCGGTCGACGCGCTCGCGCTCGCGGTGCGCGACGGGCAGCTCGGCAAGCTCGCGGTCGAGCGCGCGGACGGTGCGGCGGTGCTCGCCTCGCCGCTGGCGTCAGCGCTGGAGACGGCCGGCTTCCGGCCCAGCCCCCGCGGCCTTCGCCTGCGCGCCTGAGGCGGCCGGATCAGCCCGGCCGCACCCATCCCGGGCTGCGGCGCGCGCCTCGACGCCGGAGATGCGGCGTGGCGCAACGCGGCCGACACACGCCGCTCCTACGGTCGCGCCCACCACCAACCCACCCGGGTGCCCGCCGCCCGGGCCTGTCGAGGAGACCGCATGGCCCACCGCCGCCCCGCCCTGTCCGTCGCCGCCACCACCGCCACGACGTTGGCTGCCGTCGTCGCCCTCGCCGCCTGCGGCAGCTCCAGCGGCGGTGCCAAGAGCACCGGCGCCGGGGCCAGCAGCGCCGGCGGTGGCGGCACCGCGAGCGGCGGCGGCTTCGAGATCGGCTTCCAGGGCCGCTCTCGGGCAGCAACTCCCAGCTGGGTCTCAACGCGGAGTACGGCATGAAGGTCGCCATCGCCGAGGCCAACGCCACCCACGCGCTGCCCTACCAGCTGACGCTCAAGACCTCCGATGACATGGGCTCCCCCGACCAGGGCCCCACCGCCGCGCAGGTCCTCGTCGGCGACAGCAAGGTGATCGCCACGGTGGGGCCGATGTTCAGCGGCGCGACCAAGGCCAGCGAGCCGATCTTCAGCGGTGGCGGCCTGCTGTCCGTCACCCCTTCGGCGACCAACCCCACGCTGACCAAGCTCGGTTTCACGACCTTCTTCCGGCTGATCCCTGGTGACCTCGCCCAGGGCGCTGGCGCGGCCGACTACATCGCCAAGGTGCTCAAGGCCAAGACCGTCTTCTCGCTGGACGACAAGAGCGACTACGGCACGGGGCTGTCGGGCGCACTGGACACCCAGCTGACCACCGACGGCGTGAAGGTCACCCACGACGGCATCGATCCCACCAAGGACTACACGGCCGAAGCCAGCACGATCATCTCCGCCAACCCCGACGTCATGTACTACTCCGGTTACTACGCGGAGTTCTCGCTGCTCGCCAAGACGCTGCGCGGCGCGGGGTACAAGGGCGTGCTCTTCAGCGGTGACGGTTCCAACGACGACCAGTACATCTCCGGGGCCGGAGCCGGCGTGGCCGAGGGCACCTACCTGTCCTGCGGCTGCGGCGACGCCAACAGTGACCCCACCGCCAAGGCCTTCGTTGCCGCGGTGGCCACCGACAACGCCGGCGCCAAGCCGGGCACCTACTCGGGCGAGGCCTACGACGCCACTAACTCGATCATCTCGGTGCTCAAGCCGCTGGGTGCCAACCCGACCCGCCAGCAGGTGGTCGCGGCGTACAGGTCGGTGATGTACAAGGGGCTGACCAAGATGATCGCGTACTCCCCCGACGGTGAGATCAAGGGGAGCAGCGTCTTCATCTACCAGGTCAAGGGTGGCGTACGCACGGTGCTCGGCACCACCACCGACCTGATCAAGTAGGCCGCGGAGCGGTCGCCGGCCCACCCCGCCGGCGGCGATCGCTCCTCCTGCGTCGAGCTCCGAGCTGAGGAGAGGCCTGCCCGGTGGCGGTGAGCGCGCACGAGTTCTGGACCTACACCGTCAACGGACTGGTCAGCGGCTCGATCTACGCGGTCGTCGCGCTGGGCTACACGCTGGTCTACGGCGTGCTCCAGCTCATCAACTTCGCGCACAGCGAGGTCTTCATGCTCGGGTCCTTCGGTGGCCTCTTCGCCGCCCGAGCGCTCACCCCGTCCGCGTCACCGTCGGTGGCCCAGTCGATCGGGTTGATGGCCTTCGGGTTGGGGTGCGGCGCGATGGCGGGAGGGGTCGCGGCCTTCGCGCTGGAGCGCACCGCCTACCGGCCCCTGCGACGGCGGCGGGCGCCCAAGCTGGCCTACCTCATCTCCGCGATCGGGGCCTCGCTCTTCGCGAGCAACCTGGCCGGCAAGGAGTTCGGCCGGCAGAACGTCACGCTGCGCCCGGTCTTCGACTACTTCCACCCGGTCTTCTCGCTCTTCGGCGTACCGGTGCGGGCGCTCGACCTGACGATCGTCGCCGTGGGCCTGCTGATGCTGCTCTTCCTCGACCGGTTGGTGGCCGTCACCCGGCTCGGCCAGTCGATCCGCGCGGTCGCGCAGGACGCCGAGACGGCCAGCCTCATGGGCGTGGACGTCGAGCGGGTCATCGTGCTGACCTTCGTGATCGGGGGGGCGCTGGCCGGCGCCGGCGGGTTCCTCTACGCCGCCAAGTTCAACGCGAGCTTCGACATGGGCTTCCTGCCCGGGATCACCGCCTTCTCCGCGGCCGTGCTCGGCGGCATCGGCAACGTGCGCGGTGCGGTGCTCGGCGGCCTGCTGCTCGGGCTGGTCCGGTCGTACTCCACCTTCCTCATCGGGGCCTCCTACGTCGACGCGGTCGGCTTCGTGGTCCTCGTCCTCGTGCTGCTGGTGCGCCCCACCGGTCTGCTCGGTGAGCGTCTAGGGCGGGCCGCGTGAGGCGCCTGCCGGTCAGCGGTGTCCTCGTGCGCCGGCTGGCCAGCTGCCTGTTCCTCGGGCTGGTCGTGGCGCTCATCACCGGCGCCACCGGGACCGGCGAGCACCCGCTGCGCGCGGCCCGGCTCTCGCTCGTCGACCCGCGCGTGCTCGGGTACCTCGGCGCCGGTGTGCTCGTCTTCGCCGTCTGGACCCTGCTCGGCGGCGAGCGCTCCACCGCGCTGCGCACCGCCGCGCGGACCCGCACCCGCGGCCTCGACGGGCTCGCCGGCCGGGCCCCGGCGCGCTACACCACCTACCTCGGCCTGCTCGCCGCGGCGATCCTCGTCCCGCAGGCGTTGCCCACCTACCTGCAGCAGGCGGCCTTCAGCTTCGTCGGGATCTACGCTCTGCTCGCGCTGGGGCTCAACGTCGTGGTGGGGTACGCAGGCCTGCTCGACCTCGGCTTCATCGCTTTCTACGCCATCGGCGCCTACACGACGTCCTACTTCTCCTACACCTCGGTGCAGCGGGCCTCGGGAGCGACCCCGCTCCCGGTCCACGCGCCCTTCCACCTCAATGGCTTCTTCATCCTGCCGATCGCGGCGGCGGTCGCGGCCCTGGCCGGCGTCATCCTCGGCGGTCCGACCCTGCGGTTGCGCGGTGACTACCTGGCCATCGTGACGCTCGGCTTCGGCGAGATCATCCAGCTGCTGGCCAACACCGCCGACGGCGTCACCAACGGCTCACGCGGTGCCTTCGGCACGCCGCACCTGCGCATCCACCTGCCGGGCATCGACAAGACCATCGGGGACAACCCGCTCGACCCGCTGCCCAACTACTACCTCGTGCTCATCGTCGTGGTGCTGGTGATGGTGGCCCTGAGCCGCCTCGAGCGGTCCCGGATCGGGCGCGCGTGGTCGGCGATCCGGGAGGACGAGGTCGCGGCCGCGGCCTCCGGGGTGCCGACGCTGCGCCTCAAGCTGCTCGCCTTCGCGATCGGTGCCTCGACGTCGGGCTTCGCCGGCGTGATCTTCGCCAGCAGCCAGTTCTACGACCCCAAGTCGTTCACGTACCAGGCCTCGATCCTGGTCCTCACCGTGGTGATCTTCGGGGGGATGGGCTCCGTCTTCGGCGCGGTGGCCGGAGCGGTGGTGCTGCAGGGCCTGTCCGCCTACCTCGAGCACGCCGGTATCGTCCCGGCGCAGGACAGCTTCATCTTCCTCGGGGCGATCGTGATGCTCATGATGGTCTTCCGGCCGCAGGGGCTGGTCGCGTCACGCCGACGCAGCCGGGAGATCACGTTGTCCGAAGCCGGCGTCGGCGCGGCTGACGCGCTCGGGCCGGCGGAGGGTCGGTCGGCGTGACCAGGGCTCCCCTCCCCGCCGCGCTGGCCCGAACCAGTCCGGGAGCGGCCCTCCAGGTCCGCGACGTCACGCTGCGGTTCGGCGGGCTGACCAGCCTCGACGCCGTCTCGCTGACCGTGCCGCGCGCCAGTGTGCTGGCCGTCATCGGGCCCAACGGCGCGGGCAAGACCTCGCTCTTCAACTGCCTCACCGGCGCCTACCAGCCCCAGCAGGGGTCCGTCGTCTTCTCCCCCGAGCCGGGCCGTGAGATCGAGCTGCTCGGCCGGGCGCCGCACGTGGTCAACCGCCTCGGGGTGGCCCGTACCTTCCAGAACATCCGGCTCTTCCCGGCGATGTCCGCGCTGGAGAACGTGCAGGTCGGGGTCGAGTCACGACAGCGCAGCGGGCCGGTCGCCACCGTCTTCGGGCTGCCCCGGGCGCGCCGTGACGACCGCGCCAGCGTCGCCCGCTCGATGGCGCTGCTGGCGCAGGTCGGGCTGAGCGCCCGGGCGCACGAGACCGCCAGCGCGCTCCCCTACGGTGCCCAGCGCCGGCTGGAGATCGCCCGAGCCCTCGGCACCGGTCCTTCGCTGCTGCTGCTGGACGAGCCCGCCGCCGGCACCACCCCGGCGGAGAAGGCCGAACTGGCGGAGCTCATCCTCGGCATCGCGGCGACCGGCATCTCGGTCCTGCTCATCGAGCACGACATGCGCCTGGTGACCAGCGTGGCGGCCTCGATCACCGTGCTCAGCTTCGGCAAGGTCATCGCCACCGGTACGCCGACCCAGGTCCAGAACGACCCCGCCGTGATCGAGGCCTACCTCGGCACCGCCGACGATGCCGGTGGGACGCCGGACGCCGGCGCCGGCCGACCGGGGCCCGCATGACCGCGCTGCTCGAGCTGCACGACGTCGAGGTGCGCTACGGCAACGTGCGGGCGCTGCACGGCATCAGCCTCGAGGTGGCCGAGGGGGAGGTCGTCACCCTGCTCGGCGCCAACGGGGCGGGCAAGACGACCACGTTGCGGACGATCTCCGGGCTGTTGCGCGCCGCATCGGGACGGGTCAGCTACCGCGGCGAAGACATCACCGCGCTGCCGGCGCACCGGATCGCGGCGCTGGGCATCCGTCATGTTCCTGAGGGCCGGCGCGTCTTCGGCCGGATGACCGTGCTAGAGAACCTCGACATGGGTGCCTACCTCGACCACCGCCAGGCCGCCGCCGACCGGGCCCGCGTCTTCGAGCTCTTCCCGCGCCTCGCCGAGCGGCGCTCCCAGCTCGGCGGCACCCTCTCCGGCGGTGAGCAGCAGATGCTCGCCATCGGCCGCGCGCTGATGGGCCGGCCGACGCTGCTGCTGCTGGACGAGCCCTCCATGGGGCTGGCCCCCCTGGTGGTTCAGACCATCTTCTCGGTCATCTCCACGGTGAGCCAGCAGGGCGTGACCGTGCTCCTGGTCGAGCAGAACGCCGCTCAGGCGCTGCGCCTCGCCGCCCGTGGCTACGTCCTGGAGACAGGGAGCGTCGCGATGACCGACCGCGCCGATGCGCTGCTCCACGACGACCGCGTCCGGCGCGCGTACCTCGGTGAGGACGTCGCCGACCCACGCTGACGCCACCAGGGTTGTCGAGATGTCACATCTCGACCGTGACGCGCCGTACCCGGTGTCGAGATCGGCCGCGTGGTCGGCCGCCGCGGTCGATGTCACCACCGAGCACGGCGCGTCCGTGTCGAGAGGTGACGTCTCGACAGGGGGTGCGGCGGGCAGGCTGGCGGCGTGCCGGAGGGCGACACCGTCTACCTGGCGGCGCGGCGGCTGCGTGCGGCCATGGCCGGGGACCAGCTCATCTCCAGTGACTTCCGGGTCCCGCGCTACGCGACCGTCGACCTCAGCGGGCGGCAGGTCCTGGACGTCGTGCCACGGGGCAAGCACCTGCTGACCCGCATCGAGGGCGACCTCACGCTGCACACCCACTTCGAGATGGACGGCTCCTGGCACCTGGTCGCGGCCGGGACGCCGTGGCCGCGCAGGGCCGGTGCCACCCACCAGGTGCGGGTCGCGCTGCGCACCCTCCGATGGCAGGCCGTGGGCTACCGCATCCCGGTCATCGACCTCGACCGGACGAGCACCGAGGTGCAGTGGGTCGGCCACCTCGGGCCTGACGTGCTCGGCCCCGACTGGGACGCCGCCGCGGTGGTCGACAACCTCGCCCGCGAGCCGGAGCGCCAGGTCGGCATGGCGCTGCTGGACCAGCGCAACCTCGCCGGCCCCGGCAACCTGTACCGCACCGAGGCGCTCTTCCTGCACCGCACGTCCCCGTGGGCCACGGTCGGCGCGACCGAGGATCTACCCGGGCTGGTGGAGCGCACCCGGCGCCTGATGGATGTCAACAAGGATCGCGCGGAGCAGACGACCACCGGCTCGCTGCGTACGGGTGAGGACCACTGGGTCTTCCAGCGGGAGGGACGACCCTGCCGGCGCTGCGGCGCCCGCGTGCTGTCGACGATGCAGGGCGAGCCGGGGCACGAGCTGCACGCGCGGGTCACGGCTTGGTGCCCGCGCTGCCAGCCTGGTCCGATGCCGACGGCGGCCGAGCTGGCCGTAGAGCGCCGCGCGCGGCTCCCGCCGCCGCCGCGCTACCGCACCGGCCCCGCGTCGACCCGGCGGCGCCCGGAGCGGTGATCGACCCGGTGCTGCGGCTCCGGCAGGCGACGCCTTCGCGCGGGTGATCCACACATTGGGCCCCTGCGGCGAGCGACGCGCCGGCGCGTCCCGCTGCACGGCGCCGCATTGTGTGGATCAGCGGGCGCGGCGGGGGAGGCGCGCACGCCGCCGCGGACGGCAAGGCGCAGGACGCCGGAGCGCCAGGAGCGCCGCGGCGTCGTACCCGTCAGGAGGCGGGGTTGTCCTTGGTGGTGGAGATGGCGGGCGTCGTCGAGCCGCCGAGCTGCGCGCGGATCGCGTCGAGGCGGGCGGTGGCGGCCGTGTCGATGCTGGCCCGCTCGACCTCGAGCATCCGACCCTGCACCGAGGAGCCGGCGAGCTCAGCCTGGCCGAGCGCGGTGGAGTAGCGCTTCTCGATCTTGTCGCGCACCTCGTCCAAGGTCGGCACGCTGCCCGGGGCGGAGAGCTGGCTCGCCTCCTGCAGCTGCCGCGACACCGTCTCCTGCATCTTGGCCGACTCCAGCTGGGTGAGCAGCTTGGTGCGCTCACCGAGGAAGCGCTGCAGCTGCGTCGCGTTGCTCTCGACCATCTGCTTGGCCTGCACCGAGGCCGACTCCGACTGGGTGTGCAGCGACTTGAGGTCCTCGACGCTGTTCTCCGCCTCGATCAGCTGGCTGGCGAAGGTCTGCGCGGTCGACTCGTACTCCGCCGCCTTGGCCGCGTCGCCCTTCGCACGCGCCTGGTCGGCCAGGACGAGCGCCTGCCGCGCGGAGCCCTGCAGCTTCTGCGTCTGCTCGACCTGCCGGGCGAGCTTCATCTCGATCTGCCGCTGGTTGCCGATGACCGAGGCCGCCTGCGCGGTGAGCTGGGTGTGGCGCTTCTGCGCCTCCTCCACCGCCTGCTCGATCTGGATGCGCGGGTCGGCCTTCTCGTCGAGCTTGGAGTTCGCCGAGGCGCCCATGTACTTGTAGAAGCGCTTGAAGAACCGACCCATGTTGCCCGACCTCCCGCTGATGACAGTGCGACCATTCTGCCCGGTCCGCGAGGCGGCTCGCCCACGGCGGCGCTGCGCGGAGGGCGGCTACCGGGCACTGAGCAGCTCGCCGCTCGGGAAGCCGAGCCCGGGGACCGTCTGCGCCCTCGTCGTCGCGCCGGGGGCGGGGGCCCCCAGCCACGGTCCCGGCCACGATCCCGGTACGGAGACCGACGCTCCCCCGCCCGCGCGCGCCACTGCTCCCGGCAGCCCCGTGGCGCCCCGCAGCGCCGCCTCGTCTGCAGACCAGGTCGCGCTGTCCGGGGTGCCGTCCGGCGGCGGCCCGGCGCTGGCGGCGAGCAGCCGCTGGACCGCCCAGGCTGCCTCCGCCTGCGGCGAGGGCCACAGCAGCTGGCTGACCAGCCAGCGCAGCAGGGTCTCGACCGCCTCGGGGTCCGCCGCCGGCAGGAGGGTCGCCACGCCCCGCCGCGCGCTGCCCCACGCCGGGTCGGGTGCCGCGCCGGGGAGGAGGAGCACACCGAGGGTCCCCGGCTCGTCGCGCGCCAGCACCCGGACGACCGGGTGCTCGCCGAGGCGACCGGCGAGGCGGACCAGCGCGGTCACGGTCCCTGAGGCGGTGGCCGTCTCGTGCGCCTCGGTGATCGCGGCGTCCACCTCGGCCGCGGCGAGGGCCACAAAGACCTCACCCTTGGCCCGGAAGTGGTTGTAGAGCGTCGCCTTGGCCACCCCCGCGGTCGCCGCGATCTCCACCATGGTCGTCTTGCGGGTGCCCTGGCGCAGGATGCAGGTCCGGGCTCCGGCGAGGACTGCGAGCCGCGTGCGCGCCATGGCGTTGCCGGCACGTGAGCGACCGCGGTCGGCCACCCTGGGCGGCCCCGCCGTGGCGAGGTCGGCGCCCACCAGCGGGGGCTCCGTGCTCACTGGGTCAGGCGGCCCGGTCAACCGTCGTACCCGAGGGCAGGCCCAGCGGCCGACCGGCCACGCTGCTGCGGGTCGCCAGTCGCGCCACCTGCGCGAGCTCGGCGCGGTCGAGGTCGGCGCTGACGCCGCTGAGCAGCTCCGAGAGCCGCACCTGCAGCGCGCCGCAGATGGCGGTGAGCAGCTCGCTGCTCGCTTCCTTCTGCCCGCGCTCGACCTCGGAGAGGTAACCGAGGGAGACGCGCGCCTCGCGGGAGACCTCCCGCAGCGTGCGCTCCTGAGACAGCCGCTCCCCGCGCAGCCGGGCCCCGATCACGTTGCGCAGCAGCGGCACCTCGGCACGGGGGAGCACGGACGCACCGACCTCGGGGCGAGCGGTCACCCGCGTCAACCCGACCGCCACCTGTCCCGCTGCTCCCACGATGCTCACGCTACCCCCGGCAGGACCGCGAGGAGCAGCAGCAGCGCCGCGTCGACGGCCCCGGCGCGCACCATGCCCCGGTCGCCCGGCAGCGCCAGCTCGCGCTGCGCCACCCGAGGCGACCTGTCGGCCAGGTCCGGCCCGGCCACCGCGACGTGCACCCGGCCCACCACCTTGCCCTCCTGCGGCTCGGGGCCGGCGACGCCGGTGGTGGCGACACCCCAGTCGGTGCCGAGCCGGGCCCGCACCCCGGCGGCCATGGCCACCGCGGTGGCCGCGCTGACGGCTCCCTCCGTGGCCAGCACCTGCTCGGGCACGTCCAGCAGCCGGGCCTTCAGCGGTGTCTGGTAGGCGGTGATGCCGCCCGCGACCACCGCGCTCGCCCCCGGCACCGCGGTCAACGCCGCCGTGACCAACCCCCCGGTGAGCGACTCGGCCACCGCCACGGTCTGGCCGGCGGCCACCAGCCGGGCCACCACCTCGGCGGCCGAGCTCACCGCGCGTCGGCGCGACGCAGGGCGCGGGCCTGCAGCACGTAGTCCACGCCGGTCACCAGGGTCACGACGAGCGCCGCGGCCAGGACGAGCCACCGCGCGCTCGCCAGCCACCCGCTCAGCGGGAGCACGTAGAGCCCGATGCCGACGCCCTGGAGCAGCGTCTTGAGCTTGCCGCCGCGGCTGGCGGGGATCACCCCGTGCCGCAGCACAGCGAAGCGCAGCGCCGTGACCCCGAGCTCGCGGGTGAGGATCACCACCGTCACCCACCACGGCAGGTCACCGAGCAGCGAGAGCCCGACCAGCGCCGTGCCGATCAGCGCCTTGTCCGCGATCGGGTCGGCGAGCACACCGAAGCGGGTCACCTCGTCGCGGGCCCGGGCCAGCTGGCCGTCTAAGCGGTCGGTGACCGCCGCGACGGCGAAGGCCCCCCAGGCAGCGACCCGCCAGCCGGCAGAGTGCCCGCCGTGCGCCGCCAGCACGACGGCGAAGACCGGGACCAGCAGGAGCCGTAGCAGGGTCAGCGCGTTCGCCGGGTTCAGCACACTGGTCGCCCCGGCGGTGGCCCCCCCAGGTACGGGAGGCGCCGCGGGCCCGGTCACGCCGCGACGGACGGCGCCGCGGCGGAGACGACCGCCTCGGCGACGCAGAGCAGGTCGACGCCCTCGGTGCCGGTGACCCTGGCGCGCACCAGGTCGCCCACCCGCGGCGGTGCGCTCAGCGCCCCGGCGACGAGCCGGCAGCTGCCGTCGACCTCAGGCTGCTGGTGCTCCGCGCACCCCTCGGCGGTCCATCCCGCGCTGCCCGGCCCGGTCCACCCGCCCGCCCCGGCGACCGCCTCGACCAGCACCTCGACCACCTCGCCGAGGCGATCCTCGGCCCGCTGCGCCGTGAGCTCCTCCGCCAGCGCGCGCACCCGCCGCTCCCGGCGGGTGACGATGCCGGGGCGCACCTGGGCGTCGAGGCCGGCGGCCTCCGTACCGTCCTCGTCGGAGTAGCCGAAGACGCCGACGGCGTCGAGCCGGGCGAGGGTGAGGAAGCGCTCCAGCTCGGTGAGGTCGGCCGCGGTCTCCCCGGGGAAACCCACGATGACGTTGGTACGCGCCCCCAGCCGCGGCGACCGCGCCCGCAGGTCACCGAGGAGCGCGGTGAAGCGCTCCGTCGAGCCGAAGCGGCGCATGCGGCGCAGCACCGGCTCGCTGGCGTGCTGGAAGGACAGGTCTGCGTAGGCCGCCACGCCGGGGGTGCCGGTGAGCACCTCGACCAGCGCGGGGCGCACCTCGGCCGGCTGCAGGTAGACGACGCGCACCCGGACGACGCCCGGCACCGCAGCCAGTCGGGGCAGCAGGGCCGCGAGCGCATCCGGCCGGCCGAGGTCCTTGCCGTAGGAGGTGGAGTTCTCGCTCACCAGCACCAGCTCGCGCACGCCCCGGTCGGCGAGCCAGCCGGCCTCCTCCACCACCTCGCCGGGGTCGCGCGAGACGAAGGAGCCGCGGAAGGAGGGAATCGCGCAGAAGGCGCACCGCCGGTCGCAGCCCGACGCGATGCGCAGCGGCGCGGCCACCCCGGCCGACAGGCGGGAGCGCAGGACCCGCGACCCCCCGGGTACGGGGACCGCCAGGTCGCCGCGGTCCGGCGCCACGATCGACCCGGGCCGACGCTGCGCCAGACCAGGCACCGCGGTGCCGGCCAGCGCGGCGGGGCGGGCGGTGGGCGCCAGCGGCAGCAACGTGCGCCGGTCGCGGGGGGCGTGGCCACCGACGGCATCCCCGGCGAGCACCCGCTCGAGCGTCGTCCCGATGTCGGCGTAGTCGTCGAAGGAGAGCACCGCGGCCGCTTCGGGCAGCTCGGCGGCGAGCTGCGCGCCGTACCGCTCGGCGAGGCAGCCGACCGCGACGACCGGCGCCGACCCGTCCGCCGCCGCGAGCAGGGCGTCGACGGAGTCCTTCTTGGCGGCGGCGACGAAGCCGCAGGTGTTGACCAGCACGACGTCGGCGCTGGCGCCGTCGTCGTCCGCGCCGACCTCCCAGCCGGCCCGCTCCAGCCGCGCGGCCAGCTCCTCGGAGTCGGTCTCGTTGCGCGCGCACCCCAAGGTGATCAGCGAGGCCCGGGGCATGCCGCCAGGTTACTGAGCCGCCGACCGGTGCCTGCCGGGCCGCTCGGGCGTCGGCGCCGTGGCGGCTCAGGCGCGTGGGTCGCCGGGGCCGTACTGCAGGTCGATCGGGGTGGCCGTGGTCGAGGGGCGACCGAGGTCACGCCCGTTGACGGTGACCTCGATCTTCGACGGGTCACCGATCCGGAGCTTGATCATCCGCTTGGCGGTGAACTGCTTCTGCTGCCCCGCGAGGATGAGCCCGTCGTTGGTGAAGGCTGCCGCCGCGCCGGCCGCGGTCGAGGAGTACTGCCCTACCCAGCTCGTGCCGTCGCGCGCCGAGATGACCACCACGACGCCCCTGGTCGTCGGAGCCGCCGCGGGGGGTGCCGTCGAGGGGAGTGTCGTCGACGAGGCGGCGGGAGGCGGCACGGCAGCGGCCGGTCCGGTGCTGGTCGGCGCGGGCGGCCGCGATGCTGCGGTGGGCTTCGCACCGCCACCGCCGGACGTGACCTGGGCGATGACGATGCCCGCGATCACCACCACGGTCGCGGCGATGCCGGCCGCCGCCCAGTGCGGACGGCCGCGGTCGCGGATCTCCTGCCCGGGGCGCTGGCCGAAGAGCACCGCGGCACGCACGGCCGACGAGCCGGGGTGGACGGCGGCGGCCGCGGGCGCCTCGGGGACGCCGTCGTGGGTCGCGTCGAAATCGGCGACGAGGGGTACGGGGTCGAGCCCGACGGCGGCCGCGATGGCGCGCAGGTGACCCCGTGCGTAGACGGCCCCCCCGCACCCGCTCGGGTCGTCGGCCTCGAGGTCGCGCACGAGCTGGGCACGGATCCGCGTGCGGGCACTCACCTGCTCGACGGTCAACCCGGCCTCGAGCCGGGCGACGCGCAGCTGGCTGCCGATCGACACGGGGACCGCCTTCTGTTGCCTGCCGCCGCTCCCGGCGACGCCTCCGAGCATAGATGCCGGGTTGCGCAGCGGGAAGGCGACGCGGCCTGTGCTCGAGGCCTGGACTTGTGGCCTGGGCGACCGACGGGCCCCGGCGCGTCCGGCGCTGGTCGGGCGCGTCAGCCGCGCAACGTGACCAGCACCGCGGGCAGCTCGTCGGGCAGCACGAGCACGTCACGCGCCTTGCTGCCCTCGCTCGGCCCCACCACGCCGCGGCTCTCCATCAGGTCCATCAGCCGCCCGGCCTTGGCGAACCCGACGCGCAGCTTGCGCTGCAGCATCGACGTGGACCCGAACTGCGTGCTCACCACGAGCTCGACCGCCTGCAGGAGGAGGTCCAGGTCGTCGCCCACCTCGGCGTCGACCTCCTTGGTGGCGGCCGGCGGTGCGGTCACGTCCTCGCGGTAGGTCGGGGTGAGCTGGGCGGTGCAGTGCCGGACGACGGCGTTGATCTCCTCGTCGCTGACGTAGGCGCCCTGCACCCGCAGCGGCTTGCCGGCCCCCATCGGCAGGAAGAGCGAGTCGCCCTTGCCGATCAGCTTCTCCGCGCCCGGCTGGTCGAGGATGACCTTGGAGTCGGTGCCGCTGGAGGTCGCGAAGGCCAGCCGGCTCGGGACGTTGGCCTTGATCAACCCGGTGACGACATCGACGCTGGGCCGCTGGGTCGCCAGCACCAGGTGGATGCCGGCGGCGCGCGCGAGCTGGGTGATCCGCACGATCGAGTCCTCGACGTCGCGCGGCGCCACCATCATCAGATCGGCGAGCTCGTCGACGATCACCAGCAGGTACGGGTACGGGGCGTAGACCCGCTGACTGCCGGGCGGGGCGACCAGGCGCCCGGCCCGGACCGCGACGTTGAAGTCGTCGACGTGGCGGAAACCGCTGGCCGCGAGGTCGTCGTAGCGCTGGTCCATCTCGCGCACGACCCACTGGAGCGCCTCGGCGGCCTTCTTCGGGTTGGTGATGATGGGCGTGATGAGGTGCGGGATCCCTTCGTACGCGGAGAGCTCGACCCGCTTGGGGTCGACCAGGATCATCCGCACCTCGTCCGGGGTGGAGCGGGCCAGGACGCTGGTGATGAGGGCGTTGATGCAGCTGCTCTTGCCCGCCCCGGTCGCCCCGGCCACGAGCAGGTGCGGCATCTTCGCCAGGTTGGCGACCACCATCCCGCCCTCGATGTCCTTGCCGAGCCCGACCATCATCGGATGCAGGTCGGCGGTCGCCAGCGGGGAGCGCAGCACGTCGCCGAGGCTGACGATCTCGCGGTCGGTGTTCGGGATCTCGATGCCCACCGCGCTCTTGCCGGGGACGACGTCGATGACGCGGATGTCCGGGCTCTTCACCGCGTAGGCGATGGTCCTGGCCAGGGCACTGATCCGCTCGACCTTGATCCCGACGCCGAGCTCGACCTCGTACCGCGTGACCGTCGGTCCGCGGCTGAAGCCGATCACCCGGGCGTCCACCCCGAACTCGGTGAAGACCTGGGTGAGCGCCGCGATGACCTCGTCGTTGGCCGCCGTGCGTGCCTTGGCCGGGCTGCCGCGCCCCAGCAGGGTCGGCGCCGGCAGGACGTACCCCCCTGGCACGGAGGCGATCGCCAGCTGCACCGCCTCGACGGGCGCCCCGACGGTCGGCAACCTCGTCTCCAGGGTGGCCTCCGGGTCGGTCACCGGGGACATGCCGGGGGGCACAGCGGTGGCGGCGACCGAGGCCGGTACGGCCGACACGGCCGACGGCGCGACCGTGCTCGGGCGCGGAGGCGCGACGGGGACGCTCGCGGCGGCGAGCACGTCGTACACCGGGTCGGGCAGGCGGGTCTGGCCCGGCTCGACGGGTACGAGTGGCCCAGCCCCCCCCCGGCGGCGACGGCGCCGCTTGGCCCGACCGAGGTCCTGCGCGGCGTCACCGGTGGCCGTCGAGGCACCGTCGGCACCAGCGCCGCCGACGCCGTGCATGCCGTGCCTGCCTTGCGCGTCGTGCGCGCCATCGGTGTCGTCGGTGTCGTCGGTGTCGCCCCAGCCCTCGTCGTCGTCCCAGACGCGCCGAGGCAGCCGGTCCTGCACGACCGCCCACAGGCCGGCGAGGCGCGCCGGCACCTCGGCGACCGGTGTGCCGGTGAGCACGAGCAGCCCGAAGCCGGCGACGAGGGTCAGGAGCGGGGCGGCCACCCACACGGTCACCGCGCTGGCCAGCGGCGACGAGAAGAGGAAACCGACGTCGCCGCCGGCGCGGTGCATGGCCTGGGCTCCGGCCGGCGGGGCTGGCAGCCCGGCCGCCAGGTGCACCAGCCCGAGCACCGCGCCGCCGAGGAGGAGCCACCCGACGACCAAGCGGCCGCGGACGGCGGGGTCGGCCGGGCGGCGCAGGAGGACGAGCGCGGCCCAGGCGAGCAGGGCCGGGACCAGGAGGCTGCCGAGCCCGACCAGGGCGCGGGTCACCCCCGCAGCGTCGGCGCCGACGGGGCCTCCGGTGCCGCCCCACAGGGCGGCCGCCTCGAGCACCGCGACCGCCACGACGCCGAGCCCGACGCCGTCGCGGCGGTGCCCCTGGTCGAGCTGGACGTGACCGAGCCCGCGGGCGAGCCGACCGACGAGCCGGGCGAGCAGCAACCACACCGCGCGCACCAGTCGCAGGAGCGCCCTGACCAGCCGAACGGGGATCGCCGGGCCGCGGCGGCCTGGGCGACCGGAGCTCCGGGCCGGTCCATGGCGACGGGTCGAGGCGGCTGGGCGGCCCGAGGCGGTCGGGCGGCGGGCGGCGGCCCGACGAGCGCCAGGGTGGCTGCTCGCGGGAGGTGCGGCGCCCCCCCCGGCGCGCGAGCCGCCCCGACCGGCGCGGACCGCGCCGGTCCCCCGGTCGGCGGCCGAGACCGCGGCGCGGCCTCGGCGGGCGGCCGCGGCGCCCGTGGCGTCACTGCCGCGCGCAGCAGCGGCGCGGGCGTTGGCGGAGCGGGGGGCCGGCGGCCGAGGGGGCAGACCCCCCGTCCGTGGCGCCGCGGCGCGGGGGCGCGCAGGCGCCCGGGGCGGGGAGGGCGTCCGGCTGACCATCCTCCGGACGCTAGCCCAGGCGTCACTCCTGTCACAGCAGCCACACGGAACTCGCCGTGGCCTTCTCTGCCGCCGGCACAGCGCGCGCACCTAGTCTCACGCGGTGCCCCCTCATGCTCGTCGGCGCCTGCGCCTGGCGGCCCTCGTCGCCGCCCCGCTCGCGCTGGTGCTCGGGTTGTCGCTCGCGACGACGCAGGGCGCCACCGGGTCGGGGGTCGCGCCGATCGCGGGGCGAGGAGATCCCGCTGGACAGGGCGTCGAGGCTGTCGCCGCCCGGGCGCTCGTCTCCCAGGTCAGCACCGTGGGCGAGCAACCGGCAGGGACCGACCCCTCCCCGGCCCCGGCCGGTGCCAGCCACTACGTCATCCAGGCGGGGGGCCTTCCCCGCAAGTACTCGCTGCACCTGCCGGTCGGCAGGGGGGCACCCGCCGCCGGCCGACCCTTGCTCATCGTGCTCGACGGCAAGGCCAACGTCTACCCGCACGCGGAGAACACCTACGGCGTGACCGAGCTCGGGCAGAGCCGCAACGCGGCCGTGGTCTACGGGGTGACGTACCAGGCCAGTGGGACGTGGGACGCGGGGAACTGCTGCAACCCGGCGGCGGCACAGCACGTCGACGACGTCGCCTACGTCAGAGGCGTGATCGCCGACGTCGAGACGCGCACCACGGTCGACCCCCGTCACGTCTACCTGCTGGGCTTCTCCCTCGGCGGGATGCTCGCCTACCGGGTGGCCTGCCAGACCGACCGCCTCGTCGCCGGCATCGCGGTGATGTCGGGCAGCGTGCAGGTCAGCGGCTGCCACCCGTCGCACAGCGTCCGCGTCCTCGCGGTGCACGGGCTGCGCGACACCATCGTGCCCTTCCTCGGCCAGACGCGGCCCGCCAAGCTCCCTGCGCCGTCCCGCTCGGTGGCCGCCAGCCTCGCGCCCTTCCTGTCCGAAGACGGCTGCACGCGCTCGGGTCACGCCTACCCCAGCACGGTCGCCGCCCGTGCCTTTGCGCAGATCGTGACGGTGCGCTACCGCTGCGCGCGGGGCAGCGTGACGCTGGTGGTCGACAGCGTCCTGGGTCACCGTTGGCCGCGCGGCGTGGCGGGTTACGACCCCGAGCTCGACGCCACCAGGCTCATCGCCGAGGCCTTCCTGCCGCGTCGGGGCTGACCCGGGCGCTCTCCGTCAGACCGGGACGATGGTCGGGATGATCATCGGACGGCGCCGGAACCTGTCGCTCACGTACTTGCCGGCGACGCGGCGGACCCGACGGGAGAGCTCCGCGGCGTCGGTCGCCCCGTCGGAGACGGCGTCCTCGAGCGACTCGCGCACTCGGGCGACGAGGTCGGGGAAGCCGTCCTGAGCCTCTCGGAAGCCGCGGGCACTGATCTCCGGCCCGGCGACGACCTTGCCGGTCTGCTCGTCGACCGCAACCGTGATGCTGATGAACCCCTCGTCGCCGAGGATGCGCCGGTCGCGCAACGTCTCGGCGCCGACGTCGCCGACGTCCATGCCGTCGACGTAGACCATCCCCACGCCGACGGACCCGGTGATCCGCGCCTGACCCTCCACGAGGTCGACGACGACGCCGTCCTCGGCGAGCAGGACGCGCTCTGGGGCCAGCCCGCTGGCTCGGCCGAGCGCCGCGTGCGCCCGCAGGTGCCGCCACTCGCCGTGCACCGGCATGAGGTGGCTCGGGCGCATGGTGTTGAGGACGTAGAGCAGCTCGCCCGCGGCAGCGTGCCCGCTGACGTGCACGCGGGCCGTGCCGCTGTGGACCACGGTGGCGCCGATCCGCGAGAGCCCGTTGATGACGCGGAAGACCGAGGTCTCGTTGCCGGGGATCATCGAGGAGGCGAGCACGACGGTGTCGCCCTCGGTGATGCGGATCGAGTGGTCGCGGTTGGCCATCCGCGACAGCGCCGACAAGGGCTCCCCCTGGGAGCCGGTCGAGACGATGAGCACCCGGTCCCCGGGCAGCGACTCGATCTCCCGCTGGTCCACGAGCAGCCCGTCGGGGTGGGTCAGCAGGCCGAGCTCGCGGGCCACCGCCATGTTGCGGACCATCGAGCGGCCGACGAAGGCCACGACCCGCTCGGCGGCGACGGCCGCGTCGAGGATCTGCTGCACCCGGTGCACGTGCGAGGCGAAGCATGCGACGATCACCCGCTGCTGCGCCGCGACGATGATCTCGCGCAGCACCGGCCCGATCGCCCGCTCGCTGGTGACGAAGCCGGGGACCTCCGCGTTGGTCGAGTCGCTGAGCAGGAGATCGACGCCTTCGGCGCCCAGCCGGGCGAAACCGGCCAGGTCGGTGGTCCGGCCGTCCAGCGGGGTCTGGTCCATCTTGAAATCGCCGGTGTGCAGGAGCAGACCGGCGGCCGTGCGCACCGCGACGGCGAGCGCATCCGGGATCGAGTGGTTGACCGCGAAGAGCTCGAGGTCGAACGGGCCCACCTGGAGCCGGTCCCCCTCCGCCACCTCCCGGTACGAAGGGCGCTTGCGGTGCTCGGCCAGCTTGTTGCGCACCAGCGCGAGCGTGAACCGCGAGCCGATGATGGTGAGGTCCTCGCGCTCGCGCAGCAGGTAGGGCAGCGCGCCGATGTGGTCCTCGTGACCGTGCGTCAGCACGACCGCGTCGATGCGGTCGAGCCGGTCGCGGATCCAGCTGAAGTCCGGCAGGATCAGGTCGACGCCGGGCTGCTCGGCCTCGGGGAAGAGCACGCCGCAGTCGATGACGAGCAGGCGGCCCTCGTGCTCGAGCACCGTCATGTTGCGCCCGATCTCGCCGATGCCGCCGAGGGCGACGACGCGCAGACCCCCCGCCGGCAGCGCCGGCGGCCCGGCCAGCCCCTGCCTCATGCTGCCCCCCCGGCCCAGCCGGACCCGTCCCCGACCGGCACGCCGCCGGCCACCAGGTCGGCCCGCAGCTGCTCGACCTCGGCGGCGCTCGCGGGCAGCAGCGGCAGCCGCAACGACCCGACCGGCTCCCCCAGCAGCGCCAACGCAGCCTTGACCGTGATCGCGGCTTGGCTGCGGGTGATGCCGGTGCACACGGGCAGCAGCGCCCGGTGCAGCGCCGCCGCCTCGACGGGCCGCCCCTGCTCGTGGGCCGCCACCATCGCGGCGACCCGGCGGCCGGCGACGTGCGCGATGGTGCTGACGACGCCCACCGCCCCGACCGCCAGGAAGGGCAAGGTGAGCACGTCGTCGCCGCTGTAGACGGCGAGATCGCTGGTGGCCAGCACCCACGACGTGCTGGCGAGGTCGCCTTTGGCGTCCTTGACCGCCACGATCCCCGGGTGCTCGGCCAGGCGCACCAGGGTGTCCGCGCTGAAGGCCACGCCGGTGCGCAGCGGGATGTCGTAGAGCACGACCGGGATGCCGACCGCGTCCGCGACGGCCAGGGCGTGTGCCCTGACGCCCTCCTGCGGGGGCCGGTTGTAGTAGGGAGCGGTCACGAGCACGGCGTCGGCCCCCGCCTTCTCGGCTGACTGGGCGAGCTCGACCGCGTGGGCGGTCGCGTTGCTGCTCGCCCCGACCACCAGGGGGACGGCCGGCCCGAGCGCGTCGCGGACCGCCTGCACGAGCAGGACCTGCTCCTGCCGGGTGAGCGTGGGGGCCTCGCCCGTCGTACCCGCCAGGACGAGGCCGTCGCTGCCACCCAACCGACCGTCGCCGACCAGGCTGGCGGCGAGCGCCTGCGCCCGCGGGAGGTCGAGCCCTCCGTCGGGCGTGAAGGGGGTGACCATCGCGGTCAGCACCCGGCCCAGCGGGGGCGCGCCGGGCGACCGGTCGGGCGGCGCACCGCGTCCTGGGCTCACCGGCCCAGGCTAAGGGGCGGGTGTGACACGACCGCCACCCCGCGCCCGGCTTGCGTGTGAGGTAAGGCGGCCCTAACCTCGACCGGGCCAGCCCGACAGCCCGCACCAGGTACGCACACCCGCGCCCGACCCGTCCCCGCCGCCGGAGGTCCCGCCGTGATCGCTACGTTCGTCATCGGCCTGCGCGAGGGGCTCGAGGCCGCGCTCATCATCGGCATCGTCGCGGCCTTCCTGCGCCAGCAGGGCCGGCGCGACGCACTGCGGCCGATGTGGGCGGGCGTGGCCATCGCCGTCGTGCTGTGCTCCGTCGGCGGAGTCGTCTTCTACCGCTCCGAGCAGGGCCTGCCGCAGACCCAGCAGGAGGGCCTGGAGACGGTCATCGGCCTGGTGGCGGTCGCCATGGTCACCTACATGGTCGTCTGGATGAAGCGGCACTCCCGCGACCTCCGCGGCTCCCTGCACGGGGCGGCCACCTCCGCGCTGGCCGACGGGAGCGCCAAGGCACTCGTCCTGATGGCCTTCCTCGCCGTGGTGCGCGAGGGCGTCGAGACGGCCTTCTTCCTCGTCGCTAACTTCAACGTCAAGACGGGGAGCCCGGCGGCCAAGGGCGGCGGTGTGCTGCTCGGCCTGGGAGCCGCCGTGGTCATCGGTTACCTCATCTACTCCGGCGGCGTGCGCATCAACCTGTCCAAGTTCTTCCGGGTGACCGGCGTCGTCCTCGTGGTCGTCGCCGCCGGCCTGCTGGCCACGGCGGCGCACACCGCGTACGAGGCCGGTTGGCTGCTCGCGGGCCAGTCGCAGGTGGTCGACCTGTCGTGGCTGGTGCGCCCCGGGACCGTGCTCTTCAGCCTGTTCACCGGGATGCTCGGCATCCAGCCGCAGCCGGTGGTGGCCGAGGTGGTCGCCTACCTCGCCTACCTGGTGCCGGCCGCGCTCTACGTCGCCTGGCCGCAGCGCCCGGCGCGACCGCGCGCCGTCGAGCACGTCGGACCGGTCCGCGTCGCTGCCTGAGGGCAGCCGCCCTGCGACCCGTCCCGCGCGCCGCGCCACCATCCCCGTACCGAGGAGCCCTGCTGTGCCGATCTGCCGCACCCTGCTGACCCGCGTCGCGGTCGGCGCCGCGCTGTCGCTCGTCGCGGTGACCGGTCTGGGGGCCTGCGGCGGGGGGTCGAGCGCGAAGGCCGGCGCCGCGACGGTGCGCTACACGCTCGGGAAGGGCGGCTGCACCCCGAGCACCACCTCGGTCGCGGCGGGCCCGACCACCTTCTCGGTCAGCAACACCGACGGTGACCAGATCAACGAGGCAGAGCTCGTGGCCGGCAGCCGGATCCTCGCCGAGCGGGAGAACCTCACGCCCGGGCTGGACGGGACCTTCTCCTACGACCTGACGCCGGGGACGTACGCGCTGAAGTGCCTGGGTGGGTCCAAGCAGGAGCGCCAGTCGGTGGCGCTGACCGTGACCGCTGCGGGTGTCCCGGCCGCCGCGTCGTCGAGACCGGCTGCGGACGCCGCGCTGCTCGCGCGGGCGAGCGCGGGCTACTCGACCTACGCCCGAGCTCAGGCGGCCCAGCTGGTCACGGCGACGGAGGCGCTCGTCGCCGCGATCGACAAGGGCGACCTCGGGCAGGCCCGCGCGCTCTACGTCGCGGCCCGGGTCCCCTACGAGCGGATCGAACCGGTCGCGGAGTCCTTCGGCACCCTCGACCCGAGCATCGACGAGCGCAGCGCCGACGTGGCCGACCCAGCCTCCTGGACCGGCTTCCACAAGGTCGAGCAGGTGCTCTTCCAGCGGGGCACCACGCGTGCGCTCGCGCCCGTGACGACCCGGCTGGTCGCCGACGTCGGGCGGCTGCGGACCCTCGTGGGTACGACGACCTTCCAGCCCGCGCAGCTCGGCAACGGCGCCACCACGTTGCTCGACGAGGTCGCCAAGACCAAGATCACCGGCGAGGAGGAGGCGTACAGCCACGTCGACCTGGTGGACTTCCAGGCCAACGTCGACGGCGCCCGGCAGGCCTTCACCCTGCTCGAGCCGGCCCTGCGCCAGACCGCGCCCGCCATGGCCACCCAGATCACCGAGCGCTTCGCGGCAGTCGACGCGGCGCTCCAGGCGCTGCGGACCGGCGGCGGGCCGACGGACTTCAAGCCCTACAGCGCCGTCACCGACGCCGACCGCAAGGGCTTCACCGCGGTGGTCGACGCGCTGGCCGAGCCGCTCGCGCAGGTCGCCGGGACGGTGGTCTCGTGACGCTGCGGTCCGACACCCGGGCGGGCGGGCTCAGCCGACGCGGCCTGCTCGCCGGCGCCGGTGCCGGCGCGGCCGGGGTGGCGCTGGTCGGGTGCGCGACGAGCTCGTCGCACGTACCTCCCGCCACGGCAGCCCCGGTCGCCTTCCACGGCGAGCACCAGGCGGGGATCGCCACCGACGCCCAGGACCGGCTCGCCTTCGCTGCCTTCGACGTGCAGGCGAGCACGCGGGCCGGGCTGGTGCAGCTGCTGCAGACCTGGACCGCTGCTGCGGCGCGGATGACCGCCGGCCTGGAGGTCGCCGACGACGCCGCGCACCCCCTGCTGCCGCCGCGCGACACCGGCGAGGCGACCGGCCTCGCCCCCGCCAACCTCACCATCACGGTGGGCTTCGGCCCGTCGCTCTTCGACGGCCGGTACGGGCTGGCCGCCCGGCGCCCGGCCGCGCTCGCGGACCTGCCGGCGATGCCGCGCGAGCAGCTGCAGGCGGCTCGCAGCGGCGGTGACCTGTGCGTGCAGGCCTGCGCGGACGACCCGATGGTCGCCTTCCACGCGGTGCGCAACCTGCGCCGGCTCGCCTTCGGCCCCGCGACGATGCGCTGGACCCAGCTCGGCTTCGGTCGGACCAGCTCCACCTCGCAGGGTCAGGCGACCCCGCGCAACCTGATGGGTTTCAAGGACGGCACCAACAACCTCAAGTCGCAGGACCGGACCGGCTTCGACGACTACGTCTGGGTGGGCGGCGAGACCGACCAGCCCTGGATGCAGGGTGGTTCCTACGTCGTGACCCGGCGCATCCGCATGCTGCTGGAGGCCTGGGACCGTGACTTCCTCGCCGACCAGGAGGCGGTGGTCGGGCGCACCAAGGCGAGCGGTGCCCCCCTCGGCGCGCAGGCCGAGACGGACGTCGTACCGCTCGACGCGCGCGACACCGCGGGCGCCCTCGTCGTGCCTGACCGGGCGCACATCCGCCTCGCCGCGCCGCAGACCAACGCCGGGCAGCGGATCCTGCGCCGGGGCTACAGCTACACCGACGGCGTCGACCCGGTCACCGGCGAGCTCGACGCGGGGTTGTTCTTCATCGCCTACCAGAAGGACCCGCGCGCGCAGTTCGTGCCGATCCAGCGCCGGCTCGCGACGAGCGACGCCATGAACGAGTACATCGTGCACACCTCGAGCGCCCTCTTCGCCTGCCCCCCCGGCGTCACCTCGGGCACCGGCTACCTCGGCGAGTCCCTGCTCGCCTGACCCCGTACGCCGCCTCGCGTCCCTGCGGCACCGAGGCGCACCACCGCGAGCAAACTGCCCACCGCCCCCGCCGCCTCGCGTCCGTGCGGCACCGAGGCGCACCACCGCGAGCAAGCTGCCCACCCCCTCCGCCCGCTCGCGTCCGTGCGGCACCGAGCCGCGCCACCGCGAGCAAGCTGCTCAGCCTTCGGCGACGAGCGGGCTGGTGGCGATCTCCGTACCGTCCGGGAGGTCGGTGATGGTGAAGTCGGCGAAGGCCGAGCCGGCGACCCGTCGGCACTCGCGCAGGATGGCGATGGCCAGCCCGCGGATCTCCACGTCGGCGTGCTCGCTGGCCCGCATCGCGACGAAGTGGCGGATGGCGCGGTAGTTGCCGGTGACGACGATGCGTGTCTCGGTGGCGTTGGGCAGCACCGCGCGGGCCGCCTGGCGCGCCTGCTTGCGGCGCAGCGTGGCGTTGGGCTCGGCGGCGAACTTCTTCTCCAACCCCTCCAGCAGCTCGGTGTAAGCGACGAGCGCGGCATCGCTCGCCGCGAGGAAGCGCGCGTGCAGCTCGGGGTCGGCGGCGATCACGTCGGGCTCGACCATCGCGGCGTCGCGCTCCGGGACGTAGCGCTGGGAGAGCTGGCTGTAGGAGAAGTGCCGGTGCCGGATCAGCTCGTGGGTCAGCGAGCGGCTGATGCCCGAGAGGTAGAAGGTGATGGAGCCGTGCTCCAGCACCGACAGGTGCCCGACCTCGAGGATGTGGCGCAGGTACCCGGCATTGCTCGCGGTGGCCGGGTTGGGCTTCGTCCAGCTCTGGTAGCACGCCCGCCCGGCGAACTCCGCCAGCGCCTGCCCACCCTCGGCGTCGGTCTCCCAGGGCACGTCCGCGGGCGGCTCGAAGTGCGTCCAGGCGATGGTCTGGACCTTCAGCGGGGCGATCGTGGTCACGGCGCGATCCTCACAGGAGACGGTCGGGGAAGACCGCGACGAGGGTACGAGCCGAGCTGGCAGCCACCCTCGTGCCACCCCGGGACGGAGCCGTGGGCAGCGATGATGAGCACGCGCTCATGGCCGCCTGGGGTCTCACCGATCGCGCTGCGCGGTGGAGGGACCGACGTGGTCGTGCCACCAGCTGTTCACCACCGCGACGTGGCGCCAGCCGCCGCGGACGACGTCGAGCAGCTCGGAGGTGTGCCACCACGGCGCCGGGTCGTGCAGGTGGCTCACCGTCAGACTGCGCCGACGCAGCAGGTCGATGCGCGGGTGCTCCCGCGACCACCCGCGCGGCGCGGTCGTGACCGGGTCACCCTCGTCGAGCGGGAAGCCGGCTCGGGCGAGCCGGGCCAGCGTGCGGTCGAGCTCCGCAGCGACGACCTCGTCGTCGACCGCGCGGCGGAAGCGGTCGAGCTGGTCGCGCGCCGGCCGCCAGGCACCGCCGGCGAGCATCAGGCCGTCCGGGGAGATCTGCACGTAGAGCCCAGCCCCCGCGCCCAGCACGGCCAGGCTCGCGTGCTCCTGGTAGGGCCGCTTGTCCGGGCTGAAGCGCACGTCACGGTGCGGGCGGAAGAGCTTCGCCTCGCCGAAGTCGGGCTCCAGCGCATCGGCGAGCGCACGCAGCGGCGCGGCGACATCGCGCTCGTAGACCTCCTTGTGGGCCAGCCAGTACGCGCGGCTGTTGTCGGCGGCCAGCCCGTCGTACAGCCCGACCAGCCCGGCACCGAACCCCGCGAAGCCCACAGCGGTCAGCCTCCCGCACCGACGACGTCGCGGTCGGCGGGAGCCTCGTCGACGGCCAGGCCCCGAGCGGCGTGGCCACTGGTGCCGTTGGCCCGGTCACAGGTTCGAGAGCAGCTCGCTCAGACTCGTGTCCACGGCCTCGGCGAACCGCCAGAGCAGCGCGATGCTCGGGTCGAGGCGCCCGCCCTCGAGCGCCCGCACACACTCGAGCGGGACCTCGAGCTGCTCGGCGAGCGCCGCGACGCTCAACCCTCGGGCCTGACGGAGCTCGCTGACCCGCCCTCCGACGGACTGCAGACGGCTGCGGTCGAGCGCAGTCCCCCGCGCGATCACGGGACCAGGCCGCACGCGGGCCGGGCGTGTCCAGGCATGAGCATCTCGCTGCCCCCCGTCCGGCAGCAGAGCCGGCCGTGCAGACGGTTGAGGCGACCCGCTCCGCGTGCCGCAGAGACGCACAGTACTACGCATACGTGTCACACCGCCGTCGGGCCAGCTGGCCTCGATGCGTGTCCATGGGGGCGGGGAGAGCACCCGTGCAGTGAAGCGCCGACCTCCGACAGTCAGCGCCCGCGCGCGTCAGGGCGCGACCGCTCGGGGACCGTCTGCTCGATGCCTTCCATGAGCTGGCCCAGAGAGACACCCAGCCCGTCGGCCAGCCGCCAGATCAGGCTGACACCCGGCTCGCGCTCACCGCGCTCGATGAAGCCGACCGCGGCGCGGTGCACTCCGGCCCGATCCGCGAGCGCCTCCTGCGTCAGGCCCTGCTCCAGGCGGACGTGGCGGACGCGGACGCCGATGGCCGCCGTCCGAGCACGATCGCGTGCGCCGCGCCTCGTGTCTGCCACGGCCTCATAGTCGTGAGTTTGCTACGTCTGCGTCGACTACGGTTCGGTAGCCGGAGGCGAGGCCGTCGGTCGCGACCGGCCCTGGGACGGCCATCGGTCACCTGCGCATCGGGCTCCAGGTCATCCCCCACCGGTAGGCCGCATCGAGCTCCTGCTGGTTGCCGTCGATGAAGCGCACCTCGCGGTGGATGGTCAGCTCGCCCGCCTCGTTGATGAGCTGGGCCACGGCGCAGGTCCGCCGGGTGCCGGCCGCCTCGTCGAGCCGCATGATGATGGGCGCACCCGACGCCGGTGTGATCGTCACGACCGCCTGCGCGGCGTCGAAGCGCGGCGCCCCCTCGTAGATGGAGGCGAAGACGAGCACGCGGCGGATGTGCGCCGCGTACGACAGCTCGATGTAGAGGTTCTCGCCGCCGACGTACCCACCGCTCCGATCGTCGCCGTCCAGCCAGATGTACGGAGGTCGGTCGGCGGCGCCGAAGCAGCGGCCGACGGCCTGGACGACGCCCTTGGTGCCGTCACTGAGCTCGTAGAGGGCACCGAGGTCCAGGTCGATCCCTCCGCCCTGCTTGGCGAACAACCCTCGCCGCAGCGAGCCGCTCTGCCAGTTGAGGTTGACGTGCAGCTGACCGGAGGAGCCGCCGCGCGTGGACAGCGAGACCGTCGGGTTCGCCTTGGTCAGACTGACGGCTGCCTGTGCGGTCGCCGGCCCCGGGGGCCGCTTGCCGTCGTCCATGGCCATCGGGCGGGCTCACTCTCCTGTGCTCTCGTGCGGTGGACGATGGACGGCCGCTCCGACGTCGCGGGCGGCCCCGTGCGACCCGACGCGGAGCCCGTCCGGCTGCGCCAGCTGCCGTGGCGGTGGTGCTCACCGGGATCACCGCGGACACCGCCGAGGTGTCCCGACAACGCCGCCGAGGACGGGCCACCCGCACGGTCTCCCACCTTCCGGAGCGCTGGTCATCTCGGCTGCGATACTAAGACGTAGCGGCAGCAGGTGGTTGTCAACCCGCGCCCGAGACCTAGAGGCACCGGTCAGCCGGGGAAGGAGGCAGCGGCTGGCGCGTACGTAGCGCTCGCCGAGCGCCTGCAGGTGGTGCTCGTCACGGCCGACGCCCAACTTGCCCGGGCACCTGGGGTGCGCTGCACGGTCGAGGTGATCAGCTGATCTGTCTCGTTGCCTACGCTCACCGCGTGGCCGACGTGCAGGTGCGACCGGCCCGAGCCCGCGAGGGCGGCCCCGTGGCGCAGGTGATGCTGCGGGTCTGGCGCGAGGCCTACGTGGGCGTCCTGCCCCCCGAGGTGCTCGCCGGGCTGGACCACACCGAGCTCGCCGGGGCGTGGGAGGCCGCGATCGCCGACCCGGCCGGCGCCGTGCTCGTGGCCCTGGACGGAGCGCGGGTCGTGGGGTTCGCCGCACTGGCGCCCGCCGCCGACCCCGACCTCTTCGGAGCGCCCGAGCTGCGCACGCTCCTCGTGCTGCCGGAGGAGCGCCGGCGCGGGCACGGCAGCCGGCTGCTGGCCGCCAGCGCGGAGGCGTGGCGCGAGGCGGGAGCGGCGCTCGCGGCGTGCTGGGTCCTCGACGCCGACACGGTCCTGCGCGACTTCCTCGAGCGGGCCGGGTGGGGGCGGGACGGCGCCCGGCGGGTGCTCTCGACCGGGCACGCCGAGGTGGGCGTCAGCCGGTTGCACACCGACCTGTCCTGACCCCCGGTGGCGGGTTCCCCGGTCCCGGTGGGAGCGTGATGCCATGCCATCGTCGGGCCCGCGCACCCTCGACGACCTCGCGCGGCCCGGCGGCGCACCCACCGGATGGCGGCTGTGGGTCGCCGGGGCGCGGCTGCGTACCGTACCGGTCAGCGTCGGGCCGGTCCTCGTCGGCACCGCCTGCGCTGCAGCAGGCGGCGGGGTGACGTGGTGGCGCGCGGCGCTGGCGCTCGTCGTCAGCGTCACGGTCCAGGTGGGCACCAACTACGGCAACGACTACTCCGACGGCATCCGCGGGACCGACGCCGAGCGCATCGGGCCCGTCCGCCTGGTCGCCCAGGGCTTCGCCTCGCCGCGGGCGGTGCTCACCGCCTCGGTGCTGACCTTCGCCGGCGGTGCGGTCGCCGGGCTGGTGCTCGCCGCGGCGACGTCGTGGTGGCTCGTCGCGGTCGGCGCGGCGTGCATCGCGGCGGGCTGGCTCTACACCGGCGCCCGGCGCCGTACGGGTACCGCGCGCTCGGTGACCTGTCCGTCTTCGTTTTCTTCGGCCTCGTCGCGGTGGCCGGCACCGCCTACGTCGCCGCCGACCGCCCACGGGTCACCGGCCTGGCCGTGCTGGCCGGTGTGCCCGTCGGCCTGCTCGCGGTCGGCCTGCTGGTGGCGAACAACCTGCGCGACATCCCGACCGACACGGCCACCGGCAAGCGCACGCTGGCGGTGCTGATGGGCGACGCGCGGAGCCGGGTGCTCTACGCCGGCTGCTTGCTCGTCCCGTACGCGCTGCTGGCCCCGCTCGCGGTCAGCCGACCCGCCGCGCTGCTGGCACTGCTCTCCCTGCCGGTGGCCCTCCGGCCGGTCGCGGCGGTGCGCCGTGGGGACACCGGCCGCGAGCTCGTCGCCTCGCTGCTCGACACCGCCCGGGTCGGCCTGGCCTTCTGCGTGGCCCTCGCGGTCGGTCTCGCGCTGTAGCCACGCCGTTGTGCGTGATCCTCCGCTGACCTGCGCCGATGCGGTGATCACGCACAACGGACGGGCAGGGTGGGGGCTGTGGACAGCACCGTGATCTCTGTGGCCTCAGGCGGCACGCTCGTCACCGACCTCACCGACGAGCTGCGGGCCTTCGCCCACGGGCGCGGCGACGGCCTGCTCAGCGTCTTCGTCCCGCACGCGACCGCCGGCGTGGCGCTGATGGAGACCGGCTCGGGCAGCGAGACCGACCTCGGAGCGCTCATCGACCGGGTGCTGCCGTGCGACGCCGGCTACCGCCACAGCCACGGCTCCCGGGGCCACGGCCGCGACCACGTGCTGCCCGCCTTCGTCAGCCCCTCGGTGACGATCCCCGTGCTCGGCGGCCGGCCAGCGCTGGGCACCTGGCAGAGCCTCGTGCTCGTCGACAGCAACACCGACAACCCCCTCCGGGAGGTACGGCTGAGCTGGCTCGCCGGCTGAGCCGGGTCCGCGTCGCTCCGGTCCGTACGCGTGCCGGTGCAGCGTCACTGGCGCTGCACCCGCACGCACGGCCTACTGGCCGAGGCGGCCGTCGATGCACTCGCGGAGCAGGTCGGCCTGGCCGAGGTGGCGGGCGTACTCCTCGACCATCCCGAGCAGCAGCTCGCGGAGGGAGATCGCGCCTCCACCGCTGCCGTGCTCATTGCCTGGGTCCCCGACGGTCACGTCGAGGTCGGGTGCCGCAGCGACCAGCCCGGTCGCGACGTCCACCTCGGTGCGCCAGGTGTCCCAAGCCTCGGCCACGATGCGCGGATCGGCGGCAGCGCCGTCGAAGTCACCGTCGCGGTCAGCCGGGGACGTGTAGAGCCGTGCCACGTCCTGGCCCGCGAAGGTCCGCCTGAACGTGCCGCGCTCCACCTCAGCGAGGTGCCGGACGATGCCGAGCAACGACAACGTCGACGGCGGCACGGCACGCTGGGCCATGGCCTGTGCGTCGAGGCCCGCGCACTTCACCTCGACCGTCAGGCGCAGGCAGCGCAGGGCCTCGACGAGCATCAGGCGTTCGTCGCCCAACCGCTGCCGGTGCTCGCGCGGGTCGGAATCGGAGGGCCTGCCGTCCGCGGTGAACATGTCCGCTCGTCGTTCCGTACCCACGCACGCGAGTGTCCTCGGCGCCCTCACCACGTCGGGGGCATGACGAGGTCACCTAGCGACAGCCGTTCATCGGTCCGGAGCGGCCCGCTGCAGCCTGATCGCCTCGCGCAGGGCCCGCCGGCCCCGCGAGGTGTCGCCGGCCGCGCCGTACGCAGCCCCGAGGCGGAACCAGCGCCGCCAGTCCTGCGGATCTTCCTCGACCTGCGCCTTGCGCACGGCGAAGAGGACATCGGCGGCCTTGCGGTCGATGCGGCCGCTGGGCCGGTGCGCGATCTCGTCGGCGGGCTCGTCGAGCAGGCGTGCCAGGTGCTCGGTGGCCCGCCCGAAGCGCAGCTCGCCGAGCACGAGGGGGATGGCGGCGAGCGGCGCCAGGAGCACGCCGACGCCCATCACCTTGACGTACGGACGGCCGTCCTCGATCAGGTCGAGGCCCCGCGCGCTGACCGCGACGAGGTAGTAGAGGAGGACGGCGCTGAGCAGGAGCACCACCCTGCGCGCGGTCACCGGGTCACAACCCGAGCAGCCCCTCGATCCCGACGGTGAGGCCCGGTGGCGGGGTCGGGCCACCGAGGGCCCGCACCGCGAGCAGCACCCCGGGCATGAAGGAGGCCCGGTCGTACGAGTCGTGGCGCAACGTCAGCAGCTCACCGGGGCCGCCGAGCAGCACCTCCTCGTGCGCGACGAGGCCGGGGAGGCGCACGCTGTGCACCCGCACCCCGCCGACATCGGCACCGCGGGCGCCGTCGAGCGAGTCACCGGCCCGGGTCGCGTCGGGTCCGCGGGGGGACAGGCCAGCCTCCGTACGCGCGTCGGCCACCAGCTGCGCGGTGCGCCGGGCGGTGCCGCTCGGAGCGTCGTGCTTGCGCTCGTGGTGCAGCTCCACGATCTCGACGCCGTCGAAGAAGCGCGCGGCCTGCGCGGCGAAGCGCAGCAGCAGCACCGCCCCGATCCCGAAGTTGGGGGCGATCAGCACCGGCGGCGAGTCCGGCTCGAGCCACGACCGCACCTGCGTCAGCCGCTCCTCGGTCCACCCCGTCGTGCCCACGACCACGGGTACGCCGTGCTCCACGCACCACCGCACGTTGCCCAGCACCGCGTCGGGGACGGTGAAGTCGACCGCGACGTCGGCGAGGGCGACCTCGCCCAGCTCGTGACCGGTGTCGTGCCCGGCCGGGTCCACCTCGGCGACCAGCTCGAGGTCGGCGGCGGCCCGCACCGCGCGGACGACCTCGCTGCCCATCCGCCCCCCGGCGCCGAGCACGGCCACGCGGGTCCCCCCGGTCATGCCGCGACGGTCCCCGCGACATCACGCAGCACGGCGTCGTCTCTGAAGCGACCGACGCCGGCGACCACCAGCGGCTGGGTCAGCACCTGGGCGGCCACCGCGTGCACCTGCTCGACCGTCACGGCGTCGATCCGCGCGAGGACCTCGTCGGTCGAGAGCACCTCGCCGTAGGACAGCTCCCCCTTGCCGAGGCGGCTCATCCGGGTCGAGGTCTCCTCCAACCCGAGGACGAGGCCACCGCGCAGCTGGCCCTTGCCGCGCTCGACCTCCTCGGCGGTCAGCCCGGAGGCGGCGACGTCGGCGAGCTGGTCGCGGCAGACATCGAGGACCTGGCGCAGCCGGCGGGGCTGGCAGCCGGCGTAGACGCCGAAGAGGCCGGCGTCGGCGTACCCGTTGGTGAAGGAGTAGACGCTGTAGACCAGCCCGCGCTTCTCCCTGACCTCCTGGAAGAGCCGCGAGCTCATCCCGCCACCGAGGGCGTTGGAGAGCACCCCGAGGGCGAAGCGCCGCGGGTCGCGCCGCGGCAGCCCGGCCATCCCCAGGACGAGGTTGGCCTGCTCGGTGGGCCGGTCCCAGACCGCGAGACCGCTCCCCCTGGTACGCTGGCCCGCCTCCGGCCGCAGCGGCTCTGGCTCCGCCTCGACCGCCAGCAGCGGCGCGAGCGCGCGTTCGACCCGGCGAACGACATCGGCGTGCTCGACCGCGCCGGCGGCGCTGACCACCATGCGCGGCGCGGTGTAGCGCCGGCGCCACCACCCGTGCACCTGGCTACGCGTCATCGCCGTGATGCTCGCCTCGGTGCCGATGACCGGCAGGCCCAGCGGGGAGCTGCCCCAGAGCGCCTCGGCGAAGGCGTCGTGCACAGCGTCGGCCGGCTCGTCGTCGTGCATCGAGATCTCCTCGAGCACGACGCTGCGCTCGGCCTCGACGTCGGCCGCCGCGACCAGCGAGCGGCTGAGCATGTCGCCCAGCACGTCGACGGCCATCGGCACGTCGCGGTCCAGGACGTGGGCGTAGAAGCACGTGTGCTCCTTGGCGGTGAAGGCGTTGGCCTCCCCGCCGACCCGGTCGAAAGCCGCAGCGATCTCCAGCGCGTCGCGGCCTGGCGTGCCCTTGAAGAGCAGGTGCTCGAGGAAATGCGAGGCACCCGCCACCGCCGGGGTCTCGTCGCGGGAGCCGACCTCGACCCACACGCCGACGGTGGCCGAGCGGACGCCCGGCACCGCCTCGGTGAGCACGCGCAGCCCGCCGGGGAGCACGGTGCGGCGGACGAGACCGTCCGCCCCCGTACCTCCCCCGGCGTGCAGCGTGCGCGTGCTGCGCCGCGCCACCACCCGCCTCAGACGCCTGCGGGCTCGGCGGCGGCCGGCTCGTCGGCGCTGACCGGGGAGAGCGAGAGCTTGCCCCGGCTGTCGATCTCGGTGATCTCCACCTGGATCTTCGTGCCGACCGGCGCGACGTCATCGACGTTGTCGATGCGCTTGCCGCCCGCCAGGCTCTTGAGCTTGCTGATGTGCAGCAGGCCGTCACGCCCGGGGACCAGCGAGACGAAGGCGCCGAAGGCGGTGGTCTTGACGACCGTGCCCAGGTAGCGCTCGCCGACCTCCGGCATGGTCGGGTTGGCGATCGCCGTGATCATCGCGCGCGCCGCCTCGGCCTTGGGCCCGTCGATGGCACCGACGTAGATGGTGCCGTCGTCGTCGATCGTGATCTGGGCACCGGTCTCGTCCTGGATGCCGTTGATGGTCTTGCCCTTGGGGCCGATCACCTCGCCGATCTTGTCGACCGGGATCTTGATGGTGAGGATGCGCGGGGCGTACTCGCTCATCTCGTCGGGGCCGTCGATGGCCTCGTCCATCACCTCGAGGATGGTCAGGCGCGCGTCGCGGGCCTGCTGCAGCGCGCCGCCGAGCACCGACGCGGGGATGCCGTCGAGCTTGGTGTCCAGCTGCAGCGCGGTGACGAAGTCCTTGGTGCCGGCCACCTTGAAGTCCATGTCGCCGAAGGCGTCCTCCGCGCCGAGGATGTCGGTGAGCGTGACGTACTCCGTGCCGCTGTCGCCCGGCAGCGAGATCAGGCCCATAGCGATGCCGGCGACCGGCGCGATCAGCGGCACACCAGCGTTGAGCAGGCTCATCGTGGAGGCGCAGACCGACCCCATCGAGGTCGAGCCGTTGGAGCTGACCGCCTCGCTGACGACGCGGATCGCGTACGGGAAGTCCTCGCGCAGCGGCAGCACGGGGACCAGCGCGCGCTCGGCCAGCGCGCCGTGGCCGATCTCGCGCCGCTTGGGCGAGCCGACCCGGCCGGTCTCCCCGGTGGAGTACGGCGGGAAGTTGTAGTTGTGCATGTAGCGCTTGCGGGTCTCGGGGTTGAGCGTGTCGACCATCTGCTCCATCCGCAGCATGGCCAGCGTCGTGACGTTGAGGATCTGCGTCTCACCGCGCTCGAACAGGCTCGAGCCGTGCACGCGGGGGACCACGTCGACCTCCGCGGACAGGCTGCGGATGTCGGCCAGCCCGCGGCCGTCGATGCGCACCTTGTCGCGCACGATGCGCTCGCGCACCAACGACTTCGTCAGGGAGCGGAACGCGGCGCTCACCTCGGAGCTGCGCCCGTCGAACTCCGCCGCCAGCTTGTCCTGCACGAGGGACTTGACCCGGTCGGTCTCGTCCTCGCGCTCGGCCTTGGCCCCGATCACCAGCGCGGCGGCGAGCTCCTCGCGGCCCTCACGGGTCACCGCGGCGAGGACGTCGTCGCCGTACTCGGCGTAGACGGGGTACTCCCGGGCGGGCTTGGCGGCCTGGTCGGCGAGCGCCTGCTGGGCCCGGCAGATCTCCTTGATGGCGGCCTTGCTGGCCTCGAGGCCGGCGGCGACGACCTCCTCGGTCGGCGCTCCGGCGCCCTCGCGGACGAGACGCACGGTGGCCGGGGTGGCCTCCGCCTCGACCATCATGATCGCGACGTCACCGTCGTCGAGCACCCGGCCCGCGACGACCATGTCGAAGGTGGCGCGCGCCAGCTCGCTGTGCGTCGGGAAGGCGACCCACGCCCCGTCGATGCAGGCCACCCGGGTGGCGCCGACCGGACCGGTGAAGGGCACGCCCGAGAGCAGCACCGAGGCGGCGGCACCGTTGATGGCCAGCACGTCGTAGAGGTGGTCAGGGTCGAGGGAGAGCACCGTGGTGACGATCTGCACCTCGTTGCGCAGCCCCTTGACGAAGCTCGGCCGCAGCGGGCGGTCGGTGAGCCGGCAGGTGAGGATCGCGTCCTCGCTGGGGCGGCCCTCACGGCGGAAGAAGGAGCCGGGGATGCGGCCGGCGGCGTACATCCGCTCCTCGACGTCCACGGTCAGCGGGAAGAAGTCGAGGTTCTCCTTCGGCTTCTTGCTGATCGTCGTGGCCGAGAGCATCATCGTCTCGCCGAGCAGGGTGACGACCGAGCCGGCCGCCTGCTGGGCGAGACGGCCCGCCTCGAAGCGGACCTCGCGCGGGCCGAAGGGCGCCGGGTTCGCGACCGTCGCGGTCGCGGAGTAGGGCGAGATGCTGTCGAGCTCGGCGCCGGCCTCGGCGTCGGTGCTGCTGGTGGTGCTGGTGGCGTCAGCCACGGGGCCCTCCAAGGGGCTCGTGGCCGGCTCTCGTACGGTCCGTGGGGTCCGGTGCTCGATCGAAGCGGCCGGAGGTGCCTGCCTGGGCAGGTCCGGCTGCCACCACCGAGGACCGGGCGTCGGGGTGGAGCCGGCCGGGTTCGGGTGGAGCTCCCAGGGCGGCGTCGCCACCCCGGGGGGCGCGTTAGCGGCGCAGGCCGAGCTTGGCGATCAACGAGCGGTAGCGCTCGATGTCGTTCTGCGCGACGTAGTTGAGCAGCCGGCGGCGGCGCCCGACGAGCAGGAGCAGGCCGCGACGGCTGTGGTGATCGTGCTTGTGCATCTTGAGGTGCTCGGTCAGGTCGCTGATGCGCCGCGTCAGCAGGGCGACCTGCACCTCGGGCGACCCGGTGTCGGCCCCGCCGCCCGTGCTGCGGGCGTGCTCGGTGACGATCGTGGCCGTGGTCTCGGTGCTCAACGCCATGCTGCGGTGACCCCTCGTGTCGTGTCGTGTGCGGCCCCGGTCGGATGCACGGGGATCTGACTGTCACACCCGCCGGAGCTCCGGCGTGCTCTGATCCTAGCCGACCGCTCCCCCGGCGCCACCCGCCACGGCGGGTCGGCTCCTCTGGTCTGGTCAGCTGGTGGCCTCGGCGAGGAAGGTGAGCAGGTCTTCCGGCTCGAAGGGCTTGGCGAGGAAGTAGTCGACGCCACCGTTCCAGGCGCGCCACGCGTGGTCGTCGTCGGCGGCGGCGGTGAGCATGACGACGGGCAGGGCACTGCCGCCCTCACTGTCACGGATCCGTGCGAGCACCTCGTGCCCGTCGAGGCCCGGCATCATCACGTCGAGGACCACCGCGTCAGGCCTGGTCGCCGACAGGGCGCGCAGCCCGGCGTACCCGTCGACCGCGCTGGTGGTGGTGTAGCCGTAGGCGGTGAGGACGTCGCAGACGAGCTGGCGCACGGCCGGGTCGTCGTCGATGACCAGCACGTGCTGCACCCGCCGCCGGGTGGCCGAGACGATGCCCACGCCTGTCCTGTCGGCACCCGGTAGCCGTAGGGCCGATCGCCCATACGGGTGACCGCGCACTGGACCGTACGGACTAGGTGCCGGTCAGCGCCGCCCGCGCCTCGGCGACGTCGACGGCCATCCGCTCGACCAGCGCCTCGGCGGAGGAGAAAGCCAGCGTGGGGCGCAGCCGGGTCGTGAAGGCGAAGCGGACGGCTGCGCCGTACAGGTCACCGGGGGACTCCAGGGCGTAGGCCTCCACCCGGCGCTCCCGGCCCTCGAAGGTCGGGTTGGTGCCGATGCTGATCGCCGCGTCCAGCCGGCGCCGGTCGCCGGGGCCGTCGAGCAGGATGCGCCCCGCGTAGACCCCGTCGGCCGGGACCGCGGCGTGCGGGATCGGCGCCAGGTTGGCCGTCGGGTAACCGAGCTCGCGGCCCCGCTGGTCACCGCGGACGATGACGCCCTCGACCGTGTGCTCGCGGGTGAGGGCCAGCGCGGCGGTGACCACGTCACCCGCGGCCACCAGCGTGCGGATCATCGTGGAGGAGTAGACGGTGTCGCCGCTGCGCACGAGCGGTACGCCCTCGGCCGCGAAGCCGAACCGCGCGCCGAGCTGGGCGAGCATCGCCACGTCACCCTGCGCCTTGTGCCCGAAGCGGAAGCTCTCGCCGACGACGACCGCGCTGGCCCGCAGGCCCCCCACGAGCACGCGGTGGACGAACTCGTGCGGCCCCTCCCGGGAGAGCTCGGCGGTGAAGGGCAGCACGAGCATGGCGTCGACGCCCATCTGCTCCAGCAGGTCGGCCTTGGCCCGCACGCTGGTGAGCAGCGCCGGGTGGCTGCCCGGGCGCACCACCTCACTCGGGTGCGGGTCGAAGGTGACGACGACGCTCGGGTGCCCCGACGCCCGCGCCAGCTCCATCGCCCGGTTGATGATCACCCGGTGGCCGCGGTGCACCCCGTCGAAGACGCCGATCGTCACCACCGAGCGGCTCCACCCGGCCGGCACCGCCTCCAGCCCCCGCCACCGCAGCACGACGCCGACCCTAGCCAGCCGCGCTTGCTGGCCCCCGTCGGTCTGTCGAGAGGTGACCAGTCGACGGCGGCGCGCCGTACGGGGTGTCGAGATGGGCCGCGGCGACGTCCGCCGCGGTCGACCTCGACCTGAGGCCCGGCGTGTCCGTGTCGAGAGGTGACACCTCGACAGCAGCGGCGGTCGACAGCAGCGGCGGTCGACAGCAGCGGTGGGGGTCGACAGCCGCCGGCGGGCGATCAGCCGCCGGCGGGCGCGAGGACCACCAGGGGCCGGGCTGAGCCGTCGCTGTCCTCCAGCAGGGCCACGGCGCGGCCCTCAGGGTCGAAGGCGCCGACCGGTCCGGGCCGGCCGGTGGGCGGGAGCGGGCGGCCGTGGGAGAGGTCTGTCGCCTGCACCGCATCCAGGTCGCGCCGCGGGAAGCACGCCTGCACCGCGGCATCGAGCCCGACCAGGGGCAGCGGGTCGCCCAGCGAGCCCAGAGCGGGGGCGCCGTCCAGGACGAAGGGACCCACACGGGTACGGCGCAGCGCGGTCAGGTGCCCCCCGACACCGAGCGCGGCGCCGAGGTCACGGGCCAGCGCCCGCACATAGGTGCCGGTCGTGCAGGTGACGGCGACGTCGAGGTCGGGGCCGCGGCGGGCGAGCAGGTCGAAGCTGCTCACCTCGACCCGCCGGCCGGGGAGGACAACCTCCTCCCCCGCCCGCACCCGTGCGTACGCCCGCCGGCCATCGACCTTGATCGCGGAGACGCTCGAGGGGATCTGGTCGAGCGGGCCGGTGAGCGCCGTCATCGCGGCGCGCAGGTCGTCGTCGGAGACGGCACCGGGGTCCCGCTCGGCGAGCGGCTCACCCTCGGCGTCGTCGGTGGTCGTCGTGACACCGAGCCGCACCGTCGCGGTGTAGCTCTTGTCGCGCAGGGCGAGGTGCCCCAGCAGCCGCGTGGCCCGACCGATGCCGAGCACGAGCACCCCGGTCGCCATCGGGTCGAGCGTGCCGGCGTGGCCGACGCGCCGGGTCTGCGCCAGCCGGCGCACCCGGGCGACGACGTCGTGCGAGGTGAGGCCGCCCGGCTTGTCGAGGACGAGCAGCCCCTCGGTCACGCCGGGCCGCTCTGCTCGCCCGCGTCCACCACCGCGCGGCGGTCCTCGTCTCCCCCGCTGCGGTCCACGTCACCGTCGGCGTCGTCGTCCACCCGTGGGTGGCGGTACGGGTCATCCCCGGCCACCGGGACCTTGCCCTCGCGCGCCTGCGCCACCAGCTCGTCCTGGACGCGCGCCGCGGCGAGCAGGTCCTCCATCAGCCGCGCGTTGTCGGGCACCACGTCGGCGACGAAGGTCAGCGTGGGGGTGAACTTTATGCCCGTCTGGCGCCCCACGGCGGAGCGGACCACCCCGGTGGCCGAGCGCAGCGCCGCCGCGGAGAGCTCGCGGGCCTCGTCGTCGCCGTAGACCGTGTAGAAGACGGTGGCCTCGCGCAGGTCGGGAGTGACGCGGGCGTCGGTGACCGTCACCAGGCCGAGCCGGGGGTCCTTGACCTGGTGCTCCAGCGTCGCCGCGGCGATCTCCCTGATCCGCACCGCCAGCTTGCGCGCCCGCGCGACGTCGACCACGACGGTCCCCTCTCACTCGCCGTGTCGGCGCACCTCCCGGTGCGCCGACAGCAGCTCCAGCTCCGGCCGGTCGGCGACCAACCGCTCGCACGCGTCGAGGACCTCGCGGCAGTGCGCGGGGTCCCCGGCGATGACCGCCACGCCCAGCAGGGCCCGGCGGTGCAGATCCTGGTGACCGGCCTCGGCGGCGCTCACGTCGAAGCGCCGCCGCAGCTCGGCCACGACCGGCCGCACCACGGAGCGCTTCTCCTTCAGCGAGTGCACGTCGCCGAGGAGCAGGTCCAGGGAGAGCGAGCCGACCCACGGCTCGCCCTCCCCGACCCGCTCAGCCACCGGCCGGGTCAGGTACGGGGCACCTCACGCTGCTCGTAGGTCTCGATCGTGTCGCCCACCTTGATGTCACGGTAGGACAGCCCGATGCCGCACTCGAAGCCGTCGCGCACCTCGGTGACATCGTCCTTCTCCCGCTTCAGCGATGTGATGGACAGGTTGTCGCTGATGATGCTGCCCTCACGGATCAGCCGTGCCTTGCTGCTGCGGGTGACCGTGCCGTTGCGCACCCGGCAGCCGGCGATGTTGCCGACGCGCGGCACCGAGAAGACCGCGAGGACCTCCGCGCTGGCGGTGTCGACCGTCTCGTAGATCGGCTTGAGCATGCCGGTGAGGGCTGCCTCCACGTCGTCGATGGCCGCATAGATCACCGAGTAGTAGCGGATGTCCACGCCCTCGCGGTCCGCGAGCTCGCGGGACTTGCCCTCCGCACGGACGTTGAAGCCGAGGATGACCGCCTTGGAGGCGCTGGCGAGCATCACGTCGTTCTCGGTGATGGCGCCGACGCCGCGGCCGATGATGCGCAGCCCGACCTCCTCGCCCACATCGATCTTGAGCAGGGCGTCCTCGACCGCCTCGACGGAGCCCGACACGTCACCCTTGAGGATGAGGTTGAGCTCGCTGACCGCCCCGGACTCGATCCGCTTGAGGATGTCCTCGAGCGTCACCCGACCCCGGCTCTTGGCCAGCTCGGCGTTGCGCTCCCGAGCCTGCCGCTGGTCGGCGATCTGGCGGGCGACCCGGTCCTCCGGCACGACCAGGAAGTGGTCGCCGGCCCCGGGCACGCTGGACAGGCCGAGCACCTGCACCGGGCGCGCGGGGGTGGCCTCGTCGAGGGTGTTGCCGTTCTCGTCGAGCATCGCGCGGACGCGCCCGAAGGCATCGCCGGCCACCACCGAGTCACCGACGTGCAGAGTTCCGCGCTGCACCAGCACCGTCGCCACAGGGCCACGGCCGCGGTCGAGGTGGGCCTCGATCGCGATGCCCTGCGCCGCGCTGGTGGGGTCGGCGCGCAGGTCGAGCGCCGCGTCGGCGGTGAGCAGCACCCCCTCGAGGAGCGTGTCGAGGCCGGCACCGGTACGCGCGGAGACGTCGACGAAGAGCGTGTCCCCGCCGTACTCCTCGGCCACGAGGCCGTACTCGGTCAGCTGGCCGCGGACCTTGGTCGGGTCGGCGCCCTCCTTGTCCATCTTGTTGACCGCCACGACGATCGGGGCGCCCGCGGCCTGGGCGTGGTTGAGCGCCTCGATGGTCTGCGGCTTGACCCCGTCGTCGGCGGCGACCACGAGCACGACGATGTCGGTGGCCTGCGAGCCGCGGGCACGCATCGCGGTGAAGGCCTCGTGACCCGGCGTGTCGATGAAGGTGATCGGGCGCTCGATGCCGTTGTGCGGCACCCGGACCTGGTAGGCGCCGATGTGCTGGGTGATCCCGCCGGCCTCCTTGGACTGCACGTCACTGTTGCGCAACGCGTCGAGCAGCCGGGTCTTGCCGTGGTCGACGTGGCCCATGACCGTGACGACCGGCGGTCGGGCGACGAGCAGCTCCTCGTCGACCTCCCCGCCGAACTCGAGGTCGTAGCGGGCCAGCAGGGCGGCGTCCTCCTCCTCGGGCGTGACGATCTGGACCTCGTAGCCCATCGCGTCGCCGAGCAGCTGCAGCGTCTCGTCGCTGCAGGACTGGGTGGCGTTGACCATCTCGCCGAGCTGGGTGAAGACGACCTGCACCAAGGCGCCGGGTACGGCGTCGATGCGCTCCGCGAAGTCGGACAGTGAGGCACCGCGCGGGAGGCGGACGACCTGGCCCTGCCCGCGGGGGACGACCGCCCCCAGCGTCGGGGCCTCGAGGTTGTCGAACTCCTGCCGGCGCTGCTTGCGCGACTTGCGAGCACGAGCCGGCCCACGGCCACCGCGGCCGAAGGCGCCGGCCGTGCCGCCACGGGCGTTGGGACCGCCGGGGCGACCGCCGCCAGGGCGACCGGCGAAGCCGCCACCACCGCTGGGGGCACCACCGGGACGCGCGCCATACCCGCCGCCGCCGGGGGCGCCGGGGCGACCCGCACCGCCAGCCGAGGCCGGCGGCCGGTTGGGGCCGAAGCCGCCGGGGCGGCCGGGGCCGCTCGGGCGCTGACCGGGGACGAAGGCGCCCGGACCGGGACGCGGGCCACCGGGGCGGGGCGCTCCGGGGACGAAGCTCCCCGGACCCGGTCGGGGACCACCCGGCCGGGGGCCGCCGGGAGCGAAGGAGCCGGGCGCCGGCCGGGGACCGCCCGGGCGGGGGCCAGCCGCGGCGAAACCGGGAGCCCCGGGCGCACCAGGGGCCCCAGGACGGGCGGGCGCACCGGGTACGCCGGGCCGCGCGGCGGGCGGGACGACGCCGGGTGCCAGGCGCTCGGGGGTCTGGCGCATGGGCGAGATCGGCAGCGGGGTGTTGAAGGGGTTGTTGCCCCCCGGCCGAGCCGTGGGTCGAGCCCCGGGGACGGACGCGCCGGGGGTCGCCGGTGCCGGGCTCGCGGGCTCCGGCGCGCTCGGACCCACCCCGGGCAGCGGTGCCACGGTGCGGGCCGGGGCCGCGGGAGCGGGGGCCGTCGGTGCGGCCGCCGCAGCAGCGGGACGGACCGGCGCCGGGGCGGCCGGACGTGCGGCCGCCCC
>JAABUO010000734.1_pt1 | contig 53635 bp, 54 predicted proteins | sample 5559291 | NCBI WGS metagenome assembly JAABUO01 (sample SAMN10711878, study PRJNA513372) | rock metagenome | isolation source: Antarctica rocks | place: Antarctica: Victoria Land, Finger Mt sud | reverse complement strand
CCATATCTGGGCCAAACCTGGCTAGCTCGCTGGTTAGCCCTAATCATTACGCAGGGAACTCGCTAGCGTTCACTGCGAATTGATTAGGGCTTCAGCCTTGTACAGCCTTGGTACGCTCGTAACACTTCTTGTATTCTGCTTCTTGTATTTTACTTCTTGTGTTCTGCTTCTTATATTCTACTTCTTGTATTCTGCTTCTTGTATTTTACTTCTTGTGTTCTACTTCTTGTATTCTGCTTCTTGTATCATGCTTCATACTCACGCTGTAATCATACTGATATGTGTATTCTGCTCTGAGTCACTCGTAGTCACTGTGTTGTCTGTACTCACAGTGTCGTGTCGCTCGTAGTCACGATGTTTCATCACTCATTTCATGCTTTCGCTCATATTCAATGTGTCACTCAATACTATCATAAAACAATGCATCTACACAGTGTAGATTGATCTAAAGATTGTACTACAATTTACATTACTAACTACGAACATCAGATTATCTAACATCTATGAGATGGGTTTTGAATTTTGAGGTGGGTTCACGGCTTCGCTCGCCTGACGTTCGACATTCGACATCTGAGATTTGAGTTATTTCAGTTTGCACGATATGGTCTGCCGTAGAGGTGACAGTTTTCATGGCTTGCATGTTCAACGCTCACAGGGAGCCTTAGCTGGCTGATCAAAACCTTGAAAGGGGTAAGGGATAGAGAACGTTAAAAGGCCCGATCCAAGCTTAATGCTCCCCTGCACAAATGGATGTGGGATTAAGTTTGGCCAATGGTGAACGGGATGAGCCAATGGTGGGCGGATTGGGCGGCAACGGAAGTCTCTACAGAGGATACTCGATATACGGATGGCCTGGAATCTAGGGCGATTGGGAAGGCTAAGATGAAATTGATAGACGTCGTAAGTGAAGCGGTGTGATGCAGGATTGCAAGATTGACTACCTCAGAGTAATAAGGTAGCCTTTGCGATACTGGATGGCCTGACAGCCTCGCCTTACGTATTACAGTGTAACGTAACGGCGAGGTTTCTCCGCCCACGGGCATTGACTTTTGCTGGGCCCATACTGACACTGTATAAGTTAGCTAGCTGCCCGGCCGGATCTGCGCGAGGATCAGATTCCTTACAAGCAAGGTAAACAGCCCCGAGGATTACGATACCTCAAAGTCCGACTCGAGCGGTGAGAGATGTATACGTACTCAGTCTATTTACTGATGTTGCAAGGCCAATGTGGAGAACATATCCCTACAGCAAACGTATTGTACCACGGCATCGAGGTTTTTTCCCCGGGCGGGACTACGGGCGGGGATCATGATCCTGATAGGCAAGGGGTGGGGGAACCCTGGAATCACATCACATTGCGCTGGGAGAAATGAGGAACTGACGCTAACTATTGTACTTGCGGTAAAGCGAAGACAAACTGATGAGTAACGATTCCGAGGCATCTCCCTCCCCCTCATAGGTACTTACCTACTTTTCCCATGTTCTGGATTTAGAAAGTCGGGGGGGTGGTTTGAGTTTTGTTTTGAGTTTCGGGCTGAACCCGGGGTTGCTGTATTAGGAAATGTTTGACATGGTAGGTTTGCAACAAAAATGTCAAACATCGTCAACTACCGTATTTGTGTGGCACCCAACTGTAAGTAGGATTTTTGTGAGCTGCTTCGAGAGTTCACATCGTGGCTTCTGATGTGGACTGGATAGAGTGGCTGGCCAAATAGAGATGTGGCTGTCCTGCGACTTGTCCAGTTCTCCTCAGGGGAACGACGGGAATTGTCGCGTGCCTGCATCTTTGCTCTAAAGGGTTCGCTGGAGAGGTGCTGTATTATTTGGTGGTTGCCAACCTTCGGTTCTCTAGGCAGTTTGCTTTGTGTGTATGGTTTCACTTTACGATGGTCCTGCAAGAGCGTGACAACACGGGTTCCTGCTTCAAGGGGCTTGATGCTATGCTGTAGTCTGCGTACGTACACTGTGGAAGAAGTGCTCGGGTACGGAAGAAGCCCAGGAGGTAGTTTAGGATTCCGCCATTGAAAGAGGGTGCAGTGGATATTGCGTTACGCGTTTGGTTAGCTATCTTACTCCACATACGGTTCCTGAAGAATTGTCCAATAGCCGTATGGCTGTGGCGAAACAGCTTTGAGCAACGTCGAATGATAACGGAATCGACAGAAGAGGGTAAGAATTGGCGATTTCGCTCAAGCGACGGTTTCTCATCATCAGTCTTCCGAACAAACGCGTGGTGGGTTGCGGATGGACGGTCGGGTGGCTTGTGGCTTGTATCTTTTTCGATACTCGCACGATAACGCTTGCTTAAGGTTGACTCAGAGCACATGGCCCCAACCAAGGTACTAGATCGGACCCCCAAAAAGTATGTCAGGATGCATTTGGTAATGCATTGTTGCCAGATTCCCGATTTGGGGGTTCCTTCTGATGAAGGGAAAATACAGGAGCGCGTAGAAGATGCGCCAGATGAGATGCAGTTCAATGCGCGAACGCCGACGAGCCATGACATATTGCAGGCATGTTAGACCGAAAAGCTTTGATCAAAGTCCAATCTTGCAGCTTGGAATCAACCCAAGTGTCTATCTGAAGATCTTTTGTGGAGAAGCGCAGGCGCAGACGCAGTCGAAAAGCAGCTGCGAGATCTGAAGATTTCACCGAGGATCTGCGGCATGCGCTCTTGGTTCTTGGGACGTGGACCTGGTTATTTGACGTTGTCGTTTAAATTGCAGTTTGGTTCTGTGCATAGATGGAGACATTGATGTGAGGAAAGCTCGTGCATACCCTCGAAGTGGGTGATTGTACTCAGACAAGATGACCCGTATTTAGAAATGGTAATAGTAGTCCTTCAGTATCGCTTCAGGTATCATAGGCAGAGACTAAGCAATAGGTTCGAAAGCATAAAAACAGTAGGGAGGTAGAAAAAGCGCGTTGGCGTACATTGCTAACCTAATATTCAGGACAATGGAGAGCTTCTATGGTTACTTGCAAATGAGGGTCGGAATGAAGGTTTTGGGACACAGAGCCTAGCATTTGGACAAAGGAAACTTCACCGACAGCATGTTTCGTCTTGGCTAAGTGCGTAATGACCAAGGATTTGCATTGAGCAAGCGTAGAGTGGTAAAGTAACTTGTGTGAGCTCTCGTAATGCTCCCAAACGATTTGGCTGGCTGGAATTGCATTTCGCTCAGGCACGAATTATGCACGTCCACAGATGGGCCGCTTTCTGCTCTCAGCATTGCGAACCACGCATGATGTTGAGTTGAAAGGGTCTTGACACCTGGATTTTCCGAGGTGCGCGTACATGTCAAACGGTCAAGCAAGTCGTACCCGGACCATACCATCGTCCAACGATTGTCGGAGCGTCCAACAGGCAGATGTTGACTGACCGCTTTGTAAGGCGTTGACGGGCCTTCTTGACAGGGACTTTGCACCGACATGCGCCTTTAGGGGACCTATCGCTACTCATGTCAATAGAGAGCCAGACTGTCGGTGTTGTTGTCCACGCATGCACGTCGCAGTGACCGAGTTGCGCGCAGGTCCCCCCCGGACGTCACGTAGCCTCTTAGGTAGGCGATGATTATCTTAGCTGGCAAGCTGCAGGGCCGAACACCATGATGGTCCTGACCCATTTACCCCGGCACCCTTGCTCCTGGATTGCCCTTATGCGATCTAGCCTTCGCTTCCACTATAACGATCACTCTGGATGATGCTGGATGCAGGACACATCCCAGAAGGGCGACCCGATGGAGAAGCACGATGCAGGACGATGCAGGTGCACTCTGCGCCTTGCTGCACTTCTGGTGACCATACAAGGACCCCTGCGACCCGATACGGACTCGGAGACTAGAACGCACAATTGGACTTCTGGGATGGGTTATCGACTTATCGACTTATCGACTCACTACGAAGGAAGCACGATCAAATAATCACGACGAGGAAGGGAGACAAATAGGACTCATGCCCCTTTCTTGCCAACTTCAATTTCCCTTCTACAACGTTCACACCCTTCGAAAGCAAACCCTTTCCACGAGTACTTGCGCTTCAATCCCATCATCGTCTGTTCGCGGATCACCAAAAACAAAGGCTGCTAGCGCCGTTGGCATTCTTCCGCTGCGGCAATAAATAATAACAATCCCTTCGAAAGTACCCAGATCAGCAATTGGGGGAGCAAGCAAGGGGAATCCCCAGAATCCCCAGAATCCTATCACGCTCAGAGTGTCACCTACCTGTCAAGGCCATCCAATGATACACGGTACCTACCTTACCTCGTCGCCGTCAAAGATGCAATTACCCGGTCTATTCTGGGGATATTAAATCTTAATGAATGATAGCGGCAATAATTCGATTCTTTATTATCGTTGTTGTTATTGGCTTACCTCGGTTTATTGATTATTAATTCTCAACCGAGGGGGTCGACCACGGTCCACGGCCCAAACTCCAACTTCACAGGAAAACCAAGATCCCGGTTCCCGCACTGCTAGCGTACCTTGCCTTCCCCTGCCGGCCTGCCGCACCACTGCAAGCCAAGTACCGAGGGACTTTCGCATCGACTTAATCGACGGTTGGACAGTAATCGAACGCTCTGTTTAACGACGTACAGGTGAGCCAATACCCATTCGCATTCTTATAGTCGCGACGTTGGTCCTTCTACACTATCGTCGTCAGTCACTTCTCGTCCGTCCTTTACAACTGCTCCTTTGTCGTCTTCTTGTATGAATTAATCATTTTGTCGGTGGTTTTCTTCCTCCCACCCAGCACCGACTGACCAGTGACAACCCGGTAGCCCCCGCTGATCAGCTCCGCAACGGAAGTAGTCCAACCCACGGGATTGGTCCCCTCGATCAAACGTCACACTTCCCCGGAAGCCACGCCCGAACGGCGAATCCCTTCCCTCGTGCTTGTATCCCTGCAAACTGTGGGATCCTTGCCAAGTGCCGGACCCCGACCCTGGCCATTGTCAAATCACCATCTTGGCTTTTTCAGATGAAGCTGGACTAAAACACCCAAAAGACGGCACAACCCCCAGAATCTGCAACCAGCTGCAAGATAACCCGTCCTAACGGCTCCCTTCCAGAGAGTGACCGCACTTGTCCACGATTGTCTTGGTACGCGGTGGAGAATCCAACATCTATGTCTTCCACCGCCGACCCCTTGCTTTACCACCAACCTACTCTCTATCTCCAAAGGTCTGGAGACTACCAGTGGCAATTGCCTGCCCCGGCCAGAGACAGACTCTGGCAGAGACGGGAGAGACCGTATATGTCTCCGCAACAACCAACGGCGAACTACCGCAGAGGCTTCCCTGACGGTTCGAGACGGAACTCAATGGCGGGTACACAGCCCAGGAGCAGCACCGCCATGGCTGCTCATTCCCCCAACGAGTACAGTCTCTCACCATCCTCATCTATCCACATGTCTCCTTCTCGAGACCTTCACGACATACGATCAATATCAGAGAGTATTGTTTCACGTACAGATCGGCCAGAAAGCTTGGCCAAGACTCTGGTATCAAAAGGTTACAAGTTACTGAGACGTCAGAACAGCAAATCTGATTTGACATCACTGCGAACCATGGATTGGATGGAAAAATCAAAAGTAGAAAACATGTATCGTTCAAAAAATTCAAAGCACAGCCGGTGGCAGTCAACAGACAGTGGTACGTTTGAATTCCACTCTGTGTGACGGATATTGGACAAAGCTGACATTGAACTCCGTAGTCGGCCTCAAGCACGAAATCTCAAAGCCATATAATTTCCATCACCTGACACACACTCATGCAAAGCAAGTTCAGGAATTGAAAAGAGCAAGCCACAATGAATTGGTGACAGGGTTTTTCGCAATACGTGCCTCGCAGGCACCCCAGCAAGAATTGAAGGGTATCAAAGCCGAAAGCCTAGGACGTGAAGAACCGCAACCAGAATTGTTACCACAGGATGTGATTGGCCCTGTCACGCCGCCTTCGAAAAGCCCGACTAGGTCACAGTATCACCGGAGCAATGGTTCATTTGGCACTCCAGGCGGTCTGAAGTACTCTCGGTCAATTGAAAATTTCTCGCAGCCGAGCCCAGGGGCTTACAAGGTCCCTACCTCGCCGACCGGACCATCTTTTCGGGTATCCTCAAGACAGTTTAAACATGATCTGTCCACAAGTAATCAAGAACAGGCTTTCGCTGAAGACGCTGCAGCAATGTCGAATCATGCCTTGTCACCCGCCGTCGGCATAGCCAGCCCGGACGATGATCCCTACGGTTTCTCCAACGTCCCGCATGCTGTCACAACGCCGGACGAGTCTGCATTAACCTTGCGCTCGTTCCCATTTGGATCGTCAGGGACAGAATTAGCCGACGTACCCGAAGAAGAGGAGCACAACGTCAAGAGAATAAGCTCTGGATCTGGAATTCGTCATTCAAGATCATTTCCAAGTACTCGGTTGCTATCCTATCGATGCTCCGAAACTCTGCCATCCCCTACGGCGGACGGATATCGCTCGCTGTCGCTTGATGCACCCACCTCTAGTGAAAGAAGCATTCCCTGTATAGACCAGCCGTTTGACGAGGTACCGATCCGGCCCCGGGTATCCCAACGGATATCCGTCGGTCCGAAAGGGATTGACGCCTCTTGGGAAGAGGACATCGACTACTGCTATGAGCATGCAGCTGAAGCTGACTGCGACTTCGACTGGGAACATGTGTCGAGCGAAGAGGACAAGCCGAACAGTACCGACAGAGGAGAGCATTCGGATCTTAATATCGACACAACTCTGGAGGATCTTATAGTCGAGTACGAAAACATTCGCTTCGCCAAGAGTGACAAAGAAGACACGCAAAAGTATCTCTCACCTACTAATACAGCGTCGCCGCATCTCCTTCCACCACTTCATACCCTCATACCTGATTTGGTGTATTCATCTGCAAACTCGACAAAATCTCCGAATAGCAGCATTCCTAGTGCTCTTACACCCGCTCAGCTGCTCCCATCCCCGCAATCAATCAGCTTACCCGCAAAGAGTGGACAGAACTTCGATTTCAGTCCCTCTCTCCTAATTCCCAAGGACTACGAGTCCCATATGCTCCAGGAGGAGATCTACCAGGATCTACTCGATGGAGAGCATATTCCCGAACACCATTATCCAGTGCACGATTTACGCTCGGATGCGTCATCGAGCAGAGATGACTCGCCGAGAAGCAGTGGCTCTCCAATTAGCAAGTGCAACTCCCAAGAGAGTATGATGTATTCGTCTATATTGGCCATGCGCCGTGCCCGTGACGCAGACTCGGTTGGTAGCCTGCCAGAATTAGTGCATAGTAAGGTCAGCCAAGAGAGATTCAACGATAGCCCGTCAAGCCATGTCATTCCTGCAAACACGATAGATGCCATTGTTGACCCGCAACAAGGAATGCGTCAACACAGGCGCAGCCAAAGTCTTGCGGCGGACATAGCTCGTCAGTCGATGCTTGAAAAGGCCGCCAGCTACAGCAGCTTAACTAAGAAAGAAGAGGACGCTTTTCCATCGGCACACTGGCCCTCAACAAAGCGACGCGATCGATCACACTCAGACGCTGCGGCGCGAATCCTCAGTGTCTCCTCTCAGCCTACCGAGACAGCTTTGGCGAGGAAGCGTTCCATTAGTTCAGGTAGTGCTCTGTCGGGCTCTTCACAAAGGAGTAGCAGAGCGTCGTACTCTTTGTTCCCTCCCGTTCCAGGTAAATCAATCCTCTGAGCCGGCTTCACTCCCGACAGTTTAGGACTCCCTTATACCCTTCATCCCAACCACCTCCAGCACATATCGCCCCGAAACCACTCCTCATTGGAGTTCCGAAATCATCTACCGCCCAGCGCCATGCAACTACCTCCTAGGGCGCTTCTTTTTCCAAAAACATCTGACACGAAAAAGTTTCATTTGTTCTCTTGGAAGGGTTCACGATTAATGATGTTAATACGATTCACAGCCTTTCTGGTAAAGGCCCATGATATATTTAGAGAGATATAGGAGGAGCTCACTCCGTGTACCACATTTGTGTATAATGACCAGCACTTGAGTCGTCGGATCCGATTTGTACTCGTGTCCAGATATTTAGCATCACTTTGAATGTTGCTTGAAGTTGGATTGGCGGTAGACTTAGAGCCAGCTCTTTCAATGTACCTACCAAATGCAAAATATTCCAATATCATTTGATAATGTTGATGAGCTGAAGTGACTCGACTTTGGGTTATCTATATCGACATTAACGTGAAGCCGATGTTACACTTCAGCCCTCGACGACTTACCTATGAGGCTATGACGCACCTGCGCTCGGTTGCTAAGGCGGAACTTGCCGTTTTGTTGATAACCACTGTGATTAACTCAATATTCAGTGAAAAGTCCGTTCACTTATATATAACCCAGTATTGTTCAACTTAAATCGGTTCCCTAGCCATCTTACACATCCGCACTCTTCCTCTTGGATCTATCCCACCACGGCTGCTTATGCCTCCACGTCGAAATGGGCTTGCTGGAGCAGCAATGGGTTACGGTCCAGCAGAAGACATTTACTAAATGGTGGAAAGCCCACTCTTTCAATACTAGGCTCCTACACTGACTACTTTCAGGCTGAATTCCAAAGTCAGCTGCCGCGATGTAGCTGTCAACGATCTGGTCACGGACCTGTCCGATGGGGTACACAAACCCCTGTTCGCCCCCAAGAGGAGCTGAAAAGTTCCTACACTACTTGTACTGACTGCAACACTCTAGGTGATACTAATCCACCTCCTTGAAATTCTCGGCAACGAGTCTCTCGGCCGCTATGCTTCCAAGCCCAAACTGCGCGTCCAGCGCTTCGAAAACGTAAACAAAGCACTCGATTTCATAAAAGGGCGGGGCATCCAAATGACAAACATTGGCGCTGAAGATGTGGTTGATGGAAATAGAAAAATCATACTGGGGTTGATATGGACGTTGATTCTGCGGTTTACCATTAGTGATATCAACGAAGAGGGGATGACAGCCAAGGAGGGGCTGTTGCTTTGGTGTCAGAGAAAGACTGCTTGCTATGATGAGGTCGAGGTTAGAGACTTCTCCGCTAGTTGGAACGATGGGCTGGCATTGTACGTTATGCTGAAGGCAGTGAAGGGATCCTGACACTAATTCAGGTGACAGTTGTGCTCTTCTCGACATCCACCGACCAGATCTTATAGACTATGAAAAGCTGGACAAAAGTGACCATCGCGGGAACATGCAGCTGGCTTTCGATATAGCTAGCAAAGAGATTGGGATACCCGATCTGCTGGATGTGGAGGACGTGTGCGATGTTGCAAAACCCGACGAGCGTTCCCTTATGACATACATAGCATACTGGTTCCACGCCTTTTCGCAGATGGAGCGGTTGGAGAATGCCGGAAGAAGAGTGGAGAAATTCGTTCAGAGTATGCAAGGCGCGTGGGGCATGCAAAACTCCTTTGAGAAGCGGATGAGAGATCTCCTCGAGGAAATTCGCGCTCAACTACAAAAGTGGCAAGCTGCAACATTCACCGGGACTTATGTCGACGCGAAAGAGCAGTCCACCCGGTTTGCGGAGTATAAGAGAAAGCAGAAGCGCAAGTGGGTTGCGGAGAAGTCGGAACTCGCAGCTCTGCTGGGTAATATCAAGACGAAGATGAGCACGTATAGGCTAAGACCGTACGAGCCACCTGTGGACGTACGACTGGAGGTCCTAGATCAAGAATGGGCCGTCCTTCTCAAATCCGAAAGAGATAGAAGCCAAATCATCAACGAAACGATTCGAGAGTCCGTATCCCTTCCTGGCCAGCCTCTGACCATACTAATCCTCCCCGCAGCATCAAGAATTCCCTCCGCCGCTCCTTTGCCGATAAAGCCAACGACTTTGCCCTCACCCTCAACACCCTCACCCTCGCCATCTCCGGCCTTGACGGCGACATTGACGACCAATGCGCCCATGTCCAACGCCTGCACTCCAATCTCCCTCCTCTCGACGCCTTCCTTGATTCCCTCGCCCACCTCGACACCCAATGCCAAGAAGCCAACATTGAAGAGAACGACTTCACAACCTACACCTACGACGAACTCTCCTACGAGCTTGGTCTCGTGAAATCCTCCGTTGCAAAGAAACTCTCCTTCCTCGAAAATCAAATGGTCGCACGCAACATGACGAACCTCACACCCATCCAGCTCGAGGAGTTTGAAAGTGTCTTCAGGCATTTTGACCGCGATCTGAGTAACTCATTGCAGGAGCTAGAATTCTCGGCTGCGCTGGCTAGCTTGGGTCTGGTATATGATGAGGAGGAAATGCATGAGATTTTCCAGAGGGTCGGGGGCACAAAGGCATACGTGACCTTTGAAGAATTCATCCGCTTCATGGTTTCCGTGACCGAAGACCAGAATACCGCGGAGCAGGTCTTTCAATCATTCATAGAAGTCGCTGACGGAAAGGTACCTCTCTCCAATTCCCATCCCCCCCCCTCCCAGAATCTTAACTAACCCTCCGCCCAACAGCCGTACGTAACCGAACTCGATCTCCGCCACTCCCTCATCCCTGACGACCTCGTCGAAGACCTCCTCTCCAGCATGCCCGCGCACAAAGGCCCCGATCTCGCCGAGGACAGACACCTGCCCAAGTACGACTATGTGAGTTTTATGGACAAGATGACGCAGGAGGGTGGTGGTGGTGGTGGCAAGGAGAGTGAGAGGGTTAATGGGCGGTAAGGTTCTTGGAGTGGGAGTTGTGGGATAGAGAGTTTGCGGGTTGAGCCGGGGCGTGTGTACGGAGTTTCTTGAAATGACATAACATCAACGGCGCTTGGTGAGCGGGAGGGGAGGGCGGTGCTTGCGGCTGTTCTTTTCGGTTGGGTTTCTTCTGGTAAGTCAGCGGTCTGGCATGGAGACGAGATACAGGGAGAGAGTGTTAGATGCATGCATGCGTGCGTGCGAGGGTTTGTACACACGATACCTTGGTGTTGAACAGACCGTGCGGGGGGGGATTATCTGTAATACTGTACAGAACAGAACATAGGTATCCCTAGCGTTCGGACACCTCGATAGAAGCTCATGGGGTAGGTAGGTAACCTTCATGGATATATGTACATGACTTAGCTTAGGGGCACAGGAACAAAGACCTGCCCCTCGCGCCTCTTCTTCTTCTTCTTCTTCACCACAACCGTATCACGCGCATCTTGAACGACCTCGGTGATTTCTTTGTACAGGTGTATAATATACAACGACCGGACTTGGACACGACAGGGTTGCTTCTCCCTTCAACCCTCTTCCTCGCCGAAGGGGTAATTGAACTTCAAGAGCCCGTTTAAGCCCCCGACCCATCCTTCGTCGCCGGCTCCTTTCCCACCGCCGACCTCTCCTCTCATTACGCAGGGGACGCCCCCGGTCCAAACCCCCATCTCCCCATCCCCACCCCCCACCCTCCCAACCTCCTCCCCCCAAACCCTCACCTCGCCCCCCCTCCCCACCCCTCCCTCCCTCCTCACCCCATCAACACTGACCTCGACCCTGCCCGCGCGATTCCTCTCATCCAAGCGCATCACCACCTGCGCGTGCGCCGGCAGCACCAGCGGGCGGAAACTGAGGCTGCGCGGGCAGATGGGGGTGAGCAGGAGGGAGGAGACGAGGGGGTGCACGATGGAGCCGCCGGCGGAGAGGGAGTAGGCGGTTGAGCCGGTGGGGGTGCTGATGATGAGGCCGTCGGCGAGGGCGGTGGTGAGGTGGTGGGGAGGTATCGTGATGTGGATGTGGGTGAGGTGGGGGGTGGTGCCGCGGTGGAGGATTATTTCGTTAAGGGCGTGGTGGATGGGGAGTTGCGGTTGCGGTTGCGGGTCGTTGGGGTTGTTTGTGGGAGGGGAGGAGGGGGAGACGGCGACTTTCAGTCTGCTGCGTAGGAGCACACGGGCGCGGCGGGTGGGCCCGAGGGTTTTACCTAGCAGGGACGGGGGCCAGTTTGACGCGGAGGCGGAGGCGGAGCTAGGTATTGCGCTGCTGGTGGTCCCGAGTGGGGCGCCGGACATGTAGAGCTCGCGAAAGGCGCGTTTGTGCTCCAAGAACTTCCATTCGCCGAGGAAGCCGAGGGTGCCCATGCTGAAGCTGAGGATGGGAGGCACGAGGGTGGTGGTGGCGAAGAGGGAGGAGGCGTGCAGGATTGTGCCGTCGCCGCCGAAGGTGGTTGTGAGGTCGACTTTCTGGGGGAGGGGTGTTGTGGAAGAGGGGGTGTAGATGGGAAAGGGAAGGTGGGGGTGGAGGGTGGAGGCGGGGGTGGGCTCGAGGATCAGGGAGATGGCGGGGTAGGCGGTATGAACATGTCTGGTTGTTCGGGGTTAGACATGGGGCTCTGGTAAAGGCGTTGGATTGGACGGGATTACTTTGCGAATTCGAGAAGGGCCTCGGTAGCGGCAGGGGCGTCGTTCTTTTTGACTAGGAGAATGTTTCGTGGCGGCGATGCCCATTGCAGAGAAAGTAAGTCATGGCTCCGGGTCTCTGCGAGTGTTAGCGATGGATACAACGCAAAGGTTTTCTCAAGCACGAGACCCACCGTGATAGCTCGGGAGGTTACGGTCTGGGAGCTCTTTGATATCGCGGAGTTCACGGCATCGGGGTGTGACTGAGAATGCTCGCTGGAATATCAAGCCGTAGAGCTTCCTCTTGGGTACCTTCATGGTTGAGATGAAAAGGGAAAGATGGGAAAGATTTGAACGACGATTGGATGGTCGACGCATGGGTTGGTGCTCAGCCCTATGTGCTGTTTCCGCCTAAAGCCGATTGATAGGTGAGGTGTTTGATAGATGGCTTGTGACATACGTACGGATACACCTTCATGCCTACAATCTTCTAAAGCTATAAGATCTCCCTCTTTCATCCCTCTCTCAACGCGTATGATTCATCCTACCCCCTATGTTGTGGTTCGTCCCTCCGACGGCCCCAGACATGTTTCTTTGATCTGCAGGCTGCAGGTGATATCAACCCGTTTTGCTGAATAAGCGAACAGGCGTCACCTTACCCCCATTATCCACTGCTTCGATCTCTGTTGGATACATGTACTCATTCTCTCATATCCATTAAGCAACAGCTGACTGTGGGCGTCATGTTGTCTCGTAAACCCCAGGTGCAGGCCAAGCAGGCCGAGCAGGTGGTGCCGGAGCCTCTTCCTGATCTAGGAGCCGGTACCCGAGGTATCGCCGCCGAACCCCATCCTGCTGGTAAAGTCAAACATGGAGCCTTTGTGCAAATCATTCGACTGTTGATGGCATCAACATGGACCTTCTGCTGCATTTGTGTCACCGGTGTAACTCAATACCTCGGAACGCCCCTGTACTTTGTCAACATGAATTACTATTATACCTACATGGCCATGACGAAACAGTCCTTTGGTCTACTCATCATTACTCTCACTCAATGGTTCAGTCCCACGGTAATCAGGATCAGCGGAGATAGGAGTGTTCGAGGGCAACTGTTGCGTACCAAAGATGGGCGCCTGCAGACCGCTTTCCCGGAGAGGTTGGTCCTGATTGCGAACCATCAGCTGTACTCGGACTGGCTCTATCTTTGGTGGGTAGCATATTCCAATAAAATGCATGGACACGTATACATCATCTTGAAGGAATCCTTGAAGTACATTCCGGTAATAGGCCCAGGGATGATGTTTTATGGGTTCATATTCATGGCACGCAATTGGGTAAAGGACAAACCACGGCTGCAGCATCGGTTGCAAAAGCTCAAAAAAATGCACAAGGGCTTCTTGACCGGCTCCCAGGCGTTGGACCCAATGTGGCTGATGATATTTCCAGAAGGGACTAATTTGTCCGGGAACACCAGAAAGGGAAGCCGAAAATGGGCAGAAAAGCAGGGTTTGGAAGATTTCCAACATGTGTTGCTCCCGCGGAGTACAGGACTCCAGTACTGCCTGCAAGAACTAGCAGGCACGGTTGACTGGATCTATGACTGTACCGTTGCTTACGAGGGTATACCGTAAGTCCTCAGAACGTTATTTACATCCTCCATCCAAATTGATCAAACCCCAGCCGCGGCTCCTACGGCCAAGACATCTTCACCCTTCGCTCCACCTACTTCCAAGGCCGCCCCCCCAAATCCGTCAATATGTTCTGGCGCCGCTTCCCCGTGTCCTCTATCCCCCTCACTCCCCCGTCATCCTTTGACCGCTGGCTGCGTGACCGCTGGCAAGAGAAAGAAAATCTCATCGAGCACTATGTCCAAAACGGTCGCTTCCCCGCCGATGAGGGCCACGATTCCGAGGGCGAGCCAGCAGTGAATGGGAATGAGCCGGCGATGAACGGGGGCGGCGGGGAGCAGGTGAAGCAGGGGTGTGGGTTTATTGAGACGGAAGTGAAGCTTGCGCATTGGTATGAGATTTCGCATATTTTTGCGGTGTTGGCGAGTTTTGCATTTATTGCGTTTGTGCTGGCGATGGGCTGGAATCGGGCTTTCTATGGGTCGTTTTTTCGGAATGGTTGAGCTTTGGTGACGAAGCATTCTCGGAGTTTGGGGATGGGCCCTGGGGAATTTTCGGGAGCATGGACGCTATTCTCTTTCGGACATCTTTGAGTACTAGGAGTCCTCATGGTGAAGATAGTAGGGACGCGAAAACTCTCGGACTCTTATCTGATAAATCTACCGTGTTTTTGGGCTGATTTTCCTCGTGGGGTGGGAATTTCTCTCCATTCTTCTCTCTCAACTTTCAACTCCTCCTCCCATTATTCCATCCCCGAATCTTCCAATTTAAGTTTTTATTCTCTTGTCTCTTCCTATGCATTCTAGAGAACCAGGATCCATTGGGTTTTGAGAGCGGGCATATTTGAAAAGAAAGAAAAAAAAGCAATAGAAAGGTATTCGAATGTCAAACATCCTTCGATCATGTCTCCCATAATATTGTTACTATAAGTAATTCCACACGTCCCAGTGTCCAATCCTACTTAATTGCACGGCTTCGGAACCAAGATCAACAAACGGTTACACTATTCCAAAAAAAAAAGTCAAGGAGTCTATATGTTCACTTGGCGATCTCTATGATTTCTCCTTTACGAATTTCTGTAACCCTCTTGGATGCGTAGGAGTGATAACACCCCATAGTGTACTACTTGCGCACTTTGTAGTTTTCTCAGCTTCAGTTGAATATCGCTGCATCTGGCCTACTGGGTTCGAGGTCAGACTGCAACGATTATTGAGAATTTACTTTAGAAGGAGGGTCTATTGTACAAAGTGTGGGTTTGGGGTCGTGGTATTATTGTTGGAAATCTAGATTGGTTGTATTTGAGTCTGGTTGTTGATATGTAGCTGCAGGACTTACGTGATAGGTAGGAACCGTGTTTGTTTGGGCTGTGGCAATTTAGATCCTTGAGCTGAAGGACGTGCATATAGGTACAGGATTTTGGTCTGAGATACATGGTGTGATGTTTTACCAGCGAACCTCAGTTCTCTTTACATACTTGGTGCGATTAATTCTATTCCTCTGAAACTTCCTCGGAGACCTGACCAATTTCTCCATTTTTTACGAATTCCCCATCCAGGATCCCCGCATGATGGAATGAAAACCAGGGGATTGCCGTAGTCCAGCTCAGGCCAGCTTCTGCTCAGCTGTATTTGAAACTCAAGGTGTTGAACGAAAACTGACCCTTGATTTCCCGAGGTTCAATGTGTCGAACCTGTAAGGGCGAGAAGTGGCGGATACGTGGTCCTAGGGCTTCTCGAGTAGCCTCAGCTTCTTCTGGGGTGGCTGGGATATCGTTTTGGGGTCTTGGTCTCGTGGTTACCTTACCTTACTGTTGTCACCGTTCGTGGCGCTATTAGCATATGATTCGGCGTTGTCGTGATAGCTCTCAGCGTCGTCGTCTGCGCTTCTCGATGTTGAGATTGCTACTCTCGAAGCTTTCTAGCGTTTTCATGGCTCTCGGTCCCATACATTTTCATTTTCCTCATTGCGAGATTGTTCTCCATGGTTTCGTCTACTGTTTCTCTCTGCCCCGCAACCAACAACTAAATCCTGATTCACCAAATCATCAGCATGTCCACACGTTTGCTGTCATCCAACAAATGTCGACTTGTTGATACACTGTTCCGAAATTCCGGGGCCTAAAAAACTCGCGGCTCTCACTTCGCCGAGTGCCTTCTTCGTTCATCTCCCAGCTGGAATCACCATATCCTCGCGCGACAGTCCCTTCGGTGAGACATATTGTGCTTGCGTTGGTGGGCGACAAGTGTTCGCCAGACATGCTAACATGATGCATAGTTCAATCAATCGTCACGCACCTTCTATCAAATCCGCTTCATGGTAAACATCACTTCCCAGTAGGCGCGCTCATGATCAATACCGCTAACCCCTCTCGAAAAGTCCGATACAAGTCCTCGAGGTCTGGCAGCAACGTCCGTTCCTGACGGCTGGTCATCTACCCACCATCGCCTCAAACACGCAGCCGAGTGTTTCCCGAACGAGGATTACGGGCTCCCGTCTGCCAAAGCAATTCTTGTTGATCGGGAGCAATCGAATTTCTTAATGGAGTGCGGAGAGAACTATTTCCTCTGGAATGATGTTTCGAACGATATAGCTCGTATCGATGAGCCCAAAGGCCTTCCAGACATTCTGCAGGTACTCAGTACCCCTGAAAAGCTCAAGTGTTCGACACTGAAGATGTCAAAAGCTGCCGAGCTTTCTTAAAGAATGGGAGGAGAACGGGTTAAATGCGATGCTGTGGGCTTCCTTGTACCAATCATGAGATTGCTGAGCCTTATATCTAAGTCCAGTTGCTGAGTGCCAGGAGTGTCTTCATTGCAAGCAAGAGCATGTTCTCAACAGGGCTCATACTCTGCCCAACTTTAACGGAAAGAATTCACAATTACCCCTCGAGAGTTGTATCGTGTTGACGAGATTTCTGAATGGGCCGTGCGATCTATCTACATGATCGAAGATAAAAAACATGCCATGACTGATGCATTTTTTCAGTTCGTTCATCTTTTCAATCTTTCAGTCTGAAGTCTCGATCCTTGTTGACGCAGGTCTGAGATGATCTGACAATGCTATTTCTTCTGAGCCAAATTACCGCGAGTCTGCTGCTATAAATAAGTTATAGGATTCATTTAAAGATCATTCAAAATTATAAAGTCAACTCAACATTTATTGTTTCAAAGAAGAAGCAAACAAATTTGAAAGATCATCTCTTAACATTCGTGTTCTTTTTCTTTGATTCACAATAATCAAGGTCTACTTATTCATCATTTCAAGAGCGTGCTCTAACTCGTTTACGAAACTCGATTCAAAATCTCTTCTTGAGCATTTGCCTCTTGTAAGATATGATCTAGATGTTCGAAGAGTTTAGACAGCAGGTGGTCGAGCCATGCAAAAGTGTTGACGACTACTGTTATCAATAACGTGAGCAGCTATAGCCGGGTACGAGGCAGCCGTGGCAATTCAGGCTTCCTTGTGCTACGCCCCCCTGCTCTCTCGGTGCTCCCTCGGTGCTCCCCCTGCTCCCCACCTGCTCCCCCCCTGCTTCCCCCCTGCTCCCCCGGTACTCCCTTTTGCTCCCTCGTGGCTCCCTCTAAAGCGGCCCTGCTCCCTTTCCCGAACGAAAATGGCAATCGCCAACTCTAAGTTCGGGGTGTATATTATATGTATATATCTATAGTGCCATTCGAAGCGTCTGCCTGACATCAACTTACCGTTCAAGCCATGTTCCTTTCGAAATACTGCTGTTTACGGAGTGATGACTGATTACTCCTCCCAGAGTTAGCAAAAGATACTAGGTCAACGTATGCAAGATGTCCCGCGATCTATCGATTGCAAGGTATTGTCCCTCATCGAATACTTAGTGACCAACTTCACGGGAAGATGCTCTGCATGTATGTAGCTCCATAATTATACATTCACAGTTCGAAGGACTAATATCTGTGAAGGTCGTCTCTATTTCCCAGGATTCCTTCAGGGAGACCAAGTGGGATGTACCTTGAAGATTGTCAATACCCATATCGCTCGCCAGCTGCCTGTATGAATTAGTGGTGGACTTCTTGCTTCATCGAACACCTCTGCATCAGTCTGAACGTTGGAGATCCACAGTTAGCTTGTTCCGGCGCCTAAAGCGGGAGATGTGGCGCGCTGACTGGGGCTCCATTCTTCGATGATCTCACGAGTTCCAACAACAATATTTCTGTTATTGTAAATAATTTGCTATATACCTTTTATAATCGTTGCAATTTTCAAAAGATCACCCCGATACCAGCCTTCCATATACAATGACCCCTGGAGGCCAATGATACTCCAACAGATGCTGGGCTTCGCTCCGGCAAAAGCTGAAGATGTACTAGATCAATTCCAGAAGCAGTACAACTCCCTCGTTCGATCCGGGGATTACTCACCTTTTGTCTGGCCTTATAGGGTCTTGGGTCCTCATCTATTGATTCTTTATCTTCTACTGCCACCTACGACTTCGAGATTTGTCAATTGGGCGCGATATCCTGTATTTGCCATTATCGTTTATTTATCTATCTCAGTTATCCGAGAGTGCAGGAGCTCTTCAGTGACAGTAGCCTATGGTATTGGACTCTTGAATGCGTGGACGATCTTGTGGTCTGCGACGTTCTTGATTTTCAACGATGCGCGCAAGAATTTTAAGAGGGTAGAGAGGCGAGTTCATGATCAGATAGAAGAGGAGGATTATCCAGCTGATAAAGGGGCTGGCTTCACTTCTGGCCGTGATGTTTCTTGTCCAGCTGAATTACAAGCTTGCCATCCCAACGGATCTTCTCCAAATAGAGTTGCTAGCAGAATGTCAGATGCCTATAAACTTGCCCATAATGAAAAGTCCGCAAAAATTAAGCAAAGCTCGGTTCCTACAAGCGGACCAGACATGTTCACGTGGCAGCACCTTCCACAGACCCTGTCTCATCGCCTTGACTGGGTCGCTGATCTTGTCACCAACTTTCGAGGCCTTGGCTGGAACCACCAGGTATCTGGCACTTTACCACCGCCCCCTCATATCCAAGCTTCTCTCCATTACCCAAACCAACCTCCTGAGAACAATCACGTTTATCCTTCCCGGATGTCTTTGCTGAGGATCAATCTACCAGCTTTCCTCGTCTGTTGCATGGTTCTCGATATCCTGAAAGCGGTCACCTCCCGAGATCCTTATTTCTGGTCCTTGCCTCCGTCCGTGCCGTCGCCCTTTCCATATCCACGTGCGTTTCGGGTCTTCTTTTCGCTCATCTACGCATACACCGCCCTGCAGACGATATTCCTTCTGCCTCCACTTGGTTTCGCCTGCCTTCTTGGTCCAGAAACCATTGGTGACCATGCTTCTCCCTGGCTCTACCCACGCTATTTCGGCAGCCCGGCACAGGTCTGGAGGAAAGGACTAGCTGGGCTTTGGGGAGAATGGTGGCATCAATTATTCCGTTATGCATTTGAGGCAGCGGGAGAATTCATTGGTGGTGACATGCTAGGTTTAACAAAGACAAGCTCACTCGGAAGCCTTGTCAGGGTGGTCATAGCTTTTCTATGTAGTGGTGCCTTACATGCGTGTGCATCTTATACGACTCTTAGGAACACGAAGCCCATGCAAGGAGCGTTCGCTTTTTTCGCGGTGCAACCAATTGGGATTATTGCCCAAAGGAGTTTCACAGGTTTAATCAGAAAGTGGGGCTGGAGGGAGAAGATTCCAACCTGGATAAGGGGAGCAGGGAATATAATAGTAGTAGTGGTCTGGTGCTGGCTCACTGGGCCATTGGTTGCGGATGATTTCGCAGCTGGGGGAATTTGGTTGTTTGAGCCCCTACCGATCAGCCCTGTCAGAGGAATGATGGGAGAGGGATGGTGGCGCTGGAGTGGTACATGGGCACGATGGCATTCTGGAGATAGATGGTGGCAGAGTGGCCTGGCTTTCTAAGAAGTCTGCTAGGAGGAGAGTGGTCCGTCAATGAATAGAGGTATTGATAGGTTATTTTTGGAATATTTAAAAGAAAGTATACGAAATTCCCATGCGGAGACCAGGTCCAAAACTACAAATTCCGAGCGGAAACTTTGCATAGGGGGAACCATTTTACTTAGATAGTGGGCACACTTTCATTTCATGGAAGGGAACGGAAAAGTGAACAATGACTAAGCCTCCAAAAAGCTAAAGCTAACGTCACATGACCGAGAACTATTAGGGCTTCGCAGCTACGTTAAGCTTACAGTAGTACAATTCGAAAAATGTCCGAATTGGTTACTCTGAAGTGGCTCATTAAACAGTTTCTTCCACGATTATACTGTTAATACCGTATTGCTCCATCTGGTCTATATGTCCGGAGAAAAACGCAAACGTAGCGTTAAAGACAATGGCGAGCGCTCTCATGGCAAGAAAGCCAAAGCTATCTCCGCCGGAAATATCAAAGTCTCGGTCTTGCCAGATACGGACGAGTGGATCCCAATACTAGGTGTGTGTGTCATTACGATTTCTAGCTCCCCAAACCTATGAAGTTATGCTTATACGATTTCGACTCAAGCTGACTGTGATTAGCTTCGACTCCAGGCCTTTCATTCCCCTCCAACTTTCCCCTCAAACCCTACAAGAGACCTCACCAACATGCCGCACCACGGTCCAGGGGTGCTGGCCGATCAGCGCTCGCAGCTTCAGAGATTTTACTACATACCTCCGCCCACCCAAAGCTTGACTATGAGGGCCGAGAAGAAGACGCAGGTGGACCAGAGCCTCTACTCAAGCACTATGTGGGCGTCTACGATCCTGTAAGTGGGGAATTGCAATTGGTGCAAGTCCGCAAGGTAGCAGTGCGCGGCACTCTACGCTCGTCAAAGATTAACGAAATTTCTGCGGAGGAAGAGGAAAAACCACCCACCGTATACTGTCCCTCCATCAATCGTTGTGTCCTTCCACTTATAGATCATCTCTTTAGACGCTCTCTGCCAGGTCGACCCTCGGCCTAACCTTTGGCACCAAGAAATCCCAAAAGGCCATTCGTTCCCTCACCGAAAATGCCATCCAAGCCTCCCCAACCAAATCGTCAAAAGCTTCCCCTAGCAAATCAGCGCTCGATCCTCTCGCTTCTGCGGTCGTAGAATCGATGGCCGCTTCGACAAGTTCGATGCCTACACGCGAAGAAATGCAGAACGCAGTCGACGAGGGTAAACCTCGACCGACACCTAATCCGAACGCTGAGACGCCGGCCGATGTATATCCGCTGGAGGAACTTGTGGGACTGGGAACCCTGAGGTTTCTGGCGGTGAAAGAGTGGCAGGATAAGGTAGAAAGTGGGGAGGATATTGTAACGAAGAGCCGGTACGTGAGTGCAAGGGTACGCCATGTTGTACAGGGTGGGGACGTGCGAAAATTGAAAACCTTGCGGTATTTGTTACTTTTGCTGGATTGGTCTAGATGCCTGAAGCCTGGAACGAAAGGCGGGAAGAGAGTGCCGATAAAAGAAGAGTTAAAGACGGCAATTGACGGAGTTGGCTCGGAGTTGCTCGACGGGGTTGGCAAGCGATTTGCTGAGGGAACGTATGCATATCCCGTTATAGACTTCTTCCATGAGACTTGGAGACTCACAACTTGCTATCCAGTGAACTGAACAAATGGCACATGGACAACCTCACAACCCACATCTGCGCCCTTGCCCTCACAATCGACAACTTCGCCACCGACATCAGCGATCTCTGCTACGACCTCCGGCTCGAAACTAAAGAGTAAGCACCTATCCTCCTATAACCCTCTTCCCCTCCTCTCCATCCACCAACACCCACCGCCCAAAAACCCCCTTTTGCGACTACCAAACCTAACAATTACCCCCCCTCGTTTACCAGCACATCCAAATACTTCCACGAAATCGGCTGCAAAGTCGCTCCCCCCACCGAGACGGAGCGCGCAAAGATGAAGATCTCAAAGGCGGAGGCGGCGGTACATAAGATTGCGAAACTGAAGCTGCCGTTGGAGTTTCCAAAGAATAGGAACCCGGTGGCGAGGAGGCGGAAGTGAGGTATATCTACGCAGATAGAAATGAATGCTGGGGTGGCTTTACAGCTGGCTTTTGGACATGTGCACTCAATGCGTCACGAGTACAGGCTCTAAAAGAGGCGATGGTACATTGCCTGAGCCCGCTCTCCTTTACGTCCCTTCGATCTATCTACCCTTCCATTTAAGCAGAGTGACCACAACTGCATCATTCTTAGGATAGATAGCAGCTCGATAGCCAGTCGCCTCAGCGACAATGGCAAACTACAAAAAGGTGGGAGTAAACCTACACCGCCCACAGCGCGCAGTTTCCCCAATTATAGCTGAACAATAATCCCTATACTACAACCCCACCCCAGTTCAACATACTCAACCATCAACCCAAAACGCCACCCCTCTCATGCAATTGCACCTCCTCAAAACCCTCCACAAACCCCCCACCCCCTAACTCCCCTCTTCTCCTCCACCTCCACAACCCACCACAGCGCCTCCCTCGCCCTCTCCACCTGGCCCCCCTCCTCATAACACCTCGCCAGCGCAAACCACGCCTCGCTACAATCCCACCCCCTCCCACTCTTCGTCAGCGCCGACAGCAACCCATAGGCTCTGTCTCGAGCCGCGAGTCTAGAGAGTAGTGTTGGGTCCGATGGGTCCGCCGGAGTTGGGGGTGCGGGTGTGGGGAGAGGGAGGAGGATTGGCGTTGCTGAATTTGGGGATAAGGTGGAGGGCGGCGGGGTGGGCGTGGTGGTGTAGAAGTCGAGAAGGAGGTTACAGAGGCCGACGGTTGCAGCCGGATGGTCTGGGAAATGCAACAGGGCCTGCTCGTATGCAGCTTCGGCGCTATCTCTCGCGCCAAGCGCGAGATGCAACGCCCCGTCTTCGGCATGTACATCAGCCCAAAGCTCCCCTACGGATTTCACGCCGCCCCAGCCGGGCGTGGCGAAAGCTTCGGCGCTGGAGTGGAGGGCAGCGACGGTGGCTTCAATGCTTTGGACGTGGGTAAGGGCTTCGGAGAGGGCGCCGTGGGCGTCTTTGTAGAGGTTTGCGCGACGGTAGAGAGAGGCGATTAAGAGCCAGATTTTTGTAAGGAGGGTAAGGGCGTGGCGAAGTCGGTCTGAAGAGGGAAAGCCGGGAGGTGGGAGTGGTGGGAATGAGAAGGGGATTGAGGAGGGTGCAATTGAGAGGCGATTTGAGGATTGCTCTGCCGAGGGTTTGGGGTATCGTGTTGATAGGTTTCGGTCTATAGCGTCTTGATTAGGTGTTGATTTCAAGGGTTGAGTGATTGAATAAAGACCGCTGAGGTCTTTGGGGAGCGGTTGTACTGCTGGAGGCATATCGTGAGATACTGCTACGCCAACCTCATCGGCGGCAAAGTTTCCATCTTGGTGAGGAGGTCCAGAGGGCTCCTCTGCCGACGTTAAAAAATGTGAAGGGGACGCTTGGCTCGACTGATTTGAGTCATTGACGGTAGAGAGCCGGGCGGGACTAACCCCTCGACTTCTCCGAATGCTACCTAAGCTCTTCCTACTGGCTCGTTTTTGTAGCTTCTTCGAATCATAGTGGAAGAGACGATGAGAGTGAGGCACAGCATTATCGTCAGGCGTGACGGAAATAGTCGGGGTTTCTGTGACTTCATTCATCGACTCTTGTGTGCGTATTGAGCTGGGGGCAGTATTTCCTTTTAAGATGACCGATTGTCGATTGTCCTTAGCAGCGTCCTTCGGGCGGCCTAGTATACTTCCCCGGAAGCTCCTCATCGTACCGTTCCTACTTGGCGGCTGTGAAACTTTCTCGGGCGACGGAGTAACGGATGCATGTTTCACTGAGTGGTTGAAGAGCGCAGCATAAAGACCCAGAAGCTCACCGGTCGCATTGACGGCTTCTTCAGGTCCGTCGACAACCTCCGCAAGCGCAAGTTGTGTCATTTTAATTTCTATGAGGTCTCGTATCTCGAATAAATGTAGATTCTCTACCTCGATTGGATGCTTCGAGCGTCCTAGCAGCGGAGAGAGGCCTCCATACTCCTCCAAGGCTGCTTGGCAAGTTGCGGAGGCGGTTGAGTACTCTTGTCTAGCACTCAGCAACAATGCTAATAGATGCCAACATCTCAGCAGAAGCCGACGTGAGTCAGGATCCACTGAGTAATCAATGTCGATGTCGTCTTCAAGACTGTCATCCTCTCCTGACAACCATTCGTTCCTGGTGGTGTTGGTGCTTATGGACAGGGCTTTCTTCGCAACCAAGATGGCGGCATCGATTTCGAGAGTTTCTGCGAGTACAAAAGCGAGGCAGTAAAGAGTCTCGATATCACGATCGTCTCCCAGACCCGGTTCCATCGCGGTTCGAAAGTTGGATATTGCTTTTGCTTGCAACTCAGAACGTGCGCATGTTTCGTACGTCTGACGAGCCCAGTGAGCTTGGCTCATGCCTAAAGCACGGAACGCAACAGTGAAAGGCTTGCCAGCTATCAGCGACTTAGTCGAGTTTTGCTGGTCCTCCAGAAACCTTGGAACTTGATCGTCATTGCCATCAGCCCTCGGAGAGAAAGCAATTCGATGCTTCTCTAGCCATTTCTCGACTATACTCGCGATGGCTAGCGCCCTCTCCGCCTCCTTTCGTCGACCAAAAACGCATAGCATCTTGATCCCAGCGGCAGCTGTACATAGCACAGTCGCATCGTCGTCCAGACCAGGCTCCGCCTCGCCAGATTTTTCCACCCGAGCCTTACCCTTTACTATAATCTCGAGATAGGAGTCAAGTGCTTTGCCAGCAAGATCGAATTCAGCTAGGGAAGCGTGTACCGTGAAAAGCTGTCTCAGTATTTGAGTCGAGTGGAAGCTTTTCGTAGCTGCGCGGTAGAGCATCTATAACGGCTTAATGGTCAGTAATAATTCTACCAGCTTGAGGACCATTGTTCGGAGGATATGATGGATTTTGTGATTGACATACAGCTAAGACGCTTCGGCTTAATGCTTCTTTCCCTCCATCTCCGACATCGTTATCTGACCAAGTAGAACTGGAGCAGATTCTCCAATTGGCGATCAGTTGGTCAACCCAGCTTTCAACTTCAGTGTTCGCTTCGTTCGCCTTCGGAAACTTGACCTCCCTCTGCAACAGCCCTTCGTAGATGGCCTGGACCTTTTGTAACTCGGCAAATTGTTGCAGTTTCGGGTTGGCTAGCAACTTGTTGTCATAAGCTGAGAACGTTTTCGCGATCGCGGATGGTTTCTCGGATGAAGATGGATACGAAAATCCCTGCTGAAGAAGTATAGAAAGAGTGTTGTAGTAAGCTTGCCATATTCGTCTTCGAGACAGCCCGCCTCTGTAGTCCTCGCCTTCAAGTCTCCCATTATCTCCGGAGAGTCTAGTTTCCCAAAAGTCCGCCCACGCACGGAATGGTGCTAGAGTAGATTTAGGTGACAGGTTTTGCTTTGTCTTCTCGACTTTCCACTGCACATCGCGGCTTGTCAGTAAGCAATGGCGAGCAAGAAGGCGCTCGGTCCAAAATCGATGCTCTGTACTGCTTGCAGAAGTTGACTGTATGGTTGAGATATAGGGCAGCATTGATTCATAAGTTTGAATGGCATCATATATGTTACCCGCAGTTTCCTGCGAACTACCTATAAGCAAATCAATACCAGCGCGACTTCCATTTGGAAGTAATTTTCTTACTGACCACGTATATATGCGCCCTTGACAATGCAAACATGAGTCCATCTAGTCAAGGTAGCCCCTTCTCTTGTCAAACGATCAAAGACTTGCGCAAAGGCGGCAGGAAGCCTTGAAACTGCAAGACTCGGCTCGTTGATTGTCCAATGAAGCCAGCCTAGGCACACCCGGGCTTGGAAAGCGTCTTCGTGAAAGGCCTTTTCATTATCCGCGGCAGTTAGAAGTGAAGGTATCAATTGTGGTAAGCCTGTTGTAGAGAGAGAGGACGAAGTTGTGGGGCGTCTAGACGATTGAGATGCGATTCGGCATTCAGACTGGGCGGTGAGGTGGAGACCTGTATATATCTGGTTCAGCATTTGACAGTTATATTTGAGAGAGCTCAAGTTTAAGGCTTTTGAATAGATCGAGCAAATTTGACATACATTTACGTTGCGACGCATGTTTCTCAACCTTCCTGACCAGCTCGGGAACCTCTTGCCAATTGCCATTGCAGCGAGCGGTATCCAGGAGATCTAAATAACGCCGTGCCTTGTCATGGTCCTTGTGCTTTGCAACCCGTCAGCTTTGAATAAAACCGTCGGCGAAACACATCCGGAGACGGCTTTACTAACAATCAACATATCTTCCCAACGCCACGATCTCCTTCAATCAATCCGACCATTCATCTTGAACAGGATATACTGGGCAATATCATCGCTGTTCCAGTGGTTTCGGTGCGCCATATACGCGATTGCACCTGTTTAATACGTGTATTAATCAATGTTAGCGTGTGATTGAAAACTCGAGAGTATGGTATCAATAGAGGGAAGTATGTATTAATCACTACCATTCGTTATCTACCTTATGGATTGAGGTTGCCATTGCAAATTCCATCAGGAACCACTTCCCACCATCATAAGGATGGCAACTCAGACTTCTATTCCACTTCGAGTGGTTACGCAGCGTCTATCATCAACACCGACATGGCAACTTCCACACATTGTGCCCTATCTAGCAAGTATAATAAGTAGATTTGGGGATATATTTGTCCGTACGGATAACCAAGATCAACATAGAGATGGAGGTGACTCTGCCGTCCTCGTGCACAAATACAAGACTCAGTTGTCAACTCTTCTGCAGGACAAGAGCTCCCAAGGTCGATGGGCCGCAATAGTATTGATCAAAGCTACCATTGAAATTGGAGGCTGGGAGATAATAAAGGGTTCCGGGTCATGGGTTCGAGGGTTGCTTGGATTTCTTGAAGTATGACTTTATTCTAATTTCATCTTATCAGAATTACATCTCCCATCCATGTTCAATCTGGGCTTTCTTGTCATCGAGTACTTATTATTTCTTATTATATGTTTCATTCCAGTCCCCGTAACAAGCAAAACCCCATATAGCTCTCCTCATAGAGCTAATCGATGACCCACAGAAACGAGACCCTCCAGCCACTAAGAAAATCTGCATTATCACCTTGACTCGAATCTTTCTTCTCACCCATGACCACCAGTCTCTAGTAAGGGAGATCACCACACCATCATTGCCAGGGTTCATCACTTCATGCCTTAACATATCCAGGTCTGACACTCAAGGCCCCTTGGTCGAAACCATACTACAAGCCCTAATTGAACTTATCCCTCACCACCCAGCTTCGTTTCGCCCTTTTGTAGGGCAGATTAGGTCTCTCATCTCCCCACTATTCGCTTCTACTCCTTCAAGCGTACCTCGAAGGGTTCATGTAGGCAGTCCAGATGAGCAGTCTATGACTATCTCCGCATTGGTCGCTCGATATTCCCAGCGCCTGTACGTTCTATCGAACGTCTGCGCTCCAAAGAACACTGCCGGCGAAGAATGGGCTAGATCATTACATGCTGTGATTGAAGCCACTCACGGAACGGCCGATCTAGTCTACCGAGCAGTCTACGAAGACTGGGAGTCGTCATTTGCAAGACAAAGGGCTGCTACAGGACGTGCTTCATATGCCGTGATTGTGTGTGACCAAGAGGCTGGACCACTGAATCTACCAGGCTGGATGGGGATACATGCTGGAGTCGAAAGGCTTGATGGTCTGTTGCAGACGTTGCAAGCCTTTTTAGTCACTCCCACCTCGATGGCCGTGGTACTTCCGGTAGGAAGTCTCCTAGACGTCGTGAATAGAATGCTTTCTGTTCTCCCACCATCAAGCGGTAGAATTCCGCGCACCAACCCTGAAATTCCAAGAGAAGAGCGTGAGGGGCTATGGATCGGATTACCCAAGATTCACACCTCAGCCATGGGATTAGTATCACTCCTAACCTCACGTCTTGGACATGCGTTGGCGCCCACCTCTCAATTTCTTCTTGAGGAAATCCTTTGGGTCCTCCAAAATGAGCACGCAGATTACGACATTCGAAGAACAATATACGAACTCACATCTCAGGTCTTGACATTATTCGGTCCTTCACTTTCCAAGACATTATCGAAGCCACTATCGGTCTGCATCAAATTCTGCTGCGAAGACCTTCTACCATCTTCCGAGCAAACAATCACTAAAGAGGATGCATCAGCAGCCATCTCCAAGAAACCCTCCCGAAACGGTTCATCCACTATTAACGCCGACTCCTACCTTAAAACTCCTTCCAACCATTATTGCACCTCAAAACCCCCCACAGACCTCCAAATCGCCGCAGCAGCCCTCCTCCCCATCCTCGTAACGCACCTCCCACCCAATTTCCTCTCCTTCTCCCTTCGTACCCAGATCGATCGAACCGCCATACTAACCAAGAACAAGCAAGCTGTGCTAGCCAGTATCTTGAACCCTCCCATGAAGCGAAAAGGATGCAAAGAAGCCAGCAGTATCATGCCGGTGCTTGCAAGAAGTTTTCCTGAATGTATGGAAGTTGAGGCGTTGATCAGGCCGAGGATGCCGCTTTTGCACGACAGACGGGGTGGGGAGGGCGAGAGCGAGAGTGATGAGGAAGAAATGCAGATGGAGGTGCCTGATACGTATGCGACTCGTGGGGATGAGGTTGTGGTTCCAATGGATCTACAGACGAGCACGAGTTCCATGCAAAACTCATTTGTCGCTGAGCCAAGGCCTGATATACCTCCACCACCTCAAAAACCGTCACAAATATCTCAGCCCACCTCCCTGGAAATACCGGAGACACAATCCACGACCATGAATCCCAAGAAAAGAGATCTTGACTCCGCTACCAACTCCCAAATCTCCACAAAATTACCAGGCAACAACATTTCCCAACCAGCACTAGCTTCCAGCGTTAAGTCGAATGAGGAAATAGGGGAGGCTACCGGAACATCCACTTCCCCCAGCAACAAGCGCCCTCGCCTAGACCTGCCTCCCACAAGCACAGAGTTTTCAAGTGGACCGCCTCAGACTACCAGCATAACTATCCCTGACACCCAAGCAGCACAACCAACTTCAGCCACAGCTGGGATCTCAGCGCCCGTCCCGTCCATCTCCAACACTCAGAATCAAACGCCGCAAGCAGTCCTCGTTGCCAACGAGACGCCAGCATCGCCCCCTCCCCAAACCATCATACAGGACAGCGGCGAAATCGACAGCAGCGATGACGAGAATTTCGTGATCCCGGCTATTGATCCCACCATGGATACGGACGACGAAGAAAGTTCGGATGAATACGATGACGAATGAAAAAGAGCGAGGACAAATAAGTGGGTTTGAAAGTAAGCACGACGGAAAGCGGAGATTGACGCACCCACCGATGTCCGGGATCTCTGTGACGATAACGACGGAGCTGCAGCGGAGCTGCAGAACGATATCTACAGTAAGCCCTATCCGCACCATAGCGTCCAGATGCCCCTTTCCAGAACCCAAGGCTTTCACCTAGCCACCTGCAAAACCCCCGGGATCTAACAATGGGCGAAGGAGGGGGTTTTCCGGGGGGGTGTTGTGGCGTGGGGGTGGAGGTTGGGAAGGGAACGGAAGGGAAGGGAAAAAGGTGCAAGATAGAAGTTCACAAGCGCAGATGACTGGAGCCAACAATCGACATAGACATCAATCCACGAGGCTTATTTTGGCTACAAAAGAATGATGCTCTAAGCCCCAGAGAATATAACCAACCTTATCTCATAAAACATAACCCATAACCCCATACCTTCATTCCCATCACCCTAAGCAGCCGCAGTAACAGCCCTCGCCACCCCCTCAGTCTCCTTCTCCAACACGTTTTCAATAGGTCCGATTGTCTTGGCAATATCTGCAAGACCCAGCTGTTCATCACTCCACAGCATCCTCTCCTCCCCATTCCACTCCACGCCCACCCCCACGAAACCCCCCTGCGCCTTCCAATCCGCCGTCCGTTTGATGCCCAACTGCGTCCAAACGGCATCCAGCGCCTTGACTAGCTCATCTCTGTACTCCTGAGTGTGTCCGGGCGTCGGCGTAATGCGTAGGCGCTCCTCGCCGACGGGGACGGTGGGATAGTTGATTGCTTGCACGTAGATGCCCCAGTCCTCTAAGAGGAGATCGGATGCTTTTTTAGCGGTTTCGGCGTTGCCGACGAGGACGGGGATGATGTGGCTGGGGTTCGGCATGACGGGGATGTCGCGCTCGTTTAGTGCATCCTTCATGGCTCGCGTATGCAATTGTTGCAGGCGTCTGTCACCCTGATACCCCGTTTGGTACTCTATTGCTGTTTTTGCGCCGGCCATTGTGGCCGGAGGAAGAGAAGTAGTGAAGATGAAACCGGGCGCGAGCGAGCGGATGGCGTCGACCATTTTCGCTGAGCCGGCGATGTAGCCGCCTACGCAGCCATAGGCTTTTCCCAGGGTGCCGGTGATGATATCGATACGGTTCATAATCGTGCCATGAGTGTTTCCAGCGGCGTGGGCCTCGTAGTCTAAATGCTCTGCGACACCGGCGCCATGGGGTCCGTACATACCTACAGCATGGACTTCATCGAGAAAGGTGATAGCGCCGTATTTCTCTGCCAGGTCGCATATTTCGGCAATAGGACCAATGGAGCCGCACATGCTGTAAACGCTTTCGAATGCGATGATTTTGGGGACATCGCGGGGCAGGGAGGCGAGTTTGGCTTCAAGATCGGCGACGTCATTGTGTTTGAAGACCATTTTCTTTGCACCGGAGTGACGGATGCCTTGGATCATGGATGCGTGGTTCATGCTATCAGAGAGAATGACGCAATTGGGAAGTTTGCTACCCAGAGTAGCGAGGGTGGCATCGTTGGCGACGTAACAGGAGGAGAAGACTAAGGCAGCTTCCTGGGCGTGGAGTCGGGCGATGGTTGCTTCGAGGTCGACAGCATGCTGGTTGTGTCCTGAGATATTTCTTGTACCTCCGGCGCCGGCTCCGTATGTATTGAGAGTTTCATGCATAGTCTGCAAGACCTTGGGGTTCCGGCCCATGCCGAGATAATCGTTTGAGCACCATACTGTGACCCTTTCGTTCTTAGCAGACATGTGTGCTCGAGGGAATTCTTGAGCGAGCCTATTGATATTGTTGAAATAGCGGTAGGACTTGTCCTTATGCTTCTTGTCAAGCTCAGTATTGTAAAAGCCTTCATAGTCGAATGCAGCAATCTTTGGAGCTGCTGGCTTAGGGCCAGGAACTGCAGCGTCTTTCATTGCATGAGCCACTGGGTGTGGGCCTTGAGGAAGTGGGGCTACTCGATGTCAGATTAGTACATTCCAGAGCAAGCTCATTGAGCGCCATACCATCAACATCACGCCTCAGCACACCAGCATCAACAGTGGCATGCTGAGCCCTAGAAGTATGGAGCTTTGCCTTCCCACCGTAGGATCTAACCCCACCAAAAACACCGTTGAGGGCCGTATTCCCAGTTCTTGCGCTTTGAACAGCCATGGCCTTGCCCATTACAGGGCATCGTCGGCCCAAAATTTGAAGGTTGGAGATTGTGCCTCCACCGGGAGAGACATGCCGGGTAGATGTTGAAAGAGAGCGGAGTGTGGCGGGGGAGGTTTTGTTGAGGAAAGGGCACATAGAGCGTGATTGCCTGAGGAGGGCGTCCATTGCGATCTTGAACGGTGCTGATATCTTTAGTAGAATTGAAACAAGGTATGAGTGTGATAAAGAAAGGTGGAAGAGAGTCGATGTCGACGACGACAATACTTGTAATGCCGCCGGCCTCCGGAGCAAACCTTAGCCTAGGGCGTTCTTTCGGCCAATGAGGTTCATTGTATTAAACTGCACATACACACACATCATCAGAGAGCCAAAAGTCAATAAACAACAAGCAATGTTATAGAGATTTCCACACGAAAACAGGTAGACTTTTGTTTTCTGGCAACATTGCATGGACATGGACTCAGGCTTAACTACATTGGAAGCATGAGCCAGAAAAGAAATAGAAGAAGGGAACATCGATCTTGATTTTCCAAGCCCAAACTTAGTGTGCTATTTTAAAAAGCCTCTTAGTATGTATGGTAATCTGGAATCGTCGAAGAATCGATTGAATATGGATGGAATGGGGCCAAGGCGTAGAGTAGGGGGAGGATGAAGAAGCCAGGGCATGGGAGCTTTCCAGTCCATAGCCATGGTCGTTGTTCATCATATTCTAATTACCATGTTACTAGCATCACTACCTTATCTATAAGACATGTCTACTCTTAGGCCTCGTGGACTACACTGTCATCCCGGTTACTGTAGAATGGACTGCTTGTTGAATAGCCTCCTGTTTCCCGTGAAACGCACGTCAGGCGGTGCATCGACTCTGCTAAGACAACGACCCATGTGATGACGATATGTATTTTGTGAGATAGCCACAACCGAGATAGCTAGATACAAGACTTGCCCAGCCACATCAATAAAAGTCCAGCGACCAAGCAAACGCTCCTGGGGGTATAGAGCAGAACAATCATTACCGAAGAAACGCCGTCGTAAGCAGTCAGGACCCAGCCAGAGCGTGAGCAAGCAGGCCTATCAACTTGCGTCTCTCGGAGAGAAAAACTTAGCAACTTTGTCATATCTGTAATGCTTGCAAAGCCAATCCGTAAACCTCTTCTGGTCGCGCACACGCCCGCTAAATAGCTCCGCCATTCCTGTCATCGAAATCCCCTTCCTAGGGACTTCACCACGTATCTCCTTATAAGCCTTGTCCTCCTCATCCATAAGTCTAATACTTTCACGAGTCGAGGACGACTGTGACTGTCGTTAAAGGTCAGCCTTCTATATTCTATTTGCCTCGCGTCTAAGCAATCGGTTGAACATGGACGCCACTGGTCCCGCCGACGCTTTGTTGGAAGTGTTATCTACCTCTCGCTTTCGTTTCAACGACAAAGTTGTGTTGTCGATATGTTCCTGCCCCTTGATTCCTGACTGCTCTTGGTTGGTCTCTATCCCACCATCACTAGCTTTGGAGCCATAGGCTTTGCCGTCAACTCCGTCGCCGTTAGGATTACCTTCATTGCGTGACGCATGTGCAGGCATGTTGTTGACACTCGCTTGGCGAGCACTTGGTTCTTCCGACATGATGGTCTTGGTTTGCTCTCTCGCAAGCATGGGAACAAGGGACGTACGGGGTTTAGATGTCGATGTAGGGCTTACCATAGAATTCTGTCTCGAGTCTAAAGATGTTTTAGGACTAGACGATAAGTCCAGCGATGTATCGTTTCTGTGAATACTCGGCGGATTCTCTGATGGCTCACTCACTCCTCTGATGGAATTGGATCCAACGATATGGCTCTTCTCCGGCGGTACAGAAGCGCTAGGTCGAGTATTGTTCATGGGACCAGGACCAAACGCAGAGCCCATTGGAGCTGAAGGTATCTTACAAGGTGGAATTGAAGTATGATTGTTCTGTAGAAGTGGACTTGTCAAGGCGGCAGATGAAGGGGCAGGAGTACCGTGGAGCAATGCATATTGCTCCACGCCAAAGGCAGGTTCCACGAGCTCTCCCTGAGTACAAAAAGGCATGCTTGCAGAACTAGCGGTCCAAGGAGCAGACTGAACTGTGCCTGTTCGCACTGATCGCCACTCTTCTTCTCTTCGCGCAGCAATCATAGCATTGTAAGCGCCTATATCGCGGCGGCGGAGCTGTTCGTCTCTTTGCATCTGTAAAGCCTCCTTCTTCTCCTCTTCTGTAAGTTTCATATTGTCTTCTTGATGGAAGGTCTCTGTAAAGTCCATAGACCGGATGACAGGATTGCCCTCGTACTTTGCCAAAATGCGATCTAATACTAAAGGATCCTTTCCGATGAACCCCGCCAAATCCTGTTGCTTGACGGCCTTTGGCGGAAACAAGTAGTGTCCCACGCCCTTGATTGCACGACGAATAGGGTTCTTACTATCCACAACTCTTTTGGCAAGTTGTTGCTTGAACAATGATTGGTTTTGAACGGCTCCTTCGAATGTGCCGGCTACTGTAAGGTAGTAAACGAAAACGGGCTTCAGCTGTCCAAGACGATAGGCTCTGCCTACAGCCTGTTCTTCGTACATTGGATTAAAGTGATCGTCCAGTATGACAACACGGTTCGCGCCGTACATATTCAAGCCTTGGCCGCCAGACTTGGTAGATACCAGGAAAACCTCGGTTGTGCCGCTATTGAATGCTTTAGTTATCTGCTGCCTATGAGATGTTTTGATTTTCCCGTCGATCCGTGAGAACGTCCTGCTAGAGCTTTTGAGGAAATCCTCGACAAAGTCAAGAGTTGGGATGCTGTGCGAGAAAACGAGGACCTTGTCTTGAGCCTGTTTGGAAAAATCTAGAATGTCCATTAAGATTAGCATTTTGTAGGCCAAACCAATGGATTCCAAAGGCTCAGTCAGTGTGCTGAAAGGCGTCAATTGCTTTTCGACCATTGTCTTGGTTATACCGATTGCGGAGACCGGCTCATCCAACAGATCTCCGTCGTCATCCAGAAGAATCAGCTCTCTTGTCGTCGTACTTGACCCTGGACGCTTTCCTTTTCGGTCAGTTGGAGTATTTGCTTTCTTTCCTGTCTCTTTTTGTGCCAAAAGCCTATCCCTGAAGCACTTTGGGTGGTTGCAGAGCAGTCGCAGCGTAGCTAGCCAAGCCCACAATGTGGCAACAGTAGGCTCGTTTTCCTTGCTGGCAGATAGCATGCCATCCACATATATTCGGTAGATTTGCTCCTGTAATTTAGTAAGAGGTACCCGGATGACGAATTCATGCTTCTCCTTTAGCCTTCCTTTCAGCACAGAGATATCAGCTCGATGGGTCTTAGGCTCCAGATCAGACCTCAGCGCTTCCAGTTTCTTCATAGCATAGCGATATTGACCGTACGTGCTGTCCTGGTAGAAACCTTCCTGAATTGGCTCCTCGAAATTAGCTCGGAATTCTGCTCGAGTTCCAAGGAATTTTGGAGCAATCCAATCGATAAGAGAATAATAATCACCCAGATTATTCATTAAAGGCGATCCGGTGAGAGCGATACGACTTTTGGTTTCTATACGACTCATGGTAGCATTGATGCCGGAAGCAGCATTCTTCAATGCGTGAGCTTCGTCAGCAACGACGATAGCTGGCCTCTTGACCAGGGCCTCCATCACCATAGCATGCTGGTCGTCATTCAGTGGACTGTCTCCCTGCAGTCTCCTAACCTTATTGTCGATGTATGCTCTGAAGGTATTGAACCCCATAAGCAAAACCCCACCCTCATTCATCCAGCTTTGAATTTCCCAAAGACGTTCGCTCGGTTTTAAATTGGTGGTTACCTTTCGAATCTCGCCAACATTTTTTGCTGTAGGCATTGGAGTCCACATTAAGAATTCTTCCCACCAATTCTCGATCAAAGCAGGCGGACAGAGTATGAGTGTCTGTGACTCCCGGAGCTTTGATGGAACCTGGTTGCGTATGTTCTGGTCAGGTGACTTGGCTGCTTCCGCTATTGCTACAAGCAACGTGATGACCTGCATAGTCTTTCCCAGGCCCATGGTCTGAGCCAACAGGCAACCTTGTAAGTTGTCAGAATCCGTGGTTATTTCGCGCCACATGAACTGTACCCCTTCTATTTGATGAGGCTGTATACGGTCACCAATGAGGGGGTTTAGATAGATGAATGCCTGATTGTCATATTTTCCAGTATTGACCACTACTTTTGATGGATCACCGTTGGCGCCCATATCTTGGAAACGAAGCTTGAGCTCTTTCTGACGCTTGTCCCTATCATGAACGCGTTGTTGAGCACTGGCACGAAGATCAAGAGTTGCCTGGCTCTCTGGTAGAGCGTATTTGCGTTTCTTATGCGGGGTGTCCCGTAGATCTTCATCGGAACCGTCCAGAAACAGCTTTTGTCTCTTCTTTACGGGAGTGGTGCCCTCTGACTCTAACGATATAACTTCAGGAACTGGTTCCTTCTCATAAAGTCCTGGACAGGTGATCAAGAATTCGTAGAAGTGGTGGAAACCCTCTCTATCGTCTAGAACTGTATCGATATGTGGTACCTTCAAGCCAGGTTTAGACTCCAGGACAACAGGTATAGTCCAGCAAACCAACCACACGGCAATCCGCATGATGATTGAAGAGTCTTCTTTGTCCACTCCCCGTATTCTATGACTAAAAGACTTTATAGCTCTTAACCCCGCATGGACAGTCGATTCTAGCACGGTCTGACTGACCTCTTGCAAATGTATGAAGGCAAGATCACGTTCTAAAGCAGGGGTTCTGGAAATGTGGTACAACAGCAACCGTTTGCGATCTCCTCGTTCGACCAATATCCAGGGATCGAGCTTCCTGATGCTACCGACGTCATGCAGATCAGGCAGTCCGACGTGTTTTGGGTCATTTTCTCCGGCAGTAGAATAGGTAGAATCACTCTCAAGATTGATGATACTATCAGCGACCGGAGGGAGTTTAAACTCAGGCTTTCTCCTTCGGCTGCGTATAAAGGGATCATCGTCGCTTGGATACAACGGTGGGGTATGGATTCCTGTGGATCGCTCAACCTTGGGCAGAGGAGTGTGTGGTTCATCGGTGTCTGACTGTTGCGTAAGGTCTATGACGTCCGGTAAATGCCCTGAGAGCCGTTGTGACTGCGGGGTTACGATAGGCTTGTTGGATGTATATACGGGGTTTTGAGACTCCGGCATGACCTCCAAATTGGGAGACAGAGTTGGTTCCAGATTATTCTCATCGTCCGCAAGCAACATATCAGACGCCTCTTCATCTCCAGCTTCGATCGTTGTAGCTTCGCCATCAATGCCTAAATCATCGGTGGCTTCATCACTGACAATGAAATCTTCCAAGTCGCCACCTGAGCTTTCTGTGCCGCTCACGCCACTCTCGACATTCTCTTCGCCGTCCTCAAGTGGCTCTTTCACACTTCGAGCGTTGTTGAACTTCGGCTTCTTGATCGGTTGTTTTGGTTTTTCAGGACTTGATTTGAGTTTCAAGATAGAAATTTTCCATTTACAAAGCTCGAGATCGAATACGGATGGCTGCAAAATCTTGCACTGCTTAGTGAGCTCTTTGACTGTGGACCATTCTTCCCTCGCAATTTCCTCCCGTAGCTTAATCAGTCGATCATCAAGCTTTTCAATAGCATTAGCCAACCTCTCCATTTGCTCCCGTTTGTTCTTGTCTCTTCTAGATTTGGTCCAGAGCCGCCATGCTTTCGGTTGCAGCTTTGGTTCCTCGTTCAAGTGCCAGTCTCTTACGATCTGCTTCAGAACCCCATCTATAGTGTCCTTAACCATTTCACCGCTCAGCCTCTGACGTCTTCGGTTACCCATTGGCCTCTCAATTTTCCCCTTCTCTTTTTCCATCTCGAGCCAAGTCTCCAGATCGTATTCCCCCTCGGATCCTGACTCACCGTACGCTGGAAGAACCTTGTCGCCGTCAGCATACTTCCACTTCTCGAGGTAATCCCAATCCTTGTCAGTCTCTGTGTTGTGCTCAAGCGGTATTTCGGGTGTGGCAAAAGCTTTGTTCGTAGGAGCCGCATCTGAACTCGCATGATTGACCAAGTGCTTTAAATCGTCTTCCAGCCATTTGAGTCGATCGACTCGCGAAGCGGTAGTCTTCCCCCCCGACATTTGAAATAACGTCATCGAAAGTGGCTGGTGCATTCTGGCGATTTTGCTTGGATAGGGGACGATACCAATTGAGTTCTCTCCATTGCGGCCGAGTATCTCAATTGGCCTTGAAGAGAGGAAGTGCTTGATCCGAGCGTTAACATAACGGCGTCGCCCATCGCTTTTCTGAGAGTCTGTGTGAAAGGTGAAAGTATCGGACTCGTTCATAGCATCTGATTGCAGAGCCCCGCTAAAGCACGAAACATTTTCCAGCTCTTTCCCAAAAGCGGTATTGCCATAGAAAATCCTCTCAACTGAAAAGGATTCAAGGCCCAGGTATACGTCTGCCGGATTTCTGGCTGAGAGTTTCCGGTTCTGATAAGAGGACTTGCCGTTGACAAAGTCGGAGGAATGAGACATTTGGACCATGCTAGCGTCTGAGACATCATGCGACAGCTGGTCGACAGACTCCGTGATAGGTTCAAGCTCAGGCTCGGGCTCAGGCTCGGGCTCAGGCTCATTTTGAGAGATTAAGATAGGCCTCATCCTCTTTCGTCCTTGCGTGTCGATTACAAGCACACCAGGTTCATGCATCGCTTCCGGAATGGTCGACGAACTTCTGGCGGCCTGTAAAGTCACACGGAGCTCCTCACCGTCGTGGATGTCTGGGACCTCGTGCAAGTTTGCTGTTTTGGGTTCACTAAGGTCCTGCCCCGTCGGCACTTCTTCATTAACGCAGGCGTCGGTTATAGCGCCTGTACCAACATCCATGGAAGATTCCCCAAGAGATGATGCAGTAGTATCATCTAAAGTGCGAGAACTGATTTGCCCATCGCTTTCGGGTGTTTTGACCCTATCTGCTGGTGCGAGCACCAGTCTTCGTCGCTCTCTACCGCTTTCATCAACTACAAACATTTCACCTGGTCGATGGATAGGCCCAGGCGTATTAGTAGGAAAGACAAACATCGAATCCTCAAGAATCGTCTCTTCTTTTGCATCAAATCCTATAGCTTCAGGGTTCTTTTCAGCTCTAGAAGGCTCAGAAATATCTCCACTGATTTGTGCACTATCGGGCACATCGTGTTCTTCTAATGTGTTTGCGCAAAGGGGAATCCGGCGGTCGGGTTGTGGTGATTCCGTACCTTCATGAAGAATATAACGGGACTGATCTACACGTTGTTGCACATTATGAGTAAGACCTCCCTCGGTAACAGAGTGTGACAGTGAAGGTGGTTCAAAGCGTCCTAGTAGTGCAACTGGAGACTGTAAGACCTCCGAAGTTGTCGGTGTTGTTCGCGCAGCGTACCGGGGCGGAGATCCGTGATACGGAGACCCCAGCCTAGTTCCTTGACCGATCGTCGAAATTCTACCATATAGGTGGTCGAGATACTTTTGAGACTGTCGACGAACCTTTTCGATCAATAGTAGGATTGTACCTCGCGGGCCTAAAGTCTTGATTCCCAGATCTTCACGTAAAGACGCATGGTCCAGCTCAAGCAAAAGAGTAGGTCCACTGACTCCGTTTTCGCGGAGCGCCATCTCAAGATGCACAGGGTCAGGCAATGATCGAGGATCCAACGAAGCTAGTAGTGGATTGGTCCGTCCACACAAGCATCCCACAACCTCGTCGACTGTCCAATCCCAAGGATCTCGAGTTCCTGATGACACTGCATGCAATGAGTCTTGTGGAGGAGTCATGACATGTGGAATCCCCGGTGTGAGGGGCCCCGAGGTCATAGAGCCGGTCATGCTATGATCCGAAGTAGCAATATACAGAGATTTCTTGATAGAAAGATGGTATCATAATGTGACTGGTCTTGAATAGGCAGTACGCCTTTCTGTGGTTTGGCAGAAAAAGGCTCACTTCAACGTGAAGTTGTTGCAGTCCTTGAAGCAGATTTAGGTCCCAGCATTCGATCGGACGTGACGTCAAATCAAATCATAGAGCAAAAGTAACCCTCCAGAGTTCTGCGTACAGTCTTAAAACAAATGAAATCGTTAGGTAGGAAGATCATGATGTTGTTTACCTCACTGTCGCGATTGATTCGTTGAAGGTATACATGCAACGGAAGTAGTTTACGCGAGTGAAGTAATAAACAGTACCGTTATTTATCACGGGGGAGCCTTAGCTTACTTTCTGCCCCGCCGCCTCATTCGATTTATTATTAAGAAAGGACGACGCTATGGTGTCGCCTCAGGAAGGCCTTACCCGAACATCTTTCAGACAATACTCACTGAAAGTAGTGAAGAGGCATATTGTATCAAGAAGCAGGACTACTAGACCTGCGTGAGACTATTGATGGCGGCATCTATCTACCCTGACTATCCCCTGGCTCTGACACCAGAGCAATCGGATTATCTGCTTTCAAATATCAAAGACTGGTCAATCCTCAATGGCTTGGCTGTACGGCCATCGCCAGCCTTTATCCCCAGAGACTTGGATTCTTCCGGATCTCTTGCGGTGACAGCACCAGTCACTCTTTTTCCAAGCCTATTCCCTCGCTCATGTTTTGAGGAAGCAAGAGCCATCCAAATTGTCTATAATGAGCTCTATGCTTCAATAGCAAGGGACGAAGAATGGCTGAAAGAGATCGTGGAGGAGTACGAGCAGTCTCTTTCCTTTTTATCCAAATCTCCGCAATTTTATTCTTCAGTTCTAGAATGTACCATTTGGGAACTTTTCCATTATTACAATTCCTCTCTTTACTCTAGCTTCCACCAGGTTGACAAAATATCATCTCCTGATCCTTCGTTCACAGGTTGGTCGAAGTAGATGAATTTATCGCCAAGCTGTGGGACGTCCATTTGGCCGTGAAGAAAGAAGGCTACGTTCAGGTACTTCTCAGCATGCTACTGTGACTGTTTGCTCACTGGCTGAAGTAACTATAGGATCTGTCCCTAGGTCTTTTTCGTTCCGATTATATGGTTCACAAGGACCCTTTGGATATGTCCGCGAGACCTCAAATCAGACAAGTGGAATTCAATACCATCGCGTCATCATTTGGCGGGCTAGCTACCAAAGTCTCCGCCCTTCACAGGCATGTTCCAATCCAGTATCATCCACCCATTTTCTAATATTCATCTCAGCCATCTTCTTTCCATCAAGGCCTACCCGGAGTCCAACGCTCCAACTCTTATAAATATATCGTCACTACCCCCCAACCATAGCATCACCTCCCTCTCCCAAGGCCTGGCAACCGCACACGCTGCCTACGGCCAGTCCAAGTCCAACCCTTCATTACCTCTTTGCATCATTTTTGTTGTACAAACGTCTGAGAAGAACATCTTCGACCAGCTCGCCCTTTCCAGCCATCTTGTCAATCATCACCGCATTCCTACCTTTCGGCTCCCTTTCGGCTCTATTCTCACCCAGACCCAAATTCCCGACAGTCCAGCTCGACCTCTTATGTACACTCCTTCCCACGCTCCGCAAGACCAGTATGAAGTCTCTCTCCTCTACTTCCGCGCCGGCTACAGTCCATCTGAGTTTGACCACCCCGACGCCTGGTCCGCGCGTCTTCAGCTCGAGCGCTCTGCCGCTATCAAGTGCCCGTCCATCTTAACACACCTCGCCGGCTCCAAGAAGATCCAACAGACACTCGCTACCCCTTCTTCTCCGCACCTATCGCGATTCCTACATTCTACATCCCCGCAGCAGATCTCCCGTATCCAAAATACCTTTACAGACATCTACCCCCTCGACAATACACCGGCTGGAAAACACGCAATCGCCCTCGCTACATCCGAAACGAAGTCCGTACGCTACGTCCTTAAACCTCAGCGTGAAGGTGGCGGCAATAACATCTACGGCGCGAAGATCCCGCCATTCCTTAAATCTCTAGGTGACGACGAGAGAAAATGGAGAGCGCACATCCTGATGGAGCTGATTGAACCTCCGGCGTTGCGAAACTCGATCTTCAGAAACGGAGAAGTGAAGAGTGGAGAAGTTATTGGGGAATTGGGGGTGTACGGCGTGTGTCTGTGGCGCAACGGTGAGGGCTCGAGGGGTGGGGAGGTGCTAGAAAATTGGGAAGCAGGTTATTTACTGAGAACGAAGGGGAGAGAGAGCGAGGAAGGAGGGGTGGCGGCAGGGTTTGGGGCTGTGGATAGCGCTTGTTTGGTGGATGTATGAACTTTTCTAGAGCGGGAATTTGTCAGTCAGGACAGGTAACCAACGGCATATGCAGCCATTCCTTCGCTGTCTATAAAGCTGCCAAGATCATAGATCAATGACATTCGTATTCCCTGCTGGTGACAGTCCGGCGAAGTGACTATGACGATATCTCAGAAAAAGAAAATCGAAATAGCATGTCGACTAGGTTTATTATTCCAGTTGCCTCTGCCAGAAGAGAAGATACGGCAGTAGCACTTGACTCGAATCGCGGCAGCCGATTCCAGTTGCCTAGTGACATAAGTGGCAGTGACATAAGTGGCACTCGTGTCATTTTTATGCAATATGAGAGACTGAATGAGAGACTGTGGGGAATCGACCACTCCCCATCAAAGCTGCCACGTATCGTTGTAGCCGATTATTTGCTTTGCCTTGATGACGAATGAACAAAATCGCCCTGACGATCTCACCGCGTCGATTAGTTATCGAATAATAAGATCTCCAAACACCAAGCATCCATAGGATCATGATGAACGCAACCCTGACACAAAGACACCAGGTTCACAAAATCGGTTATCATACAGACTCGCAAAACTAGCTCAATCATGGCTCCAAACCCGTTGATAGCCACACTCACAAAGAACATTGCCAAGGAGGACTTCCGAACAGAGGCTGTATTCCATGCACTCGGATGCTTGCTCGAACCGAAAGACAGAGATGTAGCAGCAGAGATCGACGAAGGTGCAGATATCACCCCAGAGATGAGGTATAAAGCTGTAAGCTTGAAAATCAATTACAGATTCAGCTCGTCTACTAACAGCCATGTTGGCATACAATGCCGTATTCCCGACGGGAAACTTCAGGATCCTTCACAAGGATGAAAAAGACGCCAACGTCATGCTATGTTTACGGATCCTTCTGGACGATATACTGATGGCCGACGAGGCGTGTGACTGGCTTCGCGCGCAGAGCTATCTGTTGGAGGGGTGTATGGCGGACCCCAGATATGCAGAGGATGACTTGGGTTCAGTACTTGATCTGTGCAAAGAGATGAAAAAGGAGATGCCTAAGAATAGCTGTGTAGGACTGATGAAGAGAGTCGCGCGAGAGATACTAACGAGATTCAAGGAGCGGGCGCCGCATTGTTAAAGGGATGGGAGCGGTAGACACGCGAGGACGTGGATATTGATGTTGGAGCGTTCGTGGAAGGGACAGGCAGCCTCATGCCCCTGGAGTAGGACGATCAAACGGACGGAAAGGTTGGAAGTGAGAATGCAATGACCGTTGCTATTGACCCAAGCAAGCCTGATATGTTCTCGATCATCCTGCCTGAAACAAATGACCCAGGTTGAAGACAGACGCTTAGCCAGACTCCAAGCCCAGAACCCATTAACCCTTCTGGGAACATTGATAACGTGATCGTTGTCGCAACCATCCAGCAGCAGCACGACCAAACATCGGTTCAACCTAAGTAAGGCATTGGGCAACAGGCCTGTGACACGACATGTCACATATGTATGGCAGCGGCAGGAGAGCAGAAAGACGCGCAGGCGGCAGGGCAGAATTTATCTACGGGACGGCTTAAACTTCATTTCCCGGGAAATTGAGGCCGACGACCGTGTGGTACTGTCGTCTGTACCACCGCCGCCGCCGCAATCTTCCGAACAACTAAACATAGACATAGCCTGCCGTTGCTGCCAGATATGTCTAGGGAAAAGTCATCGTTCTGAGACGCAAGACCGACAAAGACGTTGAACGTTGAACGTCGATCGTCGAACGTTCTGCTAGACTGCCTGCAGCTATCCCTGTCCGCCCGTGCGCTAGAGGAGAATCAACCCGACCACCGAGAGACCAATCAGAAATCGTCAACAACGGCCTCCTCAAGCACCAGTCGTCATGCTCCCGTAGATATCGAAGAGAGTAACCAGGAGGACAAGGGACAATGCCCGCCAGCTGATGACCACCGGGGAGCATCACAGACCGTTGAGCTCCTCCCCACTCACACGCAACCCCCGACTCCGCCACCACCCGTTCGCTTTTCCCTCCTAGGAACCCTCCTACGCAGCTCAAGGCAAGTTCGAACACTATCATTTACGAGCTTGTGGAATCCAGTCAACTCCTCCTCCACGCCCTCAACCGCCGCTCCCTCTTCTCAACGGCTCCGCTTCCAGCGCCAGCGACCCAGCCAGAAGCCTGGCTACAAAGACAACTACCCCCTCAAACCCCTCCCACCACTCCCACTTCCACTCCCGGCCCCAACCCCCCGATCTCACAGCTCCCTTCGCGTCAACCGCTCCCTCTTTACCACCACCCCGACCTCCCGCCCTACCAGCGCCTTGCCCCACCCACCCCCGTCTCCCAAAGGCAAAGGCAAAGGCAAAGGCCCCGCCCCCCGCGATCCACCTACCATGACCCTCCCCTTCTCCTCCAACTCCTCTCTACACACCTCCCTACACAAAGCCACGTCCCCCATCGCCACACCGCCCCAGCAAAAAGATCCCGAACTTGGTCATCTCCCTCACTCTCCCAGCGGGTCCCACATCCCACCGCCCCCCTCACCACTTCCCTGGGGCCCCTCCCATCCTTGTTACCCGCATCCAAACCCACACGTCCCACTAAGCTCCCCTCTATACGCCTCTACCCGCGTTATCCGCATACCCCGCGACTGGATGATCGTCGGCGACCTCGCTCCCACTTTTTCAAATATCTACCCCGAAATCCTGGACCCTTGGGTCTCGGAGTCTCAATTTCGACGGCTTATCAAGACGATCAACGAAAGGTTGACTGAGGTCTTCAGACCTGGGGGAATAAGAGCATGGGCAGATGCTATTGTGGGCTTAGGAACGGGTTGGCTATTAGAAGATCTGGGAGGAACTAGTGTGAAGCGCGGCTGCAAGAACATAGAAACATGGATCGAGGGATGGAACCGCGAAGTCAGTAATACACCCAACGACGCCGAGGGCCAAGGCTTAGTGCGGTGTGTACCCTTACGGCGCACAGGATACATGAGTGTAAATCCCCCCCCCCAAAACCATCCCATATTCTCCGCATTCCCACCTACCAACCAACCAACTCACAAACCCTCTCAGCTCGACATCCAAATCCCCGACCCCAAAGTCGGTCTCATCGACAACGAAACCCTCACCCCCTTGCAGCCAGCAGCGAGTCGGCCAGGCACAAGACCGAGTCGCGAGCAAGCACGATCGAGAGAGGGAAAGAGATCAAGGGATGAGGCGAGGAGTCGAGAGGGGGGCGATGGTAGGGTCCTGTGATGGGGTCGGCAGCAGGAAGACGGGGTTTTGTTTTTCGTCTGGGCTGATTTGCGTTTGATGCATTTAGCGCAGCGATCATTTGATATTCCCTTTGCTTTGCTTTGTTTTATATATATCCCCATTATCCGCACCCTAGCGAGCCTTTTCATCTCATATATTGTCCAATCACAAAACCCAACACATCCACATCCACACACACACAAACCCCAACCCCACAACCTCTCAACCAAGGCACCAACCACTCTCTGTAGAGATTTTTTTTCCGAGAGAGCAGCATAACTATCCAACCCAATTTACCCCCCCCCATACATTCCTCCAACAAACTCTCCCTTCCTCCCCCTCTCCTATGTACTGTAATGTAAACCCCACTCCCTTACTAACCACCCCCACCCCCACCCCCACCCCAAAATCGCATATTATTCTCAATCTCAATCTCCGCCTCGATCCTTGTGTTCTTAATCGCGGTGGTGGTGGTGGGAGTTCTGCTGCTGTGATTGGCTGGAGTTGTGTGTGTGTGGGATGTGGGGTGTGGGGATGTGGGATGTGGGGATGTGGGGATGTGGGATGTGGGATGTGGGATGTGAGTAGATAGATAGATTATGGGGGATGGGAGGGGGGAGGGGTGGAGAATGAGGGTGAGGAAAGGGGGAGGGGAGATGATTAATAGAAGGGGAGTGGGGGGTTTTGTGCATTAGAAACTCTTTTCGGAAGGGGAGGGTAAAGAGCTAAGAGGAAGGTCGGATTCATAACGGTGGTGTCATGGATAGAAACGAGTTCCTTCCACGGGGTGTATGAAAGAGTAGAATTCCCAGAGATATCTAACTAAGCCTGCTGAATAATTGCTATGGGAGAAAAATAGGTAATGTATGCCCAGGCACCAAAGACGTGCAGAAGAAAAACCCCACGCGCAATTGCGATATGAGCTAAGCATTCCTCCGGGTTCCACAACTTGAGAAAGACAAATGGTATTAAAAAATACGAGGTAAAATGTGCTTGCTGCCATCCCCCCTGCGCTGGCGTTTGGTCTTATCGAGCCCAGGACCGCAAATACTACTGCCGTAAGGGGAGATAAGGAAAGGAAAGATATGTGGATTAAAATGTCGGATAGCGGCCGTAAAAACGAGAAAGCAGCGGCTGCGAATGCAGGTATGCGAGAAGGAACGCGAGAAAATACCAATCGCCACCACGACGATGCAATGCAGACACCCGCCAGCAGCGCTTATGTCTCTTCGGCGAGCATGTCACCATTGTCTCCGGATCAAACCTTCAACCCGTTAACCCCACCCATGCAACCCCCGTGCAGACCCATCGTCGTCGCATTGCGGTTCGTCGACCAGATATTCCTGTAGAATCTCCCATAATCGCGCTGCTCCTGCCTCGCGGGCTCTTGCACCTGAGCTTCGACGTCAGTGGGTGGTGTCGAGAAGCGAAAGGTAAAGGTTCTGCTGAGCCAGGAACCGCGGTATGACGGTGGCGCTGCGGCGTAGGCTTTCTCGGACAGTTGACTGGTGGAATGGGTTGAGGATGCACGGTCGGACTCCGAGATGGTAGACATGGGGGGGAAGTGTTTGTTTGGGGATGCTGGGGAGAGAGTTGCTGTACTGGAGGATGTTGATGTTGAATATTTTGAAGTGATGGAGAGCTTGTTGTTCAAATAGAGATGTGCGCGGCTGCTGAAAGATCTGGGGTGGCTTCCATTTGTCGTATTTGGCATCTGCGTTGGAAGTGGGTGGTGGAGGCTGGGGAATATCCGTCCGAAGCCAATTGTAAGCAGCCACTTTCGATACATCCTCATAGCGTCTGCACCCATGCCGAAGAAGAAGAATACAGCATAGCCAACCGCAAGCTGGATCCAATGGTCGAAAGTGACTACTCCATACGTAGGTATCAAAGTAATATCCCACCACGTAGGTCCATGTATGGCGTCCCAGCTGTATGGGAGATGTGGAAACGTTGCGTTGCGGTAGAGGATGTAGAATTGGCAAGGGAGAAAGATGACGATAAGAGTGAGTGACATCATGAAGAGACGCATGAAGCGGGATTTGGTTAGGTTCGAGTTTGAGGAGGTGAGGATAGCGGAGAACTCCTTGCGGTACTTGTGCATGCGGATGATTACCAGGACTGATCAATATTAGCATAGAAGGATGGATCCTGTAGAGGTTAGAACGTACCACTGTAATAAACGTCCAACAAACACATAATTGGAGGCCAAATAAATACCAGTACCATACTCGGCCAGCTCCTATCGAATGACGGAGTGCAGCCAGTAATAGCGAAGATGTAGTAGCGATTCGGTTGTACCACATAGTGGATAACCATGAGGTAAATAGGACCTCCGAAGCACAAAAGAATATCCATGACTAGTCGAGTACGGCGCTGTCCTTTGCTAGGCGTCAAGACTGTGCGGTTTGTGTTCAAGACCACGGCAAGATTACGCATAATGCACGCCAATGAGCCGGTGATACCAAGGGTAGCAGCGAGCATGAATTTGACTTGGATGTCGCAATACACCAGGCCATGCCACCAGCTCATGAGGTCGTCGGTAGGCCAGATAATTGCGTTTACAAAGTTAAAGACATTCGATAAGATAATCCAGAAGAGAAGACTCGTAGCCGCTAGGTTGCGGTTTTTGATATGCCAGGCAATGGGAGGGATATCGAGACAGATAGATATGAATGCCAGTACAGGGACTGCCACCGCACCAGGCGTGAGACTGAAGTTTGGGGTATCCATTGTAATTGATGCTCGGATGCTGGTAAGTATGTGATGCTGAAGAGTGTTGATATTCTAGAAAGGGGGCAAGTCAGGGAGGCAAAGAGACAAATGAGGGGTAGATGGGTAGACAGCCATACCAGCTATTCGAGGCCTGGTGGCCAAATATCGCCCAGTAGTGTTCCAAACGTTGTAGGAGTCCCAAGCACGAGGTTAAGATGCTGGTGAGTATGTAATGCTGGAAGAAGTTAAAGATCTAAGGAAAAGTAGACTTGGTAAGCCAAGGAAGGATCAGTTTGTATGAGCAGGAAGGCAGACCAGCTGTACAACTAAAGGCCAACCTCTGCCCACTACTTCGGACGCTACAGAATAGCCTAAGATGTCTGATATGATTTGAAGAACGAGGATAAAGGAGTACGGTCTTAGATAGTTTGTTCGAGGAAGGCTTTGGGTAAATGTAAGACAGTTCAAGATATGCTGTTGAAGGTATGGTGTGAGGAGGTACGATGTTTAAGAAAGAAGAAGAAAGAGGTGGTGGGGTAGAAGATGTAGATATAACCCCCAAGGAACGAGTGTTTAATGACTTAGATACAAGGGCAGCTCAATGAGGCCATAGAAAATCGCTGCTGCCAATAGCCATCTGAGGGCTTCAGCAACGGTCTGAATAAGACTAAGAGTAAAGTGATGATCAAGTAAGGTTTTTGCAATAGCTTATTGAGAGGGTTCCCCAAAACATAGTCTTGGGTCGAACTTATTGAGCACCCGGCTTTTGAGGGCTTGTAGGGCTAACTTCCCTTTTTGGGTGTCAATAAGCAAGACATCTCAAAGACACCGCAGAGAACCACACGCAAGCAGAAATAACAAACAACACTTTGGAAATACAGAGGGCATTGATAGGGGGTGTGGAAATGACAAGCATGAGCTACTACTCTATGCGTAGACAGTTGGAAGGCCCAGTGGTCCTCCCTGATTTACATAGGTGCATCGCCGAAGGTCCGTCTTCTCCGCACAAACTCAGCAAGCTACAGGAAACGGCATCGTAAACAAGCAAAGGCCATATATCAGCTCGCTATGTATAAAGTGCAGCTTAATTATTGATATCGATAGATTATTACCTGGATAAAGCTGGTTGACTTGGAGGAAGGTACCTAAGGTATACTAGGTTCGTTGGCTGCCCGAGCAAGTCTGTTACCAATGGAAAGCAACGCAGTTTTCAGCTATTGCTGACTCAGAACTTATTGGTTATTGCGATCGTATAATAGGTTAATTACTAATTAATTTGACTAACTAAATAATAGCTATTTACACAATTTAATATATGCGCTGGGAAAGTCAATGGGGAAGTCAACGGGGAAGTTAATGGGGAAGTTAATGGGTAAACTAATGAGGTAGGGAGTCATGAAGGAAGCCATGAAAGGAACCATGGAGGCTGTTCGATAGGAAGCCATGTAGAATGTTCGGTAGAGAGTCATGTAGAATGTTCGGTAGGAAGTCATGTAGAATGTTCGGTAGGGAGCCATGTAGAATGTTCGATAGAGAGTCACGTAGAATGTACGGTAGAGCTCATATTTGATGCTCGATAGGGATCAAATTTGATCCTTGATTGCGAAGCAATTCGAAGCTTGATAGGGAGTCATGTAGGGAGTCATGTAGAGAGTCATGTAGGAAGTCATGTAGAAATCATGAAGGCTGTTCGATAGAGTCATATTTGATGCTCGATAGGGAACAAATTTGATCCTTGAATGGTGAGTAGAATGATGAGTAGAATGGTGAGTAGGGTGGCGAGTAGGGTGGTCAGTAGGGTGACGAGTAGGGTGGTCAGTAGGATGGTCAGTAGGATGGTCAGTCGGAAGGTCGGTAGAAAGGTCAGTAGATAGATCAGTAGAAAGCTCGATCGGAAGGTCAGTAGAAAGATCAGTAGAAAGATCAGTAGAAAGATCAGTAGATAGCTCAGTAGGAAGCTCAGTAGAAAGCTCAGTAGAAAGCTCAGTTTGGTTGAGAGTCTGATAGGGAATTTGGTAGTGAGTTTGGTAGGGAATTTGGTAGGACGTTTGGTAGAGAATTTGGTAGAGCGTTTGGTAAAGAGTTTGATAGAGCGTTTGGTAGAGCGTTTGGTAGAGCGTTTGATAGAGCGTTTGGTAGGAAATTTGATAGAGCGTTTGATAGAGAGTTTGGTAGAGCGTTTGATAGAGAGTTTGATAGAGCGTTTGATAGAGAGTTTGGTAGAGCGTTTGATAGAGAGTTTGGTAGAACGTTTGATAGAGGGTTTGATAGAGCGTTTGATAGAGAGTTTGATAGAGCATTTGATAGAGAGTTTGATAGGGCGTTTGATAGGGAATTTGAGTGGGCGAGTAGATAGCGAGTAGGTGAGTGAGTAGATGATGAGCATGTAGGGTGGCGAGTAGGATGGTGAGTAGGATGACGAGTAGAATGACGAGTAGAATGACGAGTAGAATGACGAGTAGGATGGTGAGTAGGGTGATGAGTAGGATGGTCAGTCGGAAGATCGGTCGGAAGGTCAGTAGAAAGGTCAGTAGAAAGCTCGGTCGAAAGGTCAGTGAAAAGCTCGATGGGAAGCTCGATGAAAAGCTCAGTAGAAAGCTCAGTAGAAAGCTCGGTCGAAAGATCAGTAGAAAGGTCAGTAGAAAGCTTGATCGAAAGGTCAGTAGAAAGATCAGTAGAAAGCTCGATCGAAAGGTCAGTAGGAAGATCAGTAGAAAGATCAGTAGAAAGGTCAGTAGAAAGGTCAGTAGAAAGATCAGTAGAAAGCTCAGCAGAAAGGTCAGTAGGAAGTTCGATATCGAGTCATGAAGAGTGCGTTCTATTGAGTCAGTTAGCATTATTTCGTACGAAATAGAAAGTAGAAACTGTTCTACGAAGGAAGAAAGAAGTGAGAAGAAGTAAATACTCTGAATCCTCTGAATTTCCTAGCGTCAACCTTCGGCTGAAAGCGAAGATTACTAATCACAGAGGTAACAGTACTGTTCTCAAGCCATGTAGAAAGCATTGTTTGAAGCACTGTTTGACGTGTTTTATGCGTTCGATCGACGCGTTTGATAGAGCGTTTGATAGGGAGTTTGGTAGGGCGTTTGGTAGGGAGTTTGGTAGGGAGTTTGGTAGGGCGTTTGATAGGGCGTTTGGTAGGGAATTTGGTAGGGCGTTTGGTAGAGAGATTGGTAGGGCGAGTAGGTGAGCGAGTAGATGAACGAGTAGGTGAGCGAGTAGGTGAGCGAGTAGGTGAGCGAGTAGGTGAGCGAGTAGGTGAGCGAGTAGATGGGCGAGTAGGTGAGCGAGTAGATGAACGAGTAGATGAACGAGTAGGTGAGCGAGTAGGTGAGCCGAACTTCATTGAAAATTGATCTCTAACTGTAATAGGTTTAGCTTCCGTGATCTCTAACTGTAAAAGATTTAGCTTCCGTGACTCGGTAAAAGAGCCAACCGTTTTACAAAGAATTAAAATAAGGTTGTCGCAAAAGGGGTCAAAATCGATCGGTAGAAGCAACTGCGTTGCTAATCAAGGTCGGTGATGACGCGAAGTTGCATATCGTTAGCGCCAACTGTCGCGTCATTTGACGGAAGAAGGTCCGAATCAATTACACTGTAGGGCCAGCCCACGCGACCAACCACAAGGACCAAGAAAAAAGATGAGAAGATGAATTTCTTCTTCTCCAAGCATCCCCCATGAACCACAGGCGTGGCATCAATCACCGCGATGATGGCTGACACGCTTTCATTCTTGTGGTGACCCGACACCATGCCGCTACCACCAAGGCACCTACTTCTCGACCTCCCTACCATGGCCGAGGAGGGGAGCAGTATGGTCCCACCCAAGCCCGCCAACTTTCCAAGCTCCCAGACATCGGCGAGGCCAAGCCAACCGCCCCTTCGCCACAGACCTTCAGGACGTGCATCGACTTTCTCAGAGGCCCCTAGTCCTCTCAATAACCGGCGGAACTCTACGTTGTCGGACTCGATCAGTGACGCAAGGCGGTCAATATACTCATCCACGGATGACCTGCTGTTACCGAAAGTCAGGAACAATGGTATAGAAATAACCCATGAACCGTCTCATTGGCACTCAGTCCCGTTGGTGTTAGCCCTATTGCCAGCGGTGGGAGGGTTACTTTTTCAAAATGGAAGTGCGGTAATGACAGACGTAACACTATTGGGGCTGGCAGCAGTCTTCTTGAATTGGTCGGTGCGACTACCGTGGTGAGCATTGATCCCTACTTACATGTGCATTGATTCAGACTAAATTGTTGCACAGGGATTGGTATTCCTCAGCGCAATCGCGCCGCCTGCCAGATGCCAAAACACCCGATCCCTCCTACGCCGACTCCGCCATCCTCGAAGAATCCGGCTCCTCCAATCCCACGAGCCCCACCGTCTCTCCTTTTGAGCCGAAAAACCCAACTCCCACACCAACCGCCCCCAAATCTCCGTCTCCCTCTCAAAAGTCTGCGACAACCGAACTCCGTATCCATGAACTGCTGGCCCTCCTCGCCTGCTTCCTGTCTCCGCTCATGGGCGCTTGGCTCCTCCATACCATTCGTGCCCAGCTTTCCCGCCCCTCCGAGGGTCTGGTATCTGATTATAACCTTACTATCTTTCTCCTCGCCGCTGAGCTGCGCCCGCTTTCTCATCTTATAAAACTAGTCCAAGCACGCACGCTACACTTGCAACGAACGCTCGCCCCTATTTCATCTGAACACGAACTCTCAAACTCGCCAGCCAAAATCTCAGATTTAGTGAAACGTCTCGATGAGCTTGAAGCCCACATAGTCGACACCCCTTCCTCCGCCCCCAAGCCCACAAAGAGCGAGATAACCCAGCTCACAACTCTGGTCAGACAGTCCTTCCAACCTGACCTCGACGCCCTCAACCGTGCCGTTCGCCGTTACGAAAAACGGGCGACGCTCCTGACCATACACACCCAATCCCGCCTTCAGGAGCTGGAATCTCGACTGTTGGACGCCATCACCCTTGCCGCTGCGGCCGAACGCAGCAACCAAACGCGCTCACGACGAAACTCCAGCGCGGGAATACTGCTGGACTGGGCTTGCGCAGCTATCGTCTTGCCCGCACAGGCAGCGTGGACAATCATAGGGCTTCCTGCAAGGATGGCTACGGCAGCGTTGGGGTTTGTGGAGGGCTATGTAGGGAGAAAAGTGAAGAGGGAGCTGAGGACGGCAGGAAAGACGGGGAGTGGGAGTGGGCATGAGAGACGGGTGGGGAAGGAGAGGGAGGGGGCGAAGGGTAGGGCGGGAAAGAAAGTGGCGTAAGGCGGGAAGTGGTTGTAGTGAAGCATGGCGCAGAGCCATCTTCTTACAGCCGGTCAGTCCCTAATCCGGATCCCAGCAAAACACCCAATGCCGCATGTCCTTACCCAAAAGCCGAAAGCACAACTGTCCACGGCGAAAGGAGGCGAAGAAGATGACTTCAGAAGAAATCACACTCGAGCAATGGAGACATTTGCGGTAGCTCAGCCTGGGCTCATACAATAGCTATGCTCAAGACGAAACACAACTTGCAAATAAAATAACTACTCCAAGCATCCCATCACATCCATTAAACAAACTCCAACCCCCCATCCCATCAGCACATAATCAGATCTTCTATATCCCTAACCCAACACCAAAGCCCCCAAAAAGCCCCGAAAATGAAAATCCCATCAGAAACCTGGCAAGTTTCTACAACGGAAAGAAATATTTTCCCGTCGTCTGTCGCTAACCGATTATCAAAACCATCTCCCAACTACCACAAGACCGAATTCTCTTTCAGGAACACACATGAGAAATCCCCTTGGCCTATTCTATGTACTTACCACCTTCCATCTTTTCCATGATCTACGCTTGCGATACCCACCCCCCCCCCCCACATCTTTCTCAGGTTTCGGTCCCCTGTTTGCGTTAACGAACAAGCCATCCCTGGTAGTCCCACCCGCTGTAGGAATTTCACCTCCATTTTATTCCCGCC
>JAABUO010000733.1_pt1 | contig 53702 bp, 48 predicted proteins | sample 5559291 | NCBI WGS metagenome assembly JAABUO01 (sample SAMN10711878, study PRJNA513372) | rock metagenome | isolation source: Antarctica rocks | place: Antarctica: Victoria Land, Finger Mt sud | reverse complement strand
AGCAGATCGCTGCCAAGCTCCAATCGGACGTGGACGCACGCTAGGTTTTCGCGCTTTTCTACGTTGATGACCTCCTCTGGCTCTCAACAAGTGCGACTGTAGTGTTCACGCCGATTTCCTACGTTTCACCTCAAAATCCGTGCAGGTTTGACCCAATTTACCAAGTGGACCACGATACCCTGATCCAGCGCTGGTGGTATTTCTTTGAGGGAAGCATTGGATGTATCGGGATTTTGAAACAGTGGCTGGTGCGGTCATTGTACCGCGCGTTGCGGGAAGAAAGTCCCGAACTCACCCGTGCCCATCTGGAGCAGTCTGTGCTGCCAGATGCCAAATGGGAGCGGATGCGTGCGGATGCCAGAAGTGGGGAAGCCGAATTCCAGTATGCTGACGGGCAAAACAGCTATCTGTCGGAACTGGCGAATATGCCAACGTTCACTTCCAAACAACCCGATCCTGCTCCTCCCTCGACGCCGCCGACCGCCGATCAGAAGACACGCAAGCCGAAGGGACATATCGGCGAGCCATCTCCCTATCGAGGTCAAGTGGGAACAGTGCAACAGGAGGGAGAAGCCACCCATTGTTCATTCTCAGGACCAATCAAATTGGAGGCAGCTCGTTGGCTGGAATCGAAAGTCCAAGAAGTGCAATGCTCAACGTGCGGTTCGGTGAGCAAAGCCAAGTTGAAAGAGCAATCCGTCGTGATTTCGCCGCATCCCCCACGCAAGTCGCGACTAGTGCGCAATGTCACACGCTGGATGGAACAGGAAAGTGATTGGGTGCTCGTCCAGAAAAAGGAGTAACTGGTGCTTGATTGCACTATCTGAATGAAGAGGATCAAAGGAGCTTAAAATGGTTGAAGATGAGCTAATTACTACGCGCTTTGTTGCCTTTGCCGGAGCGAACGATCACCCGCCCACTGCGTTCCCCAACAGAGATGTCTGAGAGCATCAGTTGGCTGCACTCATCCAACTGCAGACCGGTCTGGAGGAGAAACTGCACAATGGCATAATTGCGCTTCCCATCATGGCTGCGGCTTCCCCTGGCGCAAGAGGGCATTCTCATCTGTTTTTCTCCTCTATTTAAGGGAAAGGTGCGCGACGCGTCGGCGTCTGCTCAAATAGAGCAGAAAGGGGGGAAGTGGGTGTTCTCTGAGCTCAAAAACGAGCCCGTTCTTTCCCACTTTTATTGTATCACCTCCTGTCTACTAGCACACTGCCTTTTTGGACGATTTTTTTTGGCGTCCTTTCCCCTATACTCAGGTGGAAGCGACGCCACTCTGGCGCACCCACGGTGAAAGCTCTCCTTTGAGCAAAGAGACCTCTCGTGTTTGTGCTCAAAAAGCCCTTGCTTCAGCAGGCGTGTGTCAGACCCTCGTCGTGCGCGAAAGGAGTCATCTAGAGATGAAAGGTGAAGAGATGTTATGGCGGTAAGCGAGAAATCTGTTCTATTAAAGGAGGGAAACGTATGAGTTCCTTTGTTCTTGGTTTTCAGGATATTGACAAAACAAAACTCATGGTTGTTGGGGGTAAAGGCGCGAACCTGGGAGAACTGTCCAGAATTGATGGGATAATAGTACCGGAGGGCTTCTGTATTACTACCGAAGCATATAAACGAATTATCAGTCAAACACCAGAGTTTAATGATCTGCTGGAGCAACTATATCTTTTAAAGGTGGAGGACAGGGAAAGAATTTGTGAAATCAGTAAAAAGATACGCAGCGTCATCGAAGGGACAGTAATTGCAAAGGAAATTGATGAAGCAGTTACACATTTTATTACAAAATCAGGTGATAAAAATGCCTATGCTGTGCGTTCCAGTGCTACGGCGGAGGATCTGCCAACGGCATCCTTTGCAGGACAGCAGGATACGTATTTGAACATTATAGGAAAGGAAGCCATACTGAAACACATCAGCAAGTGCTGGGCGTCGCTCTTTACGGACCGTGCGGTGATTTACCGGATGCAGAACGGGTTCGACCACAAAAAGGTCCATCTGTCTGTGGTCATCCAGAAAATGGTCTACCCGGAGGCAGCAGGGATCATGTTTACAGCTGATCCGATTACTTCTAACCGAAAGCTGCTATCAATCGATGCCAGTTTTGGACTTGGAGAAGCACTGGTCTCTGGCTTGGTATCTGCCGATTGTTATAAAGTGCAGGAAGAGGAAATCGTCGATACGAAGATAGCAACCAAAAAATTGGCTATCTATGGACTAAAAGAAGGCGGAACAGAGACACAGCAGATCGCTCCTGAGCAGCAGAAGACTCAAACACTTACCGAACAACAAATTTTACAACTTGCACACATAGGAAGACAGATCGAAGCTTATTTTGGTTGCCCCCAGGACATCGAATGGTGTTTGGTTGATGATACATTTTCTATTGTTCAGAGTCGGCCAATCACTACTTTATACCCAATCCCTGAAGCGAATGATCAAGAAAATCACGTCTATGTATCTGTCGGTCATCAACAAATGATGACCGATCCCATGAAACCATTGGGATTGTCTTTTTTCCTGTTAACGACTAGGGCACCCATGCGTAAAGCTGGTGGAAGGTTGTTTGTTGATATCACACATAATCTGGCTTCGCCTGTCAGCAGAAAAATGGTAATAGATGCCTTGGGAAAATCCGATCCGCTCATAAAAGACGCACTCATGACCATCGTAGAGCGAGAAGGTTTTATAAAATCGTCATCAGATGGTAAAAAAGTACCGAGTCCCAGTAAAAGCAATAAAGGTATATCGTCTTCGGGCTTTCAAGCACAAATCGAAAACGATCCGACAATCGTTTCTGATTTGATTAAGAGTAGTCAAACATCGATAGAAGAGTTAAAACAAACCATCCACACGAAATCAGGAGCGGATTTATTTGATTTTATGCTAGAAGATATCCAGCAATTAAAGAAGATTTTATTTGACCCACAAAGTTCGGGTGTGATTATGGCTGCTATGGATGCTTCATCATGGATCAATGAAAAAATGAACAAGTGGTTAGGTGAAAAAAACGTAGCAGATACGCTTTCTCAATCTGTACCAAACAATATTACTTCGGAAATGGGTCTGGAGCTATTGGATGTCGCAGATGTGATTCGTCCTTATCCAGAAGTAATTGATTATTTACAACATGTAAAAGATGATAACTTTTTGGATGAACTGATTAAGTTTGATGGTGGACAGAAAACCCAAGTCGCTATCTATGCTTATCTCAACAAATATGGAATGCGATGTACCGGTGAAATCGATATTACGAAAACTCGTTGGAGTGAAAAACCAACTACACTTGTCCCTTTGCTTCTCAGTAATATCAAAAACTTTGAGCCTCATGCTAGCAATCGGAAATTTGAGCAAGGGCGACAGGAAGCTTTGAAAAAAGAACAAGAGTTATTAGATCGATTGAGGCAATTACCGGGTGGTAAACGAAAAGCCAAAGAGACAAAACGAATGATCAGCCTAATTCGGAATTTCATCGGTTATCGTGAATATCCAAAATACGGCATGGTTAGTCGCTACTTCGTTTACAAGCAGGCTTTACTGAAAGAAGCCGAACAACTCGTACAAGCCAACGTTCTTCATGAAAAAGAAGATATATACTATCTTACTTTTGAAGAAATTCGCGAAGTTGTACGCACAAATAAACTGGATTACCAGATCATCAGCAAGCGAAAAGACGAGTACAAATTATATGAAAAACTAACTCCCCCGCGTGTTCTCACGTCTGATGGTGAAATCATTGCAGGTGAGTACAAACGAGAAAATCTCCCAGCCGAAGCTATTGTAGGTCTACCTGTTTCTTCCGGAGTTATAGAGGGACGAGCACGTGTCATCTTAAACATGGAAGATGCCGATCTAGAAGATGGAGATATATTAGTCACCTCATTTACTGACCCTAGCTGGACACCATTGTTTGTATCCATAAAAGGCCTAGTCACCGAAGTTGGTGGACTGATGACCCATGGAGCAGTTATCGCACGTGAATATGGTTTACCTGCAGTAGTAAACGTAGAAAATGCCACCAAGCTGATCAATGACGGACAGAGAATCCGGGTTAATGGAACGGAAGGCTATGTAGAAATCCTATAAAGTCGCCCTTGAGTATGAACGGATACTGTTGCTAAATTGCTAGAAGTGCAAAACAGGCGAAAGTCTGCTACGATAGAAACCAGAAAAGGACGAGTCCAACCAGCAGAAAGGAGAGTCTCGATGTCGATGCACCCTCATGCAATAGCCACCATCCCTGAAGAAACAGTTCGAGTCGCCTGCGCAGCCTTTCCCCGTGGCAACATCTATTTGACTATGCGGGATCAGGTAGGCACACTGTACACAGACGAGAACTTCGCCGCCCTCTTTCCCAAACGAGGACGACCTGTGGAAGCACCCTGGCAGCTTGCTCTGGTCTGTGTGTTCCAATGTGTTGAAGGGTTTTCTGATCGGCAAGCGGCAGAAGCTGTTCGGAGCAGAATTGACTGGAAATACGCACTGTCCCTGGATGTAGCTGATCCAGGCTTCGACTTCTCAATCCTCTCAAAATTTCGAGGGCGTTTGCTGGTTGGTTCGGCCGAGACGACCCTGCGAGAAACCATGTTGGAGCAGTTCAAAGAACGTGGTCTGCTCAAAGCACGAGGCAAACAACGAACCGACTCGACCCCTGTGCTAGCAGCTATCCGTACCCTCAATCGGCTCGAATGTGTTGGGGAGACATTGCGTGCGGCACTCAATGCGCTTGCCAGCAGTGCTCCTGAGTGGCTGCGTGAGCACGTAGTGCCAGAGTGGTTTGATCGCTCCAGCACCCGAAGAGAAGATTCTCGTTTACCCAAAGGGCAAGAGGCTCGAAAGGAGTATGCTGAACTGATCGGAGCCGATGGCTCTCGGCTGCTCTCAGCCATCTACGATGCATCAGCTCTGCTTCATCTGCGGGTGCTTGCGGCGGTCCAAGCGCTACGACAGACGTGGGTGTTTCACTCCGATGCAGAGGAAGGGCACCTCCGTTGACGCAAAGCCGAAGATGTACCTCCCACTGGGCGCGTTTTGATTCGCCTGATGATCCAGAAGCGCGTTTTGGCAATCAACGCTCAATTCCCTGGACGGGATACAAGGTTCATCTCACCGAAACCTGCGAGGAGGATGAGATGAACCTGATCACCCCTGGAGAAACGACCGCAGCCGGGATCAGCGAGAGTGAGCTTTCGGCCCCTATTCAGGACGCTTTAGCCAAGAAAGCGTTTCTCCCAAGTGAGCCGTTCCTGGCTTGGGGCTCTGTGGATGCCGATTTGATGGGAAAGAGTCACCCTGATCTGGGCCTTGAGGTCATCGGACCTATGAGGCCCGACTCCCGTTGGCAGGGGAAGGCTGAGCAGGGCTATGATCTCACCCATTTTACTGTGGAGTGGCAAGCCCACCAGGTGGTCTGCCCTCAAGGGAAACTGAATACGTGCTGGACGCCTCACCTGGATGCCTGGGGGACCCCGATCATCAGTGTCAAGTTTTCTCGAACCGATTGTCGGCTCTGCCCAGTTCGCTCGTTGTGTACGAAGGCGGCGGAGTCACCCAGGCATGTGACCTTGCGCGTCCAGACCGATCATGAGAGGTTGCAGCGGGTTCGCCGTCTGCAGACCACTCCTGAATGGAAGGTCCGTGATAAGCGCAGAGCAGGCATCGAAGGACCCATTTCGCAAGGGACGCGCGGCTTCGGAGTACGCCGATCTCGTGACATCGGCGAGGCGAAAACCCACCTGCACCATATCTTGCCAGCAGAAGCCATCAATCTGGTGCGTTTCGCCTCTTGGGTGAGGGGTGTCCCTCATGCCAAGACGCGTACCTCACGGTTTGCGGCACTGTAGACACGCGGGGTGAAAGTCGCAATTTAGCAACAGTATCAACTGGAACACGCAAACAAGAGCGACTTGCCAAGGTGCTTCAGCAGGTCGTCCTCGCTCGGAAAAGAGCGCAGAAAAGGCCTGATCTTCGTAGAGGATTCCGCGTTGATCTCGCATAGCCAGATACGTATTACTACGAGGCAGGGCTGCACGTGCTACACGTGCCGTTTCCTCGGGAATTGAAGGAATTGCTTGAGGATGCATCGACATGGGTAGCACTACCCCAATAATCAGATAGGGAGCGGTTTCGTCAAGTGATGACAGAAGTGATCCTCACCTTTCGTGTCACTTTCTCCCTCCTCCGTTCAGGATTGCAGGATTCTTTCGTTCATTTACCACCAAGCTTACAGAAGAGTTCAACTCTATTGACGTATCGCCCAGATTGTCCCTTGTCTCATCCACAGGAACCTTTTTGCGAGCACTTGATGAGCAACGGCCTGTGAGCCGGGAATGTAATAGTTTCCCCTCGAACCGTTGCTTTCCTAGCTGCGCCACTCTCGGGACACTGGAGTTTCTCAACCCTCACTGCTGTTAATTGCGCTAGCTGAAGTGCTACTGTTATACCTTCTCAGCTTCTACCTGTGTCTTCAGTTCAGCATCACGTGAGTCAATTAGCAAGACTTGACAGTCGTCGGGCGCGAACGAAAGCAGGACTTTATTCCCCACCTCAAAACTTCTCGAGAGATGGTTAGGCATATCTGCGGTGAGCGTGGTATTGTCATTGGTAAGCACATGGAAACGCGTGAATGGTCCTAGGAAAGTACGCAGTTCAATAACGCCCGCGACGTGGTTATTGCCTCGCTCTGTCCCATTTATGCTCGGAACTGTTCCTACGCCCGTATCAGGCAACAGTGAAACCTCTTCTGGACGCACAACGATGAGCACCCTCGCCCCATTATACAGGTGTCCAAGATGTGAGGTAGAGATTGTGTGCTCACCGACCTTACATACACCCTCTGATACAGACTCAACGACGCCATTGAATTGATTGCTGTTTCCAACGAAGGTCGCAGCAAAAACGCTATTGGGGTTGCTATAAATTTCTTCTGGCGCGTCGAGTTGCTCGATCTTGCCTTTTGCCATGACCGCGATACGATCAGAGACTGCCAGTGCCTCTTCCTGATCGTGCGTGACATAGATTGCGGTCATCTTGAGTTGCTGCTGAATGCGGCGAATCTCGTTACGCAGCGAGACGCGTACTTTGGCATCGAGGGCTGAAAGTGGTTCATCCAGCAATAACACTTTCGGTTCAACGGCAAGCGCACGGGCAAGAGCGACACGTTGCTGCTGTCCACCAGAGAGTTGGTGCGGATAGCGTGGACCCATCTCGCCTAGTCCCACAAGTTTCAGCAGTTCAGCACAGCGCTGCTGCACTCGGTCTTTCGGAAGTTTTTTGATTTCCATACCAAACGCAACATTCTGAGACGCAGTGAGATGTGGAAAGAGTGCGTATGATTGGAAGACCATACCCATTGGGCGTTTGTTGACCTGACGGCGAGTGATGTCTTCTCCATCAAGTGTAATAGTGCCCTCCGTCGGTATCTCGAAGCCCGCAATCATGCGCAGAATGGTAGTCTTGCCACAACCACTTGGTCCGAGTAGTGTCAGAAACTCGCCCTGATTAATGGAAACGTTGATATGCTCTACTGCTGCGGTAGAGCCAAAGTATTTTGCGATGCCTTCTAATTCAAGAAAAGCCATAGTTGTTTCCTTCTTCCCTATTTAGGGGAAAGGAGTAGGGTAGACGGCTAGCGAGGTGCCGATATTTCGGCCTTGTTCCATCCGTCTACCCTACCCCTTTCCCTCTATTTCACAGCTACAATTTGAACATTTTGTCGTCTACCACCAACTTTACGTCCAACGAAAAGGAGAATGACGAGGACACAGACGAGTGTGAAGAGAAAGCTAAGAATGGAGAGCGAGGCAGCTTTATGTGCGTTGCTTTGCCCTACCTGATTCAGGTAAATCGGAAAGGTATAGATACCGAACAGCGAGGAAAGCGTAAATTCACCCATAGTAGTCGAGAAGGTCAGCAGTGCTGCACTGATCACGCCTGGAAGAATGTTGGGTAGCACAATCGTTAAAAATGTGCGCCACCAGCCACCACCAAGACTGTACGATGCCTCCGCGAGGACGCGTGTGTTGATTGCACGCAGACTATTATCAATCGGACGATAGACGAATGGCAGTGACACAATGACAGAGGCACAGACCAACAACGGCGGTGTGTTCACAATATTGAACGGTGGGGTACTGAGTAGTGGCACGAGGCCAAGCGAAAGAATATTAATGAAGATGTTTGAACCGCCATACACCTCACTGAGTCCCACGGTGAGCAGAATTGCAGGCACTGTAAACGGAACGAGCGAGAGAAAATCCAGCAACGGGCGGGCCTGTGGCAAACGTAACTGCATCCAATACACCGTTGGAGTTACTAACACAACTGCAAGTACAGTTGAGGCCAGCGACAACTCTAGTGAGAGCAGCAACGTATTCGAGAAATCTTTGTCAGCGAATATTTGCTGGTAGCTACTAAAATCAAGGCCATTCCCCCCTGAAAGACCAAAGAGCAGTGTCGCGCCCAATGGAATCACAAGGTAGAGAACAAACAGTACCAGAAAGAGTGAATCCCATCCGAATGGAAGGCGTGCTGCTTGTTTTCTTTGTAGACTCATGATGCTTACCTTCCTTGCCATCTGCTTGCGCGACGAAGCATTGCGGTATAGAGTGTGACAGCGAGCAGCAGGACGACGAACATACCAACGGCAAGCGCATTCGCCAATCCAGGATCAACGCTCACATTGCCATCGATGGCAAAGGCAATCTGAATCGTCACAAGATTAATATTTCCTTGCGCTAATGCAAAGGCTGTAGCAAATGCACCGAGCGAGTTTGCGAACAGTAACATGGTAGCCGCAATGAGCGAGGGCATGAGAACAGGCAGAGCCACACGTCGCCAGTAGGTTGCATCTGTGGCACCAAGATTCGTCGCAGCCTCGCGCCATTCTGGTTTGAGTGCGCTGAGGGCAGGAACAGTCAAAAGAACCATTAGTGGCAACTGGAAATAGGTATAGGCGAGTACAAGCCCAAAAAAGGTATACAAGCTGAAACCTGCATCATAGATGCTGAAGTGAAACAGGTTTTGTAAGAATACCGTTACAAGCCCGGTGACGCCAAGCGTTGACACAAAGGCGAATGCAAGCGGCACCCCCGCAAAGTTTGCGGCGATACTTGAAAAGCCAATCAACAGGTTCTTGAGCCAGTTTGCACGCGAGTTGTACACACCGTAGGCCGCGAAAAATCCAGTAGTCGCACCAACGAGTGCTGTGACAACCGAAAGACTAATGCTATTTTGAAATGAATGAAGATATGTCGCACTTGCAAGTAGATGTTGATAGTTGCTGAGCGTAAATGCACCTGTATCACTACTCACGAAACTATCCTGAATGATAATGAGCGCAGGCAATAACTCAAACAAGAGACAAAAAAGTAAGAATGGGACTAATCCTAACCAGCTAACGAGCGAGTAACTGAGGCGAAATCTTCGTCGAGTCCTTGTAATCGCTTTCGCTGGAGTGGTTGTCGTCGAAGCTTCAGCCGACGCAGGTATTTGCATTCCCACCACCTCCTACAGAAAACGTAGATGGAAGATAGCTTGTAGTGGTGAGGAGAGAAAGCGGGAGCTTTCTCTCCTCACCACTACAAGCTATCTTCCTATTGAAATTACTGACCGATAACGGAAGGCCAGTTTTGTGTTATTGTGTCCGAAGCCTTTGAGAGCAGAGTCAGGTCGGTGACGAACTTGACATTCGCGTACTGCTCTGCGACAGGAAGCTTTGCCGAAAGCTCTGCGGGCACCTTGCCTGCATCTACCAGCTTCCGATAGCGTGCTGGGTGTGCGTACCCCTTCAGGAAGAACAACTGTCCTTCGTCAGAGAAGATGTATTCAATCCACAGGCGTGCGGCAAAAGGATCAGGCGCAGTCTTGTTGACGATAGAGACGTAAGGGCCGGCAACCGAACCATCAGAAGGAATCACAACTTTGAGATGGGGCTTGCCATTGAGCAAGTCGCGGTAACCAAGTCCGGCGAAGTCCCACATGATACCAATGGCAACTTCACCCTTGGTCATGTTGGCGAGGTTCGCACTGGCTGGAGTGAAATTGCCCTTCTGCTTTAACTGCTTGAAGAAGTCGATACCCGGTTGAATGTCGTTGATGCTCCCACTCTGTGCAAGTGCTGCTGAGTAGACCCCGATGAAGGCAACGTTCGACTGACGTGGACCCCCGCCGATGCCAACTTGATTCTTGTAGTCGCCTGTGAGCAAGTCTTTGAACGAGGTCGGCTCATTTTTCACGATATCCGTGTTGATAACGAATGCTTGCGTCCCATAGTACGCAGTACACCAATTGCCATCAGAGTCCTTGAGGGTATCGGGAATGTCAGCCCAATTCGCATGTTTGTACGGTGTGACAAGCCCTTGCTTCATCGCCTGGGGACCGAACTTAAAGCCGACCTGGCTAATATCACCGTGAGCATGTGATTTCGACTTTTTGAATACTTCGAGGTCCTTTGCGGAAGAAAGCTCTGCTTCGGCCTGATACTCCACTGGTACATATTTCGCGGCATAGCCTGCAAGAGTGTCTTTCTGGTCGACCCATTCTGGCGCAATACTGATAGCTTGTAGCTTGCCTTCCTTCTTTGCATGCGTAATTAACGTCTGCATGTCAATCGGGCCAGCCATGTTCACATTACTTCCTGCCGTGGTAGACGTAGTAGAAGAGCTACTGCATGCTTCTAAAAAGGATGCTAGCGCGAGCGAGGAAACACCAAGCGCACCAGCTTGCTCAAGGAAACGGCGACGACTGCTGGGAGCGAACGCATTCCCAAATTGTTCCTGATTACTCATGAATGAAGATACCTCCGATTGCCTCGATGTGCCACTGATGTGTTCATGTACGTATCTCAATGCTCGTAAAAAGTAGCACAGCGAAATACGCTTTGTGACACTGTAGACGTATGGATTGCGCGGCGTGGGTAATGATAGTAGGACATGTGGATAGAACAGAGAATGCAGAGGTTTAGTACCATGACAAAGACGCCACGTTACACCTGTAAGAGAAAAGCCAGTTCGCGGTTTTCATCCTTTGCTCTGAGAGAACAGAAGATTTTTTCTTCTCTAATTACTCTCGCTCGGCGACGACTTAGAGCTTACAGGGATGGAAATGGACGATGACCGACTCCTGCTCCATGTCACAGCAATGTCAAGGAACCCTCTGTGTCCCTTGTGTGCGAAACCAGCCACGCGCATGCATAGCCGATATAGCCGTGTAGTGAAAGATTTGCCCAGCGCTGGTCAACAAGTGCAGTTGATCCTACACGTTCGCAAATTCTTTTGCGATACAGCCGACTGCGTGCGAAAAATCTTTGCAGAGCGACTCCCTCACCTGGTTGCTCCGTGGGCTCAGATGAGTACCCGCCTGTGCCAGGCTCTTCAAAACATCGGCTTGGCTACTTGTGGAAGACTCGGAGCACGGCTGGCCTCTCGATTGGGTATCACAACTTCATGGATGACGATTGTTCGCCGGGTGATGACTCTGCCAACGAAGCCAGCAGAGAGCGTTGCTTGTCTTGGCATAGACGATTTTTCGTTTCTGCGTGGCAGAACGTTCGGCACTGTCCTGGTCGATCTCAATAGCCACCAGGTCATCGATCTCTTGCCAGATCGTCAGGCAGAAACCGCGACAACCTGGATGCAAACGCATCCGGAGATTACCCATGTAAGCCGCGACCGAGGCAGTGAATATGCCAGTGCCGCATCGCATGGCGCGCCTCAAGCGATTCAAGTGGCAGGTTTGCACGAACCTGTCGGAAGCCGTTCAGGAACTGCTGGCACGAGTCCTCTCTGAGATGAAGGCCGCCAGCCAGGAAGCAGAAGCGACAACGGAGCCCCAAGAAGCGGGTCCATTAGCCGTTGAGGAATGGCGTCCTGCTCCAGGAGAGCAGGTCAAACGGGTTATCTCGACACGCCGAGCTGAGCGAGAGGCACGGCATCAACAAGTCGAGAGCTTCCAGAAGCCAGGTTTAACTTCTAAGGAGATTGCTCGTCGCCTTGGAATCAGTGAGCGAACTGTGCGTCATTGGCTCCAGCGTGGAGTGGTTCCTGATGTCAGGCCGAGGCGCAAACGCCAGAGTGACTTTGATCCCTACGCGCCGTATGTGCTCAAACGCTGGCAAAACGGAGAGCGCAACGGAACCCAGCGTTGGCAGGAAATCGCCGCCCAGAGCTATCCTGGATCGCCACGCATGGTCTATCGTTTCCTGAAAACGCTCAAAACCCATGAGATAACGACCTCGGCGGGAGTGTGCCGTTTGCCGCACTACAGTTCTACGGCAGCCGTCTGCCTGTTCATGCGCCAGCCTGACGATTTGGATGAGAGCGAACGAGCAGATCTGGCTGCCTTTCGCCTGGCACATGTGTCTTTCAATACCACGTACCAGCTCGCTCAAGACTTTCTGGTGATGATGCGGCAGCGAGAGGGTGAGCGTTTGGACTCAGGTTCATGAGAGCCAGCTTCCCGAGCTTGAGAGTTTCGCCCATGGGGTCGAGCGGGATAAAGCCGCCGTCCAAGCCGGATTAACCCTGCCAATCAATAACGGGCAGGGAGAAGGGCAGGTGACCAGAATCAAACTCATCAAACGCATGATGTACGGCAAAGCCGGTTTTGCTCTCCTGCGTCAACGCGTTCTTCCCCGCATTTCATGGACGCCATTCTCAAGGCAGAGTTCACAGACCAGTCCAGGAAAGGATGGGAGGAGTTCTTCCCCACAACGGTGACAAACACGCTCTTGTTGCACCCACATGCCTGTTTTCGCGAATAAGTGGATGGCACCCGGATCTTACACATTTTTGTGATGCTTGCTCTGTGCGAGGCAAACGGATATACTGAAACCGGGAAGAGAGCATGAATGTGAACATAGACCGCAAGAAGGGCTGGTACGATGGACTTATGGACAAAATAGACTACAAAAAGACGCTGGACTGCTATCAGGCAAAGCACAAGAAGTTTCGCATTGTTGATGTGCCCCAATTGCAATACCTTATGGTTGACGGACACGGCGACCCGAACACCAGCCAAGCGTTTAGCGATGCGATATCAGCAGTATATCCAGTTGCCTATAAGCTCAAGTTCGCAAGTAAACTGGAGCCTGGCAAAGACTACACGGTTCTGCCGCTTGAGGGACTGTGGTGGTCGGACAATATGGAAACATTCACTTCGGCACGGGACAAGTCCCAATGGGATTGGACGCTGATGATTATGCAGCCTGCTTGGATCACACAAGAGATGTTCAAGGCAGCGGTGCAAAAAGTAGCCGAGAAAGACCCGAAAGCCTGTTTGGCTCGTGTGCGGCTTGAAGCACTTGATGAGGGCCAATGTGTACAAACGCTGCACATTGGCTCATACGACGACGAAGCCGACCCTCTGGCAAAAATGCAGCACGAGTTTATCCCAGCGCATCACCTCAAAATGGTCAAAAAGCACCACGAAATCTACTTCAGCGACTTTCGCAAGGTAGCTCCCAACAAGCTACGCACTCTCTTGCGTCATCCTGTAGTAAACGCATAACGTTATAATAGGCAATAAAACATAGGCATTTCTGCCCACGGTAGAACTCCATTAGGATATTGTTTCGGCTCTTTTCTCGCTAAACGGTCGTTTTCACGGGCCATCATCTTTTCCTAAATTACTGAAGAGCTTATCACCAAAGCTGTGTCAGAGCTTCCACTTTTATAAAGCGAGATGAGTAGGAAACGGAACGATTGAAAAATAGAAGAGGCGAGAGATTCGGCGTCGTCTCGTAACCTCTTATAGCGACGAAGCTCATCATCCGTGTAGGACTCAAGTTGCTCGCACGTTTGCCAAAAAGTTGCTACATCAGTGTTTCTCCCGATCAACTTTCATTGCGCTGCTTCTTTGAGAGCGTTGGCGAAGAAGGGTTCTCTCACGAATTGGTAGAACGCCTCACGGTGATTTGCAAGGGTGAAGCGAACCATATCAAAATCTCTGCGAACTATAACGTAGGTGCCTTTGGGCAACTTTTGGGCCATTTCTTCTAATAACTGTATGCGATTTGCCCAGTACATACATTTTCGCTGTTCATGCTGTGGGGCCAAGCTCACCTTTGCAACTCCATTTGTTTTACCTAACCCCTTCCTCCAAGAGCGAGCTTAAAGCCAGTAGTGTGGCTGAGCATAATTCGGTCGTAATACGTACTGTAATCCTGCATATTGAGAAAGCTCCTTTTTAACATGAATAGTATTATAGCATGTTTTTCACGTATGATGACTTATATATTAATTGAAGTTTATCCGTTTGATTTGCTTAAGCTTCAGATGACACGATAGTTCTTAAAAGTTTCCGGTTGCTAGACGTTTTGCCTCTTCTGATCAAGTGAGCAGAGCATCAACCATATCACACAGATGAATTTGCACGTAGATGATTGCGTTCTTCGAATTGATCCCGTATTCGCTTGCTACTAAAGGCTTTCCTGTCATCCATGAGCCTCGTCAGCTCGGTTACATTCCCTCAAGTTTTCTACCGTCCCTACTAACGAATAATCTTGAACCTGCTCTGGGCCAATTTTTTCTATCCTGATCTGTTGCCTTTGTCGAAGTTTCCAGTATCTTTTCTCAGTCCCGTAAATCACGAATTGCTTTTAAAGTTCCCTGCGATCATGAATAGCACAATGACGATCCGAGCTACAGAGATAGCTGGTGAGGCGTTGCTGGCACGCCTCATCTAGCGTGAAGCTGCGTCCAGAAGCAACCTCTTACCAGTTTTGCTGTCAACCGAGTTGTGGGTTAAGAAGAAGTGAGGCCAGAGGCGGCTTCAGGGGCTTGGCGGAGGAGGTGGGATTTGAACCCACGACTCGGTTCAGCAGGTCTACTGGCGTCTCAATACATCTATTTTGTGCTTGAATGTGTTGGATGAAGTCTAGGAAGATGGTGTTTTGTCTCATGGTGGATAGTGTGTTTGCTGTCAGTTTTGCTGTCAAGCAAAAAGCACATTGCCTAGCTTGGCAGCAAGACTCGCAGCTTGTAAAAGATCCAGATTGATACTTGAATAGCAGAATAATCCTCGCGTACTTCTATACTACGCTGATGAGGCAGTCCCTGGTCGATATCTAAAAAATGGCATTAGAACTCGTCACTTGTTAGTAAGGTTCTCACATGCAAAAAGCAGCATTTTTGGAAAACACAAAACGTTGTATTTATTACATATCCTTGTGGAAAATGGATGGTAACGATGAATGGATATTAATTTAACGTGAGTTCTGTTTAAGCTAAGCTGATCAAATAGCCAGGAGAGCGTGTTGATCGAGATGTAGGCCCAGTTTTTTGTCTTGGTGGCTGTAGGCAAGAAGCCCAGCAATCAAATGAACGACAAAATTGGTAGGACTACGATGGCGCGAATGCTCGATCTGCGAAATATTTTTGAGCTGGTCAATGATGGATTCGATAATCGCTCGTTTGGGTAGCAGGAGTTTATCTGAAAGATGCACGAGAGAATTTTTCATGTTTTTTTGTGCAACCTGGTGATGAGATGAAGTCCTTGTTCAAAGAGCAAGGGGGTCAAGGGAGCGGAAATGTAGCCGCGGTCCGCCATCCGAGCTTGCCACGCAGGATTTTGACCATCGAGGGAATAGGTGTCCGATCATAGACATTGCCTGGGGTCAGACAACACGCCAGCAGTTCGCCTTGGTCATTGACCGCCAGGTGGAGCTTGAACCCAAAGAACCAGCCCATACTGCTCTTGCCACGCTTGGCATCAAGCGCAAAGACGCGGTGCTGATTGATCCGTTTAGGATCACAGACGCGCCATCCGACGTTGAGTCGATGAAGCTGATCCCTGTACACGCTCCATAACGGGTTTGCAAATAGGCAAGCAGCGGAAGCATCATCTGCGGGATGAGTGCTACAAAGCGTGGGTAACTCACCAGGTGAGGAAATTCCTTTCTCAGATGTACCTGGACATGTTCCGTGTAGTACGCCTTGAATGTCCGATAGTGGGACTGGTGAAAATGGAGAAGAATCGTCATCACCTCACTCGGACAGAGCTGACCCCCACGCTCTCGCTGTTTACCTGCTGCCAAGTGGCTCGCTTTCCATTGCGGCTCAAAGTCGAGCCAGAAATCATCGACTTCACAAAACAATTCGAGTAAACTCATTGTGAGATCCCTCCGATGATGAATAGAAGCTGTTTGTCTAACTCCTATTTTAACTCATTGGAGGGAGTACTTATCCAGAACTCACATTAATTTACAATAGGTCTCCACGCATAACGGATTTAAATAGGTTCACCGTGTCTGGCATGGGATCGACATTCATTTCCTCTTGTAATATTTGCTGGCACAACTGGAACTGGCGTAGCGCATCATGACGTCTTCCTCGAAGAGCATAAATGCGTATGAGATGCTGGTGTGCTTCCTCGTCACAACGATTTTCTTCGAGAATTCTATTTGCCCAGTACGTTCCCTTTTCGTACCCTTTATTATCAACATGATAAAGCACTAGCTCATGACACATCATAATGTAAATTTGCCTGAGATACTCTCGTCGCTGGAATGACCAGCTAGCATAGATATCTTCAAGCAGGAATGGTCTCTTATAAAGAGAACACGCTTGCTCGTAGTAGTCAATAGCCTTTGTTCCTTGTTCTCGACGTCCCGCATGATGTAAATCCAGGAGGTTGTCGATGTCAGTGCGTACCGATAGCGATGGGTCGATTTGATACATGCCTTGCCTATAGATAATATACTTGTTCGTGTCCTGAGCACTTTGCTGTAAAGAACGACGTAAGAGGCTTACAGCGACGTAAAGCTTGTTTAAAGCAACATCAGGAGCATCATTGGGCCATAGTAATGTCATAAGGACATCTGTTGTGGCACTATAATTGTCTTGATTGATTAAGTAACGAAGAATCGCCTGCCCATTTCGATTTATACACAGGTCGATGCGTGTATTGTTACGACGAAGTTCAAACGGAGCAAGGCAGATCGCGTACCAGGGGGAAAGCTGAGTATTAGGAAAGGAATTGCTCTCTTTCGAGGGTTCTTCTAACTGTATGGGAGATAGCATCACTTGATTCTGGGCGGTGCTCACATCGACTTGCAATAGTTCTTTGGAAAAGGTGTTTTGGATATGCTGCAACGTCGTAATCCTGGTTTGAAGCTGTTTTTGTGCTTCAGCGATTTGTGAGTTAATTGAAAGTGATTGTTGCTGCAATTCTCTAAAATTCTCGAATTCTCTGATCATTGGCTCAAGCATTTGGGTTAGCTCTTGCTGCTCTGGCAGTATACTACTTTTTACAATCATCATCAGAGCCATACCTTCTAAATATTGCTCTTGTGCAAGGTAAATATAGGCTTGTTCCAAGAGCATTGTAACTGAAATACTGGAACTCTCGGCCTGAGCATTTGCATGTATGGGAGATTGTGACAATGTCATAGTTGTTTCCTCCATGTTAAAAAGTAACGTTAATAAACGCACTATTTTCAAGATTCAAAACCATGTATGCACGTCATTGTTTTTCTATCTAACTCCCTGTCGTTCACACTTCGTCGTGCCACAGGCAATTTCGAGTCATTAAGTATCTTTTCTAGCCAACACTGTATCCTGTCATACTTGTCCAAAAAGAGCGACATTGATGAGTTATTGCTAATTCCTTCGCGAAGATACTTATGCATTGACTCACTTTAAGAATACCGAACATAAGCTCTAATTGTAAGGGCGTTTAATAGGCAAATAGACAGCATCTATTGGCATTTATATTAAAAGAAGAGCAAAAGTGCAGGTTTTAACTGAGCTTGAAATGAGGAGGAAACGAACATCGTTAGCTTATTGAACTTTAACCGACATAGAGGCGTGAGAAGTGTTCTTCTTGTCCTCATCGAGAGTTATCAATATCATCCTGAAAGTTCATAAGTTGAACACGAGTTCTGAATACCTGACTCTGAACTTTACTCAAGTGTTGACGTAGCTTACGTTGCCATGCACCATCCTGTGTTTGTTGTGCCAGGAGAAAAGCCTCTTCGTAGCAGGCACATGCCTGGGTATAGTCCTGCTGAAGGCTCGCTATCTCTCCTTGATAAAAGAGTATATACATCTTATGCTTGAAATCTGCTATTTCAGTTGCGGCTGTATAAGCCCTTGCAAAGTGATGTTCAGCCAAACCATAAAGTTTCTGTATACAAAAAAAATCTGCTATCTCATAGACGCCTCGCACAAGTTCTCTTCGCTGCTCTAAAAGACACGCTTCCTCAAGAGCCAGTAAGATAACTGGAAGCTCTAGTGTAAGCAAAGAGAAGTCTTTGCAGTAGCGTTCTACATACCTTACTCCGTACTCAACCAAGCGTTTTCGAGCATCCAATGTCGGCTGATAATGATGGCAGCAATAATCGTGGATCAATTGATGAATTGTATAGTGATCAGGAGAATGACTCTCAATCATACCCTTATCGACAAGTTCATCAAGCACCTCCACGGTCGTATTGATAATTGCCAGGGCTGCTGACTCTGAAAAACTATCAGGTCGAGTAGGCAGAAGAGGTAGTAAGTGCAAAGCTGCTTGAGCATGTGACGATAAAATATGATCGATTGACGCAATCATCTCCTCAAGAGAATGTACACTACTTTTGTTTGTGGTTGATGAATACTCAGCAGGAAAAACAGGAAACGTTAATTGAAGGCGAGCGGAACGCTCAGTAAAACGCTTGAGTGTGGAGAGTAACCGACGCGGCTGACCACTCCTAGATGCTATTTGAAGGTGTTTGCCGACTAATGTCAGCGCTAGTGGAAGACCTCCTGTTAACTGGATGACAGAATGTATTAATGTATAGTCCACCTGTACAATAGAAGGTTCTATTGCTTTGAGTAGTTCAAAGCTATCGTTGTCACTAAGAATAGGAACAGAAATTGATGCGCCGGTCGTAGCTATATGTGCAAGTTTTGGGAAACGGGTCGTCACTAAATATGCACACTTTGGACCTCCTATAAGAAGTGGGGTAAGTGCCTCATTTGTCCACACATCATCAAGGATAAGTAGGAAGCGACGCTGCCCAAGCCGTTGATGAAGGATATGAGATAAATTTTTTGTTGTTTCTTGATCAGAAGCAGACGTAGGAAACCCAAGCAGCATTCCCCAGTGATTGAGAAGGCTTCGTAAATCTGGAGCTGGTCCCAACCTTGCCCAGAGAATACCATCAGGAAATTGAAGACGAATCGTTTCATGCTGAACCAGAGCTATAGCTAATGTTGTTTTGCCTACACCTGGAAGTCCAAAAATTGAGCAGATACCTCCTTCAAATATGTATGGGATAATGTTGTTTAACAACGTATCACGCCCAACTAAAACGAAGTTAGTGGAGGCAAAATGAGGAATGAGAGGATGATAGACAATTGCTGCATCTTTTGTGTTGGGGAGAAGGGAGGAAATTTGGTCTTGGGCAAATAATGTATACTCTTCTTGGTCTTCCACTTCTAGAAAACCGAGTGCCTGTGCATCCATTTCAAAAATTTGACACAATCGCTCACGAAAATATGGTGAAGGTGTGCTGATACCGCGTTCCCATCGACTGACCGTCCCAATATCAGCATCAACTTCTTTAGCAACTTTAGCCTGTGACCAACCTCGTAGTTCGCGTGCTTGACGTAGGATCGTTTTTTTGTTCATAAGCGTTCATTTCTAACTCGCCGACCTGCTCTCATGCATCTGTACACACAGCCTTTGTGCGACACACTGCTGACCTGTGAGCGATCAAAGAATGGCAGTGATGTTATATGAGAGATGAGATGGTAGGTTACGATCCGTTGCTGAGCATCGTTGACAGCACGAGTGTTCCCATCTAATCGTTTTGCTTGCGCTCGTGGGATGGCAAGCTACGGCAAAGATTGTACCAATGGACAAGCTGAGTTGTGCCTGCAAGTATCGTCTTGCAGGCTCCGTTGCGCCAAGCGCGCTCGTCTCATTTGGTATTTATTGCTCTTTGCATACAAATAATCTCTATGTAAAGAGGAACTTTCTAAATACAAAACGGCTACTCCTGCTTACCCGTTTCTATCCAGTGCTGGAAGACATCTAGCTTTTCCTGAGACCAAGCACCGTCACACGGCATCGACCCTTTTTTGAGACGCTGAAGTATCTCGTCAGCATGCCTGACAACGTCCTCATACGCCCATAAGTCGAATGCCCATTTCATTGATTGCCGATCCATGACACGAAACAATGCCTTGATGTGCTTAGAAAAATGTACTGACTCATCTTTTGCAGGCAATGTTACAGGCTCTTCCTTCTGAGGTAAAGGTGCAGTTGCTGAAATTCTTGATCCTGGTACCCCAGCTGTACCCCAATTCCAATGAGGTAAAGGCATATGAGGAGGTGGATGGGCACCAGGCGTAGAATTCTCAACGGCTAAGCGTGATCCCCACTCAATATAAGATGCAAAAGCGGATCGGAACTCAGGATCAGCTGGCAATCCAGCTTCAGTAGCAGCTTGAGAGATGAGGCTCGCCCATTGGCCTCTCTGTGCTTCCGTAAGAGATTTCCCCACATGCTGGGAGAGCATACGCGTGTAGTCACCATACTGCTGCGAATAGTACTTAGGTCCGCCAAAGACCTCACTAAGCCACGAAGCCACACGCTGTGGATGATCTGGAGACATGTGTGCAAAAAGAGGCCGTAATAGAGGATCTTGAGGTACATACTTATCGTAGAAAAGGTGTGTCATTCTTGTCAGTGCTGGCAACCCTCCTGCCCATTCAAAAAGGGTCGGTTCACGGTCTTCTGCAGGCTTGGGATCATGGAAATCTACGTACCAATGCATTCCACTACAAAAAGGTTTGTTCTGTGAGTGACCACAACGACACAGGCTATAATGTTCCAGGGAGGCTCCTTCGTTGCGTTGTTCCTCGTTGCCTTGCCCGTCTTGGAGCAAGATACTCCCAGTCATGCGATACGGGCCATCTTTGGAAACTTCTATAGTTGGTGGACGCACCTGATCAACTGTTGTGCGAGCTTCGACAGTCCCAATTGCAAAACTTAATGCACCAGATGGGCAAGAACGTACTGCGCGGATAATCTCATCCATTCGAGCACCATTTGGGACCGCAAAAGGCTCTTCGCCCGCATGAAACACTGAAGAAAGGCGGTCTGTACAAAATCCAGAGTGAGCACAAGTACCCCGATTGTCTAATATTGTTATCGCGGTACCAACATATGTGTCTCGACTGTTGGGAATGCGTTTTGGGTCTTTCTGGCTAATGAAATCAATCCGTGCATGAGTACCATCGCAGAAAGGTTTGATAGCAGAATTGCCACATCGACAGAGAGCCATTTGTGGCAACGCTGGAATCTCCTCACCCAGCCAATTTATCAAATTTTCCGCGTTCGTGATAATATAAGGGCCGTTGATCATGGATTGAATTGTACAGTCCAAACTTTCCTGGATTTGTTTTAGCTCGGCAACTCTAGCAGATACGCTATGAGGTCCATCTGTCTGAGCAAACTCACAACCAAGATATTGAAGTGCAGCCGTTGCCTCTTGAAGCTCTATTGGCAGCCCTGGTGTTACGCGCAACTTCGTCGCGTCAACAGCCAAGTTCCATAGCCGCTCATCCAGTACTCTCCGTGACGATGACTGATGCAGCAATTTAGGAATATTACCGCTATCGCCAAAGGGAGGACCGACGCATTCTCCTGAATTGATAGCACTATTACTGGGCATCTTGGTAAGTGCATCACTAAGAGGTCGAATAACTGAGGTCATGAGCCGTAGGCTAGCTTTTGCCAGTTGCGCGAGGTCAGCTTCACTTGTCTCTGAATGGGAAAAGAAGTGGAGTAGCATAATGAGCATTGTGTCATACGAGTCGTTGAAAAGAGTAGCGAGCGCAACCGTAAGCGGTTCCACAATGCGCGTGACTTCACCACTATCACCTTCCTGGTACGTAACAGGATTTTTCCCCACTAACCGCACAGGCTCGAACGGAGTACTGGTACTCTGTGCATCTGCTAGAGCAGTAGCATATTCTACATGAATCGTATTCAAAATATCAGAATGCTTCGCCGCATCTTTTGTTTCTGTATCGGTGCCAACTATGTGAGCAATCGCGGTGCAAGCCGACTCTTGATCAGCAATAGCTATAAGTTGATCGCCCAAGTTAAGCTCAGATTTCACCTGTGCGACTAATGGGTCAATAAACAACTCATCCGAAGGCATACTACGTAAGCCTTCCGTAATTCTGTCATACAAATCACCGATTGTCGAAAAATTCGTGGCGAAAGTTTCTGCAATCTCATCCTTACCATGCTTATCAGAGGTCCAGATGTGCTGGACTTCCTGTTGTGCTGTGATAATCGTTTCAGGGTGATCGTATGCTATGAGTCGATCAAGCATTGACGGCGAAAAAGGTTCCAATGAAAGGCCAGTTGAAGGCGATACGGGAAAGGTCGGGCGGTCAAAACAAGGCGTACCGCCAATCGTGGTCAATAAGATTGAAAGTTGCGCCAGATGCTGCATTCTGTTTACCCCTAATGCAGTGAGATTCCTCCGCCAGTTGCGAGTCATTGCGGCTTGAGTTTCAGTAAGTCCTCCCTCACTTGTATCACTTTTTAGGGAAGATGCGGTAAACAAATAGATACAAGCCATTTTATGTTCAAGCTTGGAGGCGTATGATAACAAGTCGATGAGATCTTCCCGCATAGTTACGGATTTGTCCTGAAAGTGGTCAAAATGAGAACTGGGCGATATCTCTGGCATGTTTAGTCTCCTATCTATTATCGATGATTTTACGCTATCTTTCTAACTATACACTTATATCCGTGTTCTTGTCAACCCTCCTTATTGTGCGTCATAGCCTTTCCGCTACACTGTGCAAAGCAAGTACTCGTTAATACATGAACGAAATTGCGAGCATCTTTTACCTTACTATTAAGCACTTGGTAAGACGTAAAGCACACGGATAATAAAAGGAAGCGTTCTTCACCAGATGAGGAGGTAAAGGAACTGCTTGCGGTACACCGCCTTTCGATAGCGTGATTCAGCCAATTTAGTAGGTAGGTCTGGCAAACCCTTTCAAGGCGATTGTCATCATCTCCCTAGCGTATCACGTTATTGCTTCTTTTTATTCACATCAGTCAGCTCATAGTGATGCATTTCTTGAATGTCATTGAAGAACGGACGTACAGCTTGGAAGAATGTTGCGAATTGGGGGCTTTTACGAAAACCCTCAAGATGACCATTAAGTGAGTCCCACTCAATACGTAAAATGTACGAGGTTGGCTCCTCGCTACATTGTGATAATTCATAGGACAAGCAATAAGGGGACGTGTCTAATACATTCTTTGCCTTCTCATAAGCCTCTACCAGAGCTTTGCCTTGATTCTCAGCTACCTTATAACGGGTATATTCAACAATCATGCGCTGTTCCTTTTCACTAAAATGAAGCTCGACTTACAAGACTTTCACCACTTTACGTGATTGTCCCTCTATCATATAGTATACCAAAGAACAAAATCCTGTTACATGATGCTTGCCATCTATAGATAATGAGAATGATATATCTCGCTTGCTTTCTGCGTCTTTTTAGTACAGGTAGAGGACAGAAATATCAAGCAATCACTTTGTATGTTAAGCTCACTACCTACGATCGTCAAGCATCATATAACGAGATTTAAGGAACTACACCTGTACAGCTCCTTTTTTAACATCATTCAATTTCTTGATAAAGGCTTCTGCAAGAGCTTTCGATGAATAAGGGTTTTGACCAGTTACAAGGTTACGATCAACCACAACATGCGATCCCCAGATTGCATCGGCTTTTTCGTAGATGCCACCGAGCCGTCTCACTTCTAATTCCAGAACAAAGGGAAGTTGTCCTGCCATATTCGTCACTAACTCTTCACTATGGGAGAAACAGGTTAGTCGATAGCCAGCGAAGGGCCATTTACTCTCACCATCTCGCAATGTTAGCAACCCACAGTGACCATGACATACTGCCGCAATAACCTTGTCCATTTCTAGTGCCCAACGAAATATCTGTGTCAATTCGTCGGATTTCGGCATGTCACCGATTGTACCATGTCCCCCGCTGAGATAGATTCCATCATAAGATGCAATCTGCTCCTCTGTAAGCGTATCGAGGTTGAGTGGATGTTTGAGGTCTGGTGAGCTTTCGATAAATTGAATGAACTCGGCTGATCGAGCAGCATCATCATCCTGGGAACCTTTTGGTCTTACATATGGCATAAAGTCAGGATCAATACTTGTTTTATCGACAGTCGGCTGAATACCTCCTATCGTCGCTATATTGATTTCGTATCCTTCCTGCTTAAATCGTTTGTAGGGAATGACGATTTCTTCTGCCCAGAAGCCCGAAGGATGCATCTCCCCATTAAGTAAGTGGAGTTTTGCCCTATTTGTCAAGAATGTAAGAATCTTCATGGTGTAAACACTCCTTTTCTGGTATGGCCTAAGCCAATTCCTCTGTTAACGATCAAGTGTATTCCCAATAGTGGGACGCGTATCTCCGTGAGGAAAACGAAGAGATGACTACAAGGACATTAATAGCTGCTTCGCTTTCTCACGAGTTTATCTGTGCTGCTATTTGTGACATAGCACGCCTGACAAGCACGGTGGTCATATAAGCCCGATATTCAGCAGAAGCTACAAGGTCGGTAATAAGTTCGTGCGTTGAACCTGTCCATTCTATCGTTGCTATCACTTCTTTGTTTAGCCGTTTACCCGTGAGCATTTGTTCAATGGAAGACAGGCGCACTGTGCGTTCGGCGATTCCTGTTGCTGCGATTCGACATTCTTGCACTGTGTCATCTGTTGTTAGAACAACATTGGCTGCGATGCCACATATTGCGTTACCGGTAGCACGATTTTTGAACTTTGTATAAGCACTTATCGAACCGACAACCTTTGCTGGCAAATCGATGGAGGTAATAATCTCATCGTTAGCAAGGGGAACCTGACTTGTACAAAATTCATCGGCTGAAAATGATTGCAGTCCCTGCCGACCGAAGACATTTATCGTTGCACCAAGTACCAGTACAACTGCGAGAATATCTGCTCCGATCTCTCTTTGGGCAAGGCTCCCTCCCAGGGTAGAACGATTACGAATTGCAATACCTGGTGTGCTTCTCAAGGCTTCAACAAGTATCGGATAGTATTCCTGGCAAACCTTATCCCCGATGATCTGTGTAAAGGTCGCCATTGCTCCTAGACGCAGACGCTTGTCTTCTCGAAACTCAATGGTATGAAGTGCTTGGATATTCTGCAAGTCCACTAGTGTTGAAGGCATAACATGACGTAATTTCATGTTGTTCAAAAGACTTTGCCCACCAGCCAGAATCTTAGCTTTGTTATTCTTCCTCAGTAGGGCAATAGCTTCACCTAGACTATCCGGTGCGGCATAGTCGAATGACCCAGGAACCATCTCTGTTCTCCTCTCCCTCAAGTGCATGAGGTATTTATACCTGGTTGCTATTTTTAGCTGTCCGCATAGCAAGCCAGACCTTCTCAGGGGTAATTGGCATATCAATGTGTTTTATGTCAAGATCGGAAAGGGCGTCACAAACGGCATTGGCAACGGCGGCAGCAGGAGGAACTGTAGCAATTTCTCCTGCCCCCTTCAAACCTAATGAGTTGTGAGGAGAAGGGGTAACGACGTAGTCGATTTCGTAGCGAGGCACATCCAGGGCTGTAGGTATGGGGTATTTCATAAAGTTGTCCGTTAAAAGTTGCCCCTGCTCATCATAAACAGCCCGTTCTATGAGCACCTGGCCCAGCGCGTGCGTGATGCTTCCTTCAACTTGACCATTTACGACAAGAGGATTCCCAATGGTGCCTACATCATTCACAGCGATATAGCGCGTTACCTCTACTTCACCGGTTTCTTCATCTATTTCAACTGCCGCGATATGCGTGCCAGATGGATAGTTAAAATCCGGTGGATCGAAGACGCTAGTAACATCAAGGTTTGGCTCCATTCCCTGTGGGAGATTCCAACCATACCAGAGTGCTAAGGCCATATCCTTGAAGGTTTTAACCTTCTGCGGCGTATCTTTAACGAATACTTTTCCATCCTCATACAACACATCTTCCTCAGCCACTTCAAAAAAGTGGGCCGCTGCTTTACATATTTTCTCTTTAATCTTTTGAGCAGCCATATGCATCGCTGGACCACCAACGCTATACGAGCGACTACCATATGTTCCTTGACCATAGGGAGCTTTCTGGGTGTCAGAGTGGAAAACTTGAATCGTGTCGATGTCAATGCCCAACTCGTCCGCGACTATTTGCGAGAAAGTTGTCTCGTGACTTTGACCGGTTGATTTTGAGCCAAGTGTAATACTGACCTCGCCGCTGGGGTGGACACGAATATTCGCGCTTTCCCAGGTGCCACCAAGCATTCCCTCTTTTGACATACGTGTCGATGGTCCAACACCACAAACAGCGACGAAAGAAGCGATGCCAATGCCAAGTCGCTTTCCGTGCTGACGACGTATCATTTTTGATGCTTTGATCTCGTCATATCCAATCATAGTGAGTGCGCGTTCAAGCGTGCGTGGATAGTTCCCTGAGTCGTATGTCCAGCCAAGATGGTTATCATATGGAAACTTATCTGGAGCGACCATATTTTTATAACGCACTTCTGCTGGGTCCATATTAATTTTGGCGGCGTAGAGATCTACAATACGTTCTGTCAAGAACGTTGCTTCAGCACGTCCAGAGCCACGTTGTGCTCCCAGTGGAACAATATTTGTGAAGACCGCAAATACTTCACAAAAAGCGTTCTCAATAGCGTATACCCCAGAAATACTGCGCCCCATGAGTGCAGTGGCTACTCCAGGACCAATGGTTGAGGGGTAAGCGCCGAGATTGGCGTAGCTTGTGCAACGAATTGCCGTAATTTTGCCATCTTTTGTTCCTGCAAGCGTAACGCGTTGTTTATGATCTCGTCCTTGGACTGTGGAGCGCATCAATCCTGTACGAGTATCTACCCACTTCACTGGTCGTTTCAATTCTTGTGACAGGAAAAGAACGAGTGCCATATCAGGATAAATATATCCTTTCGTGCCAAAGCTCCCACCAATATTTGGTGCGATGACGCGTAGTTTATTAAAGGGAATGCCTAGTACAAGTCCAGCAAGCAAAAAGCGATGATTGTGCGGCGACTGTGAAGATGCCCAGAGTGTGTAGTCACCAGTTACTGGATTGTAGTCACCAACAGCACTGCGAGGTTCAAGCGGATTGTTAATAGTGCGCTGATTGTAGAGTGATAACTCTACGACTACTTCGGCCTCTGCGATTGCTTTGTCTGCCCGCTCTTTATCACCACAAGTCCAGTCTGCATTCAAATTGTGTGGTACCGCATCATGAAGTAGAGGAGCACCATCTTTCAATGCCTCTTCAGCATCCACTACTACGGGAAGAGGTTCATAAACGACCTGAATTGCTTCCAGTGCATCATGGGCCTGGTAACGTGTCTCCGCAACAACTACCGCTACCGGATCTCCGATGTAACGAACTCTGTCACTCGCTAGAGGATATCCCGCGCCTGGTAATCCGTAGGGATGGGGGGGAAAGTGACTTTCGACACCACCAGGTATCCAGACACAAGGGAGAGGCATCAACTTGTTCTCTATGTCGGCAAATGTAATCACTCGTATAACACCAGGCATTTTTGCCGCAGCACTGGTATCTATACCCTTAATGTTGGCATGAGCGTATTCACTACGCAGGATCGCCGCGTGCAGCATGTTTGGCAGATCGATATCTGCCGTGAATTGTGCCTCGCCACGAAGCATTGGTGGGTCTTCGCGGCTTTTTAGTGGTGCGCCTAAAATCTTTTGGGCCACAATTTCTCTCCTTTTTCACAATTGAACTATTCTTCGCTACTAAAACTAAGGAGAAGCAAGGGTCAATCCGTTGACCCCATTGCTACGGGAACCTTTCGAGCATTTCGCGTCTTTTCAACTGTAGCTTGTGCTGCACGCACAATACTATTATAACCTGTACAGCGACAAAGATTAGCATCTAACGAAGTTCTAATTTCTTGCTCATTCGGAGTGGGATTTTTTTTCAGGAGATCGTTCAGCGTCATAATGACGCCCGGCGTACAAAATCCACACTGTAAGCCATGTTTCTCCCACAGATCTGTTTGGAGGTCCGTTAATTGACCAGGAGTCGATATCCCCTCGATTGTCACGACCTCAGTATTGTTGGCCTGAACTGCCAGCATAGCGCAGCTCATCACAAGTTCTCCGTTCACCCGAACAGTACAGGTACCACATTGTCCTGTATCACAGCCAATCTTTGTTCCAGTTAGCCTCAACGTGTCACGAATAAAATCTACCAAGAGCAATCGAGGTTCAATATCTGCTGTATGCAACTCGCCATTTACTACAATCGAGATATGCATGTTTCTCTCCTAAGCATCAAACCTGGTTACTTTACACCTGTGAAGTGGTACGAAATTTTTCCGTTCTTCATAACAAAGCCGTCAAACACAATCGCAGGTCCGAGGTCCGAGATGACATGCGCCTCAAAGAAGATTGTGTCCTCAGTCTCATAAAATTTGTCCGTTGAAGTAACTTTCAGATTGCCTAACGTTTTCAAATAGTTACGAAAATGTTCTTTTAAGGCTGGTCGGCCTCGAACGGCAAAATCCACCGATGTAAGAACAGCATCTTCGTTATAATGGTTATCAATCAACCCATCGACATCATTTGCCGCCAGGTATTTCAGTTGCTCATCGTAAAAAGCATGCCCGAATGTTGTTGCCATTTTTCAGCTCCTTCATGAAAATTTCTTGCTAACTAGCTCCTCGTGTTTCATGCATGTGAAACACCTTAGTCACAATGTAACACAAGGGGCTTTACAACTACTTTACAGGTTCTCTATGATGAATATTTCATTTTTATGAAGCTTGAAGATATAGGACATAGCATGATCCCCTATAATGGCCCTAGAAATCTGAACACGAAAGAAGGCAGCCGTAAGATATACTGAAGACATGATGAGAAAACACTATACAGCCGCTTTCAAGGCCAAAGTCGTCCAGGAACTTTTGAAAGAAGAGAAAACCTTCGCACAACTTGCCGCTGAGTACGAAGTGCATCCAACTCAGTTGAAGGAGTGGCGAGCACGAGCGGTAGAAGGTCTCCCAAGTCTCTTTGAAAAACATGATGGGGTAGCAGAGTTACAAGCGACTCATGAAGAGCAAGTGACGGAACTCTATGCTGAAATTGGGAAACTGACTACCCAAGTTACCTGGCTGAAAAAAAAGTTACACCTCTGAGCAGAGAGGAACGGGTTGGTTTGATCGAACGAGCAGACAGTGACCTGCCGCTTACTTTGCAGACGGAATTACTGAGTCTGAACCGGTCAAGTTTGTATTACCAGCCACGTCCTCCTCGTGCGGAGGAAGTGTTGCTCACGCATCGGATTGATGAGGTCTATACGCAATCACCTTTTTATGGTGCTCGGAAAATTGCAGCACAGTTACAGCGAGAGGGCATGGGCATCAATCGCAAAACAGTGGGTCGATACATGCAGGAAATGGGCATTGCGGCGATCTATCCTGGACCTAATTTGAGCAAACGCAATCACAAGGAAGGAGTCTATCCCTACTTATTACGTCATATCAGTAGTGCATACCCTAATCATGTTTGGGGGATTGATATCACGTATATCCGCTTGTCAGGCGGCTGGATGTACCTCGTTGCGATTCTGGATTGGTACTCACGCTATGTGATAAGTTGGGAACTCGATCAGACGCTGGAACTGCCTTTTGTCTTGTCTACGGTCGAGTGCGCCTTAGAAAAAGCGGTTCCGGTCATCTGGAACAGTGATCAAGGATGCCATTTTACCAGTTCACAGTATCTGTCTTTGTTGCAAACCGCCAATGTCCAGATCAGTATGGATGGCAAAGGAAGAGCCTTAGACAATATTTTTACTGAACGGTTGTGGCGCACCGTCAAGTACGAGGAGGTGTATCTTCATGATTACCTCTCGCCGCGAGAGGCACGTCAAGCATTAACGCGGTATTTTACCTTTTATAATCAAGAACGCCTTCACCAAGCCCTTGATTATCGAACACCTGCCGAAGTGTATTTCCACCAGGCATGAGCAAAGGACATTGAGAACACAGGAGTTGAAAAGGAGAAAAGTAGCTCTTAGGGATGCCTACTTTTGTGTCTTGACAGGACGGGCCACCATATATGAGCTAAATTAGCTTTATCAAACAGAAATTTTGATATTCTATACCAAAAAAGTAATCATAGAGGATAGACAAAATACCCTATGTTACTATGTGCTTGCTGTAAGAACATGCGACGAAGCGGAGGAAAGAATTCGTATGCGTACTCCTAAAATCTATGTTTCTTTTAAAGGTTACGTACAAAAATTTCTGGAAAACATCGTGCGTCAACGCAAGGAAAGACAAAGCTCCAAGAGCAGGCTTTGGCCTTTCGTTACTGCACTTTTCGCTCTCATTGTCATTTTTATTTTCGTTGCTTACCAGTTTTCCTGGGATTGGACTGGTTTTAAGGAGTTCATTGGCCCTAACATCAGGCAGTATCAACCGACTAAGACACTCTGGGATTGGATGCAACTGTTGATTGTGCCTGTATTTATTGCTGCTGGCAGTTATTTTTTCAATGAAATGGTGAAGGCTAGAGATAGCAAAGCGGCGGAAAAGCAGGCAGAGACCGAACGAGAACTTACCTTTGAAAACCAACATGAAGCACGTCTACAAGCATATATTGATCGAATGTCCGAGCTTTTGCTTGCCAGCCACTTACGCGAATCTACTACTGACGAAGAAGTTCAGCAGGTGGCAAGGATAAGAACACTAACAGTGTTAAGAAGCCTGGACGCCAAGAGAAAAGGTGATGTGCTTCAGTTTCTGCAGGAATCTGCTCTTATTCATAGAGGTAACACCATTATTAAATTAAGCGGTGCTGACTTCAGCCATGCTAATCTTGTTGGCATTAACCTTAGTAGTAAAAACCTTGCTGGTGTTAATCTCGATAAAGCTGACCTAACGGGGTCCTATTTAAGTAAAGCTGATCTCAGTGGTGCCATTCTCACTCATGCTATTCTTGCAGAAGCTAATCTGAATGGTGCCATACTCAATTTCTCCGATCTGAGTAATGCAGATATCAGAAATAGTAGGTTGAGGGGTACAGACCTTACCAGCACCATTCTCACAGGCGCCAATCTTACAGGAGCCACACTGAGTGGTGCTAATCTGAGTGGTGCTAATCTGACAGGTGCGATTCTCAGTGGCGCAATTCTCAGTGAAGCTAATTTGCAAAGGGCGGTACTTCATGAAGCGGTTCTTGACAACGCAAATCTTAATGAAGCGATTCTTGACAACACAAATCTTCATCGGGCAAATTTAACGGGGGCAACGCTCATCGGGGTAGATATTCATCAGTCTGATTTAAGCCAGGCAAATGTAACCGATACGACTTTCAGTTATTTAAATACTAGTGATGCAGTACTAAGCGACACTGATCCAGGCGATGTTGATGGAAATAATTCAAATTTGCGTAGTGTTGACTAGCTCCATTTTTGAAATCTCTCCTAATTCCACCAGTTAGTGTAACTCTATTGTCTTCATGCCTTCACACATCAAAATTGATATATTATTAAACTTTTATATAGTGCAGATAAAGCAGCATATGTTATTGTGCTTAAAGAAAGGTGATGAAGTATCAATCATCGCCAGTTTAACTAACTTAGCTAGATTTTGCTAAGGTTGCTTTTTACCTGGAAAATGAGGTGCTACGATGAAAAAGATTCTTGTTGTTTTGTCTGAGTGGGGCTACTGGGGAGAAGAGTTGATTGGTCCTTTAGAAATGTTCGATGCCGCAGGTTATGAAACAACTTTTGCGACTCCTACAGGCAAGCGACCAGTACCGCTACCTCCCAGTATGGACGCAGATTTCATTGACCCACCTTTAGGGAAATCTGTCACCACTCGTGAAATGGCGGAGAAAGTGCGCAACATAGACAAGTCAACCCGTCTGGATAAGCCCATCAACATTTCAGCGTGGTTGCCAGATAGGCCTTACTACAGTTCTTCTAACTTCTTGCGCGAAATGGAAGCGTACAACAACGCTGTAGATGCAGTGCAAAAGGAGATCGAGCCATACGCTACCATCCTGATCGTTGGAGGAAGCGGCCCAATCGTAGACCTGGCAAACAATCATCGCGTGCATGACTTACTCCTGAGCTTTTATAGAGTTGGTAAGCCGATAGCCGCCGAGTGCTACGGAGTAAGCTGCCTGGCTTTTGCGCGAGATTTTATAGAGCGAAAGAGCATCATTTGGGGCAAGCACGTTACAGGACATTGTAAAGAATATGATTACAAAGATGGTACTGGCTTTGTCGGCGTAGACTTCAACATGGGACCACCCCCTTATCCATTGGAATATATTCTGCACGATGCAACAGGGCCCGAAGGGGAGTATCATGGCAACTTCGGTCACGAAATCTCCGTCATTGTGGACTATCCATTTATTACTGGACGCTCGACCCATGACTCTTATACTACTGGTCAGAAAATCGTCGCAGTCCTGGAAGATGGTTTGACAAGATACGGTTGGTAGTCTTCCAGTTTTAAGGAGAGCAGAAACTATGGTTGATAAAACTGGACGTTTTGCCATTATTGAACAGCTTCTCGCCGATGATATCCACTACATGTTTGGAAATCCAGGCACTGTAGAACAAGGCTTTCTGGACTCTCTGGAAAGCTACTACCCAGATTTTAAGTACATTCTGGCATTACAGGAAACTATCGCAGTCGGTATGGCTGATGGCTATGCACGTGCAACCAAAAAACCAACAGTTGTGCAACTGCACAGTGGAGTTGGATTGGGAAATGGCGTAGGTATGTTGTACCAGGCATGGCGTGGTCATGCTCCGCTGGTTGTTCTGAATGGAGACGCAGGCATCCGTTATGACGCAATGGATGGACAAATGGCGGCAGACGTGGTGTCGATGGCGAAGCCTGTTACAAAATGGGCAACGAGGGTGGTAGACTCATCATCACTGCTACGTGTTTTGCGGCGCGCTATCAAAATAGCCGCGACACCACCTATGGGGCCAGTTTTTGTATGTCTGCCAATGGATGTCCTTGATGCTCCAGCCGTCGAGAGGGTGACACCAACATCCTTCCCCGTTACATGCGTCATACCGGAAGCTCAGTACGTGACTGAGGCGGCAAAGATGCTTGCTTTCGCTCAATCTCCTATGATCATTATGGGAGATGGCATATCGGCATCAGGCGGGCAAAGAGAGTTGACACGGGTTGCTGAATTGGTCGGTGCAGAAGTATGGGGAGCAGACTCATCAGAAGTGAATATGAGCGCAACCCATCCACTGTTTAAGGGATTACTGGGCCACATGTTTGGCACACACAGCCAGGCAATCACATCGAAAGCTGATGTTGTACTCATTTGTGGTACCTATGTCTTTCCTGAAGTCTTTCCTGCACTGTCCGAGGTTTTTGCTGCCGATGCAAAAATCGTACACATCGATCTCAACGGGTATGAGATCGCAAAAAATTTCCCTGTAACGCTCGGATTAGTCAGCGATCCTAAGCCTACCCTTAGTGCGTTAGCCAGTGCTTTAGAGGAGTCCCTGACCGAAAACCAGAGGGCTGCGGCAGTTACTCGCATGAACGCTCATGCAGAGGAAAAAAGCAAGGAGATAGAAACGCATCGTGAGGCGGATAAAGCGCGGCTTAATCGGCAGCCACTTCATCCATCACAGTTTATGGAGGAGTTGGCGAATCAATTGCCTCAAGACGCGATCATTTTTGACGAGGCATTAACCACCTCCCCTGATATCGTTTACGCGCTTCCACCTCAGCAGCCAGGGCATTACTTTCTGACGCGTGGTGGCTCTCTGGGGGTAGGACTTCCTGGGGCTATTGGGCTGAAAGTGGCAAACCCGGATAAGGTCGTGATTGGGTTTGGTGGCGACGGCGGTAGCATGTACACAATTCAGGCTCTCTGGACAGCCGCACGCCATCAAATAGGAGCGAAATTTGTTATTTGCAACAACCACAGCTATGGTTTGCTCAAACAAAATATTCAGCAGTACTGGCGCGAAATTCAGGCTCCTGAACATGAGTTTCCTACTGCATTCGATCTGAACGGCCCTGATATTCGGTTTGATCAGTTAGCTCTAGCTCTTGGTGTGCAGGCAGTTCGCGTCGAGACAGCAGACCAGATCGCGCCTAGCATTCGTCAAGCGTTAGCTGATGATAAACCTTTTTTAATTGACCTTGTGATTACAGAAGAAATACCTGATCACATTTTATCGAAGGCATTGCACAAGTACAGTTTGGCTTAGAGAGGCTAATGGAGGGTTTATGGATACAAGAGAAGTTGTTACCAAGTATTACGAGACAGTGAACATCGGTGATTGGGACAGTTGGCTCACGCTTTTCGCTGATGACATAATTATCGACGAGCAACTAGCCGGGCATGTTGAGGGGATCGCCGTTTTACGTGGGGCTGTTGGCGGAATGAAACGAGGATACTCTAAATTCTTGAATCAGCCTAAGCATATTGTTGTTCAAGCTTCCGAAGCTTGCGTCATATCGCATATTTCTGCGGCAAACGCAAGTGGTGTACCAATCGAAGCAAATGTCGCGAACTATTTTCGTCTTGAAGGAGGCAAAATAGTCTACATGGCGAACTTCCATGATACTGTTCCTTTTGCTCCATTTGTCCATCAGAAGTTTGATTGATCGACCATCAGGGCTTTCAGCTAGAAAGGGTTGGTATTCATGAGCGTACACGATTTTATTGTGGTCGGAACTGGTTCAGCAGGATCAGTGCTTGCCAATCGCCTCAGCGAAGACTCATCGGTACAAGTTTTAGCGTTAGAAGCTGGGGGTTCTGAGACTCCTGAAAATGTGTATAATCCTTCGTTGTGGTACACACTGCTCGGCTCATCCGTTGACTGGGGATATAAAAGCACTCCGCAACCAGGACTGGGAGGGCGTATAACAGCAGAACCAAGAGGAAAGCTGCCCGGAGGAAGTAGTAACCTCTATATCATGATGCATATCCGGGGGCATGCATCTGACTACGATAACTGGGCATACAACGGCTGCCCAGGTTGGGGTTATCAAGACGTACTACCTTACTTCCAGAAGTTAGAAGATCAGGAGGACAACACGAGTACCATAGCCGGAAAAAAAGGACCTCTGCACGTTGCAAACGCAAGCTTGCATGACCCAAATCCCACTTCGGCTGCCTTTATTCAAGCTTGCCGTCAACTTGGTTATCCCAGTACAGACGACTTCAATGGTCCGAATATGGAAGGCGTTGGCTGGCACCATGTCAACATCAAAGATGGAAAACGCCACAGTGACGCAGTTGCATATCTGGAACCGGCGTTGCAGCGACCAAACCTGATGCTACGAACAAACGCGCAGGCCACGCGTCTCAAATTTGATGGCAAACGCTGTATTGGAGTGGAGTACAATCAGAATGGTACGATAGAGACAGCATATGCGAACTATGAAGTTATTGTCTGTGCTGGAGCAATCGAGTCGCCTAAGCTTCTCCTCCTTTCGGGTATTGGCAATCCTAACCAACTAAAACAGTTTGATATTCCGGTAGTCGCCGAACTGCCGGGAGTGGGCGAAAATTTTCATAACCACGTCTTGACAGGAGTCATCTGCGAAGCGTCGCAACCAGTACCAGTTCCACATCAGAATCTTTCAGAGAGTGCCTTGTTTTGCAAATCTGAACCGGGTTGGATTGGCCCCGACTTACAAATTGGTTTTGTTCACGTTCCGTTTAACATTATCATTGGTCAAGGACATCCCAACTCTGTCAGTATTCTGCCTGGGGTAGTGCGCCCTCTCTCACGAGGCTGGGTGCGTTTAGCGAGTGGCGATCCTCTGGCTCATCCGCTAGTTAATCCAAATTATCTCGGTGCTGATAGCGATCTTGAACGTTTAGTGCAAGGTGTCAAGATTGCACGCCAGATTTTCAGGAGCGAGGCATTTTCAGGCTGGGTAAAGCAGGAATTGACCCCTACAGCTGATTTGACAACAGACGCCCAACTGCGTGACTTCGTACGTCAAACAGCGGACTCGTACCACCATCAAGCCGGTTCTTGCAAAATGGGACTAGATATTATGGCAGTTGTCAATCCACAATTGCAGGTCTATGGCGTTGACGGCTTGCGCGTCGCTGATGCAAGTGTTATGCCAGTGGTGCCCTCCGGGAATTGTCATGCAGGCATTTTAATGATTGGGGAGAAAGCCGCTGATCTACTCAAGGAGTCCCACGGCTTACAAAAAGAGAAGCAATTGTCTTATGCTACAGCGGCAGCAAAGTAGTTGGATAGTATAGAGCATTAGCAGAAAGGAAACGCATGTGGTTAAGCAACTAGAGGGAAAAAAGATTGCCATTCTCATCGAAAGCGATTACTACGAAAAGGAGATTTTTTACTACGACCACCGCTTTGCGGAGGAAGGTGTAGAGTTGCATTACCTGACACGTCTATGGGGGGCACCTTCCATAACGTTCACTGGGCATGATTACAAAATTCCTTTCGAGTGTCACGAGAGCTTTGAAAATATGGATGATGCAACGCTCAAAAGCTTCTCCGCGATTATTGTCCCGTCTGCAATGGTTTCGGATCGCTTACGATATACAGAGGATGTTCACAAGTTGCCACTCGCAACCGAATTCCTCATCAGAGCTTTCGCGGAAAAGGATGTTCTCAAAGGAATCATTTGTCATGGGATGTGGCTTGTTGCGCCTGCCCCAGAGTTAGTACGTGGACGGCCAGTGGTCTGTCACAACAACTTGATTGGGGATATTCGTAACATGGGTGCGATTTATACCGACCAGGATGTTGTTACGGACGGCGATCTTATAACAGGTCGCTCTGGTCCCGTTTGCCATCTCTTTGCACGCGCGATTATTGATAGGTTAGTGGCAGATAGCAGGTCGGCAGCAGACGGTGCAACTCTCGCGGTGAAAAACTCATGATGAATTCATCCTTCTCGCATGTGGCTATCTCATGCAAAAATCCATTAGCCGTCGAGCAATTCTATACAAAACACTTCGGTTTTCAGCGTGCGCGAGTCATTCCTCTTGGTGAGGCCCAGGTCGTCTACATAAAAAAAGACACTGTGTACCTGGAAATTTTTCAGGCGACGAAGGTGTCTCCCGTATCGCCCGCTGGTGGTGCTGGACCGGAGTATCCAGATTGGCGACATATTGCCTTCACGGTTGATGATGTTGATAAGAAATTAGCGGACATGGGGTCAGAAGCCAGGGTTACACTGGGACCTATAAATTTTGATGACTTTATCCTTGGATGGCGTACTGCCTGGCTCGCCGATCCAGAAGGAAACATTGTTGAAATCACGCAAGGGTACACCGATCAGGTGAATCCCCCCCCCTTCTCGGAGTGATGAAGGTGTGTTGAGTACAGAACAAGAAAATAAAGTTTGCATACATTTTGCATGGCATAGATTGCCAGGAGAACACTCATGACAACAATGGAAACACCCATACCAGAAAAAGTTTCGCCGCTACGGAATGTAGTCGATAAGAACGGTAAAACATATATCATAAGCGAGGGACGCTCGCATCCATTGGGTTCAGTTACTGATGCAGATGGAGTAAATTTCTCCATTTTTGCCGATTATGCTACCTCTGTCGAACTCCTACTTTTCGACAACCATGATGATCCTGAGCCGATACTGGTTATCGTATTGGATTCTGATATGAATAAGACATTCCGTTTCTGGCACGTTCATGTTGGTGGGATTGGTGCAGGTATCCATTACGCCTATCGCGTTGATGGAGAACAAAATTTGCATGGGCGCGGAGATCGTTTTAATAAGACGAAGATTCTCATCGATCCCTATGCTCGTGGAAATACAGATGCACTCTGGGACCGTGCTACTGCTTGTGGTCCAGACGATAACCTTACAAAATCCATGCGTAGCGTAGTTGTTGATACCTCTGATTATGACTGGGAGGACGATCAGCCTCTGAAAATCCCAATGAGTGAGACGGTCATTTACGAAATGCACGTCAGAGGTTTCACGAAATCCCCTTCATCCAGCGTAAAGCATTCGGGGACTTTCATGGGCGTTATAGAAAAAATTCCATACCTCAAGGCTCTTGGCGTCACAGCGGTCGAGTTAAACCCGGTGTTCGATTTCGATCAGAAGGAAGTGAAACAGATCAGCCCCGATGGAAAACAGTTGACAAACTACTGGGGCTACGATCCAATCAGCTACTTCGCGCCAGAAAACTTTTACTGTGACTCCCCAGAGCTGGGCGCACACATCACTGAGTTCCGCAATCTCGTGAAAGCGTTGCATCGTGCTGGCATGGAAGTGATTCTAGACGTTGTCTTTAATCATACCAGTGAGGGTGATCATAGAGGGCCAACCATCAACTTTAGAGGGCTTGCCAATGACTGTTACTATATCCTTTCACCTCAAGATAGGATGTATTACATGAATTACTCAGGTTGTGGTAACACGCTGAACAGTAACCATCCGATCACCTCGAAGCTTATCATCGAAGCATTGCAGTTCTGGGTGACAGATATGCATGTTGATGGTTTCCGTTTCGATGAAGCCGCTATCCTGAGCCGTGATAGTAGTGGTTCCCCGATGCCCTATCCACCGGTAATCTGGCAGATCGAGCTATCTGAAGTGTTGGCGGATACGAAAGTGATTGCCGAAGCCTGGGACGCTGGTGGGCTGTATGAGATTGGCTACTTTCCAGGATACCGCTGGGCTGAATGGAATGGTCGTTATCGGGATGCCATCCGTCACTTTGTCAAGGGTGATATGGGGTATGTCGATGGCAGAACAATCGTGGGCAGAGCAGCCGATGTTATCGCTGGCAGTGCTGATCTCTTTCAATCCAGCGGTGAGTTACCAATCAATAGTATTAATTTCATCACAGCGCATGATGGATTTACTATGAACGACCTGGTGTCATACAACTATAAGCACAACCAGGCTAACGGCGAGGGAAATCGTGATGGCATAGATGACAACTTGAGCTGGAACTGCGGTGCAGAAGGTGAAACTGATGACGTAAATGTCGAACGGTTCCGCACGCAACAGGTCAAAAACTTCTGTGCGATTCTCATGCTATCACAGGGAGTGCCGATGTTTGTCGCAGGTGACGAGGTCAGGCGGACCCAGCAAGGAAACAACAATACTTATTGTCAAGATAACGAGATCAATTGGTTCGACTGGACACTGACGGAAAAGCATCAAGGTCTCTTACGCTTCTTCCAAAAAATGATAGCTTTTCGCAGAAGCCTTCACTCCCTACAACGCAATAGATTTTTTACAGGTCAGGTCAATCACCGAGGACTACCAGATATTGGCTGGCATGGTTGCTGGCTGAATCAACCTGGATGGCTCGATCCATCGTGCCGCGTCCTAGCTTTTACACTCGGTAGCATCGCTCCTAAAGATACGCCGGAGGATAAGGACCTGTTCGTCATTTTGAACATGGACTTCAATGACCTCGACTTTGACATCCCTGCTCTTCCCGATAGGCAGTGGTACAAAGTCATCGATACTTCTCAACCATCGCCACAAGATTTTGTGGAAGCTGGCAAAGAGGAGGTGATTACAACACAGACTTGCCATGTAAACAGTCACAGTGTTGTTGTGCTGGTTTCTCAGTAAGGATACACTTGTAGCCATCAACTAATTGCTAGTCCTGGCAATTCTTCTACAGTGTTATTGTATTGTCCCTGACAGAACATAAACAATGAGATATGTTCTAATACTAAGCTTTTACAGATGAAGCACAGATATAAGCGGAGTCGTAGATAATGACATCTAACGAGTTAAAGATCAGGGAAAGAGTGTGTATAGCGGGTTATGGCCCACTTAGAGGACTAAGAGGAACAGTTTGTAAAGTTTACTGTATTAGTGAATTGGAAGATGACATACTGTTTCTCTTCTATCAAATCGCTCTGGAAGGAGGATATACAAAAGAACCAATTTGGATTGACAGCGAAGAAATAGTTCCTATCTGTCAAGAAATTTGACAGAAGAGAACACGGTCAAGTATTCTTCACCACTTCCTCGGAAGATAAACGGCAACAACCTATAAAGATGTCATACACTTGTATGGCTAACAGATTGAAAGGATTTGCTTCATGGACAAAATGTACTTTACATTTTCAGACCTGATAGCCGGTTACGTAACCTCTGTCGATGCTAACGCAAACTTGTTTCATCTAAAAACGACGGACGATAGGGAATTCGAGATAACATTGTCTGCCGCGACATACGGAGAATTGATGCGAAATCTCGGTGAGCCTTTCCAAAGTCTGAGTGCATCCCTGCAAGACTCTTTGAAGGTGGGAGAGTACCTGTTTGCATACGGTATCTTCTACCCTGAAAGTGGTAATCACAAATTTGAGGCCAAACACATCATTTTCACGGGGAAGAGCGCGGATGAGTATCGGTTCGAGACACCCGACTGGTGGATCAAGCAAATCAACGCACTCGCTGAATTCTATCTCCACGCTCAGTTTCCTGATGGCAATATAGATTTTAGTGGTTATCGAACTCAATTGACTTTAGAAGGTCAGAAGATAGCAGGAACGCGCCAGGAAACTGATACCATTTCGCGCATGATCTATGGGTTTGCCAGTGCTTACCTCATGACAGGAGATGACCGCTACCTGGATGTGGCAGAGAAAGGTACTCAATACCTGCATGACCATATGCGAGCAGTAGATGAGAAAGAAGAGATTGTCTATTGGTATCATGGAACTGATCGTAGCCAGGGTCGAGAGCGCAAAGTCCTCGCATCACAGTTCGGCGATGATTATGATGCGATTCCTGCCTATGAACAGATTTATGCACTGGCTGGTCCTATTCAGACGTATAGAGCCACTGGCAATCCACAGATTCTGCGTGATGCTGAAATGACGATCAATCTCTTCGACAAGTTCTTCCTGGACCGTCAAAAGGGAGGGTACTTCTCACATGCTGATCCTGTGACTTTTAATCCTCGTGCAGAATCTCTCGGTCAGGACCGTGCTCGTAAGAACTGGAACTCTGTCGGCGATCATGCCCCCGCATATCTCATAAATTTGTGGTTGGCAACCGGCGAGGATAAGTATGCAGATTTCCTTGTCTATACCGCAGATACAATTGTGCAACGCTTCCCAGACTACGAACAGAGTCCCTTTGTCCAGGAAAAATTCCACGAGGATTGGTCTCATGATACCACCTGGGGCTGGCAACAAAACCGTGCGGTTGTGGGACACAATCTCAAAATAGCGTGGAACCTCATGCGTATCAATAGCCTCCGCCCTCACCAGGAGTATACAGATTTGGCTCAAAAAATCGCGGCGATTATGCCAACTGTGGGTATGGACAAGCAGCGCGGCGGTTGGTACGACGTTGTGGAACGTGTTGTCAAATCTGGAGAAGAATGGCACCGCTATGTCTGGCATGACCGTAAAGCATGGTGGCAACAGGAACAGGCAATTCTTGCATACCTGATCCTGTTTGGTGAGCTGAAAAAGCCAGAGTATCAGCGCCTAGCCCGTGAGTCTGAAGCATTCTACAATGCATTCTTTCCCGACCAGGACAATGGTGGAGTTTACTTCAACGTACTCTCAACAGGTATGCCTTACCTCATGGGAACAGAACGTCTAAAGGGAAGCCACTCCATGTCGGGTTATCACTCCTTCGAGTTGTGTTACTTGGCTACTGTCTACACCAATCTGTTGATTACGAAGCAGCCGTTGGATCTCTACTTCAGACCCCAACAAAATGCTTTCAAAGACAATATTCTTAGAGTACAACCCGATATCCTTCCTCCTGGAAGTGTGAAAATCGAGCAGGTCTGGATAAATGGAGAGACATATACAGACTTTGACTCACTAGCAATGACTATCCAGCTTCCGAAAGTGCAGTCTAAGGGTAATTCGGGAGATCGCCCAGCATGGGCTGGGGGCGTTTCCCCTGCTACCCAGAATTCATTGAATGTACGCGTTCGATTAGTTCCAGCGGAGTCACTTTTTGATGCAGTCGTAGATATCGTTGGTGATCTCGTACAATTGACTGTCTATGGTGATCTCGATGATCTAGCTGAGCCTACATTTAAAATGAACCTGGACAAGATCGTCGGGTTGAAACCTAAACGTGTCATGATCCGCGCAGAAAAACTTAGCAAGATGTCAATGGGTGCTGCACGCGCATTAAGCTTCGCTTTCGAGAAGCTTGATCTGGACGATGATATCACTATCGTTGGTGCAAATGAGCAGGTAAAAAATGCACTGCGAGATGTCCAGGTATGGGAAGACATTAATGCAGTAGACAAATACGAGGACGTGGCAACAGTTACACAGTAGGGTAGAGTCGTCAAGAGTCGTGCGTTGAACTGCATTTAGAAAGGATTGATTCGTGAGCAACACAACGCCATTAACCGTAGCGGAAGTCAAGCAGTTTGTGGATCACTGGTTTCATTCCCTTGACATTCACGTCCCATTAGAAACATTTTTAGGAATGGTGGAAAATGAGGGTATCGAGTTCCGCTTTCCAGAAGTGACTGTCACTGATACAACAGGGCTAACACAATGGTACAAACGTGTCACAAGCACGTTTTTCAATGAGGTTCATCAGTTGGTAGATTTGGAGACAACTATCGACAGCAATGGCGCAACCCTCAATTTGATGACACATTGGCAAGCGAGTACTTGGAATCCTCCTGCACCGAACAGTGAACGAATAAATTTCATGGCAGGTCAAACTTGGCTTGTTAGACGCTCAAAAACAACTGGACAGCCGGTGGTTGTCAAGTACATTGTCAACACGTTTGATCCGGTCGATGGCTCGACCTCGCTTCCAACGAAGGGAACTGCTCGTACTTAAAATAGGTGCTATGAGAGGACTTCTCCTATCTCTGTACTTTTTACAGAGCCTTTTGAAACATCAATGAGGATGTTATTGAGAGTTGTACATCTTTACGATGATGTACAACTCTCTGTATACTTGATAGCATGTTCTAAGGAGCAACACAGTGGATGAGAAAGATACCAACCGGTTAGAAGCTTTTAGTGATGGAGTGTTTGCAGTCGCAATTACCTTGCTTGTTTTAAATATTAAAATACCTGGATCAGACTCACCTCCTAACCAATTAGTGGGTGATAATGACTTGTTGAAGACATTGGTGTCGGAGTGGCCAATGTTTGCCGCTTATGTGACTAGTTTTACAACAATTGGCATCATGTGGCTTAATCATCACAGAATATTTGTTCATATCAAACGTACTAACACAATGCTAATCCTACTAAATTTACTACTTTTACTTATTATTGTTTTCATTCCTGTTCCTACCGCATTGTTAGCAAACTATCTTGGGTATCCTGCTCTGCATGTGGCCTCTATCATCTATAGTGGCACTTTTTTTATTATGGCATGTTGTTTTAACATTCTCTGGCGTTATGCTTCCTATCATAATCGGCTCCTAGCTAGGGATGCAAACCCAAAGTTCGTTGCGGCAATTGGTCAACAATATTTATTTGGTCCATTGCTCTATCTCATCGCTCTTGGTCTGTCGTGGATAAATTTTCCAGCTACTATTATCTTTAGTTTTATTCTCGCTTTATTCTTCGCTTTTCCTGGTCGTCCTCTACCTTATCATAATGACCCTAGAAATTTAGACACTGCAAGAGACTGAAATAAGATATACTCAAGCTATGATGAGCAAACAGTATTCAGTCACATTCAACGCACGCGTGGTCCAGAATTTCTTGAAGGAAGAGAAGGATACTGGTACCAGTATCCTGGTTCATCGGCATCTTGATACTGTTGGCGAACCTTCCCGAAGCAGCATAACGAGAAAGAACTTCTCTCTACAAAGATATTGCTGATTTCATTGAGGGAGAAGAAAGTTATGTCGCTTAAACCGGAACCTATTGGACCGATCCCACAAGAAACCATTCGTGTTGCCAAAGCAGCCTGTCCTAAAGGCAGTACTTTTATTCGCATGCGTGATGAACTTGGTGTCCTCTTTCAAGACGAGATGTTCCTTGCTCTGTTTCCTAACAATGGTCAACCTGCTCTCGCTCCTTGGAGGTTAGCACTAGTGACGCTGATGCAATTTGCCGAAGGACTTTCCGACCGTCAAGCTGCGGATGCAGTACGTACCCATCTTGATTGGAAGTATGCGCTTGGCCTAGAACTAGAGGATGATGGGTTCGATTTTTCTGTGCTCTGTGAGTTCCGAGCACGACTCCTCAAAGGGAACGCAGAGTATACGTTCTTTGAGACCCTCTTCAATGAACTGACGCAACGAGGTCTGCTCAAAGCAGGAGGGCGACAACGAACCGATGCCACGCATGTGCGAGGCTCGCAGTGCGTGTGGTCAATCGCGTCGTGAGCGTGGGTGAGACCTTGCGTGCTGCACTCAACAGCGTGGCAGAAGTTGCGCCTTCGTGGTTGAGTTCATTTGCCCCCGATGAATGGTATGAGCATTATGCCCATCGTATCGAAGAGTACCACTTGCCTAAAGGGAAAGAGAAACGCTTGGCTCTGGTTGAAGCTATCGGCAGAGACGGCAGTGCGCTCCTGAATGTGATTTTCACGACTCCAGAGGTGAATTGGTTACAGCATATTCCAACGGTAGAGACATTGCGACGTGTCTGGGTACAACAGTTTGAGCGAGTCGAGGACCAACTCCATTTTCGTTCTGATGAGAATATCCCCCCACCGGCAAAACTCATTTGCTCGCCCTATGATGTAGAAGCCACCTATGGACGGAAGCGAACGACATCGTGGGCAGGATATAAAGTCCATTTGACTGAAAGTTGTGATGAGGATGCCCCTCATTTGATTACACATGTGGAGACCAGTCGGGCCGGCAATGGAGATGTCGATATCACACCTATAATCCATCACGCACTACAGGAAAAGAACCTTTTACCCAAAGAGCATCTCACCGATACCAATTATGCTGAAGCGAAGCAATTTATTGAGAGCAGTCAGCACTACAGAATTGACTTAATTGCACCAACACGAGCTGATCACAAGTGGCAGGCGAAAGAGGGACAAGGGTTCGATGCGGGAAGTTTCCACTTTGACTGGGAGGCGCAAAAGGCCACGTGTCCAGCTGGACGTGAAAGTTCGAGTTGGACACCAGCAGTGGATCGCCGTGACAACCAGGTGATCAAGATCAAATTTTCAGTCAAAGAGTGCAAACTTTGCCCTATGAAAGCTCATTGTACGACGGCACCACGCCGAACGATTTCTATTCGGACACAGGAGCATCATCAGGCTCTACAAGCCGTGAGGACACGTCAAAAAGAGGCAGCATTCTGGGAGATTTATCGAATCAGGTCTGGTATCGAGGGAACCATCTCACAAGGAGTGCGAGCCTTTGGTCTGCGCCGAAGCCGCTACTGTGGGATGCGGAAAACGCATCTCCAGCACTTGGTTATTGCGACAGCTATCAACGTGGTGCGATTTCTCGCGTGGTCACAAGGAGAACCACGGGCTAAAACGCGTACGTCAAAATTTGCCGCTTTAATTGCATAGGTTCTAGGGTTCGCCAACAGTATCACTTTGCAGGTGAGCCACACACCTTTGAGGTCAACGGCCAGCGTCTCATCCCATTGTTGCTCCGTCAACTCCCACGTCGAACCAAATGAATACAGGCCAGCATTGGCGACAACAATATCAATGGCACCGAATTGGTGATGTGCCGTATCAACGAGATGGCTCATAGCATGAAGGTCTGTCACATCCGCGTCCATTGCGAGAACACGTCGCCCCATTGCTTCAATCTCTTGCGCGACCTGAGCTAACTCCTCCTGAGTACCAAGAGCATAAGGAACCGAGGCATACGTTCGTGAGGTATCGCAAATGACGAGATGAGTACCTTCACGAGCAAACGCGAGAGCATGGGAACGTCCTTGCCCTCGTGCTGCTCCTGTAATCACAACCACCTGATCTTGAAAGCGCATCTCATTCATCGCATTTCTTTCTCATGGAAAGGTTCCACTATGAGCATTCTATAGTGGACCCCTTTGTCAAGATTCTGTCGGCGAATTCAAAAGCCCCATCAACAAGGAATGGAGTTACGAGGCTAGCGAGAGAGCGGCGAAGCGAGAGTGGCGAGTTTGCCCTCGCGGTTGCTCCGAAATCCACGCAGTCAATCGGACACTATTGACCGCGACAGCAGTCATCAGTTGTTGGAAATGAGCTTTCGCTGCTCCCACATAGCGACATCGACGTGCTCCAAAGGCTCTCACTTCTTGGGAAATGGTCCCTTCGATCCCCGCACGAGTAGCGTAAAGGGCTTTAAATTCCTGTGTTTTTTGGTGGTGTCGAGCTTCTTGTAGCACTTGGTATGCGTCATCCCTCCGTATCATCAGATTTCGTGGTTCTTTCACTGAATGCGTACACTGACCTCGCGCAGGACACTCCAAGCAATCTTGCATCGCGAATTTGATATGGGTGATCTCATGCTGGTGTCGGTCGGTGCGTTCCATCCACAGACAACTTTGCCGTCCTTGAGGACAGACGGCGGTTTTTGCCTGCCAATCAAGGTGAAAATTGGCAATCCCAAATCCTGCTTCTGCCTGGGATTGCCAACTGGGGTCAGGGGCGACAGGTCCAATCAGAGATACCTCATGAAGAACTCGACTTGTGATGAGATGACTTGTGGTCACATATCCTGCATCGACGAAGTGTTCACGTGGAAGGGTTTCGTGCTGAGCAAGCATGGCTTGTATTCGTGGAATCATCTCAAAATCCGAGGTGGTGGCGGGTGTTGTTTGAACATCGGTCACCAGATGAGGCGTGTCTCCATCACAACTCTCGGTGACATGCACCTTGTATCCTGTCCAGATCGTTGCTCGCTTCTTGCTGAAACGTGCATCGGGATCGTAGGGAGTACACACGAGGAGTCGTCCTGGTGGTAAATCGGTTGCTTTGCGCCATCGCGCGAGGGTTTCGTGAGCGTAGAACTGCTGGATCCACACGCGCCGCAGGATAAGAAGGGCAGGAACCTCTCGTAACCAGTTTGGACTTGATGGCGCATCAATGAGCGTGAGCAACGTTCGTCCATCATCACCAATCATTGCTGCAAGTTCACGCGCGTTCTTCACGACCAGAGGGAAGTCGGTAATCTTCCCACCGAGTGGCATATCGCTCGTACCATTCTATTGGAACGCGCTCGGCAAGCCATTGGGGAGCCACGGTTGCAAGGATATTGAGCGCGTGACGCAACGTCTCACCCACACACTCAAGACGACTCAAACTCTGAATTGCTGCCAGAACGTGCGTCGAATCGGTTCGCTGACGACCACGCATCTTTAGCCAACCCCGTGTGGTTGCGTGACGAAGCAAGGCATCGAAGAGGTCGCGTTCTGCTCCTGCGCAAATCAGTCGAGCGCGAAACTCGGAGAGAATCGAGAAATGAAACCCCACATCGTTGAGCCGTAGGTGCAACGCATATTTCCAGTCAATACGCGTCCGCACCGCGTTGGCCGCCTGTCGATCAGACAATCCTTCTGCAAATTGCAGGACGGTGACCATCGCGAGCCGCCACGGTGACTCCGCAGGTTGACCGCGTCGTGGAAAGAGGGGTGCAAAAAGGACATCTTGAAAGACTTCTCCAAGCTCATCGCTGAGCAAGAGGCAGAGGGTATCGTGAGGACACACGACACGAGCAAGTTGAACGGTTTCTTCTGGAATAGGTTCCATTTCTTCTGGCTTCATGGACATGGCGATCCCCTTTTGCTGATGAGCAGGTTTTTCTTTTCATCCAACCTGTTAAACGAGAACTCTTCCTACCTAGTTTCTCACATCCACAGGGATTTCGCCGACAGAATCTTGACAGAAGGGTCCACTATATATCACCGCAAGATAATCCATCAAGTACGGTGGAATCTTACCACCTAAAGCCAGCCCTCGTGTGGTGTAAGGGCAATATATGAAAAGGTACAAACGTGATTTGCTCTTTCTTACTATCTACTTATAAATGGCGCACGATAGGATACATGCATTCTGTACTGTTTCTCTTCATGACACCTTACTGTTGTCACAAGTGTTGTGGAAATAGCATTCATGCTGGTGATCTAAAAGTGTCTTTGAACAACCTGTTGCTTCAATCAAAAAACTGGTCTTTGCATTGGCACATTGGTATCAGTTCCAAAAGAGCTAGAGAGCCACTATCCACCTTTCCCGGACATAGTGGCTCTCTAGCACTTCTGTCATCTCCCCAAAAGTGGCTCTTTCCATGCTCCAGTCTCAATTGCACCCTCCCTCGATCATCCTCATTTCTGCCTTAATGCTATGTGATCGCAGGGTCACCCAAGAGAGATACAATCATACCTCATGGATGCCTAAATAACACGATTGATTGGCACTTTATACAACATTTTCGCTGGATACTTCTTCTATGTCAAAATCAATGAACACATACACAATTGCCACTTATCCCCCTTGACACACTACTTGCTTGGTTGTATAATGAAGTCCTCGATAGCTCTTGCATCCTTTGGATGACAGAGTGAGAAGAGGTTAGACATTCCTCGTAGCGGTCACACGCTACATAATGTCTCTGGTTTTTCCACCAGGAGAGGTTGTCGTCGCTGGGTTACGTTCCCACGTTTCTCGCCGGACCTGTCAAACGGATTCCTCACCGCGTCTCTTCGGCTTGTAGGGCTGCTCTTTGGAACGGAACTCGTTGAATGAGACACGTACCCTACCTTTGTTCTCGTGGTACACTCCCTGTAGCATTGAGTTGTAGATCAAGAATGTAAGCCCTCTCTGTAGCAACTCCCCCGTAGGTTCTCGCCCTCGGTGTTTTCACCAGAAAGACACCAGAAGGAGTCCTATATCTGTGCAAATGGATATATAAACACCTTCGGTGGGTAGAATAAGAAGGTCGGCGTGCTTCTGTTTTACTCTGGGCAAGTAAGTCGTCGCAGGATTTTCCTAAACTGAGTTCCGTGTCGTGCTTCCTTGTATGCCTTACGAGCAATGTTTCCTCATTTATATACTAGAGAGAAAGGAAGGAGATATGGGAAGCCGAAAAGGAATCGTGTACGAAACCATTCAACGCTTCGACTCGCTCATGGCGATTGGCGAGAGTCGCCGTGAAGCGAAACAGGCTATGCGTGAGGCAACAGGTATCCGCACTTGGAGCATCTCCGATGGAAAAATTCATTCTCATGGAACCCGCAAGGACTACCAGAAACAGGTGCTCGTCTTTGTCAATTGGGTTCGTACTAATTACCAGATTCACCGCTTAGAGCAACTCGATGCCCGTACTGAAGAACTGGTCTCGTGCTATCTTCACCATCAAATGGTCAATGGAGCCAGTGCCTATACGGTGAAAGCCGAACGGAGTGCCTTCCGCCTGTTCTTTGGCAACCCGAAACTGGCGCGGTCTGTTCGCCTGAAAAAGCGCAAACGAGAAGCCATTACCCGGTCGCGCGGCATTGCCAAACATGACAAACATTTCCAGCCTGCAAACTGGCAGTCTCACATCAGATTTGCGCTCGCAACGGGTCTGCGCCGTTCTGAATTGCGTGATCTCCGCATTCGTGACATCTTCTACGATCATGATGGAACACTCATGGTGCATGTGGTCAATGGCAAGGGTGGCCGCGAACGCGAGGTATGCGTGTTGCCAGGAAAAGAAGAGGATGTGCTAGCCGTCATTGTGGGACGTGATCCAGACCAGCACGTCTTCAAAAGCATTCCTAAGCACATGGATGTCCACAGCTACCGCCGTCTCTTTGCCCAGGCTCTCTACCTATGTCACGCACCGGGGTGGGAGTTGCCACCAGCGACAGGGCGGCTCAAACCCAGCGACTATAACCGCCCAGCCGCTGAAAAGGTCAGCATGGCACTGGGTCATAGTCGCGTGAGCGTCGTGTTGCGCCACTACATTCGGTAAGAACTGGGCATGAGGCAGGCTTTAAAGAAACAAGACAACACTTAGGAGTCATATGTACAGAACAAAAAGGATGGTTCACAGAAAGTGGCTCTCGGAACCGGTGCTAGACATGAAAGTCAAAGAGCCAGTATGCTCCATTGACACTCATACTGGCTCTTTGGCTCTTCTGGTACCTCTCTAAGAGTGGCGCATGCTATGCACCAGCTATTGGATCGCGCCATTCCTCGATCATCTCGATCTTGGCTTCGGTTCCATGTTCAGCGAGCATGTGGAGCAGATTACTTCCACTCAAGAGTTCCAGTGGCTTGCCCGCTGCAAAGTCAAACGACGCCTGCCCGTACCCACTCGTGGTAATTAAGATGCCTTTGGATGCTCCCTCGTTCATGACGGTGCCATAGAGATCACGCACGGCACTGACACCAACAGTCCCTTTGTAGCGTTTGGCCTGGATCACGACTTTGCCACCGAAAATGGGTCGAGGGTCAAAGGCGACACAATCAACACCTCCATCGCGTGATGCCTGTGTCTGTCGTGCTTCTAGTCCCATTTTTTGAAACAGGTTGGTGATGAGCGACTCAAACTCGGAAGGCGTGAGTTCCATCAAGTTCGGGTGTTGGTCCAGTCCCGACAACACATCCATCTCTTCCACAAAACGTGAGTCAACCATGCTGAACTCCAACACAGGACGAACTGGCAACAGTTCAGTTGGACTCTTAGAAACAGAGGCATTCAAACGCTGGAGACAGGTCTGCGGATCAACTTTGCTCAAATCCAAGCTTGTGAAGGTTTCACTGCTCGTCCGTAGCGTAATGAGGCAGGTACGCACCGAATGCCCTATCCCTTTGTCGATGCTTTCGACGTACCCATTGAGGACCAACGTTTCGATATATCTTTTACGGTCCGCATCGAATAGTTCATAAAGAGTGCGAAGTGTGACCTGGCCAACAAGAGAGGTATACAACGTCTTACGTTGCGTGATGGGACGTGGAGTGGTCGTGATCTGGTCTTTTGCCTTGACATACTTAAAGGCACTCATCTCTGGAATGATCTCAAATCGTGGCAAGTCATACTCAAGCACGAGTTGTTTTGACTCAGGAACGTAGGCTATTTTCGCGTGCTGGGGAAAGCCATCGGGATAGGAACTGGCACCGAGGATGATGGTAAAATAGTTCACAATGGCTTCGGGAGAGCCAGCTTCAAGGTCGCGTTGAAAAGCATCAATCTCTGCATATTGCTCTCGAACCCGTTGATAGTCTTGAAGGACTTGTTGCTCAAAAGCGACTCTTGCCTGCTCCAGCTTTCGGAGACGTTCTTGCTCTCTTGCTGCATGTCGAGCCACATCGCTTCGATAGGCGTCCTGCGCCCTTGCGACTTCTTGAGCATACTTTTCTTTGACACCAGGAAGGAGTTTTTGGAGACCTGTTGGAGCCAGAGGTTGATAGCGTTGTGGATCAGGTAGGGTTTCTGCGATGGCAAGGGGACCAGGGATAAAGACAGGATTGGGGAGAGGTTGTTTGAGTGCTTGTACATCAAGAAAATGCTCAACCGCAAGCGACTCGACGAGAAGCGAACTCAGTTGCGCCATCACTTGTTCAAGTTCCTCGTTTTGCAGTTCAGCTTGTGCTATGCCTGCTTCGATAGAGAGCCGAACACGTTCCTTCTGCTCTAACTGACGACCTTGCTCGTCAGCTTTTCTCGCTCGTTCAGCATCCTTTGCCGCCTTCGTGAGAGCACGTGCTTGCTGTACTTGTCTTCGTTCTGCCTCACGTTGTGCTTGGAGTCTCCGCGTCAATCCGCTTCTCCGCATCATGTCTTTCCACTCCTTCTCTTCGCCTTGTCCTTATACCGTTCAAATTTTTATGCGATAATGCTGTGTAGTCACCAACCTATATAGTAGCAGAGAAGAGCTTCTCAGGCAAGAGCAAGGAACAGACGAATAAGTGACGAGAAACGTCTTGTGTACACATTCCTGTTTATATCTACAGATATTCTCCTTACTATTTTTCAGAGGGATGCTCTGTGTTGGACGTTGAGACGGGACGTTGTAGCTCCGCAGCAAGGACGTCGATCATGGTTCCAGTTGGTTTGTACGCAACACCATGCAAATGTTGTTTGGCATCACGCACTGTTTGGAGCAAATAGTCAACCGCGATGCGTGTACGCTGTACCTCGTCTTCGGTTTGTCGAGCATGTTGGTAGTGTGTCAGCAAGGTATTGAACGATCCAGCGATTTGCCAGAGCGGATGCGTGTCATCTAGGGAAACACGAGCGTGAAGGTCGCCATAAGCAACGCGCAGCTGCGTGTCGATGATCTGGTGAAGCCCCTCTTCTAACTGCTGTTTTTGCTCGGCAACGATCCGTCCCTGCTCGGCGAGATCGTGTTCTAGGCGTGCAATGGCCTCAGCGCGGTCGGCACGAGCGAGAGCGTTGGTTGCCTTGAGTCTCCACAGCAATGCAATACCAAAGAGCGCACCTTGTAGCAGGAACGGTCCTGAAACGATGCTCATAAGGATTTGATGAAAGGTAATCATACATTCAAGTGTTTGTGATGCCCATACAAAGGTAAGTGTGAAAAACAGACCGTTGAGCACTGCGATACCAATGCTCCACCGGATGGGGAGAAGCGACACGGTGATGACCAGAGGGAGTACGAGCACGTCAAACAAGGGGAACATGAGAAACCCGGTTTGTAGTGTGGTAAGAATACTCCCCATGCTCCCTAACTCAAGGACAGCAACGACAACTATATTGCTCATCCTCGTCCTTCCCAACCGATTGAGGACAACCGCAAGCAAGAGGACCGTGAACGTGATGGTCCAGATGGAAATGAGGAGTGCGTTGGTGCTCAAGAAGCTGAGCAGAAAAGAAAGCAGCACAAAAAGGAGTGTGATGAGTAAGACGTGACTCGTAAGATGGCTCTGACGAACGTGTTCTCGCTCTTGTGGAGATGCTCGCATCTCGAATGAGGGAGGTAACGTGAGACGATGCCACCACACGAGAAACGGAGCCTCATGGTGTTCCTCAAAGAGAGAGGGAGGCAAGGGCGTTGTGAGTGGTTGAGTCGCTGGAGTGGAAGACACAGAAGCATCGTTCATGCCTTTATTTCCTTTCAAAAGAATATGCAGGAGTGGTGGAAGCAGGGCGCGTTTCTCGTGAGGAATCGAGTGCGAGCAGGTTCATCTGATACAGGTCATGAAGGGCTTTTTGTACTCGTGTGGGTGAGAGTGAAAGTAAACGTGCGATCTGGGCAGCCGATTTCTTGCCATCAATCAAGGCAAAGACGAGGCGGTGTGTGCGTGTCCAGGTGGTGCGTTGCTCTGCCTTCGGTTCACGTAGGCGTCGTGGCACCATGTGTTCTCCCACGGTCGCTTTGAGAGCAGGCGCGGGCGGAAGGAGTGACGATGAAAGGGGCAACGTCAAGCTCCAACGGAGGAAACCGAGGTGAGCAAGAAGGTGATAGGCAGCATCACCGAGGACACGCGCCGTCCCATCCTCGTCGAAAATGGCACAGGAAGTGATGCTGCCTCTAACAACGGTAATGGTTGCAGAACACGCAGGTGTTTGCTCAAGAATGCCTGCTGGGAGGTCTGTGCGTAACAGGCCCGTTTGTGCATGCGTCTGTAAAATAGCAATGATCGTGTTGACATCAAGGGAATACATAAGAAACGTGAGTTCTGTTTAAGCCAAGCCGATCAAGCAGCCAGAAGAGCGTGTTCATCGAGATGTAGGCCTGGTTTTTTGTCTTGATGGCTGTAGGCAATGAGTCCAGCAATTAAATGCACGACAAAATT
>JAABUO010000731.1_pt1 | contig 53729 bp, 64 predicted proteins | sample 5559291 | NCBI WGS metagenome assembly JAABUO01 (sample SAMN10711878, study PRJNA513372) | rock metagenome | isolation source: Antarctica rocks | place: Antarctica: Victoria Land, Finger Mt sud | reverse complement strand
TGCAGCGCCTGGGTCAAATCTGCTACCGTGGTCATAGGGACGCTCCTTTGCTCCTAAGGTCTTCTACACCCTTATGATGCCAAAGAAGCGCCCCTGCTCATTTCTTAGCTTGATGCGAGTGGGTGATGATGGGTTGGACCCCGTCGAGGAAAAAACACGGGTGACCATGTACGATCCCCTGCGGTACATCGATTGCCATGATCCCGACGGGGGTGTTATAGAAAATGTGGTGGAGGCCTCAGTCTACTGGAGACTGTGGGATTCGTGGCTCCAGGGTTTCCGCGATCTTGGCTACGAAACGCAGGTGGTTTATCTCAACTCGGCTTTCGCGCACCCGCCCGTCAGGCCGGACGGGACGTATTCGCTGGCGGCGCCGCAATCGCGGGACCGGGTGTATGTCGTGTTCAAGAAGAAGGGTTTGGGTAAGCCCTTGAACATCCAGATCAAGCCCTGGGCGTGGTGCCCGGCGTGCAGGGTGGACGTGCAGGCGATCCAGAGCTGGAAGCCCCACAACAAATACGGGCGCAAGGGGCGCTACGGGGCTACGAAACAATACGTCTATCGGTGCCCGGCCTGCACCGTCGCGGTGACGCCTTACTACTGGTGCGCGGCGAATGCGATCGACTGGACGAAACGCGGGGAGCGCATCGGCGATCGCAAGAAGCCCCTGGCGCCCAAAACGGTCGAGCGCATCCGCTACGGCCTGCAGAAATTCGGCGGTCACAATCCGTTCCTGGCCGGGGCGTATCATTGCATCCCGCCATGGGTCCGCACGACGGATCGACCGTTCGGGACCATCACGAGCCAGGACCACCACCAGCTCGTGCAGCCCGAACCCTTCGTGATGAAAGTCACGCACGCGGGCGGGACAGACAATCGTGCCGCGCGTGTGTCCGACAGGCTCCCGACGCAGACCTCGCGCGCCGAGATAGCCCTACTGACACCACCCCTCGTGGTGAGCAACTACAATGGGATCAGTCGGCATCCGGTGCGCGATGTCAGTCGGGAGATGCCGACGATGGCGACGGGGTCGGGCGTCCTGAACCACGCGCTGGTCATCCCTCCGTACATGCGGCGTCACGACACCCTGGATGCGACCGCCGTACCCGCGTTCACCGTCCAGCCGAACGAGCGCAACAACGACCCGCGCGCGGCGAACGACGTGTTCCCCACGCAGACAACGGGGTTGAATCACGCCCTGATCGTGCCGAGTGGGGGGACATGGGCCGATGATGCACGGCCCCCGGAGGAACCGTCGCCGACGCAGACGGCGACGGAGGCCTACGGGATACTGATGATGGCGCGGAACCACAACACCGCCAAGGGCGCCGAAGAGACGTTCGACACGGTCGTCGCGGGCGGGCACCATCACTACCTCGTGCGGCCGTTCATGCTGGACTACAAGGGCGAGCCGCGCCGGGTGGTCGACGCTCTACCCACGCAGACGAGCGTCGTCGGCGACGGTATTGTGGATGTGGACGCGTGGGAACCCGAAATCTCGCCGGAGGTGGAGGATTGCTATTTCCGGATGCTGACGGTTGCGGAGGTGAAAGCCGCGATGGCGTTCCGGCCGGATTACGTCATCCTGGGGAATCAAAGGCAACAAACGATGCAATGCGGGCAAGCCGTGACGCCACCGGTGGCGGAACTCCTGGCCGACGGACTGATCGCGGCCCTGGAAGGCTGACGGGTCGCGCGGGCGCGGAGAGCCATAGTCCGGGGCGTGGCGCGTCGTCTGGCCGTCAAGCAGGAAAAACTCATGGACCTGATACGTCATCAATCCATGGTGGCAAGGGAGGACAACATGAAAGAAGAGGAGCCGCTCGACACAGCCTTGTTGCTGCGCTTCGCCGAACGGGCACGAGGCCATGGCTTCATGGTGGACGCTATCCGTCTCTACCAGGCCGGGGGTGGTCTCTCCGACGACGCCATCAAGGAACTCAACGGCATCGGCGATGACGGGTTATCCAGCCTGCTCATCTGCGGCCTGCCGCGCGAGGACCAGCGGTACGCGGACGATGTGGCGGACATCGCGCGAACCGCGGGCGTGGACCCCGCCTGGCTCGCGGACGTGATCGGACACTACGACCCTCGTAGGATCGGGTGTCGGATGTGCGCCGGTCGCGCGGCCGGCGTCCGCTCCTGCCCCGTGTGCGTGGCGTCTGTGTGCGGCATATGCTGGCCCGAGGAGGGGCCGTCGTGGGCCGTCGCGGCGGGGTCGTATGGCTGCCCCAACTGCGGCGTGCTGGAATTGCGGGCGAGCGGCTACGAGCTGGTTTACGAGTGGCCGCCCGTCCTCGACGGCACGCCGCCATTACCGGTCGGCGCGCGCGATTGGTTGCGCTATCGAGATGGTCCGGCGAGTTGTGTCGCGGCCGGCGGCAATCGGTGCGTCGCTTACGCGGTCGCGGCGCACCGACAGACCGTCGCGCAGGGCAATGGCTTCCCGCGCGGGGGATTCGTGATCGACTGGCTGGCCGACGCATCCGACATCGCGGGGTGGATACCCCGATGAGTGCCCGTCGATGAGTGCCCGACTTAGCGCGACGTGTGACTCATTGGCAGGGGATGACCATCGCGGCCTCGCCAACCCGAGGGGTTCGCCGCCCCGGAGCGCCTCTCACCCTCCGCAATGAGTAGGATGGCGACAGCGGTGTGCTGGCAGCCGTGGCTTGCCCCAGGATATAGTCGATGCCAAATAAGAAAGTCCAGGCCCATGGCAGCTTGTATCGGCCTGGCCGCGGAGCGATAGGAAGGGGAGTGTGGCATGCCAGGTGAGAGTGGAACAATCATCAAGCCGTTCAAAGGCTGGCGTATTGTGCGTGCGTGGAACACGTCGGACGAGAATCGGCAGCTCGTTGTGGTGCTTATGGGGGTCGCACCGGATTTGTTGGATCGTGTGTTGGCCAATCCTCTCTACGCGCGGATCGCCGAATTGCTCTTCGTGGCGAACCCCGATTGGGACGCCTTCGGCATCGACCGCGCGAGGGAAGAGGACCTGACGCGCGCGCTGGTCACGGCCCTCGATGATGTAGCGCGGCGGGCTAGCCTAATCATCGAGGCTGAGTACGATTCGGAGGATGCCTATACCTATCGCTTCATCGAACCGTGCGGTGCGGCTAGGTCCGGTGGCGCCGGACGCTTCGACGTGTGAGCCCGCATGGTGGGACGGCGGGGGACGGGGCGGGAGCAAGGAACAATAGACTGTTCCCGCGCGGCCCTCCGTGCGCGAACAGAGGTCGTACAACCGGGCGCCGGCACACGCGACGCCCGGTTGTACGACTATGCATGGTGTGTGATAGCGGGCGAGAGGGGACGATGACTGTGTCGGTCCCCACACGGGGGGTGTGATGGCCAATCATATAGGATATGCGCGCAGCAATTTCTTCGCGGTCGTGGATGAGGGCGCGTTCGATCTCTTCTGCGCGAAGTGGGGTCTGTACAAGATCGGAAACGCGGCCACCGGTGTGGGTTTCTATCCCGACGATGCGGTATGGGAAGACCACAGCCTGCCCGCCGCGCCGCGCGCATCCTGGCGCGAGGCGTACGAGGAGACGGACGACGACGGCTATATCGCCGACGACTACGACGGTCCGGACCTGCTCGACGATCTCGCGCCGCTGCTCGCCGACGACAGCGTGGCCGTCGTGATGGACATTGGGCACGAGAAGCTGGTGTACGTGGGAGGCAGCGCCACGGCGATCAACAATCGCGGCGAGAGGGAAAGCATATCCCTCGAGGATATCTATGGGCGCGCGGCCCGATTGGGCGGGCGCGTCACCCGCGCGGTCGGGTGACACCGACCGGCCGTGGCGAGGAGGCGTCCCGGCCGCGCTCTGGACCATAACGGATTGTGCCGTCCCGGTTGCGCGTAAACCGACGAGCAGGCAAGGAACAAGGCGTCCGCGACCGCGACGATGAGCACGACGCCCTCCAAGGGGCGGCGCGACGTCGTGATGCGCGGAGGAGTCGCTCGCCACGTCGTGATGCGCGGAGGAGTCGCTCGCCACGTCGCGATGTCGCTATATGGTGGCGCGGGAGGACCGTGATGGCGATACGGGAGGTGGGTCTTCCAGCTCCCCGTCGCCAACCCGCAAAGGAGGGACTGTGTTGATGACGCGGATAGAGACCCCGACGCGGACGCGCGGGGTGGATGGCGAGACGCTGGCGATGGTACGCGCGGCGTTCGCGCCTGGGGCGGTGCGGGCGTGGCTGTGCGCCAGGGGGTCCGAGCGGTTCGTGGGCATGTCGCGCAACCCGCGCGCCTGCCCGCTGGCGATCTTGCTGCGCGAACGGGGCATTGCCGCGCGCGTTGGTCGTCACCAGGTGTTGTTGCGGGACCGGACCGGTGGATATTCGTCCGAGCGGATGATCGACGGTGACGACATCGGGCCGTTCCTCGCGCGCTTCGTGGCCGGCCTGGATAGCGCCTATCGCGACGAGGAGGGGTCCCCGGCCGGTATGCGCGTGACGGCGGGGCAGGCGCTCGCCGTCCTCGACGGGCTCGATGTGTAGGGCGCGACGCGCGACGTTCCCTCCCATACCGAATCGACCGAGGAGGTACTGTATGATCCACGGAACACGCCGGTACAACGTCGTCACCGGGCTGACCGTGGGCGATATCGCCCACAGGCTATGCGCGTCGACGATGACGCTTTGTACAGGGTTTTTATACCACCACGGCGATGGGCGCGACTATCTCATCCTCAACGACTCGTTCGGTGAGGATGGCGCCCAGGAATATGCCATCGTGCGCGTGCGCGACGGATGCGGCCCGTTCGATCCCCCGATGGTAGAACAAATCGACAGCATCACGGTGTCGTGGGTCCGCGACGAGGCGCGGTTGGCCGACGTGTTCTGCGCGGCGATGATAGTGGCCGCTGAAACCATCGCCGCGGCCACTTTCCGCGTGTGCGTCGAGCGCGACGCGCCGTATCCCCATTGCTAGATGTGCGCATGATCGCGGGAGGACTATATTCTCCCCACCCGGTCCCATGCGCGTCCACCCCCCCACGACGGTCGTCGATTGGCGACCTAAAGCCGTCTACAGGGGCGCGCTCACATCGGCGTGACTCGCGTCGGGCGCGCGGCCCCCCCATCGCCGGGCTTGATCGCCGCGCATACAACCTATGGACCCATGATCGCCGGACTGGCAAGCGACCGACATCTGAAAACGCGCATGTCGCGCAAGGAGGATAACCGATGGTAGCCGTTAGCCCTCAACACATCGACGCGCGAGACGCCGAGGACATTGGCGGGCTCGCCGAGGGGAACAGTGTCGCGGATGAGGATCTTGTCTTCCCGCCCGACACGGACGCCGATGCCGGCACGGACGCCGATGCCGGCACGGACGCCGATGCCGACGCCCTCCCCGCTGCGGGGGGATCGACCCGGCCCGATGGATCGGTGGGGGATGAGCGCGGCCTCACGACGACGTACCCGGTGACGATACGCCTGGAAGAAGCGTTCACGGTCGGGCCCGATGGTATCGCGGTGCGCCCCGAAGGACACCTCGTCGTGGCCGTCAATCCCGGTGGCGCACCGCCGCAGGGAGGCGTCGCTATCGAGTCCCTCCCTGTCGGCGTGACGCTCGATGCGCTCGTCGGAATAGCGGTCGAGGCGGTGTTGCGGGAGATCCCCCACCAGCTGGCCCAGGCGGAGATCGACGCGGTCGCGGTCGCGACGCTGGCGCCGCGCGCGGTGGCGCCGGCGCCACCGCGACCACCAACCACGACCGGAGCGAAGCGCCCCATGACGACGCCACCGACGACGACGCCACAGGCGCCCGTGCCGTCGCGCCGCGCCGCGACGGGCCCGTCGATGATGGAGCGCGCTGTCGCCCTGGAGAAGGAGCGGAACGGCGGCGAAACGGTCACGCCGCCGGCGCTCGCCGGCGCCGCCGGGCCATCGAACCCCGCGGCGGTCACAACCCCGCTCGCCCCGGATGGTTCGGGGTACACACAGGCGTCCCTGTTCGACGTCGGCGGCTAGACGCGGAATCTCCGCACACGCGCCCGCGCCGCCGATGCCAGGGATGTCCCTGGTAGGCACGCCCTCTCATCGTGACGACGGTCCGCCGGGGTGTGCGGAGATTCCGCGCCCCCGTGCGGGTCATGCATATTGTTGGATGTTGGAGGTTTCCATGACCATGACTGCCACGACCACAACCACGACCGCGACGCAGGCCAACGTATCCCAGCGACCGTTCGTCCTGCGATTCCCGGATGGTATCGTGTACTCGAAAATCCCCACCGGTATGACGCCGGACCAGGCTCTCGCTCTGGTGAAGAAGACGTTCGGGGGCACCTACGGCCAGGACCTCTCGCTCGACACGTCTAAAGGGCAGGAGGTGACCATCGGCGGCGAGGTGCGCCTGGTGTACGATGTCCACGCCGTCGAACCTGTAGAGAAGCGCAAGGGCGCGGGCGAGCGAACCGCGGGACGCCGTTTGTCGTCCCGTCCGCCGATGGGCGCACTGGAACTGCTCCCGGCCCCGGACCCGGCGACGGCGACGGCGTGCGCCGCCGTCACGGATTTGCCGGCGGCGCCGAGTCCGGCCGCGCTTTTCCTCGACGACATCCAGTGCGCGGGCGGGGCCGCCATCGAGATGGGCGACGACTGGTCCGCCCTGGCCGAGGCCGCCGCGGAGGAGGAAGAGGCGTCGGCCACCATCGTCGTGGCCATCGCGGGGCTTCCGGGTGGACTGTGATGTCTCGCCGCACGGCGCGCGGCCTTTCCACCGCGCGCCGCGCGCCGCCGCCCCCGATCCTCTCGGGTCAGGGGCGGCTAGCCGCCATCAATGACGTGCGCGCCGGGCGCGATCGCGCGGCCCTGTTCGCGGCGATCGCGCCCGACGCCTGGCGTCGCTTCTCGCCGTCCGGTCGGGCGCCCATCGGCGCCCGGCGCACTTGGCATCTCCATCTCGCCCTGATGGATGCCCTCCGGCCCCTCGCGCCGATGCTCGATGAGCACGACCTACAGCGCGAGGCGGACCAGGATCTGACCGCGTTCCTCGACGAGATGAACGACCAAGACGACGATCAAGAGGTGTTGGCGGGGGACGGGTGGCGTATCCTGGGCGAGTGGCAGTTCCAGCCCCACTGGTATTACACCGTCCCGCTGCGCGTGGGCGCCTATCACTACGGTGTCGTCTACAACGATGACGTCCATCCATCGCTCGAGGACGCATTGGGGCTGCTCGTCAATCGCCACATCGCGTCCTACGGCCACCGGGACGTGCTCGACAAATCGGGGCGCTCGCTGGACACGCGGCTCGCCGCCGATCTGCCGCAGCCTCTCGGCGAGGCTCTCTACGCGCTGATCGACCCGATGCCGGAAGAACCATGCCGGACAACGCCGGGCGTTCCCAAGGGACACGCGTCCGGCGACCCGTTTTGTCGCTATGTCGACGCTGTCGACGCCTGGTCAGCGCGCTTCGATCGGCGCGCGGCCGGTGTGGTGCGCGCGCTCGCGGGGGAGCATGCGCGCGGAGGGCTGATGGTTCCCGACCTCGCGCTTTTCGCGCGCTGGGTCGCGTTCGACGCCGACCTCGCGGGGGAATTCGCCGCGCGCACGACGCACGACGCCGGCTCGGACGCGGACAGCTGCTCCGCCATCGCGCGAGCCGGCGAGGACAATCCCTATTTGCTCGACCCGGACGAGACGTCGCTGTGGGACATCGATTACGACTGGGACGAAGCGTCGCTGCGCGCGCTCCTCGCCCACGCGGCGCGGGCACATCACCTGTACCGTCGGATGGGCGACGTGCGCGCGGCCCTGGGCAGTGGCGGCGACCCCGCGATGCGTGTGAGCGCCGCGCGCGCGCTCCTCGCCGCACTCGCCGGGGCCAACGCCGGATGGGACGCGGCCGCGATCGACCTGGGCGTCGCGGGGGTGGTGTCATGAGGAGGCCGCGTCGCGCGATCCCGCCCCGCCCCACCCCCGCCCGACCGGGGGTGGGGCGCCCGCGCGCCGGCGCGACGCCGCGGGCGCCCGCGGGGCGACTGCTGGCCGCGATGGACGCGCGCCAGGTCGCGTTGGTCTACGCGCGCTATCTACCGGGGCGATGGGCCGAACTCCGGCGCTGCTATCGCGCGGCCACCGACGCCACGGGCGTCGTCGCGGAGCGTCGAGGCCTGTATCGCGCCCTCGTCGACGACGACGCGCTCCCTTTATTGCCCGAGGAGGAATTGATCGAACGCCTCATGGAGGAGGACGACGACGACGACGAGCCCCCTATCGGCCCCGACGGGCGGCTGTCGCCGGGGGCCGTCTGGTGGACGCGCGTCGTCCCCGTGCGCAACGACCTCGTGTCCTATGGCTGCGAACCGCCATCGTCGTGGGCTGAGACGGTGCTGGCGGGCCTGTATGCGACCTGGGGCGACTACTCCTGTTCGCGCGACGCGGACTGGTCGGCCCCGGCACCCGCGGACGGGTGGGACCCCACGGGCGCCGGGGCCCGTTTGTTGGCGCGCGGTTGTGCGATCCGGCGCGCCGGCCACCGTCCCGATGACAGTGTGGCTCGCGTTGAGGCCGTGTGGCCCGCGCGGGTCGACCCGCGCGGGCCGTTGCGCGACCTGCCCAACGCGTTGCGCTACATGGCCGGGGCCACGGGCTCGGAGTATCTGGATTTGGGCGACGATTGGGGGGAGATGGGATACGCCGACCGGCCCTGGTCCTGGTGTGTGTGGGTGGATATCTTCCGGGAGTGGGACTGGGCCCGCGCGTACCTGGCCCAGGCCCGCGCGGCGCTCCACGCGCTCACCGATCCGTCGGTGGGCGCGGAGGCGGTGCGCCTCGTCGAGGCCGCGCTCGCGTTCGATGACGCCGGTGGCATGGACGGCGCCGGCGGCGCGCCTAACCAGGGGGGGCCGGGTAGATTGGGAGGATGATGAGAGGGGCGAGGGCGTTGACCGCTTTTAAGGGGACGACCCGGCATCGTCCCCTCTATTGGAGGAGGGGGGCGATGAGACGACGATGGAGCGGGAGAAGGCGCGCGTGCGGGACGTGTTGACGCCGGGGATAATGCGGGCCTGCCCGAAGGGTAAGCTGGACGGCTATGATGTCGGCGCCACAGGCGGCGCGCTCCGTTGCCCGGTCGCGACCTACCTCGAAGAGCCGCGCGATCCTTCGTCGACGTGAGGGGCGACGGCGGTCGGTTGTTCGCACATATGACGCCGCCCGCCGCTATGGCCCGATTATCAACCGCCTCGCTAGCACGGCCCTCGACAGGGTGAGCGCGCGCGACGCGCTTCTCATCCTTCACAGGGTGATGCTTTTAGAGGAGGTGCGCCAGGGGGCTTGAGCGGCTCGACCGCACAGCGGTGGCTGGACAGCATCTATCCGGGGAGGGACGACAACGATGATGACCGAGTTTCAGAGAACGACCAGTCAGATCGAGCGGGAGATGGAGGAGGTGTTGGCGTCGGAGAGGTTTCGGGCCTGGTTGGAGGGTAAAGACGCCAACGTGGCGGTTGGCTACAGGATGGACCACGCCACGCAGGCGCTCGTCCACTTCTGTCATGAATCCCACGGCTACGGCCGGGGGCTTGTAGGAGCCCTGCACATGGGTTGGTTTGGACAACACATGCACGGTCCACGAGGCCGCATTAGAACGGGACACGTCCCGCCACCCACGAGGTGAAGATGATGGAGTTGGTTGATGCGCGGGTCGGGGGGCGGACGGCCCCCCGACCCTTCGCGCCAGGGGGTGGGCATCTGGCGGGTTGGCTGACCCGCCGTCGCGCCGTCGCGGTCCCGCGGTGCGCCGGGGGCGATATCTTCGAGACGGCCGAGGTCGTCTCATGTTTCCTGCGGCTGTATCGCGCGGTGCTACCCGACATCGCGCCGCGCCGGGTCGCGGCGCGGGCGCTCGGGCGCGGGTATGCCGCGGCCGATGACCTGACGCGCGGCTTCATCGCGGATTTGCGCGCGCGCGGATATCCGCTGGCGGACGCGGACACGCTCGCCATGATCGAGCGGGAAACGGGGGACGATGGTCTCCCCTTCTATACACAGAGTATCCCGTTGGGGGGGGCACGGGGCTGGCACGATGACATAGAGGGCGGGTACAGGCCATCGCCGCTGGAAACGCTCATAGTGGGATTGGCGACCGATTGGGAGGCGCCCGGCGCCGCATGGGAGGATCGCCTTCACCTCCCCTTGCCCGCTGACGCCCTCGCGCGCCTATGGGCGCACGAGGAGCGTTACCTGCTCGCCGCCTGGCGGGCGTCCCGTGCCGGCGAGGCGTCCGTTCGTGCCCGCCCAACGGCCGCGTCGCCCGCGCGGACCGATGCCATGAGTGTCGCGCTGGTGGGCGATCGCGTCGGCGCGTTCCGGCGGCTGTCCGGCCCGTTGTGCGACGCGCCGCTCGTGGCGTCCTACGCGGCGGGGGCCACGACCAACCCCCTCCTCGACCTCGACGACGAGGACTTGCCCCTGTTCTCCGCCGACATGGACATAGAGTGGACGGTCGACAATATCGCCGCGACGATCCACCTTGGGCGGGAGGCCGCGGGCCTCCGGCGGCGTATCGCGCGGGCCCGTGCCGCGCTCGCCTCGCCCCGCGCCACGGACAGTGTGTTGGACGCGCTGGATCGCACCCTCGCGCCGGGCGAGGACCGTTCATGATGCCGGGCGGGGTGTGCGGCCGCGCCCGGCGCGCGGCGCGGCGCGGCGTGGTGGGGCCGCCCCGCCGCCGTGTGCAGGCGTCTGTCGCCGGCCCGTCCATCGATGCCGTCGTGCGCACGCTGCTCCCGGGCCTCCCGCGCGCGCGCGAAGGCCCGTGGTCTCCGGCGGCGGCGCGCGCCCGCGCGGTCGCGGCCATGGAGGGACTTGGCTCCGCGGGGTGGCCCGTCGCGACGCACCTGCGGGACGAGTGGCTCGCCGATGGCCGCGGTCAAGACGGGCGCGGGGCCCGGTTCGACGTGTGGGGCGGCGACATCGACGACGAGACCCCCGGATGCCTACACGACGCGCCGCTCTACCTGCGGGGGATCCCGTTCGCGGACCCGCTGGGCTACGACCTCACGTATTTTCCTACCATGGCGGATTCGATCCTCGACGTCGTGGTCCTCGGTCTGCGGATGGGCGCCCTACCGGATATCCTGGATGAGTGCGGGGATCGGTTCATGGACGAGGGGCGCGTGGCGCGCCTGCGCGCGCTCACGCGCGAGTGGGACGATGCGACGATGGAGCGGTTCGCGTGGGACCGCGCGGCGCGGTCGGTCTGCGCGCGGCGCGGGACGCCATTCGACGCGATGCCCGACGCGATCGACTATATCAGCGGCGTCGCTGGCGACCCTTTCCTGGATGATGACGGGCAGGATAGCCCGGTCGTGTGGGCGCCGTGGGACGCCGACACGATCGGCAAGGTGCGGGAGGCGCACGCCACCGCGCTCGCCTCCGTGGAGCGGTTCGCCGCCCTGCACACGGCGCTGAGGGGGGTGGCCGGACAGGATATCCTGCTCGCCCTGCTCGAGGAGATCTCCGATTTGTTGTAGGACGGGGAGGCCGCTGTTCGGCCACCCCGTCGCGCGTTTCATCATAGAGGGAGGGGGAAACATATGGGCACATGCACACGCGCACAGGCCGCAGTTGCCGGGGACCTGGAGGTCGTGGGTCAGGGCGTCGCCCCTGATGTGACGGTCGCCCCCGCCGGGGATGCCCCGCGGCGCCGGGCGCGTCGCCCCGTCGCCCCGCGCTGCGCTACCACGGGCGACGCGCCCGGTGGCGTCGCCCCGTCGGTGGGCGGCGATAGGCCACAGACCGCCGTGGACACGTTGGTCGATGTGACCGACGCGGACATGGCGGCCGCGCTGGCCATCGCGCGGCTACGGAAGATCGATCCGGGGCTCGCCAATCGGCAGATGCTGACCCTGCTCGACTTCGTCAAGGACCGAGAAGCGGTCGAAGACTCCGGCACGGTCCGTCCGCGCAAGCCGCGCACCGCCCGTTTCGTGGCGGTGCAGGAGGACACATTGTGCTTCCTCGGGGTGTCGTCGGCGTTGCGCGCCCACGCGTCCGAGGTGTTGCAGGGCCGCGCGGCCGCCGTCGGGGGCGGCGTTGCCGTGTCCGTCCCCGCCGGCGGCGTCGGGGACGCGGGCGCGGACGACGACCTGTCCGAGGACGCCGAGTCCCTGCCGCCGGAGTGGTCGCTCGTGGGCAACCGCGCCTGGGGCGCGATGGTGCTCAACCGCTACACGCCCGCGGGGCGCTGGTACAAGAGCCAGCTCGTCGCCGCCGCGGATGTGAAGCGCGCCCTCACCAAGGCGGACGCGCCGGTCGCGGCGCCCGAGGGCGGCGTCCTGGGCGGGTACACGGGCGCCGGAGACCCCTACTGGGTCTACTTTTTCCCCCGCCGCCTGGCGCGCATCTGGTTGCAGGGCGCGGGCATCAGCAAGGAGCTCTGGACGGTCCTGCCAGATCACCTCACCACCATCGTCTACAAGAAGCTGGCCCGGCATGAGGTGTTCATCCAGGCGTGCGGCGGGCGGCCGCGCGGCGACAGCGCCGACCCGCGGCAGATACCCGCCGCCGATCGGGACATCAAGCTGTATCACATGCAGCTCACCAACATCTTCTCGCACACCGGCGTCTGTCACGGCGAGTTGACGGCGAACGACTACGCCGGTCGGACGGCGACGGAGATCGACCAGCTTATCCTCGAGGGCAGCCGCTACACCACGGCGATGGATACGGTTCGGGGCAAGTCGAAAGCGCACCCGGAGAACGTCATCGTGCGCATGCACGAGATCGACGCGCTGATCAGGGCGCGCCTCCGCGAGCGCGCCGACGCGGGCATGACCGCGACGGACGGCGCGGACGCGCCCACAGACCTGGAGCTCCCGGGCTTGGTGGAGGACCTGGTGGAGGTGGGGACGTATGGGGACCTCGTGAACGGGCGCATGTTCGGCGCGCGTCGTCCGTAACGGCGTGACCGTGAGGCTGACACCACGGCGGCGGCGAGAGGGGGCGCCTGCAGGGGGCTGCGCGCCGAGACGACGCTGGCCTTGACCGCGCGCCTCGTTCCCGGCTACGTCGCCGTTACTATGTCTACGCTAGACGAGAGGATAGGCATATATGCGAGAGCAACAGCGCGCGACGCAATTCCCGGCCATGTCGGTGCAGTACAACGGGTGTGCTCGCGTCGCACACACCGCCCTGTGGCCGGCCGGGGACGGGTTGTATTGCGTCACGATCAACGGCAAGGAGGTGGGCGAACAGGTCGCATTCGACGACGCGCACACGCTCTTCACACGGATCAATGGCGCGTTACAGGACACAACGTTCCAGGCAGCGACCCGCGAGGGGTATGCCGCCAGGTTGTAGCCGGGATGGGCGCCGGCCGCCCACACCGACGCGGCGATCCCATCAATCGTCGTCGGGCGCGCGCCTGTCGCGTTGACGGACCCTAGCGGCGACGGCGTCGCGACAGCGGCGCGGCCTCGCCAGCATTATTCCGGCACGCTGGGCGGATCACGGATCGCGGATTATCGGGCCATCCTGGGTTATCAACCACGCCCTATTGTCGGGACACACGGCACGAGCACGAGTACTATAGCGGAAGGGAAGATGATGAACAAGCGTGCGTACGATAAGGCGACGATCGGCTCCATGTTGCGCCTGTTGCGCAACATGGAGTTTCATCGGAAGGCCGACATCTGGACGGCCACGCTCGTGGGCGAGAGCGCCCATGGGAACGGCGAGTACCATGCGTGGCGCTATCTCGCGCCAGACGGCAAGCCGTTTTATGAGCCGATCAGCTACGAGGAGCACACCTCCGCGGTTTTCCACGAAGCCTTCACGGAGGTCGATCCGGTGGACGTATACAACCAGGCCATGCCGCTGTTCATGGCCGCCCTCACGCGCGCCGGTATCCCCGGAGAGGAGGATGGGCCGCGTTCGCCGTCTGCTGGGAGCCTCGTCGCGACGTTGGCGTACCGGCTCGGGGAAGCCCACGGCAACGCCACCTATGAAGAGGACCGGGTTTTTATCCCCGCGGAAGATGCGCTCCATGCGGCGGACGAACTGGGGGAGGGCCTGCAAGGCGAAGATGCCGACTTGGTGGCCGTCGCCGTCGCCTCCTATCGGCAAGCCTTCAGGGTCGTGACGGACCCGCACGCCGGAGACGGCGACGGCGGCGAGAGGGCCGAAGACGGCGACGGCGGCGCGGTCGCGATAATCGTACCATCCACCGACTAACAGGGGAAAGGGGAAACCGTCATGCCTATCGACGTGAACCGGATGACGTACCGCGACGACGATAGCGGGGACATCCAGGTTGGTTACAACATCTATTCCGGATTAGATAACTGGTACCCGACCGTTTGGCCGGATGCTGAGGGGCGCGCGCGATACGAACGGGAAGGGGACGTGTTGCTGGCGGAGCGCGCGCCAAGCCAGGACAGAGAAAACCATCTCCCGGTCCTGGCCCTTGTCGTTGCCCTCTACGACGGTAAAGACGACGCGATGGACGTGCTCTCAGATGATTATGGGGTCGACGAGGAAACAGTCGACGCCCTGAAGGCCATCATCTAACGCTATCGGCAGCGTCCGACGTGGAACACCATAGCCCGCACCGGCGGCCCCGGCGTCACGATGCGGCCGCCCATCCAACCGGACGGCGGGTGGCCGCGCGACGATAGCACCGACTCGCGGAGGAGAATAGCGATGGGTCACGACGATGGGCGTCTGTTTACCACGCGGCAATTTGTCCCGATCGAGGGCCACGTCTCGGCGGAGGAGAAAGCGGACTGGGCGGATCGCTTCGCCCGTTTCGTCGAGGGCGGCTTCCGTGAGGATCACCTGACGAAAGGATTCTATTCCCGTCTCCACTGCCTGTGGGACTTCATCGCGCACTACGATCGCCACGGGTTCTACTATTATTACTTCGTGCGGGAGTCCGGGTGTCGCCACGTCGGGTGTGGGTGCGACGCCCGGGTCCGTGCGGAGGGATTCGCCGAGTTCGTCTCGACGGTGCTGCGGTGCCCGTGCTACGGGGACCCGCGCCACACCTGGTCGGACGTGGAGAAGGTGGTGGCCTTGTGGTTGCGGGGCTGGCTGCTCGGCCACGACCGCGGGGCGTTGGCCGCTTTCACGCTCCAGTATCGCGCCTATAAAGGGGGCGATGCGGTCGCCGCCTGGGACGAGTGGTTGGTCGCGCGCATGGAGGCCTTGCTGGCGGGCGCTGTCCCGCCAACCGCCCCCCGGCGTATAGACGACGACACGCTCGCGGCCCTGCGGCGCCCCGCCCGCGTCTTCGAGGATGAGCCGCCCGCTATCCCATGCGCGGATGGGGGTGCGGATGCGTCGGCCGGCATGCAGCTGCCGTTGTTCGCCGAGGCCTCGGCGACATCATGGGCGCGGGCCGCCCGCACAGCGCGTCCATGATGCCCCCGGAGCGTGGGGGATGCTACGGACTGTCCACCCCTGACGGCAGGCCCCGTGGGGAGGGGGCTGGTGAGCACCTATAGATAGGGGCGGTGTCCCGCGTGCGGGACACCGCCCAGAAAGGGACGGATAGCATGGATTTGTTGGCTTATCTGGGGGTCGGCGTCACGCCGGTGGAGTGGCCCGGCCCCGATGCCCCACCGCTCGCCGGTGTCACGTACGTGTTGGGCGCGGACGGTCTGATCGCCCATGTGGCGGGGCTGGGCCCGTTACCCCTGGACGCGTGGCCGGATGCGGCGCCCATCCCCGGATTGTCTCCCGTTGGCGCCGACGTCGCCGGGACGGTCGCGGCGGCCGCGTCGAGGGCATCGGGCGCGCCGCGACCATCCCCGGCAGCGGGCAGCACGCTCCCGCCCGTGGCGTACGCCGTGGCGCGCGATGGGGACGCCTTCCCCGCGCTGTTCGGGGACGCCGGGGCGCCGGGGCTGATGGAGCCCCCCGCCGTCGGCACGTTTGTCTGGGGCGCGGACGCCGTGGTCACCTGGCTACGCAAGGAGGGCGTCCTCGATATGCTCGCGCCGATGGCCGGTTTCCACGCCCATATCCCAGGGTTACGACCGGCGCCCGCCGGGGTCATCCTGTCCGTGCCACCCGTGCCGCGCGCGTTCCTGGACGCTTTCGTGGTCGAGGCGTGGGAGCGCGCGCGGGATGACGGGCACGAAATCTTGTGGCACCTGTGCTGGGACGGACACTCCTGGAGCGTGGACCGGCCCGTGCAGCGGACGGGCCCGGATTTCGTCGCCTACCCGTCGGCCCTGCCATCCGGTGCGGTTGCCACGCTCCACAGTCACGGGCGCGGCCGGACCTATTTTTCGGTCACGGACGATGCGAGCGAGGAGAACTTGCACATCAACGTCGTGGTCGGCGACCTGCGGTCGCCCGAGGGACCGGCCATGCTCTGCCGGACGTGGGCCCACGGCGCGCCGTTCGTCTTCCCGGCGAGGATGCTGTTCGCGGGGCCACCCGTCGCGCGCGACCTGTTCAGGGAGGGAGTCGCGCCCCGCATAGGCACGGGGGCGTCGGAGGTGGACCTCCTACCATAGCGCGCCGGTGGCGGTCGCGCGACGGCGGCTCCGTCCCCAACCGGGCACGAACATGGCGCCGCATGAGCTTTACACGATGTGAAAGGACAGGCCGATGACAACCGAGGACGGCGTGACGACAGGGGCCGCGGTGACAGCACATCGTTACCTCAGGATTAGGGTAGCCGAGTGGTTCGGGCGCGAGGATTTTCAGCGGTGGCGGTCACGACCAGGGGTCGCCACCTGGGATCACTCGCCGAACCCGACGCACGCCGAGTCTCAGGACATGTTCATGACCTATGAATATGTGGGGTTGGGGCACTGGATCGGCAGCGATTGCGAGGGTTACAGCGCGCCCGTGGAAGACGACGACGCGGCCTCACCCCTTTCCGCGCACGACGTGAATAGGGTGCCTCCCACCGATATCCCGCGGGACATTTACGATGCCATCGGTGAAATCCTCGCCGGTGTCCCGGATCGAGAGGGGCTGATCTGGCTCTCAGCCGTCTGAGCCGAGGGGAGCTACGGCGGTCGTGGATGGTGCGATAGGGGGAGGGGGACGCCGGGCGCCGATGGCGCCCCGACGCGCCTTCCTTGCTCTGTTTCGTATCGCTATTTGTACCGAATTTGTACCGAAGGGGGAGCTGTTCATATGGTGACAATCGACGCGACTATCGTCGGCGATGCGGCGTTCGACCCGGCCGACCCGGCGTTCGACCCGGCCGACCCGGCGTTCGACGTGGCCGCGCAGGCGGCCTACACCTACGCGCCGTCGCTGCGCGGCATCGCGGAGGTGGAGTGGTGGTGCGTGGGGGGCGGCGGCACCGGCTCCTGGTTCCTGCGCAACGCGATGGGCCTGTTCTACATGCTCGAGAAGTTGCAGGAGGCCCACCTGGAGGAGAAGCGCCTGCCCCCGCAGGCGCTGGGGCGTGTGCGCTCGCACCGCGTCCACCTCGTCGACGACGACCTCGTTGAGGAGAAGAACGTCGGCCGCCAAGCCCACAGCGTCCACCATGTGGGTCTGCTCAAGGCCTACGTGGAGGCGATCAAGGCGCGGCAGGACCTCGACCTGGAGATCCTGCACCACGCCTCCCGCTTCGACCCGGCCATGGTCGAGACGCCGCACGGGGGGGACTATGGGGCATCGTCGCGTCGCCTGACTGTCCTCGTCGGCTGCGTCGACAATATCGCGGCGCGCGTCGCGATGGCGCGCGTCGTGCGCGAGCGGGGGGCCAGTGGCCACGTCATCCACGTCGACGCGGGCAACGACCGCTGGGCGGGGCAGGTGCTGGTCGGCGACGCGCCCGAGGTGACGTATGCGCGCCACGCCTTCAATGAGTTGGGGCTGGCCACGCGCATGCCCGCCCCGCATCTGCTCGCGCCGGTCCTGTTCACGGGCGAGGACGACCCGGAGGAGGAGCGCGACGCCGAGGACGACTGCGCCGCCCGCATCGCGTCGGGTCAGCAAAGCCCGATGATCAACCGCGCGATGGGCCTGGCGTTGTGCGACGTCGTGTGCCGGTTGATCCTGGGGACCCTCTCTTATTTCTCGCTCGAGGTGGATTGCGCGGACGGGCTGCGTGTGGTCCCCATCGAACTGCGCCCCGCGCTCGTGGCGGCGCGGCTCACGCGCTGGTCGAGGAGCGCCGACGATCTGGGGCTGATCCTGCGCACGCCGCCGGCGACCCCGCCATCTCTCATGCCCGCGCCCGAGGCCGCTTCGCCGACACCGGCCCCGCGACGACGACGATCCTTCCCGCGCCCGGAGCCGGGCCAGAAACGGCGACGTCGGTCGCACCGCGCGGATCGACGGGCTGCGGAGCGGGCGCTGGCCGCGCTCGGCGGCGTGTCCGGCGCGCCCGACCCTGCGGATGACGCCCCGCGACCGTCATAGCCGTATAGCGCCGCCGACCTACGGGCCGCCGTGCCGTCGAGAATTGTCCGTCCGGCGCGGGGATGCGCGCCAGACCGCCCTCAATGTGAGTAAGAGTCCGCCGGCGAGCGCGGCGCGCCCGCGCCGGTGACAGGGACGGGGGTCGGACCACGCGGGTTCGCCCCCTTTGTCGTTTGTAAGGAGGGATACGCATGTCCAAATTGTCGGCCACCGTGACGCACGCCGTGTACCACGTCGTGGAGACGAGCCCGGATACGGATTATCAACTGCCCCAATATGAGGTTGCCAACGTCAAGTCGCGCGCGCCGCTGCAAGGGGCGCACGACCTGGAGCGGACGGTTATCGCGGCGCTGGGCAAGCGGGGGATGGCGGATTGGGTCGGGCAGGCCACGATCGAAGTGGCCGTTTTCCGCAAAAGCCAGCGCGCGAACGCCCGTCTCGGCGACTAGCGCGGGATCATCCGCACCACGGGTCCAAAAGTAAAGGAGGCGATGGATGCCCGCATCGCGGTGGAGCATGTGCAGGCCCTGAGCGAACCCGTGAACGTCATCGAACGCGAGGACATGCCGCGCCAACCCTACGGGGACGAGTTCGCGCAAGCGGTGCGCGGGTTCACCAAGTTGGCGCTGGCCGCGCGACGCCGCTACCTCGCGGTGGGCCTGGAAGCGCAGATCAGCCGTTTCTAACGCGCGGCGCGGGCGCTCCCCCTTCCCCGCGCCGGCGCTACTCTATGTTTGTCTATCGTCGGAGGATGGCCATGGTGATATCGGTGTTGTATCGCGCGTGCCTGCTGTGGGAACGCGGCCTCGATGCCGCCACGGATTGGATCGGCGAGCATGTGGGCCTGCCCTCGGCCGCGATTCTCGCCGCGAGGAAGGCGGCCCACTGGCCGCACCGGCTGGCGTCGGCCAGCCGGTCGTATCGTTACGCCTGCCTGGTCAACGCCCGCGATCGTTTCGTCATATGCGTGTGCCCCCGACCCGGCGCGGCGACGGCGCGGGTGCGCCTGTTCGCGTTCGATCCGGAACACGGGCACGACGCCGTGGTGGACGTCATGTTCATGCCGGCCCCCTGGTGGCCGGCGCAGGCGGCCCGCGCCGTGTGGCGCGGCATCGAGCGCGGGGATATCCCCGTCCGTGGGTTATCGCGCGAGGATGCGCGGTGGCCACGCCCGCCTCTCGTCGTCGACGCGACACCGACCGACGCGGGCCGCGAGGAATAGGGCAAGGGAGAGGGCCGCGCGCCGCGGCGCGCGGGGACGGCGGGGCTACATCGCGCCGCTCGACGCCACGGCTCCTCGGTGTCGTCGGATACGACATCGGATACGAATCGCGTGTATAGTGAGGGTGAGCAATCGCACGAAGGGCGCGGAGGGGACAGCCGATGCCTGTGCCGGACACAGAGCGCCAAGGGCCGGCGGGCCGGCTATGTCGGACGGCCCGCTGCTATCGCTGCCAACGGGACGTGGTCCTGGCGCCACGTCGCTACAAGTCGGTCATGACGGGATCGGGGCGCGGCTATCTGCACGGCGAGTGCGGCGACCTCTCCGACTATTGGACGAACGCGCGGTATGCTCCACGCCCGCTCGACCCTGGAGATACCGCCGTTGGCCTGTTCCGCGAGGAGAGGCGCACGCCCGGGGCCTCCACTCCTCGCGACGGCCCGCCCGCATGATGAGCGGGCATTCGCCGATCATCACGTCGTCGATAACAGGGGATGACATCATGAACAAGGTTAGCGATCCGTGTGTTTCTTTGTGTGTGCCTTCGGTCTCGTGGTGGTAACGGTGTACGCCCAAACCATAGTCGGCGCATCGCCAGCGAAGCCTATCTACCCTCAATCGCCGGCGGAGGGGATGAGATGGGTCGCGCGTGGGGGTCGCCCCACCGCGCGGCTGCGCGGAACCGCTCTTTGGCTTGCCTGCTTTGCCGGGATGTCCTGGCTTTACTGGACGGGGGCCGATGCGATTGCCCGCTTGCTGGCCGGACCTGGTGGGTTCGCGGATGGTCTGTACTGGCCCATCCTGGCGAGCGCGACCCTGGTCTACGCGTGTATTCTCTTCCAACATGTGTGCGCCGCTCTCGCCACGCGGGGGATCTTAGGGAGGGATGTTTATGGTAATTGGTATCGCCGTTACATGCGCGATTGATTGCCCGGTCGGGTCTGATCCACTCCGGTGGCAAACACGCCGCGCCCGCGTGGATCCCGCCGCGCGCGTGTCGCGCGTTGTGCGCTCGTATCCAAGCGACGGACGTGGCGGCCATATCGAGGTCGCGGCGTCCGTGATCATCCCGACGAGTGCCGTGGGAGGTGACAGCGATGCGGGAGGTGACGTGGTGGGGCGGCTCCTATTTCGTACCCCGTACGAGCTCGGGTGGGCCGATGCTATCACCGAATTGGAGGTGCGGATCTCCGATCCGCGACACATCCCCGCCCTGGACGATGTCGTCGCGGAGCTTTCCCCCCGTTGTCACCGGCACGCACGATTGAACAAACGTTGTCACGGGTCGTTGCGCACGTCGCCGGGTTTGACGACGCGTCGGACGAGCGTGACAACACGCCGGGCGCATCGGGGTACCACTAATCCCGCCTCCAGATCTCGAGAGTCGTGCGAGGGGCGGCGCCTATGCGGCGGGAGACGGATGTCTCGCCGCTTCGATGAAAAGCCGAAGGCAGGCACAAGGAGAGGAGGGTGCACATGGCCAATCAGGGCGATGCGAGGGGGTACACGCTAACGCCGGACCAGTGGGCCGCCATCCCGGCCGACTGGCGCGGTGTGGTGCTGCGGGCGCGCGAGGACATAGACGATCCCTGGCTGCCGGGCACGCTCTACACATGGACGGGCTATGTGCCGGGGTCGGGACATGTTCCGGGTCGACTCGCTATCACGGCTATACACCTGGATACGCCGGAGGCCACGCGCGCGGCGCGGATCGCGCTACTCGCGCGCGAACTGGCGGACTATGAGCGCTACGTCGCGCGCCATCCCGAGGACGCGGCGGCCGGGCCGTTCGTGGGCGCGTTGCGCGCCTGGTTGTCGCGCGAGCGCGTGGGGGACGGGCAGTCCAGGGCAGACGATTTCCCGGTCGTCGACGCGTTGCCCCCCACACTCACCTACGTGGCGGAGGGTAACCGGGCCTATCTGGGCGGGGAGGTGGCCCCGTGGACACGGGTGGACACGACGCACAACGCGTGCGAGACGTTGCGCCGCCGCGAGGCTGGCGCGATGATCTATGCGCTCGTGCGCGTCGAGGAACGGGAACGGCGTGATCGTTACAACCACGTCGCGGCGCCCGGTCGCGCCCGGGAACTGGCGCGCGCGATGCCGGGCCGTGACCATCACGATTGCGTGCGGCGCTTTCGCGGCCTGGCCCACGAGGCGGGTCCGGCGGCCACGGACGCACGGGTGGGGGGCGAGGCCGGTACCGACGGGCCGTCGCGTCGTATGCTGTGAGAGATGGGCGGCGCGCGGGATCGGCGTCGATATCAAGGGCGGGGAGGTAACAAGGGAGACATGGAAGATATCTTCGTGGATGACGCGGCCATCGACACGGGCGACGCGGGGGGTGGCGGGTCCGCGGGGACCGACGGCGACAACGTTGGTTCCCGGACCCTCTTCCAAGTCGCCCAGCTCGCGCTCACGTACGACCTGTACGTGTTGCGCAGGGAGTATGCGGGCACGGACGGGGGAATGATCACGGGTGTGGCTGGCCCGTTCGGCTGGCGCGACCTGTTCGACCGGTACGACCACTTGCCGTCGTACTGGTACGATCACGTCGCGCTTGATACCACGCCGGGACGCGTGGCCTGGGCGCGCGAGCGCGCGCGGGGCTGGAGGGGGAAGGGCGCGGATTGGTACCGCGCCCTCGATGAGAGGGGCTGACCGGCCGCGCGGAGGCGTGAACGAATGCACGAGGACAGGGAACGGCACGAGGACGAGGACAGGAGGCGCTAGCCCGATGGCGAGCGCGGCCACGTCGCCTCGGGGACCGGTGCGGCCGGGCATCTTGATGCGGCACGCGGAGGCGCGCCTGGGCGAAGCCCTGGCCGACTTGAGGGCGGCGGGCTATGCCGTCGGGGAGGAGGCCCGTTGCGCGACGGCGGCACGGATACGCTACCCGTGCCGCCGTCGCGCGCAGAAGGATGGGCGAGGTGAGCAGGTCCCGACGCAAGACGCCCGTGACGGGTGTGACGACAGCCCCATCCGAGAAGCAGGACAAACGCGCGTACAACCGTCGCTATCGGCGGGCCTCCAGGCAGGTCGTCAGGGGTACCGGCGAATTGGCCGGCGAGCAAAAACCCTTGCCCAGGCTGCGCGAGCACAGCAATCCGTGGGACATGGGCAAGGACGGGAAGATGCTGTTCGACCCGCGCGAGAAACCGGGCCTACGTGCGCAGCAGGCCCGGTTTCTCGCGCGCAAGGAAAAGAGAAGGGCCGAGATGTGACCATCGACGAGTACCGCGCGGCTGCCGCGCGCGCCCTGGATGAGGGTATCCGGTTCGGGTACGTCGAGGGACGCGACGACCTGTATCGCGACATCGTCGTCAAGGACGAGGCGGGCGAGCCCGCCTTCGCAGGGTATGATGAGTTCATGGCCTATCTGGCGGGACGCGCGGCGACGACGAGGGCGCGAGGAGGGGGTGCGGGCATGGCGACCGAGGTTATAGAACCCCGACGAGAAAACCCAGCGGCTTCAGCTGTGGGATGAATCGGCGTCCTTTGACGGGATGGAAGGGGTGAGGGGATGATAGTGCGGTTGGGGGACAAGATCGAGCGCAACCTCGTCGTGCTCGACGAGCTGGAGAAGACAGAAGAGGACAGGCCAGAACTGGACGTCGTCGGGGACGCGACGGCGCGCTGGGATGTCGGCCCGTACGATTTCCAGGTGGACGCGACGTTATACCGGACCACCTGGGTCCTGACGTGCTCGCTGCGCGAGCGCGAGTCCGGCGACGCCATCCCGCTCGACCGCTGGAAGCTCGCCTTGGCGGGCTTGGGCGGCCGCGAGATCGGCCTGGACCTCGGGGAGGACGAATGGGTCGCCGTGGTCGCCGCGGGCGAGGTGCGCCATGTCGTGGCGACTGTCACAATGTGACCTCCCGCGGTTGCATTCCAAGGGCGGCCCGCGCGGATGGTGGCTCGTCCGCGCGGGCCGCCCGTTCGAGGCGATGCGCGATGAGGCGAGAGGGCCCGGCGTGAGCATGACGGATGGGGGGACTCCGCCGGCGGGGGGCCGACCATTGAGTCCTACCCGCGTGACCAGTGGGAAGAATTGGACGACGGCATGATCAACGCGACGCCCATGTAGCGCCATCCGGGTGGATCGCGCGCGGTGAATCGTGGCATCGCCGCGTGCAAGGGGCGGGCGCGCCATGCGAACTGGCCGGGGCGATGCGGCCTGATGCGTCGCATGGCCCCGCCCCGCGCGCATAGAAGATAAAAGAGGTGTGCGTATGACGGCGAGAGTAGCCCTGCCCATGCTGCCGGGACTATCATCCGCGGCCCCTCTCGGGGAGGCGGACGACGATGCATACAGGCCGCTGGACCCGGCCCTGGAAGAGGCCATCGTCCGCGAGATGGTCGACGTCTACCTGAGGGGCATGGCCGTAATTGATGCCTTTAGTGGAGGGAAGGATAGTAACTTGTTGTTGGCCTTGCGCTGGAAGGCCCTGCGCCGGGTCCAGGAGCGGATGCCGGAGCGACTCACCACGCCAGTGTTCGTGCTCATCGGTGACACCGGGACGGAGAACCCGATCCTGCGCGCGCGGACGATGGCGAGCGCCGTCAATATCCGCGCGGCGGCGCGGCGCGACGGGCTGCCCATCTACGTGGAGGTCGCGACGCCCAGGGTCGCGGACCTGCTGCTCGTCCGCATCATCGGGCACGGCTATCCGGCCCCGACCCAGGTCATGCGCTGGTGCGTGGAGAGGCTGAAATCGGGACCCTCGGCCCGGGCGGTGGACCGCCTCATCGGGCGCGACACCCCGGCGGTATTCACCATGGGCACGCGCAAGGGCGAGAGCATCGCGCGCAAGCGCGCCATGGACGCGCGCGAAGTGGCCGGGGCGTGCCTGCAGCCCAACCCCGCGCGCCCCGGCTCGTACACCCATGAGCCGCTGGCCGAGGTCGGCCTGGGAGAAGTGTGGCATTTCCTGGAGACCACCGCGTGCCCGTGGAACGACGTCTGGTGGGACCTCTCCGAACTCTACAGACAGTCCAGCGATGTCTGCCCCGTGCAGGTGCCGGGGACGAGCCGCAATACGTGCGGCAACAGCCGCCACGGCTGCTGGGCCTGCACCGTCGTCAAAAACGAGAAGAGTTTGCGTAACATGGCGGCGGGGGTCGCGCCATGGATGCGCGGGATGGTCGCCTTCCGCGACCTGCTCTACGAAACGACGCAGGGCGAAACGCGGCTCGACACGCGCTCGATCCGTGGCGGCGAGGGCGAAACGATCAACTTGACCGGCAAGGGTAGCGAGCAGGGCGGGAGCCTCTCCCCGCGCGGATATACCATGGCGTTCCGCAAGCGGCTCCTGGCCGACCTCCTCGAGGCCGAGGACGAGGCGCGCCGACTGGGGCCCGACCCGGCGTATACCCTGATCGAGGACGACGCCCTGCGCGAGATCCAGCGCGTCTGGGAGCAGGACTGGGGCGACTGGGAGCGGAGCGCGGTCGACATCGCGCGGTCCTATCGCGGCGACGAGTGGGCGCTCCCGCCGCACCCGCGCCTGGCCCCACGGCGGCATGTGCCGGGCTGGCCGCCGGCGCCCTGCCGTAAGCTGCTTGTGCAGGATACGGCGTACGCCGCGGACCTCCCGCCGCTGCTGCTGTGGCGGTTCGTCGACATCGTCGAGCGTTTCAGGGGCGATCCGACCTACCGGGGCCTCTCGGCGGCGAATCGGAGGTTGGCGGAGCTGATGCGCGCGGATTGGCGCAGCGATGGGGTGATCGTCGCCGACCTGCTCTGGGAGAGGGCCGCGGAGCTCGCCGGCGAGGAGGATCGGCGACTGCAGGCGACGGAGCGCGTCCGCTTGTCCGCGCGCAGTAGTCAGCCCGCCCTGTTCGAGACGGGGATGTCGCCCCCGCCCCCGCCCCCGACGCAGGCCGACGCGATCGTGGCGGAGATCATGGACACGCTGCGCCGCGACCCCGGCGTGGACATGTGGGCACTGATCGTTCGCGCGCCGCGCCACGGGGCGGCGCCGCCCCTGGGCGCGCGCCGCGTGCGGGACGACGACACCGGGGCGATCGCCTGGGGGCCGACCCGTTGGTTCGATCGCCCCGGCGGCCGCAAGGATCTATTCCTGTGCAGGGATGGCAGCTACGGCTACGTGAGCGAAATCTATGGCGCCCTGCAAGGGGCCGCGAAGCATTGGGTGTCGTACCCGCCGGCGCGCGACTACGTCGACGCGGACAGGCCGCCGGCGCATGTCGTGTTGGGCAAGCGCGCCGCCAGGTATCGCGCCGTCGCCTATCTCGACGGCCGCTGGCGGCGCGCCGTCTATGATCGGACGGAGTTGTGTTGGGTCTACGTGGACCAAGATAACGAGCGGGAAGGGTACGCGGCGTGGCACGCCGAGCCGCTCAAGACGGCCAACCACGCGGCCCTGCGGCTCGAGCGACGCGCCGACGACGACCCGTGGTTCGCGCCGTCGCCACCGCGCTGACGACGATCGGGAGGAGCCGGCGTGGGGGGGGGTGTAAGCGCCAGTTTCGATCTGTTACAAAATGCCGGTTTACGGTGTTACAGATAGGTCGTGCCGGTCAAGGCGGTTAGAACCCCATTTTACGCTCATGGGACGCCCACTCCTTGGAAAAAAGACGGTGCGCGGGTGATACACCTTAACCCGGCAAAGCGTAACAGTTCAAAGCTGGCACTTACAGGGGGGGACGACGTGCGCTAACGTCAGGTGCGGCGCGCCGCGTGGCGACGATGGATTGCGACCGAATCCTGGAGGGCCTATGAGACGAGAAGCTGTGCTGATGGCGGCGTTCGAGGCGGGATATCGCGCTCCCTCCGCGCCGTCTTTGTTCGCGGAAGGACCCGTCGCCGCCGCGGCGACGCGCGCGGCACGGGGTATCGCCGCGATGTTGGCGGCGACCGGGCGCCAGGCGCCCCTGGACGAGATCCTGCGCGTGTGGCCGTTCGTGGAGGTGTGCGTCCCGACCACAGGTGTCGCCGCGCTCGACGGCATGGAGCTGCACCTGGCCAACAGGTGCGCGGAATTGGCGCTGCCCGCGATTGGCCTGCACGACGTCCTGCGCCCGCTGTACGACGTCACGGGCGACGCGGATGACGAGCAAGAGTATCGTCGCGAGGTGACCGCGCTCGCCGACCCGGCCCTGGCGCGCTATGGTTACGATGGGGGCGCGCCGGCCTACCGCGCCGCGCGCGCACGCCTCGTCGACGTCCTCCTCGCGGGCTACCATCGCGCGCGGATCGCCGCCATCGACCGATGCCTGGCGGAGATCGCGCCAGGGATGGACACGGGCCGTTGGAGCGTTTCGGCGGCGATCCGCGTGGAGGCGCGGGTGCTCGCGACGGCGGGCGACCATCTGCGCGCCGTGCGCCCCAACGCCGAGGCTCTCGCCGCGTGCGCGCGGGCCGTGCCCGCGCTCGCGGTGCAGGCGAAACGCCGCGCCTGGCTCGACACCCATGCGCGCGTGACGCTGGTTGTCCGGCGTGCGTATCACGCGCGACGCCTCGCCGCGCTTGATGTGGGGGGTGAGGACCAACCGGACCACCCCGATGGCGTCGTGTGCGCGGACCACAGCGCTACATCGCCGCGCGGGGCCGTCGAGTCCTCTGCCATCGTCGCCGCGCTCGCCACCGAGGACGGCCGGCGTGTCTTGCTCGATAGCATCGATCGCGCGCTCGCCTGCATGGTACCGGCGGTGGGCGGGGCCGCGCGCTATCGCGTCGCCGAGGTGGGCATGACGATCGAGCGCACCTTTTTCCTGGAGCGCGACGACCCGCTGCTCCCCGCGCTCGTGTCCGCCGTCCGCCGCGCCCTCCCGCCGCTCGCCGGCATCCTGGCTCCGTGGCTCGGGGCATGACGCCGGTGTGCCAGTGGCGGGCGAGAGATCGGGGCGTTGATGGGGAACGCCGGCCGGCGACACAGACCGCCGGGGCGCGAGGGGTACAGGTTGCCCGCGACGGTACCGCGCGCCTCCGCACGGTACCACGCGCCTCCGCATCGAAGGCGCGCGGCGCGTGCATCACCCCGCCGATGGGGATCGGCGTCAAGAGACGAGAAGGGCCGCAAAGAGGGGAGAGTGACACATCATGCCCGCTATGTACACCGTGAGCGTTAGTTACGGGCGGTATAGTTCCACCGCCGTGGGTGAGGATACGCTGGAGCTGGCGCACGACCGGTTGATCCGCCTGGTCGAATACTACGTGCGGTTGGGCCATCCGATCGTCGACGTGCGTGTGATTAGGACCTGCGATACATGCGAGGGACGGGGACAGATCGCAATGCGTCGTCGCGATCCTGCCACGGGCCGCATGGCGAAGCCGTGTAAGGCGTGCGACGGCCAGGGGGGGCAGACGCTGCTGTTGATCGAACGCGACCGCGCGCGCGACGAAGAAAGCGGTGCGTAGCAGGGGAGCCATCGCCCCCCGTCGACGCATCGACGGTCGGGCTCATCGCGGAGTGCCGCTAGTCCATGGGACCATACGCCGTCGTCGCGACGGTGAAAGAGACGTTGGGAGAGGAGGCCGAGAGTGGACCATGAGACACAGGGGCCGGAGATGGTGCTCGGGGCGATCGTCGCCTCCGACGACGATGCCGAGGACATCGAGATGGCGTTGGCGGGGAGCGCCGATCAGCGCCGGTTCGTCGAGGATGTCGTGGCGCTGGTGGCCCGGTTCGACCACTGGTCGGGACCCCCGACCATCGACATGCGTCTGCCCGACGAGGAGGATGAACGGACGGAAATCGCGCTCACCTGGACGATGCGGCAGCCGATCACGGGGTCTCGACCGTTCGATATCCTGCGCACGGTCGGCGCATACGTCGCGCTCTACAACGACTGTGGTGGTCCCGTCAAGATCGGCATCTGGCATCACGTCACGTCATGCTGATCTGACGCGCGGTCGGGGGGATTGACGCGCGCCGTCGGCGGCGCGGGGGCGAGGCGACGCGCGTCGCCTCGTGATAGCGATGCTTAGGGGACGGAGGAAACGACATGACCACGCAGACCACGGAGAAGAAACAGACCACGGTCACACGCGAAGCTATCGCCGGGATCGTCAGGGCCGCGTTCGAGGAGTACAGGATGGCGGTAAGCCGCGGCCTCGCCTATCCACCGACCGACCGCATCGTCGATGGTGTGATCGGCGGCATCGTCGACCGGACGACCCGCGACTTAGACTATCTCCTGTACGAGGCGCTTGTGGCGAAGGGGAAACACGCGGCGTGGGCCGCGATGGTCAAGGTCGTCGCGGACACACACCGGCCGAGCAGCTATGCCCTCGACTTCTACTATTACGATCGCGAAATCCTCGAACAGAAGCGACCGCGCGTCTTCGGATGGGCGGTGCGGTCGACGGGCACGTGGCTTCACATCCCCGGCATGGGCCGCGACTCGTGCCTCGTCCTGGCCGAGGCCGCCTTCAAAACGGAGGAGCACGACTGGTATTGGTGGGATGGGCAGACTCTGTCGGCGCTGTCCGGCGCTGCCTGCCTCGCACGCCTACGCGCGGAAGAACACAGCCTGTCTACCGCCACCAGGGAGACGGACGCTGTCTAGCGACTCTGGGCCGCAGCCACCACGGCCCACGGTCGCCGATGCCGAATCGATGATCGACGGGGATGGATGGTGGGCAACGGCCACCATCCGTCCCGTTGGGACGGGGACGGATGTCCGTCACCCCGTCGAGGAGAATGATAGATGTCTGACGCGATCGAGAGAAACGTGTCGTACGCGCGGGGACGCCTGACCGGTGTGGAACAGGCAGGGCGCGAAGCCGGTGAGGTCGTGGGGTTGGTCGAACAGGCGGTCGCGGGATACGTCATCATGCGACACGCGCTCCAAGACCTGGAAGAGCGCGGTGTCCCCATCAGGGACCTCGTCGCCACTCACGACATCGACCTCGACGAACTTCGCCAGGCCACGGGACATTGGGCGTGGTCGATGGATGACGATGGTCGTGGTGAGGAGATCCTGCAATGATACTGGTCACGTACGCGCGGCTGTGCCTGGGCGAACCCGGAGGGCATGAGCCGGATTTGTGGGGCTGGCGCATCGCGGGCGATCGCACGGACTATCTGTTCCCTTTCAACAGCGCCGACGATCGCTCTCGCTTCGAGGTGAAGGCCGCGTCGCTACTCCCGATCTCATGGGATGGCGCCGCGCGCGTCTGGGCGCTACCGATCATCCTGAAGAAGCTCCACGGCGACGACGCCGATTTTGACGGGTATGCGGGCGTGCTCGATCGGGCCGACCTGGCTCCTTATGGAGAGGATGACGGTGGCGACGGGGAAGGTGTCGAGGAACTGGAGTCGACAATCGGCCATCTCTATCGCTCCTGGGTGTCGTGAGCCCTCGCGACGCGGCCACTGCGCCGACAGGAGAGGTTGGGCCAATCGTGCCCTTGGCGCCGGTCGTCACGCGGGGTGTGATAGCATGTTGGACCGGATCCACGCCGTCGCGCACGACCATGGGACCGGGATGAGGCTGACGAGACGCGCCCCGCGCGCGGGGCCGGATAACAGACGAGCATGGCGGGACAACCGGAGGGTGACCACGCCCTGCGGTCATGCGAGGATGAGTGAGGAGAGCGATGACGACGTATACAATCCAACAACCCGATGCGGCGTCGGTGACGGTGACATTCGACGGCCTGGACATCACGATCACGCGGGGTCAGGATGGCGTGCGCGTGGTATTCGTGGACGGGCCGACGAGCGTGACCGAACGCACCGAGGACACGCGAGGCCCGGTGCTGCGCATCCGCTTGAACGACGCGCCCATCTGGGCCAACCCGGCGGGACCGGGGACACCCGAGCGGGGAGAGGAGGTCGACGGCGACGGCTTGCCCTTACCCGCCGCGCACGCGCGTATCGCCGAACTCGAGGCGCTGCGGGAGGACCGCGCCGGCGCGGCGATGGCGCGACGGGCCGCCGCACCCCTGCCACGCGCGCGCGGAGGGTTCGGCACGACGTGAGACGCGGCCATGATGGCCGGGCCGCGACGCGCGGTCTATCCCCACCAGGCGCCGTTCAGCGAAAGGGAACGACGAAAATGACGACTACGAGGGCACGGGAGATCCCCTTGGAGGAGATGTTCGTGCAGTGGCGCGACGGATGCGACCAGAGCACGACACTGGCTTACGTGCGCGCTCATGCGCTGGAATGGGTGTTGCGCGAGGCGCACGGGATCGCGCGCGCGGTGATGAGATACCCCCTCGACGTCACGTATTTCGACGATGTGGACGAGGATGGAGCCTACCCGAAGCAGGATCGGCCCCTGGAGTTCACCATCGACGTGCCGTGCGACGGTGCATGCGGGAAACGTGTCCGCGAGCCGGCATTGCATGACCTTGCCGACGAACTGGACGCCCTATTCGCGGATCGCTGCCCTGGCGTGTTCCACCCGGTCTGGGTTTACTACTAAGCAGGGACGGGCAACTAGTCGCCCCGGCGACGCGTCTCCACCTGGGAACGCGTCGCCGGGGCGACCATGATAGGGCGATAACAAACGGAAAGGATAGTCGCACATGGTCAACGATTGCGCGACCGCGCGACACATCACCACGATCACGGTGACCGACCCGGACAGCGGCGGGTCGGTGGACCTGGCGGTGTACAAGCATGACAACGGCGGCCTCTTCGCCATCGATGCTTCTTATCTGGTGTATGGTTCGCCGCGCCTGGTCGCCGGCGACGACTCGGATCCGCTCATCCCGGACCCTTTCGACGACGAGGGACGAGCGATGGTGCGCCTCGTGCACGGGTTCGTGTCCGATCCAGGTGATGGTGAGACCGGCCCGACGCCCCGTCGGCGAGCCTCGATGGAACCGCCGGTGGCGTTACCAGCGGGAGGGCGCGAGGCTCCCACGGATGAGGAGGTGCGGGGCCGCGTCTACACCCACCCGTGCACGCCGGACGATTGGCGGTCTTTCGTCCGGGTCATGCGATCCGGCGATCCCGTCGAGATGGATAACGGGATGTGGGAGTATTGGTTGAACGTGCTCCCGCCCGTGTATATGGACCGGACAATCGACGGGCGTCACTACAGTTTCGGCGCCGCGGAGGGCCGCGAGGCCGTCGTCGATTTCTGGCGCGAGGGGGGGCGGCTGTACTGTCGGCGCTCCGAGCGCATCAACGACCGCGCGTAGCCGCATGCACGACGTGCGCCGGACACAAGGAGCGTCGCGGCGTGCTGGGCGGATCGGGGTGTGCGCACCGCTGCGACGTGTCCCGACGGTCTCCTCCGACGAGTTGGCAGGAGAGCAGGAGAGAGGGAGGAAAGACGATGGATGACGAGACGACGAGACGACACATCCTCGCGGCCACACTATCCGCCGAGACGACGGGCCCGGATAGTGTGGCGCGGAACATGATAAAAGAGGGCCTCGACGCCGTGCGCGCGACGACCCTCGCGGGATGCCGCGTGCGGCGCGTCATCGTTCCCGTGCCCCTCGACAGGTCTATTGCGATATCCAGCCCTGACGGGGATACGACCGCGGCCTGCCTGCGCGTCCAGATCGAGATGGTCGGCGAGCGCGGTGGCGTCTTCCCACGGATCAATCTCGCCCCGTGCCTTGCGGGCACGGATTGTCGGGTCCGCATCGATGATCGTTGATCGGACCGCGCGGCCCGGCCCAGTGTGCCGCGATCACCCACCGAGCCCTGGGGACCTTTTTAGCAGGTAGGAAGGTAGGTTCGCCATGATGAGCGTCCATCACGACCGGGCCGCGCGACGCGGCACATCTCGGGAGGTCACGACGCGCGACGCGGCAACGGCTGCGCCCTGCACGGCCCGCCCGCGCGGGACGACGCGACCGGCGCCAGTTCTGCAGCTGGCTTTCCCGGACGTTCAGGATGATCGCCGTGGCCGGCGCGCACCGACGGTGGAGATCTGCGCGGGCGCGTTCGGGCTGGGGTTGGGCATCCTGCAGGCGGGGTTCGCCCCCGGCTCGTACTACGACATAGACCCCCACGCCTGCGCGACCTTGCGCGCGAACCTTGGTGTGTGGGCATCCGGCGTCCATGAGGGGGATATCCGCACGGTGGCGTGGAAGACCGGGACGGGGCGCACCGACCTCCTCGCGGCTGGGACCGACTGCCGCCCATTCAGTCTGGCCGGTCTGCAAGCCGGCCAGCACGACCCGCGCAACCTTTTCCCCGAGCTGGTCCGGGCGTTGCGTGGCATGGAACCCCTCGCCCTCTTGTCGGAGAACGTCCCCAATCTCGTCGGCCGCTCATTCCGGCCGTATTTCGACTACGTCGTGCGGCAGATCGCCGACCCTTTCCTGGTCGCGCGCGTGGGCGAAATCTGGTGGCGGCACGACGAGCGGCTCAAGGCGCACGCCGCGGAACCCGGTTTCAGGCCGCTCTATGATGTACGCTGGCGCGTCGTCAACGCGGCCGACTACGGCGTGCCGCAATATCGAAAACGCGTCATCGTCGTGGCGACGCGCGCGGACGCGGGGATTGCCCCCTATCAGTTTCCCGCCGCGACCCACGCCAAGGCCGCGTTGCTCCGCGCCCAGGCCGACGGCTCGTACTGGACGCAGCACGGCCTCGCGCCGCGTCCGCCGGTCGCGCCCGCCCCCGCGTTCGACGATGGCCTGCTGGCGTGGCGCACCGTGCGCGACGCCCTGGCGGGCTTGCCCGCGCCGTCGCCGACCGAGGCGGGCGCGTGGATGAACCATTGGGTCTTGCGTGAGGCGCGCCGGTATCCGGGCCACATGGGCAGCCGGCTCGATGAGCCCTCGCTCACGATCAAAGCAGGCGCACACGGCGTCGCAGGCGGTGAAAATATGTACCTCGACGACCTGGGGACGCCGCGCCATTACACCTTGCGCGAGTGCGCGCGTCTGCAGGGATTCCCCGATACCCATATCTTCGTCGGACGACAGACACATGTCATGCACCAGATCGGGAATGCGGTGCCCGTGGGTCTCGCCCGGTCCATAGCTAGCCCACTGTACGATCTCCTGGGTGGGTCAAGGGGCGCGCACATGGCGCCGCGCGCCGCCGCTATGCGTTGATCGCCGCGCGGTTCGTGCCGCGCGGCACGACGGCCACGTAGCAACCGGACTTTGACGTAGGATGTAGGATGCCCCGCGCGGGTGGTGTGCCGCTCCGGTCCAGCCGTTTCCGACGTGACCGGGTCGAAGAAGGCCAAAAATCGCCGCCGTTCGACGCATCACACCGCGCGACCTCCTCCGGGTCGCCTGTCGATGGCACCGTCTTCCCCATGAGATAACAGTCAAGCCACAAGGAGGCGTCCATGAGCAAGGAGTTGTATGTCACGGCCGAGTTCACACTCCCGGCCGCCGCTGTTGCCGGAGCACGCGCGGCCCTGAACGCGTTGGGCGCGGCGACGGGCTATCGCACGCGCCACGAAACGTTCCTGGGCGCACTGCGGGAATTCGACACATACACGGAGGGGGTGGACCCTGAAACCGGACACAAGATCTACGGGTACGACGGCGAGACCAATACGGCCGCCGCCGAGGACATGCTGTGGGGGATTGCCCCGTTCGTCTCGTCCGGTCAGGTCACGAGCGAGCACCAGGGGACGGGCGAGAGGAGTCGCTACACATTCCGCGACGGCCTGATCTGGCGGCAGGATGAGGAGACCCGCTGGGGGCCAGCCGTCGTGGTGGGCGCGGACGTGGGGGGCGCGGACAGCGTTGTCGCCTCGTCGCGCACATCGTCCCTCCTGGACGACGTCACACGGTTGCGCGAACTGGCGGAGGACGTCATCGTCGCGCGGCAGGCCGAGGATACGGCGTACGAGGACAGCTTCGGTGAACTCAACGACCTGTTGAGCGCCCTCAAGGATCACCTGCTCCTGATGGCGTTCCGGCACCCCGACGGCCAGGGTCGCTTCGTGGCCAGCGAGCGGAGGGCGGCCGAAGGACCCCTTGCGGGACAATTCGTCGACGTCGTGAGGCAGCTGGATGATATCTACGACGCGGAGCGCGCCGACCAATAGCCGCGCCCTGATGGCGCGCTGGCAAGAAATTGGTTAGGCTGGTGAATGGGACCACGTCGTTCCTCGCCATCGTCGTCGAGGGTGACGACGATGGCGAGGCGCGTGGCGTCCGGTGGACCCGGCCCGCGCCCGACGCCGTGGCCGCTTCGTGGTTGGTCCCGGCGCGCATGGGCGTGGGGCAGTCCTGGACGGGGCTGAACTGCGCGAGGCTATCGTGTGCTGGGCGTCGAACCGGCCGATCCCAGAAGGGCAGACGGAGCGGTGCGCGGTCTGCGGCCGCTCCGTCCCGGAGCAAGAGATCCGCCGTTCGCGTCGACCGCAGATGCGCCTATGTCCCTCGTGCTATCCTGTGGGGCAGTGCCGCCGAGGGAGATGACACCGATCGCAACGAAGCAGCCGCGATTGTTGCCCGCGACAGAAAAGGGGGGAATTCTATGCGGAGTGTCACACGGATATCGCAAATCATGATCGTCCTACTGGCGACCTGTACGGTCGGCTCCGCCGCTGTCGGTGTCGCGTCACTCTGGCCGCGACCCGGCCACGTCTACGACGTGATGGATGTGCGTCGCGGCGTCGATCGCGTTCCGTCGGCCTGGGTCGGGCGCACCATCAGCGTGCGCGGGTATACTTCCACGCTACAGGGTCCCAACGACGCGAACGGCGGGTCCTATGACGCGGTCATGCTGCAGCCGTTGGTTGGTGAAGAGATCGCGCGGCATACGCTCATGGCGCGCCATGAGCCGTCGCTAACCGTGCGTCTCACGCGGGCCCAGTATGACGCGTTGACACGGACGGATACGAACGGGGGCCAGGTCTGGAATCGCACGCCCGTCTATCCCGATCCGTTGTGCCCGTCTGACCGCGTCTTTTCGTTCCTGTGCGGCTGGGTCGACGCGGCGCGCATGGACGCGGCGGAAAAGCCGTTCGTCTTTCGGATCCGGATCGACATCGCCGCGCGCCGCACTTGTGTCCCTGTCGAGATGACCTGCTACGACGGCGACCTGGTGGCCGTCCCGACTGCGCTGCGCGGATAAACCGTGCTCAACCGTGTGGGCGGCAGGACGACACCTCGCCACGATTAGCTTGACACATACGTGCCATGGACGATGAGACGAAAAGCGGCCGCCTGACACACCAATTAGGCCGTCCACACGCGTGGAAGGGCGGCATTGCCGGCCAGCCATACCTCGAAACCGTCTCACTGACCACTGCAAACATGTGTCAAGGCGATCGTGGCGAAGTGTCGCAGGACGTGGAAAAATGGGCAATTGATAGGAAAGGGTGGGGTCCGCTGATGACATGTGGGTGGAAGAGTTGTCAGAGAAGAGGAGGTCGGGTTGATCGCAATCGTTGCCTGCTTAGGGATGGCCCTGTGGACCATCACTCTCTCGTATCTGGCCGCGGCGGATCAGGGAGCCGTGGCTGCGGCGCATCGGCCCGCCGAGCGCGAATCCAACTCCATCCGTCGGCGGCGTGCGCGTCGGTCGACGTTGGGCGCCGTCCTGTGTGGGACGGGATTGCTGCCCGTCAATGCGCTAACGAACCCGCCGACCTCGTTCGGCGAGCAACCTTTGGTGCATGTCTTGGCCCTGCTGGTGACTATCGTTGCTATCCTTTTCGTGGTGAACCTCGTGCATGGCGCTGTACGAGAAGCCTTGATCTAGCAGGGGCGAGGGTAACATACTAGTGGGTCACGCCCCAATTAACTGGAGTTGGTCAAATTGCCACCCCCGGCTAGTCAACGAGCGTCACGGGGTGGGTAGCAACCGCGATGGGCTGCTACGCATCAATTCCACCTAAATGGGGCGTGACCCACTAGTAGTCCGTCAGCCGAAGTCTTGACAGTCGCGGTGCGCCTAATCAGGGGCTGTCATCTGTTCAAAGAAACCTTGACGGACTACTAGTACACGTTGGCTTAAATAAGCTTGCATACGGCAACAGCCTGCGACTGAAGTCGCATGGCAAACCACGGACGCTGAAGTGTCTCGACAGCCCACTTGAACCGCTAAGATATTTCGGCCAACGTGTACTAGTGGGTCACGCCCCATTTAACTGGAGTTGGTCAAGCGCCACCCCCGACTAGTCAACGGGCGGAACAGGGCGGGTAGCAGCCGCGATGGGCCGCTATGTTTCAATTCCATTTAGATGGGGCGTGACCCACTAGTACACCTTGGCCGAGATAACTTTGCGGTCTCCGAGGCGCTGCGGTGCCCGTGCGCTGCCATGCGACCGCAGTCGCAGGCGTCCTCCGGCTGCCAAGGTAATTAAGCCAAGCTGTACTAGGGCCTTGGGAGCCCAAACATGACAGGAGGTTATGGACTTTATCGATGTGGTGGTGGTCGCCGTTGGCTCCAGCAGCCACTCAACGCCCGAAGACGTGACCACCTGTGTCACGGCCCCGACGCTGGTCCCCGCAGCGGGGGGCGCGATTGTCTTCGACGGCACGCGTGAAGCGCGCATGTCGTCGCCTGCGCGCGTAGCGTGTGCGAAGCACATTGGGAACGGGTAGCGTGCATGGGCGCCGTGTTGTATTGGGTTTGTTTGCCCTACGCCACGTTTGGCATTGTGACGAAAGGCGATGTCGTGGTCAGAGCGGCGCCCATCGCCAAGTGGGCTAGGGGCCGCGACATCGTGGTGGTGCTAGATTACTTCCGGCGCAAAGGTGCACAGATACAATCGTTGTAGGGCCGGAGGCCCTGCTTTCAGCGCGAGGTGAACCACGGCGCCGCACGCGCAGAAGTCGTGCGGGTAGTATAACTGGGAATACAGAGAGGGCAGATGGTTAACCAAGAGATGTTACGGCTTCCATGTGCGCGTTGCGGAAGAACTGTACTCGTGCCCAAAAAGGAATATGAGGAAGATCCGCAAGGACTCATTACCTGTGACGAGTGCTGGGCGCTTCTCCAAAAAGAGGTGGCAGGGGATGATCTGTCAGAGGTGTCAGCCACGACGCGGAGTGCGCTCGATCCGACGCTTATGTAAAAATGCAACGTATAACACCTTAGCAAGAACGGTGATAAGCCATGCCTTACTTAGGAGGATAAGACGATGGATATGGTACGTGCGCTGGAAAACGCGGTAAACAAAGCTGATGCTGCTATTGAGTCGTTAGACCGTTTGAGGACTACTGGTTGCGCACCTACGAGGGGGAGTCGGGCGGGATCATCGGTGGTGAAGGGTTGGGGAACGGACTATGCCGGGCGCTCCACTTCGCCAATTATGACATGTACCGTACGCTCTATGTTGTCCCGTTTCCCGCGAACTACCCTGATCTTGCCTCATACGACTTCGCCGACTTCGAGAGGGCGAAAGCGGATATCGAAGCGAGATACAGCATTGTGAATGGGCGCGTCGGGTCGATCCCCGACCACGATGCCGTTTGATCGACACTTGCTCACATCATACATAGCCGTGAAGGAGATAAACGATGGACGACGCCAGCGTGAACAAGTACGTGTGCGACATTGTGGCGCTTGTGCTGATCGACAATATGCAAAGCGCACTCAAGGCCGAAGGCTAGGAAGACATACAGGATCACATGCAAGGAGGTTAATCGTCATGAGCCAGTACAACTTGGTAGGAAAACGCCCCGCTGTCAAGGTCTTGCTAGGGTGAGATCGTCCGCTACAAAGCTATTTTGCCACGATCTATGACGCCGACAAGCCACCGCTCTATCCTGAGGAGAGTGGCGCCACTCGTCACGTCGGCTTGCTCGGTGAACCCTACGACATAGAGAGTGCCGATGACCTGGCGGCACTCATCGGTGATGACGTGGAGATAGAAGCGGTCGTGCTGGCCGCACTTAAAGCCGACAAGGCTAATGGTCGCTAAGAAGGAGAAGGGCTGAGACATGACTAAAACATACACGCCGAATACCGCCCTGATCGAGCCGTTCGACGTTGATGAGTCGTCGGAAACCGAGGGTAAAGGGCTCGATTTTGGCAACTTCCTTCATCTCAACGAGGCCACCAACGCCGTCAAGGAAGCGCAGCGCCGCTTGGGGGTCCTGCAAGAAGCTCTCCCCAACGAGTTCCACTGGATGACGGATGTGGCGCGCGACCTACAGCGCAAGCAGCAAGAGTTGCGGCGTATCGAGCGCGACATCGCGGAGGGCATCAAGATCTATTAAGCGACGAGTGTACCGAATCACACGAGGAAGCGGATAGCTATAAAGGGGATGGGCTATGGTCGTCGACGCGCCACATCTGGCGCTGTATTGGGTCTGCATGATAACGCCGGTGACGTGGGCCGTTTTCCGGTGGGATAAGTGGTGCGCCCGCCGCGGCGCACGGAGAGTGCCCGAGCGCACGCTGCTGCGCTTGGCTGCGCTGGGCGGTATCCTCGGGGCGTACCTCGGCATGTATGCGCACACCCATCGACATAAGGCAGGTAAAGAAAGCTTCAAGCGTCCGTTGCGCGCGATAGCCGCATGCTACATCGTGGGAGGGAGCGCGCTCCTTGTGGGCATATCCCACGCGCGCGCACTCCTACACCTTCTCATTCGTTGACCCGTTCGCGCGCTTTCCCTCCCCCCGTTCATCGATGGAGCGGGGTTAGGGGCCCCGGAGGTCGTGATAGAGCGCGGTCGGGGGGGTGTCGCGCGTCGCCCCCGACCGCCTGATGTTTTCCATGGGGGAGCACGCGGCCGGGCACAGCACACGGTACACAGCGGGGCACAGTGCGCGGCGCGCATACAGGGAGGAGTGTGGAGGAGAGCTGACAAGGGGTCTCCCGACCGGCGACATCCGGGATGGCGCATGAGGGTGATGACCGTCGTAGACAGGGGGCGATACGCCAGTGGCGTATCGCCCCTTTTTTTTTGATGGCGTGCCGCCTCTTGACACCGATCAGGGTTGTTTGAGGTGGTGAGAAGAGAGTCCGTACAGAGGAGGGGAGAAGGATGATCGATGGATGCTCTAAACCGTCGATGGATGTGTCCGCGCGCTTGACGCGAGCGCTGGTACGCCGGCGGCTGGCGTGGATCGGCGATTGGTTGGCCGAAGGCTTGGGCGATGCCGAAACGCGATCCGCGATGACCGCTATCCTCACCGCTCACGAACGCGGGGACGATGGGGCGGTCGCCGACCTGGAAGAATGGCTCACCTACGGGCCGCGCGATCTGTGGCATCGTGACCGCGCCGCCGCCCCGTGCGACGACAAGGACGTGATCGTGGGCAGCGGCACCGTCGTCTACGTGTTCGGCGACGGCGAGGCGACCTTGCTGGACATCGGCGTCGCCGTCGCACTCGGCCCACGCGCCGTCGCGTCCGTCGCGCGGGCCTATCGAGGGGAGCGCTGTATCCCGCTTGCCGCCTTCGTTCTGATCGGCGACCGCGTGTCCTACGGTGTCCGGTGCGGCGATGTCGACACCGGTGGATGGACGATGATCGACTGGGATGAACGCTGCTGCGGGCGTGACACGCTGACCCTGAACACCGTGTCGGTGCCCCGCGACGTCTTGTCGAGGGCGGTGTGATTGTGGTGGACGGGCGGATCATGCCTTGGCGCGCCGACCCGCGAAGACGGCCGGATGTATCGGGGAGACAGCGCGACGGGCCGACACGCCGCCGAGGCCGGTCGCCGCGCGACCCAACTGGCGGCGCCGACGACCGGCAATCCCCGTCGTACCCCCCGACTACGTCCGAGGATAGGGGTCATCGGGTCGCACGGCGTGGCGAGTGTGGCGTACGGACCGTGCAACCCGACGACCCGATTGTGGCCTCGCCTCACCTGGCGACCAGACCGGGCACGCCCCGACGTCGGGGCGTGCCCGGTCTGTCATTTGTCTATCGCGTGCGGCAGGGGTCACCCGCCGCGCGCTATTCGTTTCGCGCGACGCCGCATCGCGCGGCAGACGAAACGGACGGAAGGACTCCCGTGATATGAGTGAGACGGATGCGAGCGTTTCCCAATTGAGCTTCGCCATTTTCGACGACATCCTCCCGCAACCCAGTGCGCGGGTGCCCCATCGCAGGGGGGGTCGCACGGAGGAGACATGGGCGCCGAGCGCCGAGGGCCTATTCGGGCGTCCTGTTGGCGAGGCAGAGGTGCGCGGCGGGATGGCCATCTGGCCCGACGCCGAACACTGGTGGCGCGTCGGAGAGATCGCGACGCGCACGATCCTGTTGGAGGTGGTCGGCGATGTCCACGCTCGTGACATCGCCGAGTACGCGACGCGGATACGCGAGTCCGAAAACCCTATCCTGCCGGCGACCATCGACGAGGTGCGTGCCCTGCTCGAGCGGCACGCCGCCCGCATCGGCGTCGCGTCGCGCCCGGCCCCGCCGGCGACACCACCGGAGCCCGCCGTGGCGACCGGCGCCACGCCCGCCGAGACGGCACCGCGCCCCATCGTCGGTAACCAGGGCGCGGCGACTGCCCATACCGACGCTGTCGATGGTGAGGATGACGGCGGACGTGACGCCGCCTCGGCCGCCGCGGGCAGTGGCGACCACAGCGCCGCGCGGGTCGCGCCGCGCGTGGTCGTCGAGGCCGCGCCCGAGGAGACGCGGCCGGACGCCGGCAATTTCTACCTCTCCGACGCGCGCCCGCTCGCCGCGACCTGGCGCGAACGGGCGCACGACAACATCGCCGCCATCGCGCTCATGAAAGAGATCGAGGCCGAGGGACGGGCCGCCACCCCGGACGAGCAGGCGCGCCTCATCACCTACGTCGGCTGGGGCGCGTCCGACCTCGCCAACAACATCTTCCCCACCGGCCGTGAGGCGCGCGCGGAGCACGGCTGGGAAGGGCTGGCGGCGGAGGTGCGCGCCGCGCTGACGCCGCGGGAGTACGCCGACGCGCGGCGGGGGACACAGTACAGCCACTACACCCCCGAGCCCATCGTGCGTTGGGTGTGGGCGGCCGTTCGCCGCCTGGGCTTCGACGGCGGGGCGGTGTTAGAGCCCGGCATGGGCACGGGTTTGTTCATCGGGCTGACGCCGCCGGAGCTGCGCGGGCGCGCGCGGTTCACCGGCATCGAGTTCGACAGCGTCGCCGCCGGGATCGCGCGCCTGCTCTATCCCGGCGCGGACGTGCGTTGCCAGGACTTCGCCACGTCGGCATTGCCCCCAGCGTACGACCTGGCCGTCGGCAACCCCCCGTTCTCCGACCTTGCGGTGACCGTCGACCCCGCGTACCGTCGGCTGCGCCCCCGGCTCCACGACTATTTCATGGTGAAGAGCGTGGACCTGTTGCGCCCCGGCGGGCTGCTCGCCTTCGTGACGAGCCGGGGCACGCTGGACAAGGCCAACGACGCCGCGCGCCGCTACATCGCCGACCGGGCCGATCTGGTCGCGGCCGTGCGGCTCCCGCGCGGGTCGTTCATGGCGACGGCCGGCACGGACACGGTCGTCGACATCGTGATCCTGCGCAAACGGGGGACGGGTGAGGCGCCGGGTGGCCCAGGTTGGATGTCGCTGGCCGCGACCGCAGCGCGCGGTCGCGACGATCAGCCGATCGTGGTCAACGAATATTTCGCGGCGCACCCAGAGATGGCGCTCGGCACGCATCGCATGGTGTCGGGCCGTTTCGGTCAGGACACCTACACGCTCGATCCGACGCCCGACGAGGATCTCGCGTCGGCGCTGGCGACCGCGCTGGACCGCTTGCCCGTCGGCGTCTACCCGTCGCGCGCCACAACTGGCGCGACGGCACCGTCGGGGGCGTCCACGCCAGTCGCGGACGCGGCGGACGCGGCGGTCGTGAACGCCACGCCGGGGAGCCGTGAGGGCAGCTATCTGGTGGCGCGCGACGGCACGCTGATGCAAATCGTCGGGGGCGTCGCGGCGCCCGTGCCCATCAAGCGGTCGAACAGTCGCGGCGGGATGTACCGCACGCACGCGCGCATCGTCGCCGCGCTCATACCGATCCGCGACGCGGTGCGGGACATCCTGCGCGAACAGGCGCGCGATGGGGATTGGGCGCCGGCCCAGCGCCGCCTGCGCGCGGCGTATGACCGCTTCGTCGCCGCGCACGGCCCCATCAACCTGACGACGTATCCCCAGGCGTCCGTGCCGACCGGGGATGACGCGGCGGACGGCGCGGCCGAGGACACTGATACCACCGCCGACGCCGAGGCCCTCGCCGAGCGCGGCCGGGCGCGGACACCCAATCTGACCCCTTTTCTGGACGACCCGGACGCCTATCTCGTCGCGTCGATCGAGATCTACAACGAGGAGACCGGCGAGGCGACGAAAGGCCCGATTTTCACGGGGCGTGTGGTGGCGCCGCCGGGGCCGCCGGAGATCGTGTCGTCCCATGACGCGCTCAACGTGGTCCTCAACGAGCGAGGACGGGTCGACATCCCGCGCATCGCGGAGCTTCTCGCGTGGGCCGAGGACGCCGTCGTCGCAGACCTGGGCGACGCAATTTTTCTCGACCCCGCGACCGAGCGGTGGGAGATGCGGGACGCGTATCTCTCGGGCGATGTCCGCGCCAAGCTGCAGATGGCCGAGACCGCCATGGAGCTCGACCCGCGCTATCGGCGCAACGTGGAGGCGCTGCGGGATGTCCTGCCCGTGGACCTCAAGCCGTCCGACGTAACGGCGCGCCTGGGTCAGCCGTGGATCCCCACGGACGTGGTCGAGGCGTTCGCGCAAGAGGTGCTCGGGGGATGGGCCGAGGTCAGGCACACCGCGGAGGCCGCGTCGTGGTCGGTCAACGCCCCGACCCTCAAGGCGAGCGCGACGGGCACCAGCGAGTGGGGCACGGATCGCCGCAACGCTGGTGTCCTCCTGGAGGATGCGCTCAACGCGCGCACGCCGCAGATCTACGACACCGTCTGGGACGGGCCCGTTAAGAAGGAGGAACTCAACGTCAAGGCGACCGAAGCGGCGCGGGAAAAGCTCGCCAAGATCAAAGCGGCTTTTCAGGAATGGGTGTGGCGAGACAGCGACCGCGCGCTGCGGCTCCTCGACATCTACAATCAGCGCTACAACTCGCTCGTCCCGCGCCACTTCGACGGTTCGCACCTGACCCTCCCGGGTATCAGTTGCGTTTTTCAGCTCTATGACCACCAGAAACGCGCCATCTGGCGCACCCTCTCGGCCGGGTCCACGTATCTGGCCCATGCTGTAGGTGCGGGGAAGACGGCCACGGCGATCGCGGCGATCATGGAGCAGAAGCGGCTGGGGCTGGTGGCCAAGCCTATCATCGTGGTGCCGAACAGCACCTTGAAACAATGGGCCCGCGAGTTCATGGCGCTCTATCCCCACGCCAAGATCCTCGTGGCCGACGAGGTGCAGTTCCACCGCGCGCGGCGCCAGCGCTTCCTGGCCAGGGCGGCCACGGGGATCTGGGACGCCGTGGTGATCACCCACAGCGCGTTTCCCTTCATCCCCGTGCCGGAGGATTTCGAGCGGGAGCTCGTGCGGGACCAACTCGACGAGTTCGCGGCGATCCTGGCCGACGTAGGCAGCGAAGACCGCGTTAGCCGCAAGCAGATCGAGCGGCAAATGGAGGGTATGCGCCAGAGGATCGAGACCCTCGCCTCGCGCAAGGACGACCTGGTCGACATGGCGGAGATCGGGATAGACCAGATCATCGTCGATGAGGCCCACCTGGAGCGCAAGCTGAGCTTCCCCACGAACATGGGCACGATCAAGGGCGTCGACCCGCAGGGCTCGCAGCGGGCCTGGGATCTGTGGGTCAAGTCGCGCTACGTGCTGCGCGCGCACAACCCGAAGCGTGGGCTTGTCCTGGCCTCGGGCACGCCGGTCACGAATACGCTGGGGGAGATGTTCACCATCCAGCGCTACCTGCAGGAGGACGTATTGCGCGCGCGGGATCTCCACCTCTTCGACGCCTGGGCGTCGACCTTCGGCGACGTGCGGACGGAGTTGGAGTTGCAGCCCAGCGGCAAGTACAAGTCGGTGTCGCGGTTCGCGGAGTTCGTGAACGTGCCCGAGTTGATCCAGATGTTCCGCAGCTTCGCGGATGTCCTGACTTCCGGCGATCTCAAGGGGGTTGTCGCACTCCCGCGCGTCCATGGTGGACGGCGCGAAATTGTGCGTTGCCCCGCCAGCGACAGCTTCAAGGATTACCAGGCGACGCTGGCGCGCCGCATCGCCGCGATCGAGGCGCGCAAGGGTCCGCCGCGCAAGGGAGACGACATCCTCCTCTCGGTGATCACGGACGGGCGACACGCCGCCATGGACATGCGCCTGGTCGAACGCGATCACCCCGACGAGCCCGCGAACAAGATCAACGCGTGCATCGACAACGTCGCACGCATCTGGGAGGAAACGGCGTCTCGGCGCTACCGTCGACCGGACGGCTCTTTCTACGAGACGCCCGGCGCGGCACAGATGGTGTTTTCGGACCTGGGGACGCCGGCGGCCGCGGACAAGCGCGGCTTCTCGGTGTATCACTGGATCAGGGAGCGGCTCATCGTGCGCGGCGTTCCCGCCAGGCAGATCGCGTTCATGCAGGACTACGACACATCCGAGCGGAAGCTGAAGCTGTTCCAGGCCGTCAACGCGGGCACGGTCCGCGTGCTGATCGGCAGCACGGCGACGATGGGCGTGGGCGTCAACGCCCAGACGCGCCTGGCCGCACTGCACCATGTGTGCGTCCCCTGGGTGCCCGCGGACCTGGAGCAGCGCGAGGGGCGCATCGTGCGTCAGGGCAATCAGAACGAGGAGGTGCGGCTCTACGCCTATGCGACATTGGGGTCGCTCGACGCGCAGATGTGGCAGACCCTCGAGCGGAAGGCGAAATTCATCGAAGCGGCCCTCAAGGGTGATACGACGATCAGACGAATGGAGGACGTCGGGGAAAGCCAGTCCAATCAGTTCGCTATCGCCAAAGCCCTGGCGAGCGGCGACGAGCGGCTGCTGCGGAAAGCGGGACTCGACGGCGAGGTGGGTCGCCTGCGCCGCCTCAAGGCGGCGCACTTCGACGACCAGATCGCGATCCGCCGCAACATCGACCTGTCCGAGTCGGCCATCGGCTATGCCGACAAGCGGATCGCGGCGATCGAGGAGGACATCGCGCGGCGGCGCGACACGCGCGGCGACGCCTTCCGCATGACTGTGGACCGCGCCGTGTACACCGAGCGCAAGGCGGCCGGGGCAGCGCTGCTCTTCGCGATCGGCCGCAACGTGCGGCAGCGCCTGGACGGCGCCGCGCGCATCGGTGACATCGGGGGCTTCGACATACGGTACAAGGGCCGCGGGAGCATCCGGACCAGCGCGTATGACTACGACATCCTGATCGAGCGGACCCGGTTCGATCAGCTCGTCCACATCGGTCTGACCCAGCCCGACCTCGGGGTCGTCGCGACGCTCGAGCACGCCCTGCGGGATTTCGAGAAAAACCTGGCCCACTACGAGATGGAACGGATAACCGCGCGACGCCGCGTGGCCGACTTCGTGCCGCGTCTGGGTCAACCATTCGAGTTCGATCAGGAGTTGATCGACAAGCAGGCCGAACTCGACGCGCTCGAGGCGGACCTGGCGCGCGCGGAGGAGGGTGCCGCTTCGGCGGCGCCCCTACCCCTCGCGCCTCCCGCGGCTTCGGAGGGGGACCTCTCGCCGGGGTCCGGCGAGCAGGCCGCGCGCCACGCGGCGGAGGATGGGAACGCGGCGTGATCCGCGGCGAGGCGCGCGGGTCACGCTCGCCCCGCCCGGCCATCCCCATGGCCGGGCGGGGCCGGGTGGGGCCGGGCGGCAAGACCATGCCTCGTCGGCGCCCATCGATGGGCACCTGTTGTCGGGCTGGCGTTGGACGCCAAAAATGGAGGAAAGGAGACACGGATGGTAATGGGGAACGGGCAGATGCGTCTGTTTTGGGACGTGCCGTGGGACGAGGATTTCTATGCCGATGCTATCGCCAGGAGCGGCGGCGACGTGCAACGTCGAGAGTTGCAACAAGCCCAGGCGACACAACTCCTGGTGCGCAACGCGCTCAATCGACTCCTCGGCGACGACGCCATCGCCCTGGAGCGGTGCGACGCGTCGTGGGTCGGCGTCTACGCCGACCGGCGGGCGGCCTATGCGGCCGCGCGCGCGCTGCACCCGGCGCTCGCGCGCGACGCGTGCGAGATCGTCCCCCTCGACGACGGGCGCGTGCTCTGCTTGAGCCGTACGCCCCGGCGCGACACGAGGGCGATTCCGCTTGGGTCGGCCGAAATACGGTCACCCGGTGGCGATCGCGCACGGCCTGGATGAACCCAAGGGGGCCAGACGCCTCGCGGCGGACCCGTCCATCGTGGAGGGGTTGCGCGATCCCGCGACGGACGTCCTGGCGCCCCTATGCGCACCCGCATGAGCGGAGGCGTCCCGACGCGCGAGATCGTCGCGCAGCACTGCGCCGAGGACTACGGCAACCTCGTGCCGACCCTGGCACAATGCATGGCCCCGCATCCACGGCTGCGGGGTGAGCGCGTCGCCCTGGGCGACCTGGAGGGCGATATCATCTCCCGCCTTGTGGGGAAGATGGGCGGACAGGCGTCGGACTACGAGAGCCTGGTCTCCTTCCTGGTTCAGCCCGCGCTGATCTTGGGCGACCGACGCGCCTTCGGGCTCCTGGGCAACAGCTTCGGCATCTTCCTGGCGGAGCGTCGCTTCGGCGTCCTGCTTCGTCGCGCCTCGGACGGTCGCGCGCTCCCGACGCGCTACGTCGCCGAGCATGCGGTCAAGGCCGAGTCCGGTCACATCTCGACGATCGAGGCTTTCTTCGTGGGGCTCGACATCGCGCGTCTGCGCGGGTTGGATGCCTGGATGCGCGGTATGCCCGTGCCCCTCTCCGACGAATTCGAGGTGGATCACGAGGAGGCCGCGCGCGAGGGAGTGGTCCCCGCCGCAATCGCGACGGCCGAGAATCGACGGCTACGGTGCCAGGCGCGTCGCGTACACGCCGTGTTGTCGCACATGGAGAGCGACGTCCTGTCCCGCCACCAGGCCACCACTACTCTGGAGGACAACACATGACCGTCGATCGCTACAGCGCTACCGACGACGCAACGGCCATTGCTACGACGACCGCGCCGGTCCACGAAACCGTCATCAATGCGGTCTACAACGGCGACGATGGCCACGGCGACCCCGACTCAGGGTCACTCTATCGCATCCGGCACACGGCGGATGACGTCGAGGCGGCCATCAGGGACGCCTCCCGCGCCTACATGGACAGGAAGGGCGGCATCCACCCCGAGACCCCGACACGCGGCCCTGGTGAGACATCCTTCGACTGGGGTGACGCGGTGACTCACCTTCCCGAAGAGCCCGAGCTCATGGCGGAGCACGGCATCCTTGACATCACCGTGCTCGACATCATCCCCGGCCTCGTCGTGAACCACGACGACGACCTGCTCGCCTAGCGCGGCCGCCCCGGCGATGGGTCCCCCCGACTTTTGAGTAGCAGGCACACGATGCGCCACGAGGGCGTGGGAGACAGAGCGATGAACGACGAGCTGCGCGACGACATCGAGCGATTGTCGGAGATACTGGGCGATCGGGACGACAACGCGTTAGACGGATTCCGCGACTCCTATTACGAGGTGTACGAGTGGATCGAGACGAGCCTGGATCCCTTTCCCTTCTATCTCCAGGGCGACGCGGAACTTTTGCTCGCGGATCTCCGCGAAACGTTGGAGTCGGGCAATTCCGCGTGACATGTGCCCCGCGGCGATGCGGGAGGGCGACAGGATGCGACGTGCCGCCGTAGGGGGCTGAGAACGTCACCCGACGTGGGATGCGCCCGCGCATAGGCGTGACGCGCGCTTGCTCAACGAGGGGCCGTCCGAACCGGCCCCTGTCATCCTCGGCGTGTATGCGCCGTGGCCCGGCAGCCGGTTAGTTGACATAAAAAAACCGCGCGGATAAACGAACGCGGATACTGTGGTAGGAGGGAGGGACGCGTGTGAGAATGAACCTGGAGATGACGTTGCGCATGGAACGGGCGATGGGGGAGCACGATCGTCGCTTGCCCATCCCGGCGGACGTCGCGGCCCTGTGGCGGCGCGCGCGCGACGAGGGGGTAGCGCTCGGCGCGCTCCATGTGCTGGACACGCCCATGCACCCAGGCATCGCCGGTCAGCACAACAGGGAGAGCGGCGACATTTGGGTGCTCCATGACCCCGACGACCCAGACAGGACCGTCGCGCGCCTCATCCATGAGATCGCGCACGCGGCGCGGCGCGCGGTGTCGATCCCCGAGACCATCGAAGGCTATTACCGCGATGAGGTCGCGACGCAGCGCCTGGCGCGGCGGTTGGCGCGACGATGGGGCGTGGGCGATCTCTTCCCGGAGGAGGTCGTCGCCGCGTATCTGCTGCTGATGCGACGCCGGCGGATGGAACTCCCGCTGGCCGGCGACCTGGCGGGCAGCCATCGTCTGGGGGTGGCCACGGCCGCGCTCGACGATCTCCTCCGGATGCGCCACACCTTCGGATGGGACGACGACGCCTGGGACGGGGTGTTGTGGGGTGACGCCGCCGAGGCGGACGACCCCGCGACGCGCGCGATCGCGAGGATCGACCGCTGCGCCCTGCGCCATAGGTGGAGCCTCGGCTGGGGCTATGGCGAGGGTTTCGACACGCTCGACGCGCCGCCGACACCGTCGGCGGCGCGGTTGGTGCGCGCTACGCTGGTCGAGGCGGCGGAACGCGGGGCGTCCATCGCCCGGGTCAACACACGGCGCCGCTGCGGGCGCGACGGCGTGGCGCGGCGCGTGGGGCGCCTGCCGCTCTGGGACGCGCGCGACGCGCGCGCTTTCCTGGTCGCGGCCAACGAGGCCCTCCTGGGCCACCCCGCGTGGGTGGCCCAGGCCCACTGGATGATCTACGGGGGCGTGGGCGACCCGGTCCGCTCGTATAAACTCGATGTGTCCTACCATGCGCCCATCGGGGAAAAACCGGCGGAGGGGGGGCCGCCGTCGCCCTGGCGCCTGTGGGCCGATGTCCTGGGCCGGTGCGACGAGATCGAGCCGGCGCTGCACCTCTACATCCGGGGCTGGAAACGGGCCACGTCGCTGCGGCGCGACACGCTGCGCGCGGGCCTGGAAGAGGTGGCGATGCGCGAGAGTACCCTTGCCCGGTGACCGCTAGTGACGATGGCGCCGGGTGTGCGCCCGGCGCGGGAGGTGTCGACGCGATGGACCAACCGATCCAACCGATCCAATTGGCGTTCCCTTTTACGGTGAGCAAGCGCTGGCGCGCCCGCGCGGAGCGGTGGGTCGCGCCGGGCGCGCTGTTCGACCCGAGCCGGTACGGCGTCGACGCCGTTCGACGGCGCGACTATGCCCCCTTCGTCGCGAACCACCACTACAGCGGCAGTTGCACGCAGGGCGCGTGGGCCTACGGGCTCTATCGCGCGACCGCGCGCGATGTCGGCCTGGTCGGCGTCGCGGTGTTCAATCGCTCGACCAGCGAGCGTGTGCTGCCCAGTCACACCGGGTTCGACGCGGCCGAGGGCACGGAATTGGGCCGCCTGGTCCTGCTGGACGGTGTGCCCTACAACGGGGAGAGTTTCTTCCTGGCGCGCGCCCTGCGGCTGCTCCGCGCCGAGGCGCCAGGGTTGCGCGTCGTGGTGTCGTTCGCGGACCCCATGGAGCGGCGCGACCCGGTGTCGGGCGCGCTCTGCAAGGCGGCCCACTGGGGCGTCGTCTATCAGGCGTCGAACGCGTATCACACCAAGAGGACGCATCCCCGCGTGGTCTACCTGGGGCGTGACGGCCGCGCCTACAGCGACCGGAAGTTCCGCAAGATCCGCAACGGCACGCAGGGGTGGCGCTACGCCGAGCGCGACCTCGTCGCGCTCGGCGTAGCGCCCACGGCGACCGGGGGAGGACCCGTCGGCCTGGCTGGACGAGGCGCTCACGACCGGCGTCCTGACCGGGGTCAAACACCCTGGGACCCTCGGCTACGCCTTCGGGCTCGACCGCGATGCGTGCCGCCGCATCGAGGCGCATGTCGGGGGACACAAGCCGTACCCCCGTCCCGCCGCGTGAGCGCGCCCGGTGGCGCGGTCGTGGTCGACGCCGTACACTTGTCCAGACACCAACTGATGTATCAAGGGAGGAGTTTGTCATGACCACGACCGCGTTCATCATAGTCGTCGCCGTCGCCGCGGTGGCTTTCGTGGTAGTGAGGACTACGCTGCGCCTGGCGCGGGGTATCCTGCGCGTGGCCATCCGCGTCGCCGTCCTCGCGGCGATTGTCGCGCTGCTCGGCGGCGCGGGCGCCACCTACGCCCATCTGCGCGCGATCGAGGGACAGGTCCGCACCGCCGTCGCGCAGGCCTACGGCCCCGCGGGGAACGGGCGACCGGGATCGTTGCCCGGTGATGCGACGGCGGCGCGCGCGATCGCCGCCCGGCTCGCGGGCGTCGTTTCGTCGCTGCGTGTCGTCCCCGCGTGCCGCGGGGGGGCGCGCGTCGTGACGGTGCGGTACCGCGAACCTGGGCCGCCGTTGGGCCTGGGGCGCGACCGGGCCATCACGCTGTCGGTGGACGGGGTCGCCGGCTGCGCGGGAGGAGGGCGCGCGCGGATGCCCGCCCGCTGACGACCTGGCGGTGGAGGGGGCGCGTGACACGCGCCTCTCGATTCGCGATAGGGGGGACAGGAGACACGATCCAAAAGGGGGAAAACACCATGGTTGACAGGAACACACAGAGCGACCCGCGGGGCGCGCGCATCTCCGCTATCGTCGCGGGCGCCTCAACCAGCGCCGCCGAGTTGGACACCCTGCTCGCGGCCTGCGACGACGCCTATTACGAGCGGGACGCGCCGCTCGTGCCCGACGGGCAGTACGATCTCCTGACGGAGATCGCGCGCGCTCTCACGGGCGAGCGCCACCAAGAACTGGGCGGCATCAGCGCCGAACTGGTCTCCGTCCCGCACGCCCACCCGATCCTATCTCTCCAAAAGGCCTACACGATGGATGGGATTCTCGCATTCCTGGCGTCGGCGGCGCGCGGGATCGGGCGTGACGATGAGGGCGCGGACCTCCGCCTGCTGATCGAGCCAAAACTGGACGGACTCACGTTGGTCCTGGAGTACGGCGACGGCGCGCTGGTGCGCGCCCTCACGCGTGGCAACGGGCGCGTCGGAGAGGACGTGACGCACAACGCGCGTGGCCTGGCGGGCATCCCCGCGCGCATCCCCGCTCCGGGGACGACCTATGTGCGCGGCGAGGCTTTCCTGCCGCTCTCTCGTTTCGCCGCCCTCCGGGCCGCGGGCGAGGACGTCGCGACGCCGCGCAACACGGCGGCCGGCGACATTCGCCGCAAGAGCACCGGCGACGACGCATCGCGCGCGCGGCGACACGGAGTGACGTTCCTCTCGTACCAGATCGAAGGCGACGGCGCGCGGGACCTGACGACGCAGGATGAGATGCGCGCGCGCCTGACCGACTGGGGTTTCCTGCCGCTGGAGTATCGCGAGGGCGGCGGCGGCCCGGCGCCGGGCGAGAGCCTGGACGCGCCGGAGAGCCCGCTGGGGCTGGCCATCGTCGACCTCCTAGATACCCTGGAAGGGGCCGACTTCGCGATGGACGGCCTGGTGCTGAAGATCGTCGACCGTGCGATCCAGCGCCGGTTGGGCTCGACGGATAAGGTGCCGCGCTGGGCCATTGCCGTCAAGATGATCGGCGAGGAGTACACGACGACGGTGCGCGGCGTGCACTGGCAGGTCGGGCGCGTGGGACAGGTCACGCCTGTCCTGGTGTGCGACCCGGTCGATATGGACGGCGCGCAGGTGCGCAACTACACAGCCCACCATGCCGCGTTCTACCGCGACCTCGGCGCGGCCGTCGGCTCTCGTGTGCGCGTGACACGGGCGGGCGATGTCATCCCAAAAGTGCTGGGATTGGTCGACGGGGAGACGCGCCACGCCGACCTTCCTCTCCCGACCGCGTGTCCGCGTTGCGACAGCCCACTCGCGCTGCGCAACGACAAGGTGCTGGAGTGTCGCAACGCGACGTGCCCGCCGAAAACGCGCAAAGCCCTGCGGCATTTCGCGGCGCGCGACAATATGGACATTGCCGGACTGGGGACGGAGATTGTGGAGGCATTGGTGGGCGGCGCGCGCGTCGCCTCGCCCGCCGATCTCTACGCCCTGTCCGGCGAGGACATCGCCGCCCTCCCGCTCGCGAACGGGCAGCTCTACGGGGCGACGCGCGCCCAGAAGCTGCACGGTCAGATCGCGGCGACGCGCGGCAAGCCCTTCAGCGTGCTCCTGCACGCGCTCGGCGCGCCCGGTGTCGGCTACCCGGAGTGCCGGGCCATCGCGGGGGCCTATGGCCTCTCCGACCTGCTCGCGCTGGCGCAAAGCGGGGCGCTTGCCACGGCGATCCGCGACCTGCACGGTGTCGGCCCGGCCACGGCCGCGTCGCTGCAGGCGTTCCTGGTCGACAACGCGCCCTGGGTCGCGTCCCTGACCGCGCGGGGCGTCCAGGTCGCGCGCGAGGCCGCGCCCGCCGTGGTCGATGGGCCGCTCTCCGGCAAGGGTTTCGTCGTGACCGGCGTCCTGGAGCTGGGGAGCCGCGAGGACGCCGAGGCGTTGATCCGCGCGCACGGTGGGACCGTCTTGGGGTCCGTGAGCGCGAAGACGTCGTACCTCGTCGCGGGCGTTAAACCGGGTGGGAGCAAGATGACGGCGGCGCGCAAGCATGGTGTCACGGTCATCGACGAGCGGGGGTTGCGTGCCCTCCTGTCGTAACGTCGCCCTGTGCGGCCACGTCCCTCGGTGCGGCCGCCTCCCGCGCGGCGCCGCGTCCCTCGGGACGTTTGCCAGCGCGGCGTCGACGTCGCGCATGCGGTCGCATCCTCCGGCGCGACCGCCCTGAAGACGGTGGACACGCGCGCATGAGTTTGACGACGTTGGAAGAAGCCGGCGCCCGGATCCGGGCGCCGGCTTCGTGACATCACGCCGCGGCGTCTACGTAAGACGTACGAGTAGGAAAGGATAACACCGTGAAAGTATCTCTCCCCCAGGACCAATTGAGCCGCGCCCTCTCCGTGGTCGGGCGTGGTGTGGCCTCGAGCGCCCGCAGCACCCTGCCGGCGACGAGCACTATCCTTCTCGCGACCGACGAGAACCGCCTGCGCCTCTCCGCGACCGACCTTGAAATCGGCATCAACCTGTGGCTGCCGGCCACGATCGAGGAGGAGGGCGCGACGACGGTGCCGGCGCGCCTGTTCACCGAACTCGTCAACTCGCTGCCCAACGCCCGCGTCGACCTGGC